>Ga0181601_10000494_pt1 | contig 31827 bp, 20 predicted proteins | sample 041ome_8_FD_133020 | JGI IMG/M metagenome (GOLD analysis project Ga0181601, IMG submission 133020) | Coastal salt marsh microbial communities from the Groves Creek Marsh, Skidaway Island, Georgia - 041407BS metaG (megahit assembly) | ecosystem: Environmental > Aquatic > Marine > Intertidal zone... | reverse complement strand
CAAGTTGCGTCTTTTAATCATATCGAAGACTCTCCCCGGCGTCCCGGAAACTATGTGCACGCCGTAGTCTAATTTTCGAATGTCTTCGCCTATAGAACGTCCACCAATGCACGCGTGCACTTGCACGTTCATGTAATTTCCGAGCGCTAACGCTGTTTTCTCGGTTTGTACCGCTAATTCTCTCGTCGGGGATAACACCAACGCTTGCACTTCTCTTTGCGTTATATCGACCATCTGACACAGAGACAAGGAAATCATGCTCGTTTTCCCGGTGCCTGACTGCGCTTGTGCGATGACATCTCTCCCGCTCGTGATTGGCAGAACAGCTCTTTGCTGAATCGCGGATGGTTTTTCGAACCCGTACGCATATAATCCTCTGAGCAAATCTTCTCTGATCCCCATACCATCGAACGTGGAGGTCACGTTTACTTCTTTCGACGTCTCGAATTTCATTCTTTTGTCTTCATCGAAGTCAATTTTGTTGTTGTTGTTGCCTCCTCCCATAATGATGATATATTTATATAATATTGGCGTGCTCTTCTTTAAAAACAGTCGCGAACGGTGTTCTTCTTCGTCGTTTTCTCTTCTTTACTGCGTATTTGTGTAACGATCTCTTTTTTTATTTAAGTCGCGTGCGCGCGCTTGAGTGATTGATACACGAGGGGAGTTTTTTTTTGACGGCTTGCCGATCTTTCTCTCTCTTGTCTCTTCTTTTTTTTTTGGCGCGAGCTCTTCTTGTTTTTCTTCGCTTTTTTGGTCGTGTGGGCCTACACAATAAAAATAAACAACACGAAGCAAAAAGAAAACCAAAAACGCGTGGAACCATTTTATCTGCGTCATTTAAAAAAACATACACTTCGTATAAAGAATGGGAGTAGAGGGTGCACCGGAAGGGCCGGAGGACCCCATAGCGCAGATCTGCGTCACCTTAGGAACGGTGCGTGTCTTTCGGTTTTCAAAACACACGCGAGATACACGACAATACGCATACTCTTTTTTTCTTTCCTTTTATCGTTTTAGAGGTTTTTTCTTCCTTCGTCGTCGTCGTTCAAAAAACGCAGCCGCCGAGGAGGAGGAGTTTAGGAGACTCGTCGTTTACTTTGCTTCTTGTGTATTCTCTTTATCTCTCTCTCTACCATTCCGTGTTTGTTTCGTGGAGGACACGACGTTGTGCGAGTATTTCTGACTTTTCTCTTTATCTCTTTGATGTTATGCGACGACAAACACGCAGGTGTGCGCGATGGGAACGTCCGTCGTGGCGATGAAAGATGTCTTCAAAGCTGCGAAATGGCACGATTGTTACAAGTGCGGAGGGTGCAAAGAGATGAAGTGTAAACAGTGCAAAGGGTTCGGAAAAGTCGTCGGTCAGTTTCCAGAGGATGAGTTCGACGACGAGGGACGGTTTTTAGGTGCGTCACAACATCTCGTCTGTTTTATCTCTCTTTATTCTATATTTGCTTTTGTGTTTCAGCGCTTTTTACTCACAACGTCAAAAATCCCATTGTTTTTTCTTCTTCGAAACACACAAACAGGTTGGGATAGCAAGATTGAAAAAGGCGACACTTGGCCGTGTAGATTTTGTAGAGGCCGGGGTACTATTTTATGTACCACGTGCATGGGTAACGGTGGAGAAATATCCCCGTATACGATCGATTGGAGTAAATTCTCTGGAACGAAGCAGCCGTTTCAACAGTACGCGCGTAGAAACGTTTTCGACAAGTACTACGGTAGCCCAGTCGAGCCGGCATATTTAGAAGTTAAAGAGTACGAACGGTTAGAGAAGATGGATAAATGGGTGCGACGTAAGGAAAAGATGAAGAATCCATTCAATAAGTTTTACGTGAACGTGAGAGGTATCGCCGGGGATCAGCACATGGGTAAAGTAAAACCAAAACTCAGAAAGTACGTGGAGCAAGTTCAAGAAAGGTTGCGACGGAAGGACGAAAAGTTTGGAGTGAAAATACACGCCGAAGAGAGCGCTAAAATGGCAGCCGCAACGGACAAGAAGAAGAAAAAGAAAAAGACGAGCACGACGAATTAATCCGCGAGGAATTGATCTCATCGATCATCTTTTTCCTTTCAATATATATCTCTGTGTAACACTAATAACAATAACAAGAAAGCTTGATGTGGTACTCGTACAAACTTTTTTTACTTTTCTGGTCCTTTTTTTTCAAAGCGAGATTCTCTCTCATCATCCACAGGGTGACAGGACCACGAAAAACTGTGGAAAACATATCTTTCTCTCTTCTTCTCTCTTCTTCACTCTTCTTCGTCGTCGTCGTCCTCGTCGTCGCCATAAAAGTTACCCGACGCCGACAAATCATCAAAACGAGCAACAAGAGATCATCCGTTTTACAATGTCTCTTCGTTCATCGCTACCATCATCCCTCGCTGCGACGATACGAAGCAGTAAAGATAACACTACTTACACGCGAAGATGTTCGTCTTCACATCAAAAAGCATCATCGTCGAGGAACGGAGGAAAAAAGATGAATAGTATTAAAGTCTACGCTTCCTACGGCACTAACAGCAACAATCAGATCGTAGAAGATAAGTTAAAACCAGATTGGGCCGGGGATGACATCTTATCCAAAGCCGTCGATGCGGCGATTTCAAACAAGTTTCTTTACGAGGTCATCATGAAGCCAATGGCGAGGAAAACGCTGATTGATACCGCGGAAAAGAACGGCATCAAGTGGAGAGAAGTCGCGGAAGAGTTACAAAAGGACGAACGCTTGCAAACTAAATTTAACGAGATTGAAAACAGCTCGATCGAATACCCAGAATATTATTTAAAACCGTTTCACGCTTACACCGAAGGGAACTTGTGTTGGTTAGCGGCGTGCGAAGCCGAGTCGGCGACGTACTCGATGGCGTTGAGAGTATATCCGAAAGAACGAATCACTGCTATGGATGCGCAGCAACGGTTGCGTGATTCGTACACGGAAGCTTTGCGAGATCATCGCGAAAAATACAACGCTACGAATGTCGAACCAGAGATTATTGTGGATATTGGTTGTTCCGTGGGCATGAGCACGAGGTACATATCGAGACAGTTTCCGTCTGCGAAAACAATCGGCATGGATTTGTCTCCACACATGCTCGCGGTCGCGTCGTTACGAGACGAGCAAGAGCCCGACTCGAGTCAGCGCGAGTGGATTCACGGTAAAGGTGAAGACACAAAAATGGCTGAAAACTCCGTCGATGTCGTTTCCTTGGCGTTTGTGATTCACGAGTGTCCGGAAGCGGCGACGGATGCATTGATGAAGGAAGCGTTTCGCATTTTACGTCCGGGCGGCACGTTCATTATGACAGATAACAACCCGCAATCGGCGGTCATCCAAAAGCTTCCACCCGCCTTATTTACATTGATGAAATCCACGGAGCCGCACTCGAACGAGTACTACACCATTAATGTCGTGAACATGCTAAAAGCGAACGGGTTCGAGCACGCGCATCAAGAACAAACGGATCCGAGACACCGAACTGTGTTAGCATCCAAGCCGCTGTAAATTTTATCACTATTGAATTACACAACCTAAACCGTTATATTTTGAGATTTTCTACGCCTTTACCAATCGCTTTGCTATCGTTATCACTATTACTATCACTACCGTCACTATTATTAATACTGTTGTTGTCATTATCACTCAATTCCTTTTCTTCTTCTTCTTCTTCTTCTTCTTCCTCCTCTTCTTCTTCTTCCTCCTCTTCGGATGAGGGCGAATCGCTCGGCGGAAAAAGCATTTGTTGTATCCGCTCTTCCCTCGTCAACTCGCCTTCTTGTAGTTTCGGACCTGCCAGCCAATCGTCTTGCGCTTTCTTCACGTCTTCGGCGGTGGCGCACTCGGAATACGTCTCCAAAAGTTCTTCGTTTAAAGAGATGAATCCGTGCCCCCATTTGAACTTGTTCATCAGTTGTCTCGCGGCGTCGCCGTACCCGGCGCAATACAGCCCACCGGCTAAGGCTTCCGCACACGATAGCTTACAGGCTTTGCCGTAATTAACACCGTTCGCGGCTACCATCCATGGTAACAATCGAGGTGCTGCCCCATGAATTTTATTCCAGGGAACATCCTCGAGTCTGTTCCACGAACAGTCCACGACGGCTAACCCGTCCGAGCGAATCAAGTCATAATCCGCCGGCGATAAGTGTTCCGTCGCATCTGGCGTTAAGACGACTCCAGGGAACCGTTGCGACAAACGCAACTCTTTTAAGCAACCTAATCTGTGTAATTTTCTTCCCGTGCATCTTTTTGGATCGCACTGGCCTAAATCCCACATCGCCAACGGCACTGGAAAAGTAGTTGCTTTTCTTTTTTGTTCCTCCTCGACGTCGTCGTCGTCCTCGTAGTCCTCAGCGTCGCCCTCGTGTCGTCTCTCGCAGTTTTCATTCACGCACGAACAAAACCCACCGCCAAATCCTCGACTGTTCCTCGCCCACGGTGGATTTAACGTCCCCCCGCTGCTGTGACTATTCCCTCTGCCTTTCCCTCTCCCTTTTCCTCCTCCTCCTCCTCCTCCTCTTCCTCCTCTGCCGCCACCGGAGCTATTTTTCGATTTAGCTGCGCGTCCCATCTCCAAAAGCTATTCTTCCGATTGAAATGATTATATATGGGGTTATGCTGCTACAATTTGAACACAGAATACAGACAAAGCCAAAATGATGAGCGGCGGGGGCGAGTGCGGTTACAAGTTCGTTCTTACTCCAGTCTCCGCGCTCGATATTAAAAAAATGTTTGACGTGAGGGAAGCGCGAATTCCCCTCTTTCCCTCTTTCTTGTTTTGAGAGCGACTTTTACACTCTTTTTCGCCCTTCTTCTTCTTTTTTTCCAAAAATAAAAAAATCTTCATCTGCTTTGCGCGCCTCCTCCTTCTCCCCTCTTACGCGCGCACGGCACCGCGGTTTTATGTTTATTTATTCATCCATTTATTTATAAAAGAATGAACGTAGCAGCAACAACAGCATCAACATCTTATTCTTCTTCGCGCGCTGCTAGCATTAACATCGCGTCGTCCTCAAGAAGAGGAAGAAGATTACAACAGACGACGATGAAGTCATCCCCCAAAACAGATATCGCGACGCAAAGAGAAGAGAAAGAAGAAGAAGAAGAACAGAGCACAGGCGTACAGCGAAATACCGAAAGACAAAGAAGAAGAGGAAACTACGCGCCTACGGAATTGGATATTCTGAACGATCCGTCGACGTTTGGTGAATGCATATATTCTCACGCCGATTGGTCGCACGCGTACGCGTCCACGAGAAAAGAATCTGAATACACCGTCGCGGCTGAAAATATTGTCGGAGAAATACCTAGCGAATTACGCGAAGGTATTTTGTACCGCGTAGGACCCGGGAAGTTCGAACGAGAGACACCGTACAAACACATGCTAGACGGTGATGGCCTCGCTTTACGCTTTGAGTTTAATAAAGACGGTAGCGTTCACTTTCTCTCCAAGTTTGTTCGGACGAAAGAGTTCAAAGAGGAAGAAGCGAGCGGGAAAATTCAGTACCGGGGCACATTCGGAACCATGCGAGAGGGCGGCATTCTGAACAATTTTGGCGATATTCGAACAAAAAACCTCGCAAATACGAATGTTTTGTGTTGGAACGACCGTGTTTTTGCTTTGTATGAAGCTGGACGTCCGGTGGAAATCGATGGAAAAACTCTGAATACGAGAGAATCTGGAAAAGAAGAATTCGATTTCGAGGGGTTAGTCCCAGAAGGCCAAGTTTTAAGTTTTGGTTTACCCAGAGAGCTTGAATCTAAAATTGGTTTGGGCGGGAAAGCGTTCACTGCGCACCCACACGTCGACCCAACCAAGGATGTTTTGTGCGCGTGGTGTTGGAGAAGTTTCGTCTACCCGGAAAAAGCGGTCGAGATTTCTTTTCACGAGTTTCCTCGAAACTCCTTCGTTCCGGAGAAAACGATCGTCGCTAGGTTAGAAGGATGTGAAGCAGCGCCGCACGATTTTGGCGTGACGCCAAAATATTACGTCATGGCTGTGAATAATCTCACAATTGACCCGTTGCCATATATTGCGGGATTAAAAGGAGCCGGAGAATGTTTGGTCTCGCAACCAGATTTGCCTCTCAAGTTTCACCTAATCCCTCGCGACGGTTCTTCCTCGCCGACTGTAATCGAAGGTCCCTCGAAAGCGTTTGAAATCCACACGCCATTCGCGCACGACGGCGTACCCATAGACGAGACGTTTGTGTTACCTCCAAACGAAGCGAATGACGAATTTGTTACGCTATATTCCGCGGGATGGGATGATTTCAAGGAGGGAACGTTCCTCGGCGAATGGGGCGCGAGCCAAGAGTGGGATTTTCCAATAGCCTCAAATTTAACGCCTGACTTCAACAACATAGACTCGACCGTTTTATGGCGATACGTCGTGAACATTACGAAGAAAACCATTAAACGAACCGCAGCACCTGGTTGCGAATCGCTTTGTATAGATCACCCGCACGTCAATCCGTTATACGAGGGAAAACGCGAGTGTCGTTTCGTATACGCTTCCTTGAGTAACTTTCGAGGCGTTAGCGGTCCGCCTCTTGGTTACGTCAAAATAGATTTGAAAACAGGCGAAAGAAAAGTATGGTGGGCAGGTAATCGCACGTTTTGTGAAGAAATAGTCGTGGTCCCGAAAGACGATGGAGTAAACGAAGACGACGTGTGGTTGCTCGGGATGTTTTCGTCTCACCAAGACGACTATCCGGACGGTCAGTCCGGGTTGTTTATTTTAGACGGCGCGAAAGTGGAAAGCGGTCCGGTAGCGACGATAAAACTGAACGAAAGAATATCCCACGGTTTGCACGGCACGTACGTGAAAAGATGAAGTGTAAATTAATAATAAATAGTAGTTTTCGTGATGATGATGATGATGATTTAATATCGTAGTATATATATAATAGTACAAGCTCTCATGGTAAATTCTGTTCTCTCTACTCTCCTTTTTTATTTTTCTAAAGCGGCTGCGGCGGTCCCTCTGACTGGAGCTTTTGGGATGATCCCAGCCTGCGATAATATCCGTCTCACCGTATCCGATGGCTGCGCTCCTACCGATAACCAATATTTAATCCTATCTATGTTTAAACCAACGTGTTTGTGTGAGTCCTTGGAAGGGATCGGGTCGTAGTGTCCGACCACTTCTAAATGTTTCCCATCCCTCGGCGCTCTCGAATCGGCGACGAATATCCTATAAAATGGTCTGTTCTTCTGCCCAAAACGAGCGAGACGTATTCGCACTGGCATTCTTATTCACGATATGCGCGCGAGCGTATCTTATCTAAATGTCTAGTTTTCTGTGTTTATATTTGTATGTGTGTGTGTGTATATTAATATACCGCCGTACGAGTTTGTGTTGTCAGGTTGTGTTTTTTTCTCTCGGTTTTTGCGAGAAAGAACAACAAAAATCACCACGAAACAAATCTCCGCGATAAATACTACCACAGTATATTTACACATCAAAATACGACAACAACAAAATAGAACGAAGAAACCATGCCCGCGTTTTCGAGAGCGGAAGGCGGTGGTAAAAAGAGCGGCGGCGTTCTCAGTCTTCCGATAATCTTGAAGAAGAAAGTAAACTTTGCGAAAATAAAAAAGGAAGGGAAAGAAGAGTTGGCGCAATGGACTTCGCAAAAAGTCACGGACATGTTATCGTTCGAAGATGAAGTTTTGAACGGCTTAATCTTGAACATGTTCGACGAGTGCAGCGAAACGGGCGAAGCCGTGGATGGAAGTAAGTTTTACGAACAGCTGCTTCCGTTTTTAGAGAAGGAGAATACGGAGATATTCATGACAGAGCTGTGGTCGTTGGTAACAAATTTGGATGAAGAAACTGGAGTGCCTAAAAAGTTCATCGAGGCCCGCGAGGCGCAAAAGAGAAAGAGAGAAGAGAAAGCGGATCAGTTTAGAAGAAACAGAGAAGATTTGGAACAGAGAAGAGATGCGCGACGCGGTAGAGATCGAGATCGAAGACGACAGCAGGGATACAGTGGTGGTGGTGGTAGTAGTAGTAGTGGTGGTAAGTTTCCGGGGCGTCGACGGTTTGACTCAAGAGAACGACAGCGGGATTTACCGTACGATAGATGATGTGAAATGTACCCTAATAGTATTGATTATGTATATACACGGTATGTAGCGTAGAATTATTAAGCCATGGTTTGTGTCTTTGGCCACTCTTGATAAATCCAACCTCTGAATTTCTCGCACGCCCCTAAGAAACCGGAATCTTTCGAATCAGAAATCACGTCGTCCCCGTGGACAAAGATGGCGCGCATTTCTAAATCGATTTCATCCTTGTTCGAGGAAGCCGAAGCCGCTAGCGCTTTCTCGTATTCGGCTTTTTCTTCCTTTAATAAGTCTTCAACTTCAACGCCCAATTCTTTCACCCACGCGTCGTGTTTCAAAGGACTTCCGGTGAGATTGTTCACCAATCCGAGGAAGCCCGGGTTTCCGCTCCCGTGCACCCAATAGTTCTCGATGAGCTCTTTACCGACGCGAGGATTATCGACGATGGTACCGTCCCCGGTGTTGAAAAAATATTCTCGAGTTTGGTGCACAGCCATTTCTGCGAAGACGTAGCCGTGGTAATAGCAACTCGACTCGTCGGCGAGAATGTGCGGCACTGACATCAACGGTCGTCCGGCTAAACCGCCTTGGATTTTCATTTCCACTTCATCCGCGACTCTCAAAACGTTTTCTGGAGTCAAGTCTTTCTCGTCCATTTCGTACAGCGCTTTTTCAAAGTACGGCACCGCGATCATACCTCGCAATTGAAAAACTTTATACGGGTGCTTTTCTTTAATCGAACGTTCGATCAATTCCCAGGGAATCGTTTCTCCCTTGCGGTTCTTCGCGTAGCGCGCTTGCCAGCTCGCGTCTTCGCAGAGCGCATCAAGGAACATCGATTGCGTTTCCGCCAACGCGACAGAGAAGGGCGCACGTTCTTGAGAAAACAAAGGAGATCCTTGGACAATGTTGGAAAAGTGCGCGGCGTGACCGCCTTCGTGCATCAACGTCGTCAACGCGGTGTTCCCGGACCCGATTTCATCCGGCGTCGCCAAAGAGGTGAAGTTCGTCTCGGATGGAATAAAGGTACCGTCTTGCGTCTTGTACGGCGCAGTCGGCCAGTGGCAAAAACCATTCGGGTATTTACCTTTACGATCGCAAAGATCCAAACGCATCGTCGCATTTTTGTATTTAATGTTCATCCTCGAAAAAGAGCGACCCCACACCTCCGGCGCGTACTCGAACGGATAGTACGGATCCGTAAGCTTTGTTAACTCGCCACTCAGCGCGAACCCGGTGTTCCACGGCTTCGTCGCGTCCTCCCCTTTCTCCTTCTTTAATCTTTCTAAAGCTTTATCTAACAACGGCTTTGTCGCTTGCTCTAATCCGTCGAGCATTTCGAAACATTTTTTCTTCGAGAATCCTTCGGCGTTGGTCACTTTTAAATCGTAAAAATCTTCAAAGCCGAGCTCGCGAGCGAAACGGTTGCGTTCTTTGATGATGTCGCAGAAACCGTTATCTAATAAGAACGGACCGTTTTTTCTCAACATTTCCCAGCACGATTTACGAACGCTTTCCTCGGGATCTGAACGCATTTTAGTCCGAATAACCGTCGGCGTCGTATCGACGACGTTCCCGTCTTTGTCCGTGTATTGCGTCTTCAAGTTGTTTCTGGATTTTTGTAAGGCGCCTTCTTTCTTCATCATAGATTCTCGCAGAGCTTTCGCAGAGTCCGATTCGACGATGTAACACTTCAGCGTCTTTTCGATTTGGTTCAAGACGATTCTCTGTTCCTCAGAGACGCTTCCGTCGTCGGCGTGTTTTAACAACTCTCTCACTTTCTCCAAAGTTTTCTGGTCGCCCAAGAACGTCTCCAACGCGTTGAACGAAGTGTTCAAGTTCTCCACGGAGTTACCGGTCAAATTCATCTTTGTCTCCCAAAAGTTATCCTCGTACGATTTGTGTCTTTGAAGGTAATCTCTGTTAAAGGTTTCGATGAACTCAGCCGTTGCATTTTGCTGAGCAGCAGCAGCAGAAGAAGAAGAAGCCATCGCGTTGATATTTCTTTCCGATGACGTTTTCCGATTGCAAAAGATTTTTATTCTTCTTCCTGTGGTCTTGGCACTAGAGAAACAAGAAAAAGAAGATGAAGAAGAAGATACGAAGGCAGACTTGGTCGTCGTCGTCGTCGTCGTCGTCGTTTTAGTTGCACTCACAGCAGCGGTAGTTCGAAGCGCAGCAAATCTTTGCATAGTCTTATCACGCACGCGCAAAGTGACGGGGAGAGAAGTTTGCTTTTTTTTGTTTTTCGTGTGTTGAGTGATGCGAGTAAATTGTTTCCTTTACGTACTATTATTACGTGTGACAGTGACGCGACCCGACGGCGCTCGTCTGTCTGCTTTGTGGGAGAAGAGGAAAAAAAAGGAAAAAGAGCGGAAGACAGAGAGGAGGAAGACAGAGAGAAATAGAACGCGAAGAAGAAGAAAAACAACAACAAGACAACAAAACAACAAAACAACAGAAATTGGTCCTGCAATCTCCACAAAAGGAAGGAAAAACTGAGATCGTTATGTTTGCAACAACAACAACAACAAAGACGAATTCCTTCTCCTCGAGGTCGTCCTCTTCTTTGCGTAAACCTCGCTCTTCGGCGAAGAAGAGCATCAACGCGACGGTGCGTGTTCTTTATGTATCTTCGCCCAAACCAAAGATTTGTCAAGTCGCAATTTACCCATTGACGAGGGTAAAAATCGATCAAATTTCTACGGCATACGCATACGCGTATTTAATATGAATACACACACACACAAACAATCAACTCTTTTCTCTCTCTCTTCGTGGCCGCACGCGCGCGCGTCTTTAACGTCAAACTTTCGATGTCACGTTCTTGCTTTTTATTTCGATGAAACTAACCTGTGCCTTGATTTCATATCCAAAACGTGCATAAATTATTATTGTTTTGTCTAAAAATGAGCAGACGAATGCGCAAGCTCGAGTGAACATCGCAGACTCAGTCACGCAGTTGGTGGGATGCACGCCGATGGTGTATTTGAATAAAGTGACCGAAGGAACAAAAGCAGAAGTCGCAGCAAAATTGGAAATCATGGAACCATGCTGTTCGGTGAAGGATAGAATTGGATTAGCGATGATAAACTCTGCCGAAAGAGAAGGGACGATATCGCCCGGGAAGTCATTACTCGTGGAACCGACGTCGGGGAACACCGGCATCGGCTTGGCATTTATCGCCGCGGCGAAAGGGTACGACTTAACTTTGACCATGCCAGCATCGATGTCTTTAGAGCGTAGAATCTTGTTGAAGGCGTTTGGGGCGAACTTAGTGTTGACAGACCCGGCAAAAGGGATGAAAGGAGCGGTGATGAAAGCGGAAGAGATTGCAAAAGAAAGCAAAAATTCAGTCATTTTACAACAATTCGAGAACCCGGCCAATCCACAAGTGCACTTCGAGACGACTGGTCCAGAAATTTGGGAAGATACGGCCGGTCAGATTGATATCTTAGTCTGCGGCGTCGGAACTGGTGGAACCATAACCGGCACTGGTCGTTATTTGAAATCGAAAAATCCAAACGTAAAAATCGTCGCGGTGGAACCGGCGGAGTCTCCGGTCCTGTCCGGCGGTTCTCCAGGTCCGCATAAAATTCAAGGTATTGGTGCTGGGTTCATCCCGGGAGTTCTCGATGTCGACATCATCGATGAGGTCATTCAGATCGCCTCGGACGATGCCATCGAGTGTGCGAAAGATTTAGCTTTGAAAGAGGGGTTGATGGTTGGTATTTCTTCCGGCGCGGCAGCCTTAGCGGCGATTCAACTCGCCGGGAGAGAAGAAAACGCTGGAAAACTAATCGCTACCGTGTTTCCATCCTTTGGCGAGAGGTATTTATCCTCCGCGTTGTACGAAACCATCAGGAATGAAGCGCAAGCGATGACTTTTTAATAACACAATTTGAACAACTCAACAACACACACAAAAAATTACATTACATTAACTAAAGCCCGCCAATAATAGCAACAGAAATGCGGATCCTAGCGCTAAAAACGTCGCGTTTGCCGTCGAGAAGCCATCGTCGACGAATATTTGTTTCTTTTCCGCCTCTCTTCGTACACTTTCCATTGGAATCTCTTCGGGCTTCCAGTTTGTCCTCTCTTTCGGATCCCTCGCTCTTTCCAACACCAACGTCATTGGTCCGTCTGCTACCGTTCCGCTCGCTAACGCCTTCAAAACGGATCTCGTCTCTTGATTATCTACCCCATACGTGACTACCATACGTTTTGTACCAGATAAATCTCCGAGGAGAGCCGCTCGCGGTCCGTATTTAATGGATACCGCGGTGAAGCCTCTCAACACGTCTCCGATGGCTGGCGACTGCGACATCGACGTCGCCGGCTGCAAGCGCTGCACGGCGTCTTTGCGCGCCGCAATCGAACTTGGATTAAATTCAACTACTCGTAAGAATCCAAAAGTGTCCACCTCGAAGACGATACCTAATGGTCTCACCGCTTCGTACGCTATGATGGTGCTCTCCGTCGCTAAAACTTTCTTGAACAAAAATCTACGCTGTGACTTTTTCTCTGTCGTCGGTCCAACCTCGATGGTGACTCGTTCGCCGCTCTGTCCTTCTCGAACGGTCTGTAACAGGTACCCGCGCGGTTCATACACCAATTTATTAAACTTATCTTTCTCTAATATCGCTTCCAGAGTTTCAATCGCTTCCTGCTCTTCGTCTCTGGACGGCATTCCGTCGTCAACGACTTTGTTTCTTTCATCACCTCGTTGCTTTTCGAAAATACTTTGCTGGGGACGAAAAGAATTGTGTCTTCCTTTTCTTCTTTCGCGTGAACACGTCCTGGAGAAAGAAGAATACGAAGGAGATGATTTTGATGGCGACGATGATGGCAGCGCGTTGCGAGAGTGATGATGATATCGCGACCGCATCATGACGTCGTTTTTATGTAGCTTCTGGTGTTTGTTTTGTTCACTCACAGGCAGCTGACAGGCAAAAACGAAAAAAGAGAAGAGAAGAGATTAAATATTGATCTCTTATTTGCCATCATCGTAAAAAAAAGGACGCGCGAATATAAAGAAGAACAATAAACCGATCATCATGTCGACTATTACTACTATTTTCCGCACGCGACAAGCCGCGGAGAAGTTAAAGAAGAAGAAGGAGAAGACGATGATGATATCTTCTCCTTTTTCTTTCCTCCTCTCGATGATAGCCGTCCTCCTCTTCTCCTCTTTGTGTAGCAAAAGCGTCGTGATGGAAGTGGAAGCGGCGAGAACGCTGAAACAATTTGCGGGCATGGAACAAGCGATGGCGGAACAAGGAGATCTCTCCGCGCAACAGCAGAAAAACAACGTGTTGGGTAAAGGAACCATCGTTCCATCCGCGGAAGATTTAGAAAACCCGGTGAGGAACGAAAATCCAGCCTTGTTGAGACACATCCAAGACGGTGCAAAAGATGAGAGCGAACAGGCGAAACGATTAAAGAAGTTGCACAAAGTTTTGAATGTGCACGGACACTTGAAAACGGTGGCGAATAGAAATCCAGACTCGGGTTATTTTGTCGTCGCGTTTGCGTTTATTATTTTGTGGATAGGCGTGTACGTGAGACAGACGGTCGACCACGTGAACCAGGTACGCGCTCAAGAACGCTTGGAAGCGAGAGCGCTGAATAACAAGTTAGAGAGGAAACAGTTCGCAACCGGGAACACGGGAGATAATGTGGCGGACAATATAGCCTTAAGATTCGAATTGGAGGAAGCAAAGAACGAAGCAGAAAAGCTTAGGAAAATGCTGAATGAAAGAGAAGCATCGAATAGCAAAGACGCAAACGTCTCCTCCTCGACTTTGAGCGAAAGGGCTGCGGCGACGTTAGATTTTATCAAGCGAAAAGATTGAAATACAAATTGTTATAAATAACTTGGCGATGATGAAATTAATAAAAATATGTTCATAATTAAACTAGTACACGTTTATGCTGCCTCCGTTCGCACTTGAAGAGTTTAACTCGTTCAACTTTGCTATCGGAGCGGGAGCTTCTAAATCTTTTTCCTTGACTTCTTGTTCGAGCTGGTTACGAATCATGCTGCGAAATATTTCACCGATGCGTTCGACTGCACCAGCGGCAAGCACGCGACGAGTCCAGCTCGAGCGTTGCTTCAAATCTTCTTCGTAAAATAACAGCGCTTCGCTCCCCATGGAGTCCCATAAACCTCTAAGAACACCTACGTACGCTCTCCTGTGCGACACAGCGCGAGCGAGCATCGAAGACATGTCGTCCACGTATTTCAAAACTGGGTCTAATACCGCGTCAATGTGTGCATCCGGTCTCGCATCTCTCAACGCCAAACGCAACGACGGTCCGCTCGCAGCAACACCAGCGACCGCTCTTCGCATGTATCCCGCGTACTGCGCTCTCAATTCGCCGAGAACTTCAATCATTCTTCTGCCAAACTCCTCGTCGCACCCGTGTCCGGCTTCAACCCACTTTGAGAGACGTTGACACAACTCTGGACGAAGCATTTCCATGGCTTTTACGGCGCTCAGGGCTGCGGCGAGCTCGGACGGTAAACCTTGAGGTTGACGCTCAAACGTTGCAAACCGTCGCAAATCTTGCGTGGTTTTCGTTACCGTACGTTTCGCAACCTTCGCCGCCGACGTCGTCGCTTTCCCAAACGTCGTCAATGCGCGCTTAGCATCCTTCGCCATGCTCATGAAATTTTCCATCTTCGTGTTATTGCTGTTATTCTTGTTGTGACTAAATTTGCCGCCGCTGCCTCGCGCGCTCGATTTGTAGCTCGTGCTGTTTTTCTTGTGCCCATTCATTTGCGCGGTTGTTTCAGAAACTGCATCTCTAAAGTCACGACCGAGTTGTAAATGTTCGACTGTTTCGTAAATGCGAAGCAAGACCAAACGTTCCGCGCCAACGAGTATCTCCTCCAAAGGCAAACCAACGTCTGGCCAACGCGTCACAATTTTCTCGAAGCCTTCCAAAGCGAGATGCATTTCGCCATAAATATCGTCCATTGCTGCCTCTGAAACGCCTTTGTTGTTCAGTGCATTCGAACATCCAGCTTCTAAACGCAATCTAGCAGATTCTATCCATCGATCAATGTGCGATTGAAACAAACCTCTCGTATCAAATCTCGCTGGAACACTCGGTGATTCGCCTTCTTCTCTCAACGAAGCGCTTTCGACTTTGCAGCAGTAATCAATGCATCCGAGCACTTCATTCGACGGCGGAGCGCTCGGTGGCGTCATTTTCAAAGCATACGATACTGTGGATGTCAATTCAGCACAATAAATATCAGAAGAAACTAATGGTAAGGAAAATCCAATCGGCATCAAGCACGAGTCTTGGACGACGTGATCAACTTCCAACTCTTTCAAAATGTTTTGACATAACGTGCCGATGAGCTGATATAAAGTCGAGTTCGTCTCCGGATCTTCCATGGCGAGCATTTGCGCGTCACCTAAAATTACCGCTTTATTTCTCTTGTAACACGTTCGCGCGGCGCTCGATAGATTGCTCGCCAAAATTTCAAATACTTGGTCGTTCGTCTCGTTTCGCTTCAACATTCTAAACAACTCCAAGGAAACGTCCAAAGCAGGTGCTGGAATTTCGTGCGGAGTGGAGTTCGCGTCCACGATTCCTCGAAATTCAGATTCATCCAATGATTTGTAATTTTGAAAGCAGACGCATACGAGTGACAACACGCCTCCTCTCACGTGCCCGTTCAGAATTTGTAGTTCCATTCCAGAAAGGGTACCTTCAGCTTCCTTGCGCAGAGGTAATTTCAAGTGCTGACATATTAATGATAAACAATCTGCCGTCGGAGTTGCAACTGCTAGCAAGTGCTGGACGTATCTTAAACTCGCGTAGGACTCTGAAACGTTATTGTTGCAACGTAACTCCTCCAATAACCAAGCCCAGTGTCCGTGTAACTGCAATCGTCTCCTCGTAAAGTGTAAAGATCTCAAAGCAGCTGCTAATGCGATGTCGTAGGCACCCGATGTAGACAACTGAACGCCACTTTTACTGGAATTCTTGCCAAAAAATCCTGGATCGGAACCTGGCGGCGCCGAGGAAGCGCCGACGCCAACTGCAACCTCAAAGTTCACGCTCAATTTTACGCTCCCCTTATTGTACGTGATATTCTTCGTGGCGCCATCGTTTTCTTTATCTTTAACAGTCGCGTTTACATATAGCGGTAACTCAACTTCACCATTCGCTCTGCACCACTCGCAGACGTCCTCGAGTGACGCTTGCGCTCGAGCCGTTTTCCCAGATCTGACGTACACTTCAACGACGAGCTTTTCGTCACCAGGACCGAGAGGTAAACGCTTAAGTTTGGACACCATGGAAGAAGAAGGCGCGCTCTTATCGAGCGTTCTCGACGTCGACATCGAATCGTTAAAACTTCTCATCTTTTTATTCCCCTCCTCGGTTGAAGGCTTCTGCGTCGCGCCGTTCGAGTGCAAATTCTCGAGCATAAAGTCAGCGACAGAATCAGCGCTTCCTGGACCACCGGTGGTTTGTATCTTCACTTTGCGCCCACGGAAATCGTTCGTGTTCATGGACATGCGTGGGTCCCAGCCTTTGGAATATTTCTTCAAACCGCGTTCGGTGATATCTACGCTCAAAACGTCAATATTCAAAGCTGCCCATTTCGCTCCACCAGCACCGCCAAGCATGCTCGCATCGTTGCCGGCTTTCGACACAACGTTCATACCTCCGCTACCACCTCCTCTTCCCGTATGCTCGCCCAAATCGTTATGACTTTCGTTTGGCATCGCCGCTTGCTGATGGGAAGGAAAATACTCGTTCTGTGGTCTCGTCCCAACCAATACGGTCTCTAAACCGAATCCAACTCGAAGCTCGCGACATCTGTCCGTGAGAAATCGAACAGCCATGTCTACTTTAGACTGCGCAGCTTGCGTACCGAGCGATCCTTCCAAACATGACTGTAAACATGCCTCGTACGCGAGCATACGAGCTCTTTCTTCGCCTCGCCAAGGTCCCAAGTAACACTCGTTTGAAAGGTTCTCGCGATTTATCGTCTGGTGGTGATGTGACTTCTTCACGACGACTTTCGTCGATTGACGGTTTTGATGCTGGTTTTGTTTATGTTGATGATGATGCGTGCCATCTTTATTTTTGACGTGCGCGTATGGAGAAACCGGTTTAGGCACGGCGGAAGTTTGTTTCGTCGGCGTCGTCTTTGTTTTCGGCGACCACGTGTTTCGTATCTTTGCTGGCGATATGTTTTCAACCTGATGCATCGAATGTAAACTTTGCTGCGCAGACGCGATACCAGCAGAGCGAACCGAGGGCGAATGCGTTCTTTTGGTCATTTCGGATGCAGACAAATTCTTATAAGTTTGTTGTTCGTATTCGCTCACCGGCACCGCCCACGGGTCCGCGTCTATCGTTTTTACGCTCGCTCTGACATCATCTCCGCTCTCCCTTGAATACGCGTGCAACGAGCTTTGCGGACTTTCCACGGCGTCTTCAAATTTATCGTTCAGGTTCGTATTCGTAGTCCTCGTCTTCCTCGCGCCTCCTCCTCCTCCTCCTCCTCTTTTCTCGTTGCGTCCTCTTACTCGTTCCTCCTCTTCCTCTTTGTCCTCCTCCTCCGAGGAGGTGATAATACTGTCTCTCGCGTTCGCTTTCACGTTCAATTCGTTCTCAGAGTTCCTCAACACGTTACTGTTGTTCTTCTTATTACTGGTATTTGAGGTGGTTGTATTCATCGCCTGCTGTGTCATTTGTGCTCGTTTCAGTTGCGAGCGCGTCGTGCGTTTGTTCCCGTGCGCTGAGAGCGGCACATTTTCTCTCTTCGCCACTTCGATGGAAGCGGCGATATCAAACGCAGAGGAGCGTTTCACACCGTTGGACGCTTTCGCAGCCTCCTGATTTGATGAGAATGCAAGGAGCAAACCATCGCGAAAGAACCAGAAGAAAGATGACGATGTGGTTAGAAAATAATGCAAAGTGAGAGAGCTGAGAAGCGCGCGATATGCTCGTCTCTTAGGAGACGCCGAGCGCGCGATATGCGCGCCGGAGAGTGAAATTTCCAAATTGGAAAAAACAAAAAAAAACACCCAGACGCGCGCTTTTTCATCTGTCGTAGAGAGTAACAAAACGTACCCCTCTGGTCCACCTGTGCGGATAATCGGCTTCGTTATCGAACACCCACGGGTCTGACATTTCTTTTTCTGTATCGACGTGTCCGGGTGAGTATCGCGAACTCTTTTTGTGAAGGAGAGTACAAATGTGCCAGCACTTTTTTATTTTTTTTTGTTCCCCCTCTCCAGTCTCGCCCTCTTTTTTGTCTCTGCCTATTGGATGGAGATTTTGGATTTACGAGTACGAATTATGACGACGATAACGTTGAATATTATCATCCACATATATAAAATCTAAATTAGTTCTTCTTCTTGCTGTTGTCATTATTATCAGCGCGAGCCTTGCCGTCCGCGGCAAAAACCACGACGTCGTTCTTTTCCTCCTCGTTATCGTCGTAGTTCATCTTTCGAGAGAGCGCTTTCGAACGTTTTTCCAGCTGTTCTTGCACTAATTCGTAGGTGAGAAACGAAAACCCAGCTTGTGGCATGAGCTTCAGAGACGATGGCAAATAGCCACGGAATAAATCCCTCCAGCCGGACGTTCGAACGGTGTTCACGATCAGTTGGTCCACCCTGGGTAATTTCCCGTTTGGAAGTAAGGGAACTTTTCCCGCTTGCAAGCGAACAGTGCAATAATACAAAGGATACGAAGCCGTAGAGGCTAACCAGCCCGCCATCAAGCCGCACATCAACGTTGGTCCAGATCCAATGCTCTCGTCTTCGTCTATTTTTTGTATTTTCTTGTATTGCGATTTGAACGTATCGTACGCGCCGAATGAAATTCCGGCGTATGGAATGACGCCAATCATCGCCGCCGACCAACCGGCGTAACAGCCACGTAAACCCGTCTCTTTAACGACGTTGACCATTTGCATTATCGAATTCTTCGCATCGCGCGTTCGATTCAAGGAAATTCGCGTGGAAATCACATCGAGAGGATACATGATCGTATCCGAAGTCATCCCGGCTAAAGCACCAGCGGCAAATCTTTCCCAATTTTCCGGATCTCGATCGCCTCCTTTCGTCAGAAGTTTCTTGTAGAAATCGTACGCGAAGAAATCAATGGCTTTCCCGGGAACTGAGGCTACAGAATTCGCCATGTTTCCTTTAAAAAAGCCACGAAATCCCTCCTTGGCCCAAATAGACGTGAAGCCAGAACCTAAAGTTTTGAACGCGTGCGCAGTTGCTCCGTTCATCGTTTGCGCACCAGCCGCGGCGGCTGCGGCTGATGCCGTCCCAGCGGCAGCATTCGCCGCCGCAATGGTCGCTTCAGAGGTAGCTGCGATGCGAATCGCGATAACATTAAGCGGGGAACTTACCGTTCTAGAGACTATTCCGGAAATACCACCGGCGATTAAGTGACCCCACGGCGCGCCTTCCTTTCGTTTATCTGGAATCGGCAAACGTCTCGGGCCAATATCTAAACCAACTTTCATGTAGTACGGCGTTACTGTTTCGAGTTGACCGGATGGAATTAGAACGAGTAAGTCCCGGAAATCGTTCGCATTCAAAACGGTGTCATCAGTTATGTATCTACACATGTTCTCGATACCTTTCCTAGCGATGCGTTTCCGCGTGTTGTTTCTGCCGCTTCGTAAAGTTAACGTTCGCAAACTTTGCTTCATTTTCTTCCCCGTAATTTTACCTTCATGGTCAGTATCTAAGCTATCAAACGCTTCTTCTAAGGCTATTTCTTTCGATCTAACGAAAGCGGCAAACTCTTCAAAGTTTACTTTTCCGGTCTCGTCGTCGTCTTGTCTCGAGGAAGCTTCGGAGATGAACTCGTGCACGAAGGCTTTCGGCATTCGCAAACTTTGCGCAAACTTTTCTAAATCGTCCTGACCGATAGATCCGGCTTCTGTCGAATCTATTCTGTTGAACAACTCTCTCAATCTCGACTCGCGTTCTCGCCACGGTTTTCGCACGCCCCTGCGCAAGCAACTCACTCGTAGACGCTCTTTAATTCTATCCCACTCTTTCTCCGCTAAAGGACCCATTTCCATGCTCGAGACGAGAAATTTACTCTCCACGAAACCATCCGCGCCGGCTTTCATCACCACTTCTCTCACCGATACTCCTAAACTATTCAAAGCGTTACCTATATCTAACATTAACCCTTGTCGGTCCCAGGTGATTATCGTGATCACGTTTAACCCGGTTTCTTCGTCTAGGGCGATGGTGACTAACGTCTCACCAATAGAAGCCGGTACCTCGTTGTCCTTCGACGAAGTCGACGGCGCCTCTTCCTCCGTCGTGGCGGTTGACCTGGTTGACGCCGTTGACGAGGTCGCGGTGTCGTTCGCAGAAGCAGTCGTAGATTTTGCACCTGCTCCATCGCGATTGATGCCATCGGTAGAATAAGAAGTATTCGTAGCAGTAGCAGTGGTGGTTGTGCGAGTGGTAGTGCCGCCGTCGTTGTTGTTGTTGTAGTTGTTGTTGTTTGACTGTTGCGACACGCTAGCCAAGACGAGACGTTTTCGTGGTCGACTGTGGCGCTGCGATTCTTCTTCTCCTGTTCGCGACGCGACCGCTCCAACTCTGTTCGTGTGTTCGCGAATCATCTTTCTCATCTTTTCCGTCTCTCTCTCTACGATCGTTCGTCCTCGTTCCGCGAACGCGTGCACCCATTTTTTATGATAACTACTGGTCGTTTCTTTTCTTCTTCCTCCTCCTACCGCCGGCATTTGGACCTACACACACTTACGCACAAAACACGCGCGAGAGGAAGAGAGATTTTACTTTTATCTTCTGACGACGAAGAATATGTACGCGTACCGGCCGCAAAACGAACTTCACGACACCACCAACCACTTCGTTCTCCCTCCTTCTTCTCTTCGTTCCTCCTCCTTCGAGAAGAATGACGCAATCGCTTGTTATTATGTGTGAAGACAACCGAGAGTATGGTGAAAAGCCGCCTCTCTCTCTCGTTCTCTCTCTCTCTCTGATAAAAAGCTCCATCTGTCTGTCCATTGTTTTTCTTTAATTTTTTTTTAAGTGGGAGATCTCTCTCGCGCCACAACAACGAAAAAAAAAAACGTAACGGCACGCTACTACAAAAGCTTTGATAAGAAGTGGTCCTTGCGTATTATCGCGCGCAGAATACACAAACAAGAAGAAGAGGACGAAAAAGAAGAAGAAGAAGAAAAAGAGTTCGCTCTGCAATCTCTGTCCGGCATGCTGGTCGTCGTCGAGCCTTCATCTTCCTTCGACGCCATGTCCGTCATTGGAAGAGTGTGTTTGTTTAGCGGGTACTCGTTTCTCGGTTTCGCCATGAAATCTTTGGATTTGTTTTCGAAAAAAGACGGTTTAGTCATGTTGAAGTTTGTCGTAAACGTCACCTTACCGGCACTTCTGTTGCACACGTTATCGACGAGCGCGAGCATGTACACGCCGGCTCAAGCGACGAAGTATTTGTCGAACATGCCAATCGTTTTGTGTTCTATGTTTGTTTCCTTCACCGCGATGGGTTCGGCCTTGTATTTGTATCACAAACGACCGTCCAACGAGCGTGGTTTATTTGTCGGGAGCATGGCTGGCGTGAATTTAGGAACGTACTCATACCCGTTCATAGAAGCCATTTGGGGCAGCGAAGGTTTACGGTTAGCCACTTTGTACGATTTACCAAACTCAGTGTTCGTTTTTATCATCTCCGCTGTTGTGTTTTCTTACGAACGCTCAAAGACGAGAAAGAGCGAGAACGTGGAGCTCCGTCACGACGACGGTGGAATGTATTCCGGCGAGTTTATCACGGAAAGAATCAAAAAAGAAACCTACGCGAAGAGAAGTTCCGCGAACGTGTCCGAGGAAGAAGACGCGATGATGAGCAAAGATAACGGGCTCTCTTCGATTGCAAAGAGGAAGGAACAGCTGGAAAAGGAAAACGAACAAACCGGGCCAAAGACGACGTTCACGACTCAGCTCGTCAAGAGCGGATTGGGGTGCTACACGTATCCGTCCGGTGCGACATACGAAGGTGAGTGGCAACAAAACGTCAAAAATGGATTAGGAGTGTATAAATACGCCAAAGGAGGGTCGTACGTCGGGAATTTCAAATCGGGTGAATTTTCCGGTTTAGGCGTACGTAAACTTCGAAGTGGCGTCGTCAAAGCTGGCATTTGGAAAGCGAACGAGTTGGAAAAAATAGTGCCCATGGAGGAGTTGACGGCAACAGTCAGAGATGCGACGTTGCGCGCCGAAGCTGCCAGAGTGAAAGTCGAATCGTTGAAGGAAGAGACTCTAAAGAAGAAAGCCTTGAACATGTTGAAATTCCCGCCTTTTATCGCTCTGGTGGTTGTTTTCGTCTCCAAAATCATCGGGCATAGTTTACCGACTGTGGTGCACAAATTAGCGGAGCCGTTGGCGAATGCGAATAACCCGTTGGTTTTAATTACTATAGGTGTTTTATTCGAAGCTGGTTTGAGGAGACAGCAAATGAGAGACTGCGTTGGATTTTTAGCTGCGAAATATGCGACTGGTTTAGCGTGCGCCGCGGTTGTGTCTGTTTTCATACCGCACGGGTTCCCCATCGCTCGAGGTACGTTAGCGGCGTTGTGTGTCATGCCAGTTCCATCTGTTGTCGTGCAACAAGCGGTAAAGAACAACTTGGATGCCGATCTCGCGGCAAGTTTAGTTTCAGGCTCTCAAATTGCCTCGGTCTTGATGTTGCTCTTCTTCGCGGCGACGATGAACTTGGCGAGCAGACCGTTTTTGTTTCCGTTTTGTTTGTTGATCTTAGCCGGCTTCATCGCTTCGGCTGGATATTTCTTGGACGAGTATCTTTCGCCGAGTCCACACGCGACATTCAAAGGTGCGATTGTGGATAAAATCGATGCCGCCTTGGATGTTATATTCAAGAACAATCCCAAGAGCGAAGCAGAAGAGGAGGAGGTATTATCATTCGATAGAAAAACTAGCGACGGTAGCAACAACATTAGTAGTGATAGCGATAGCAACGACGGTAGAAGTAGCAATGGAGGTGATAAAAATGATGCCGCCGAAAAGAACGAAGGAGGTTCTAGCGGCAGAGGACCGGATGCGCCAAACGCGAGAAGCTCAAAGCGCAACGAACGCTTTCTCAAGAAGAACGTCTGGCCGACGCGTTGTGAATATGTTCATGCGAAACTCTCCCTCGACTCGCAGCTACAACGACGATCGAACATCAAAGTCTTCGCCGCTGGAACGAGTGTTAGGGAGACTAAGGCGACGAGAGGGTTCGCGACGAGGAGAACATCTTCGCTTCAAGCGCCTTTTGGTGCGACGTTGTCGCCGCGTCCTTCCTCCTTGCTTTTCTTGTAAAACGTTTTACATACGAGTACGTAGTGATATTTTTTTTACACGCGCAGTGGCAGTCAGAGAATCCATTTTTGCTCTTCTTTTGTTGTGTCACACTCTTCTCAAAAAGTGGGTGACTGGTGTCACGTGGCAAATTTCTGTATCAAAAAAAAAAAAAAGAAAAAGGGTGCAGGGTAATTCTGCGAAAGGAAAAGGAAAAAATCCTCACTTGTCTATCTATACGCTTATTTACAAGAAAGACCGATAAGTCTATTCTGATATAAATACATCGCGTAAATATGATGTCACATTCCTTTACGATGCGCACGGTGCGTTCATAATACTTTTGTCTCGTTCGCGTGTAGGACTTCAGCCGCTCGATGATGCGAAAAATTCGAAGGAAGCTTCGATTTTTCCGCCGTCGCGGGGGAGTTTTCCTCGTGCCTTGCTTTGGATGAGGCGAAATCAGCGATAGAAAACGATCGAGAGCTGTGTTTCGCGAACATTTCTGGAGCACAAGCCGTTCGATTTCTAATTTTTCGCGCGTTTTTAGATTCAAGTCGTGTGTGTTTGGCCACGCACATGGTCTCAAACTGCGCGAACAGTGGTACCTGATTACGCGCTTTCTCGTTTTTACATTTTGGATAAATTGCGCTTTTTTTTATCTCATCTTCTCACCAAAAACAAAACTCTTCTCTGTTCATCGAAATCAACATAACAACAGGCGCTCGTTGCTAAACCGCTCTCTTCTACGTCAGCGTCGTCGTCTTCCGCGAGAAGAGCGAATGGTCGAAGACCGAACTTGATGGTTCGCGCCGAGGCGAAGAAGTTGACCTTCGATATGACGGCGAGACAGAAAATGCAAGCTGGTATCGACAAGTTAGCCGATGCCGTGGCTATCACCTTGGGCCCGAGAGGCAGAAACGTCGTGTTAGAAGAAAAGTTCGGCGTTCCGCAAGTCATCAACGATGGTGTTTCTATTGCTAGATTTATTGAGCTCCCAGATCCGGTTGAAGATGCCGGTGCGCAGTTGATTAAAGAGGTTGCCGGTCGTACCAACGACTCCGCCGGCGACGGCACGACGACTGCCTCGGTCTTAGCGAGAGAAATGATCATGTTTGGTTTGCAATCCGTCGCTTCGGGTGCTAACCCGGTCAACATTAAGAAAGGGATCGATAAGACGTCTGACTTTTTGACGAAGAAATTGAACGAATTAGCCGTCGACGTCAAGGGTAAGGAAGACATCAAGGCGGTTGCCTCTATTTCCGCGGGGAACAACGACGAAATCGGTGAAATGATTGCCGACGCGATAGAAAAAGTAGGTGCGGACGGTGTTTTGTCCATTGAGAACGGTAACGGTTTGGAAACTGTCGTTGAGATTGAGGAAGGTATGGAAATTGATCGCGGTTACGGGTCGCCGCAGTTCGTCACGAATAACGAAAAGTTATTGGTTGAAATGGAAAACGCTAGAATTATCATCACCGACGAAAAGATTGAGCAAGTGAAGGATTTAGTACCGCTTTTGGAGCAGATCACCGAGGCTGGCTCGCCGCCGGTTTTACTCATCGCGGAAGATGTCGTCGGTGAAGCGTTGGCGACGTTGGTCGTTAACAAACTCAGAGGTGTCTTGAACATCACCACCATGAAAGCGCCGGGATTTGGCGAGAGACGCAAGGCTTTACTCCAAGACATCGCGATTGTTACCGGTTCGCAATACTTAGCGAAGGATTTGGGTTTGTCTGTTGCAACGGCGACGATTGATTCGTTGGGTTTTGCCCGCAAAGTTACGCAAGCTGCCACCACGACGACTTTTATTGCCGATTCTGCTTCCAGAGATGACATCGACTTGCGCGTTGCCCAATTGAAACAAGAACTCTCTGAAACCGATTCCGTTTACGACACGCAAAAGCTTTCGGAACGCATCGCGAAATTGGCTGGGGGTGTTGCCGTCATTAAGGTTGGTGCGGCTACTGAAGCTGAATTAGAAGACAAAAAGTTGCGCATTGAAGATGCGAAGAACGCTACGTTTGCGGCTGTCGAAGAAGGCATTGTTCCGGGAGGTGGCGCTGCTTTGGTGCACTTATCTGTCATGATTGAAGAATTCAAGAATACCATTACGGATCCGGAAGAGAAATTAGGCTGTGAAATTGTCCAAAAGGCATTAGTCGCGCCGTGCAGATGGATTGGTAACAACGCTGGCGTTGAAGGTGATGTCATCGTTTCCAGAGTTGCGCAAGAACCGTGGGAGGTTGGATACAACGCCATGTCTGGCGAATTCGCCAACTTGATTGAAACCGGCGTCATCGACCCGAAGAAAGTTACGAGATCTGGCATCCAAAACTCTTGCTCTATTGCCGGTATGGTTTTGACCACGCAAGCCGTCATCACGGAAATCCCGAAGAAGCAATTGAAGGGAAGAGCGAAGGATAGTAATGCTGATATGGCGAATGCTCCGGGCACGTTCTCTATTTGAGCATCTTCTGCCTCGTTTTAATTGAAAAATCACAATAGCTTTATAACAAAAGTATTGCATAATATCTGTCTCTTTCTTTCTATGTCTTTCTTCTATATACATTGCTACATTACAACTCGCTATTTGTACTACTCGTGTCCTCCTCGTCGTACCTCCCTGCTTCGAGAAGTATGTCTTGAAACGTTTTTTCATCTTCCTTTTCATTTTTGTACGCGTAACACCGCACTGGCGAGATGTTCTTCTCCTTCGTGGCAAACGCTTCGTGTGAACAAAGCAAAGGCGTTGCAAATTGCAAGTTATAAGAACACGTCGTTGGCTCTTTGATGCTCAAAAATGTGTTCTGTCCGTCCTCTGCGCACACGAATTGTACCTCCGTTTTCCTCGTTTCTAACGAACCGATATCGCATTCCGTGCCACCTGTAAAATGATGCACGTGAAAAGCCGTCGCCGGAATACCTACCGATGCCTCAAGCTTCTTGATTTCCGTTTCGTTTTCATCATCGCGCGTTTTATTCGTCAGGGCTTCGTTAAACTTACCTAAAGAATAGTCCACGGAAACTTTCGAATTACTTTCTACGTGATATTGTCGAACGTGTTTCTTAAAACAAAACTCGTAGGTCCACCACCCTTCAAATCTATAGAAACACGCGTTCGTGAGCGGCTGGAGCAGCGATGCGATAGACGGAGGCTTCGCCTCTTCCTCTTCGTCTTCTTCTTCTTCTTCGGAATCTTCTTCTCCTCCTTCTCGTTTATTTTCTCCCTCGTTCTCTTCTTCTTCTTCTTCTTCTTCTTCTCCTTTCTTCGTCCTTTTGTTCTTCTTCTTTGAAGAAGAAGAAGACGAGGAAGGTAAAACACACGCGAACGTTTGCCCCTCGTGATCGGTGATAAATTCCAACTCTTTCCCTTTCGTTTTCTTTTTCAATTGTTCGCTCGTTAACAGCGATTCTTCTTTATGCGCGTTGTTCAAAGCGACGATAAACGCATCCTCTAAATCCAATTTCCTAGACGTCGTTTCCGTTTTGCTTCGAGCGGAATCTTTCAACGCTTGACTTCTCTTCCTCAAGTCGTGTAAACGCGTCTTCACGACGTCGTCCACGGATGATTGCTGAGATGGCTCGATCGCAAAAGCCAGCAGAAGGAGAGGGAGGAGGAGGACGGAGAGACGGAACATTTTGTCTTTGTCAATTTATAAAGTTTTTTGCACTGTGGTCGCGAGGTCGTGAGAAAAACTTTTGTGCGTCATGTGCGTGAAAGGAACAAAAAAAGGCGGTTTACTCAAATCACCACATCTTAAAACGTGTGCGTAATGTATCAAGTTAAGAACATCTAAAGTGGATTGTATTTTTATCACTCGTTGACACGGTTTCTCTTTCGTCGTCGTCGTTGTCGTTTACAATTCGGTTTCTTTCAAGTACGCTCTTAACTTTGCGCACTGTTCGAGAACGGATCTGCGACTGGTCCCGCCTTCCGTGTCTCTGCTCTCCGCGGACTTTTCATACGACCAAATTTCTGCGACGTCGTCCTCAAACTTGTCGCAAAGCGGTTTCAAATCGTCCACGGTGAGCTGGTCTAACGGAACTTTCTTATCTACGGCTAGTTTCACCGCAGCGCCGGAGATATGGTGCGTTTCGCGAAACGGCATGCCTTTTCTCACTAAATATTCGGCTAAATCCGTGGCTAACATTTCCGCGACGAGAGACGATTTCATCTTCTCCGGGTTCAACTTCATCGTCGCTAAACATCCGGCGGCGATTTGCAAGCAATCTGACATCGTGTCCACGGTTTCAAACATGCCCAACCACCCTTCTTGGAAATCTTTGTTATACGTCGTCGGCGTGCCTTTTAAAATGCAAAGTAAACCTGTCAACGTTCCGATTTGTCTCCCGGCTTTGCCTCTCAACAACTCCAACGCGTCTGGATTTTTCTTTTGCGGCATGAGGGAACTTCCGGTGGAATACGCGTCAGACATCTGCATCATGCCAAACTGCTGGGAAGAGTACACGATTAAATCTTCCGACCATCTCGAGATGTGCATGAGCGTCATGCTTGCCCAAAACATAGTTTCGATGACGAAATCGCGATCGGAAACTGCGTCCATGGAGTTTGGACAAACGCGTTCAAAGTTCAAATCTTTCGCCAAGAGTTGTCGATCGACACCAAATGGATTCCCAGCTAACGCGCCACTCCCTAGCGGCATCGTGTTCACTCTTGGCATCAAATCGTTCAAACGCATGTCGTCTCTTTGCCACGCGGCGGCGTGCGACAATAACCAGTGCGAAAAGCGAACCGTCTGCGCCGACTGCAAGTGCGTAAATCCCGGCATGACGTGATCCACTTCTTTTTCTGCTCTGTCGATTGCAACTTCAATCAACGTTCTCAGGTACTTTCTCAGCACCGTCAATTCTTTTCTCAACCACATTCTCGTGTCCGTGGCGACTTGGTCGTTTCTCGATCTCCCCGTGTGTAACTTTCCTCCGATGTTTGAGTCGATGACTTCGCACAACCGTCGTTCGTTGGCGGTGTGAATGTCCTCGTCGCCTTCTTTCGCGACGAACAAACCGCTCTGCCACTCCTCCAAAACTATCTTCAAACCTTTGTGGATTTCATTCTTCTCCTCTTCGGTGATGATCCCAGTTCGTGCTAACGCGGATGCGTACCCGATGGATCCTTCGATATCTTCCAGCGCCATTCGTCGGTCAAAGGATAAACTTTCGTTGAACTTTTCCATGAGCGGATCGATCTTCTCGCTGAACGCTCCACCCCATAACTTCTTCGGCTCTCCACTCGCAGCGGCGGCATTCGTCGCCGCGAGTTCTCGTCCTCTTTTATTGTTTTTATTAGCAGTAGCCTTCATTTTCTTTCCGTTGAACGAAGAAGAAGAAGAAGAAGAGGACGAAAACGTTGTCGCGTTGTTAAAGCCGCCAACAACAACCACCGCCGACGACAACAACGACGACGAGGACGACGAATTTTTTAGTATTTTTAAAGATGACGACGACGATGAAATAACCCGCGTTCTTCTCGATATTCTTCTCTGACTTTGATTTTGAGGATAGTACTGTTGCGCAGTTCTTCTAACGGACGACGACGATGATGATGATGTTATTGCTATAGTTGTTATTGATGTTGTCGATGCGAGCATCATCTTCTCGTCTCGCGCTTTTTTTTTTTATCTCTTTTCTTTGTGTGAAGAAAAACGAAAAAAAAAAGTCACAAACTCACAAAAATCAAACTGTCAAAAAGTCTCTTCGTGTTCTTTTTTTTGCGTCTCTTCCCTCACAAAACACAAAGAGAAGAGAGAGAGAGAGAGAGAAAGAAAGAACCACCACGGGTGCGCGCGAGTAGCAGATCGTCTCTCGGATCGCGACGGAGAGAGAAAGAGGAGAGAGAGAGAGAGAGATCGGAGCATTCTTTCGCGCGCAAGAGCAGAAGAAGAAGAAGAAAAATACTCACTCTTTGTGCATAAAATTTTGTTTTACGGAATATTCATCGAGGCGGGGGCGGCTTTGTGTAAGTGTGTGTGACTTTTTATTTGTTCTCGCTAAAAAGAAACACATACACATAATCAAACGTCGAGATGGGGTTATTCGGCGGCAACACGAACAACGAAGGCGACAATGCGCCGAACGGGAACAAGCCTCTGCACAGTCGAAGGTTTTCTCAATCCATGATCAACACGGAGACTGGGAAATTAATGTCTAAACTCATCAACGAATCGAGTTATTTGTCAGGGACCGGGGAAACGAATACGTTCGATACGGCGGAAGCCGTGGCGGAATCCGACGAACTCATGAGAGAAATGTTCTTTTCCATAGTGAAAGAAACCGCCGGAGAGGAAATGTTGAATAAAATTATGGACGTGTATAAGATTTCAGAAACGTTTAGCGAGTCGCACTCCCCGGAGGACTTTGACAAGTTGAAAACCACGCTGGACGCGTTAAAGTTGGACGAGACGTTGATGTTGTCTTCGGCATATTCAAACTTGTTGAACCTGCACAACATCTCTGAACACGTGGCGACGAGTATGGAGGAGAGACACGCGCGTTTGGACGATATTCCGAGAGGCCCGGCGAAGACGACCAACGGCGCAATTAAAGGTATGGTGGCCAACGGCATGGATCCAAACGCGATTTACGACGCGTTGTGTAACCAACACGTCGATTTGGTGTTAACTGCGCACCCGACGCAAGCGTTGCGACAATCTTTGTTGAAGAATTACGGTAAAATTCGTAATAATCTGATCAATTTGCAACGTTTTCGCCTCTCGCGATTTGAACGCGAAGAAATTTTAGAGTCCATTCGGTGCTGCATTCATTCGGCATGGAGGACCGACGAAATCCGCCGCGCGCCGCCGACGCCGCAGGACGAAATGCGAAGAGGTTTGACATATTTTACGAATACGATTTTTGCCGGTGTGCCGAGATTCATGAGACGGGTGGATACTTCGTTATTGAATCACGGTTTGAGCAGACTCCCTTTGGATCGTTCGATTATCACGTTTGGCTCGTGGATGGGTGGAGACCGCGACGGAAACCCGTACGTCACGGCCACGTGCACGAGAGACTCCGTCTATCTGGCCAGGTTGCAAGCGACAACTTTATATTTCAAAGCTATCGAACAGCTCATTTTCGATCTCGCCATGTGGAGGTGCTCGCCATCTTTTCGAAAAGTTGTCGACGAAATTGTTGCCAACAGACCACACGAAGAAGACTCGGTCGTGTTTGAAATCCGCAGAGGACGTAACTACACGGACTTTTGGAAAACTATCCCGGAAAACGAACCGTACAGAGTCGTCTTGGGCGAGTTGAGAGACAAATTGTACGAAACAATGGAGCAATTGCAAAAAGTTGTCGCCGATCCGTCCATCGAGTTGGATCTGGACGATGGTTCTGAACGGTTTATTCACTGCAAAGAAGATTTGTCCGGCCCATTGATGCATTGTTACGAATCGTTAATGGAATCCGGCGACGAACAAGTCGCCAATGGCTATTTGCTCGACGTTATTCGTCAAGTGCAATGCTTCGGCTTGAATCTCGTCAAGCTCGATATTCGACAAGAATCTGATCGTCACGCCGACGCTGTTGATGCAATCACCACGCACTTGGGCATGGGTTCCTATAAGGAATGGAGCGAAGAAAAGAAGATTGAGTTTTTAAAGAGCGAAATCGAAGGTAAGCGTCCGTTGATCCCGCACCAGTTGGAGTGTTCGGACGAAGTTCGCGAGGTTCTTGACACGTTCAAAATGATTGCGCATATTCAAAAGAAGGTTCCGGGGAGCTTAGGAACGTACGTAATTTCCATGGCGACAAGTGCTTCGGACGTTTTGGCGGTTGTTTTGTTACAGAGAGAGTGTGGCGGGACTTTGGAAACGTCGCTGAGAGTCGCGCCTTTGTTTGAACGTCTGGACGATTTGAACGACGCGCCGAGAGTTTTGAGACAACTCTTCTCCGTCGAATGTTACATGAAAACGTTAAGAAACAACGAGCAAGAAGTTATGATTGGATATTCGGATTCTGGTAAAGATGCTGGACGTCTCGCCGCGGCGTGGGGGTTGTACGAGGGCCAAGAGAAAGCGGGTGAGGTTGCCAAGGAATTTGGCGTGCACTTGACGTTGTTCCACGGCAGAGGTGGTACCGTTGGCAGAGGCGGTGGTCCAGCGCACATTGCTATCATGTCGCAACCGGGAGGAACGGTGAATGGATCTATCCGCGTCACCATTCAAGGCGAAGTCATTGAACAAGATTTCGGGGAGAAAGAAAACTGCTTTCACACTTTGGATTTATACACTGCCGCGGTTCTCGAACACACTTTGAAACCGCCGGAAGGTCCAAAACCAGAATGGAGAGTCGTGATGAAAAAAATGAGCGAAGCTTCGTGCAAAAGGTACCGATCGGTTGTGTTTGAAAACCCT
>Ga0181601_10000488_pt1 | contig 31971 bp, 26 predicted proteins | sample 041ome_8_FD_133020 | JGI IMG/M metagenome (GOLD analysis project Ga0181601, IMG submission 133020) | Coastal salt marsh microbial communities from the Groves Creek Marsh, Skidaway Island, Georgia - 041407BS metaG (megahit assembly) | ecosystem: Environmental > Aquatic > Marine > Intertidal zone... | reverse complement strand
TGTGTTTGTTTATGAGACGTATTCTTTTGATTAATTAATTGATTTCATACAAAACCTTCCCTCGACTCTTACCGGCTTCCAAGTAGTCGTGACCTTCCTTCGCTTGCTCTAACGGAAAGCATCTGTCCACGGCAACCTTTAACTCTCCAGATTTAATCCAACCGAAAATATCGTTCGCTCTCCACATCAACTCCTCTCTCGTTTGCGTGTAGTCGTTCAATTTCGGTCGCGTTAAAAACGCGGATTTGTTGATTAATTTCAACGGCGGGAAGGCCGGGACGGCGCCAGAAGCGTTACCGAATGAGACAAAGATGCCTTTGGTGGCCAACACTTCGATGGAGGTTTCCCACGTCGCTAAACCGATCCCGTCGATGACGCACTTTACGCCTTGCCCGTTTGTGATTTCCATAATTTTTGGGACTAAATCCACCGAGGAGTAGTCTTCGTACGACGTCCCTGGCGCTTCGTCGTAAACGATCAACTCGTCCACGCCAGTGCCTTTAGCAATATCCACCTTAGACTTGGAGCACGTGCCGATGACTTTGTACCCTCTCAACTTTGCCATTTGCGCGGCCCATTGGCAGGTCCCAGAACCGGTGCCGTGGATGAGCATCCACTCGCCCGGTTTGACCAACTGCGCGTGCGCGGAGTGGGTCAAGTAATGCGCCGTCATACCTTGAACCCCGCACGAAACGGCCACGTCTAACGGAATCTCTTCAGGAACGGTGACGACTTTGTGCGCCGGAACCGCGGTGTACTCCGCGTACGTTTGAAACACCGAAGAATACGCCACTCTGTCGCCGACTTTCACGCCTTGCGCTTCCGCCTCCGGCGACGTCGCCGCGACGAAACCGCCCCCTTCTTGGCCACCGATGAAAGGTAAGTCTCTCTTATACAAACCCGAGCGGTGATACGTGTCGATGAAGTTGATCCCAGAAAACTTGTTCTTGATCAACACCGACCCCGGATTGAGTTTCGGCGTCGGGTAATCTTTTTCAATCTTCATCACCGAGGACGGTCCAGTTTCGCGAATCACCGCCGCCGTCTGTTTCGTTGTTTGTTGTTTTGTTTGTTTTCAAAGGGAAGAAAAATTTTGGTGAGTTTCGGTTCGTTTGTGTGTTCGTTTGTTTGTTTGGTGTGACGACACACGCGAACGAAGAGAGAGAGAGAGAGAGGGAGAAAAGTCACCGTTCTCCTCTACTCTCCTTTCTTCCTTCCGGACGAACGAACGAAAGAGGGAAAGAAAGAAGGAAGATAAGGGCGAAGAACAACGACAGCGGCGAAAAGAACGAGAACGAGAGAGAGAGAGAGAACGAGAAGAAGAAGAAACCGCGAGCGCGCGCAAAACAAAAAAAAAGAGGTCTCTCGGCGGCGAAGGAAAAAAGATGAGAGAAGAGATCCTTTTTTTTATCATTCACGCGTAACGAAGACTCGCGAACGACGTTCGAACGGAAAAGAAAGAGCGAAAAACGTTTCGCACCATGACGTTCGGCACGGACGAATACTGTCGGGCGATTGAATTCAGCGCCGCTCGGGAGCCTCTTCTTAAGATGGAGTGCGCAACCATTCTTCGATGAGAGGATGGGTGGTTTTGTTCTGACGACGATTTTCAGATAAGAAGAGAACGAACGAGAGAGAAATGTTTCGAAACAAAAAATAAATAATAAAATACAACTCGAAGGGGACGTTCTCTCGCGCGGCGGCTACACTATCAACCAATCTAAATTTCAACTACTCTTTCTCTCTCTCTCTCTCTCTCTCTCTACGTATATATATTCTATCTCTATTTTCTCTTCCTCGTGACCTCTAGTAGCTATTCTTCTTCGCATTCTTGAAGAAAACTTCGTCCAGCCACGACGTTTCGACGAGCGATAACGAGCCGCTTTTTTTCTTCTCCTCCTTCTTCGAAGAAGCTGCATCCGCGACGACGTCGTTGTTGTTTATCCCGCCGAGCGAGAAGATGACGTTGGATTTTGACTCGTATTCGGCGCGTATTTTGCGCGCGAGCGAGTCGTCGACGTCGTGCACTATTCGAGCACCGAGTGTGGAGACGTCTTTACTCTTTTCGTCTCCTTCGCCGCTGGTTTCGCCAAAGGACGATCCGTCTTCTTTTTTCGTCTTTGCGGGAACGATGATTTCGTCCGGTTGGTTTTCTTCTCGTCGAACGACGAGTGCCGGAAACCCACTCGGGACTCGCGCGTCGATCGAACCCGTGTTGTTCGTGTACACGTGGATGTTTGTCACTCGTGGGGCGAACTGTATGGATATATCGCCACCGTCGGTGCTGCCTCCTCCGCTCCGCGCATCAATCGTCACTTCCGCGTCTTCGTCTCCGCATTCCACGTTTTCTAACGACACGTTACCGCCGTTCGTGATGCATTTTGTCGTTCCACTCGCTCGAAAGTTCTTCTTCGCGCGAATTTCGCCTTTGGTCGTGTATAGCTCGCAATCGTGCACGAAAACGGAATCGATGAGAATGTTACCGCCGACGCCGGCGTCTACTCGCAAATCGTTCGCTACCACTCTTTTCGCAATCACGTTACCTCCGTTCGTTTTAATCGACGCGTTCGCTTGAATCGTTTCGCACGAGACATCTCCATTCAACGTTTCTACGTTCACGTAGGCGCCTTTGACGCTCTTTAAGAATCGCACGTGCGCTGGCGGCGGCAAAAATGACGACGGCACATCGTCCTCCGTTCTATCACGCGCGTCGGTTTCATCTTCATCTTCATTCACTACCGTCACGTCTACGCTCGCCTCGGCGACATTCGCATCGACCGTCAACGAACCCGCGTTCCCCATCAACACGTCTAAAGATACAAAGCGAGGTGGTATTTTGCATTCGATGATGTCATCGGCGGCGTCTCCATTTTTTCTCATTTCGTCTTCGTCCGATGAAACGGTGAATACGTACACGTCGCCGTTATCTAGTTTTTCCGCGCGTAATTGAGACGATAACGACGAGGTCGACGACGACGCGAAGCTAGTGCTGCTAAAAATCTCCACGCGTTCGTCTCCGGGGTCTAAATTTCTAACGACTATTTTCTTTCCGTTCAAATCCATCACACGTAAGGTTTTCCCGACGTCGATTGGAAACTCGATTTTGTTTGTGTTCGTCGTCGTCGTCGTCGTCGTCGTCGTCGAGTTGGTCTTCGCAGTATGCGTCCGAAGATGCGAAGGAAACGACGAATGAGGAGCGAAAGAAGCAGCAACACCACTCGATGGTGCGTTCAGCATCGCTCTGATGAGACGCGCCGTCTGTTGCCGTCGCAGTAGTAGCATTTTCAGTATTTACGCGAGACGACGACGAGGAGGAGGAGATACTTTTTGTTTTCTGAAGAAGCGAAGAGAGTTCGTTATTTTTTTATTGTTGTTGATGTTGATGATGATGATGATGATGATGATGATGATGATGATGATGATGATACAAATCTTTTCTATGACTATATTAATCTTGATGAAGATGTCTCTGCGGGTTATTGTTGTTGTTGTTGTTCACCTCGTTTTGACGCAAATTCGGAACTCTCCACGCGGGAAATAAGGAGGCCACAAAGGAATAGGCGAATATCTTCAACTCGCCTAACCAGCTTTGCGGCATTGTATCCGTGTATCCGGCGACATTCGCCGGTCTGCGGTACCGCTGACGACGTCCGTTTCTGATGTTATTTCTGTTATCATTTCCTTGGTCTCTCGCGTTATTATTATTATTATTATTATTATTAGCTCCTGCATTGGCTCCTCCACCTTGCTGCATTTCGTTCTCGGGAGGTAAGTAGGCGCCGAACAAAGCGTCCCAAATAGATTCTAAAACACCAGTTTGGTAGAGGTATCCGATGATCGCCGCCGTGATGTACATGGCCATTTTCTTCTTCGACGCGTCTTGGCAAGCAAATGCGGTGATCAATATGAGCTTTAACATGAGTTTTACATCGATTCGAAACTGTATAACTCGAATAACTTCGACAATCTCTTCGCCATTCTCCCCTCTTCTGACGATGCGTTGATAAGGTTGATTCGGATCGATGATGACGTTTGGATCGTCGTTGTTGTTAGCATTCGCCCCAGCTGCTACCGGCGCTCCTGTTCCTCCTGCTCCTTGCGGCGCATTTGGAGTCGCGTCTACTGTTGCCACTGCGGTGTTCGCGTTACTCACGGCACTGCTTCCTATTTGTCTCGTCGCGTTGTCTTGCTGTTGAAAAAAAGTTGATTGTTCGTTTGTTTGCACGTACGCCAATCCGGGCGATCTGGGTACTACTGTCGCGTTCGGTCGCAAACTTCTAAACGCCGCGTTATACGCTGCATTATACGCATTCATCACCATCGGTGATACCATCACCACGCCTGGTGGTGGAGATTGTTGGTGCGCTTGAGGTTGTGGCGTCGAAGTTGCGTTTGGTGGTTGCTCGCTCGCCAAAACGTTCCCGTTTGCGTCGCCGCCGCTGCTATCGTCGTTACTGCTGCTGTTATTATTACTACTACTGTTCCTCCTTCTCTCCTCCTCTCTTTTCTTCTCTCTCTCTTCTCGTTCTCGTTCCAATTCGCGTTCTGATTTCCTCACGATCATGTGCACAATCTTCACCTCGTCTTCGTCGTTCTCGTTTCCTTCTTCGTCTCCCTCATCTTCCTCGCCGCTGCTCGCATATCTCAGTTTCTTTCGGTCCAATCCGAGAGCTTTTTCTAACTGCTCCTCGTCTTCTCTTAAAACTTTGCCTTGATACAGGAAACAGATGTATTTCGGGTTCGTCGGTTTACTGCTTTTGTTGTTGTTGTTGTTATCAATCAAGCGTTTGCTCGCGGTCACTTTCAAGTCTCTCACCGTTTTCTTCGAATCGATTCTGATTTTATTCGCGTTTCCATTCGTCGTCGTCGACGTTTCCACCGCGCGAGAATCAAACGCGTCGCTTTTGATTTCCACGGTCACGTACCGCACCGCCACCGCGTCCTCAAAGTCGTTTTCTCCTTCCATCCTTTTTCCTCCTTTTTTCCACGCGAAACAAGAAAATGAAGAGAAAGAGAAGAAGAAGAAGAAGAAGATCGATCCTCTCTCTCTTCTCTCTTGTCTCCTCGAAGCGTCGAAAAAACTCTCACACGATTTTATAAAAATTTCTCTCTTTTTTGTGTCCAAAAAATTCCTCATTCTCTCTTCTTCTTTAACGAACAACAACAACAACAACAACAACAACTAGTTAGTGCTTTTTACTCTTCTTTTCCTTCTACAACAACAACTACTACAACTACTACCATGGAAGAACCATCTTCTTCTTTTCTGGAGGAGACGCTGAGCGCGGCGAAACACTGCGCGTTCATCGCCGGGAGGGAGATTCGAAACGCCTGGGGGACGGACTCGTCTTTAGTGAAAAACAGTAAAAAAAACGACGTGGATTTAGTCACTCTGACGGATGAAAAGTGCGAAAAGATGATCAAAGAGTACCTGACGAGAACGTTTCCAGAACATTTAATCGTTGGAGAGGAGGAAACCGCGGCGTGTGGGGATGTTATTCCCGAAATGCGCGACGCGCCGACGTGGTACGTCGATCCAGTCGACGGGACGACGAACTTTATTCACTCCTATCCAAACTCGTGCGTTTCGATTGGCTTGACTTTGAATAAAGAACCCGTCGTCGGGGTTGTGTTTAATCCGATAACGAGAGAGATGTTTGTCGGAGTGAAAGGGAGAGGATCGCAGCTGATTAATGTCGTCGGGGAAGACTTGAACGAAGAGGCGGACGCGCGGCCGATTCGGGTATCGAACACGGCGACGTTGAAGAAGGCGTTGATAGCCACGGAAATCGGCGTAGGGAGAGACGAGAAAACTATAGACGCCATCATGGGACGGATAAGGAATGTGGTGCAAAACTCGAGAAGTGTGAGGTGCACGGGATCGTGCGCAATGAATATGTGCGCCGTGGCGAGCGGAAGAGTAGACGGTTTCTTCGAAATTGGGTTCGGAGGACCGTGGGATAATTGCGCGGCGACGGTGATTGTCAGAGAAGCCGGCGGCGTCGTGGTCGATCCGAGCGGCGAGGAAATGCATTTAAACGCGAGACGCGTGTTGTGTGCGAATAGTCGAGAAATTATGGAGGAGTTTGTAGCAGCGTTGAAACCGGTCGAAGACGGACCCGCGGAACCGCCAAAACCGTCGTTAGCGACGACGACGTTGTAGATTTTAGATTCCCTTTTATTTATGTTTATTTATTCTATTCGTAGGTGTGTAGAATTTATGTCTCTCGTCGCGCGTGCGTCTGTCACGTGCACTTTGGGGCTCCCAACATTCTTTTGCGATACATTCTCGCGGCTTTACGAACGCCAGAGTGCAAAATAGACTCAAACGCGAACGTAAACGCGACCACGCCACCAAGGATAGTCACAGAGTCCATCAACCATTCGAATACATTTTTTTCTGTTTCTACGTGCGAGATTGCTATTGGTGAGATCGCAAAGGCAAACTTGACGTACGCACCTCTCTTCGATATCGCGTGCGTAGCGCCTTCAGAGAAGTCGTTATCTTCTTTGTCAAAATACGACGCACTCTCTTGTTGCGAAGATGAAGGCGAGATTTTGAACTTGTTCGAAGAGAACGTGTATTCGTTCAATGTTAACGTCGCCGCGTTCAACGGAACGATCGAACGTGTCACGACTTGCATGTGGTGTTCATGGATGGTATTTTTGTGCTGCGAAGCGAAAATATTTTCGCCTTCCGCGAAACCTTTCTCTGTGGCAAATTTACCACCGCCATCTTTAGACGCTAAAGACCACGCTTTGCGAAATTTTTTCGGAACGTACGAGCGTTTCTTCGATGTTGTTGGCACGTAATCGCCGAACGAGAAGTGGTTGATGATGTGAGTGCTGTTGATGCGGTGAAGATCGATAGTTTGGCCGTAACTTCGAGCGGAAAAAAACACCGCTCCTGGAACCTTTGCTAAACGAATTCTGCCTTCCACCGTGCATCCAGAAGAGCGAACGGTGGATTCGTGTCGACCATCCCTGTCAAAATCGTAACCCAAACGATGCGCGCGAACATTTATCGGTGGCGCTTCTTCTTCGCCGCCACGTTTATCCGAAGACGTGGAAGGCGCATCGTTCGTCGTTCGAGTGTCGTTTTCCCGCAACGTTCGCAATAAACTCAGCGTGAATTCAGCCATAGCTTCAGACGTTCTAGGTCCGTGATAAACTTCGAAATGACGAATATCCCCTTTACTCTTATCGAGCAGAATCGCGTCGCTCGAACTGCCTCTGTAGACCCGTATCGTTGGATACGCCAATATTTTTTCGTCGTCGCATAGCTTTTTATTCTCTTCCGCGGTGCAGTCGACGCCAGCAAACGCAGCTGACAGCCTCGAGTTCATGGACTTTGCGAGCGCTTTTTGTACGAGTTGTGCTCCCCGTTCGTAGTGCGGCGCTAAGGCTGCACAGTGCGAACACCAAGGCGCGTGAAAGTTCACTAAAAGAACGCTGTGCGCGTTGACGTTTCTCTTGAAGTTTTCGGAGTTTAAAAGCAAAGCAAAACGCCTGTACCCGTACTCGTCGCGTCGTTGCTCGACGATATTTTCGTTTTTATTCTTCTTATTATCGTCGTATTCATCGTCATCGCCGACGATGTAATCGAACTCGTCGCCCGGCACGATCCTACCTAAAGGCGTACCTTCGTCCTCTCCCTCCCAAAACGGATGCAGCGACTTCGGCGCGATGGCGTGAAAATGTTGCCTGGACCCAACACCCATCGTTGCGTGTTCGATAGCCAAATATGGAATCTCTTTAGACATCGAGTGCTTGTAAATGCTCTCGCCGCTTAAGTTAAACGCCCTGTGACCAACCGCATCGACCAAGTCCACGGCGAGATGTTCGCAGTTTAAGTTTGGAAATGAAACGTCAAAGTTCATCACCATCGTCGGATCCATGTCGTGATCTACCAACAAATCCGTCCGCATCGACGTCGCGAAGAGCTGTCGCACTTGCGAAAACACCAGCGCGAAGACGACGTACGCGAACGCGAGCGTCAACACGCCGCCTTTATTCGAGCCTTCTTTCGAAAACTCGTCTAAAGCGTCGTTTCTTTTAAACACGTCGACTGTTTTCAGCGTTCTTTCGACGAACGTTTCTTTAAACGAGTCCCCGGGCAACGAGTTCGCCCCGCCGTTGCTCGTCGTTCGTCTCGAAATCAAACCACCACCACCACCACCACCACCACCACCACCACCATTTGTTGTTGCTGCTGTTGTTCTCGTTGCGGTCGATGTCGTCATCGCGAATCCCCCCATCCCCCGCGAGGCGCTTCTCTCTTCTCTCTTCTTCTTAATATTATATTTTATTATTATTATTCGTCGCGCGCGCGCGTATTTTTTTTTTGTTTGGCACACGTGCGTTGTGGAACTTTTTTGTTTTCTTCCTTCTCTTTTCTCTCCAAAAGTTAAAATTTTGATTTTTTTGGTGTTTTGAAAGAAGAAGAAGAAGAAGAAGAAGAGGATAAAACGACAAAAAACAAACACGATGCGGGTAAGGCACGCCGCTCGAATGGTAAGAGCGCTATGCGCTGCGAAGAATACCAACAACACCATCGGCGGCGCAACAACAACAATACCAACGAGCAGCGAGATGCTTTTATCATCACCAGCACCACCACGACCGCATTCGCGCTTTCTCTCGACGTCGTCGTCGTCGTCTCTTCAAAGAGACGTCGGTGTTGGTTTTGTTCCCGAGGCGACGACGACAGTTATTTCTTCAAAGACGAAAAGAGCAGAAGTGGATAACAACAACAACAACAACAACAACGAGAATAAATGGACGACGACGACGACGACGCACCGAGGGGGACGACTTCTGAAAAGACATCATCATCATCAGTATCATCGTCAACAAAAGACATGGATTTCGACGACAGCTGCCTCTGAAATGGGTTACATTTCACACCAAAGAACTGCCATCACGAAGCGCTTGTGGAACGATCGCTTGGAGCAAATGAATTTAGAGCACCCGCACGCTCCGGAACAAACCGTCTTGAAAATGAAGAAAGTGAAAGAGCACGTGGTTTTGTACGATTTCGAGAACGATAAACAGTTGGCGAGAGATTACGCGACGCCGTGGAACACGGCGAGAATCGGACGTGTGTTGGAAGACATGGACTCGTTAGCTGGAAACGTCGTGTTTACGCACATTGACGACAACGACCCGGCGACGAGGCCTCCGAACGCGGTCACCGCGAGCGCGGATAACATTCGACAGTTCAAAAAATTACGGTTAGACCAAAAGACGTTTTTACACGGATCGGTGGCGTACGTTGGAACGTCCTCGATCGTGGTGAGATGCGATTTGAAAAACGAAAGAGGCGATGTTTTAATGCGAGCGGATTTTATATTCGCCGCGAGGTCAAACGCGACTGGTAAAGCGACGCCGGTGAACCCGTTGGACGTGAAGGCGCTGACCGAGGAGCAGAGAGCAACATTCGATGAAGTTAAAGCACAGATTGAGTTGAAGAAGAACAGAAAGATGGATAAAATGCCCATGCGCGAAGAAGTGAGAGTATTTCGGAAGCAGTGGGTTAAAAAGATGCGGGAAATGTCTCGAGTGGCAAAAGAGATGCCCTCGAGAGCGGTGTTGGACGAGAAGTTATCGAAAACCGTTTTGACTTCGCAGACGGTGCACGAGAATTTGTTCGTCGCGCAACCGCAGCAAGTGAACTTATCTGGACGGATATTCGGTGGATTTTTATTGCGACGCGGGTTTGAATTGGCGTTAGCGAATGCGTACACATTCGCGGGCACGTTTCCACTTTTTGTGAACATGTCAGATGTAGATTTTCGAGCTCCAGTTGAGGTTGGCGATTTGTTGAGGTTTCGGGCGCACATCATCCACGTCGGCGAACCGGGAGAGTTCGATAAGGATACTCTAGAACTGAAAGAGACGAACGTGTACGACGAGAGTGGGGATGATATCGAAAGAGATATCGTGATGCAAGTCGAAGCGATCGTGGTGAATCCGAAAACTGTCAACGCAATCGTGACAAACTCTTTTCTGATAACCTTTCGAGTGAAGGGCGGTTTGTTACCGACAGTTTTACCTGAATCTACGGATGAGGCGTATGGCGTGTTTGAGAAAGTTATACGACCAAAATTATGCGGATGGGATTAATTATGCGTTTCTTTATTTGCTATTTGTATACGTGTACAACATCATCAATAATTTAAAACAAGAATAACAGTAAAACACATGACTATTCGTTTCTTCTTCGGCACAAAACTAAAATCGAACAATACGCGATGACTACGAGAATCGTGTTGATGAAAAAAGCCTGCGCATAACACACGCGGCCGGACGTGCACTTCCATCCTTCATCAAACACAGCGGAGTACTGATACACTGCACCTGCTATCTTTGTGCTCATGAGGTATCCTCCGACGGCGGGCGCTAACCCAACCAAGCCTCGGTTCGCGCCAAAATGTTTCGGTCCAAAAATATCAATCGTCACCGTTGGCATGGACCAAAACAAAGCGCCGTAGAACCAACCCGTGACTGCACATCCAATGGTTAAAGTTAAAGCTAAAATACTACTCGGCATATCTTCTGACGCGGTCCAACACGCAATCATACCAAAAAATGCGCCGACGATTAAAAACGATGTAAACCTCACGCGACCGACGCGTCCAGAGGTATCAAAGTTTGAGATGAAGCTCGAAACAATATTCGAAGAGGTGGTTCCTCCCAACACGCGCAGCTTTCTTGAGGAGTGCGATTCTTTTACACCATTACCATCCACCGATCGCTTAGATAATTTATCGCTCCAATGCCCTGCGTGTAATCGACCCAACGTGTTCGTGCACGCAAACATTTTCAGAAGCGTCAACGGCATCGAACTCGGCAAATTCTCTCCGAATGCTTTCGCAATTTGCGTCAAGTTGTTAATCACCGTGACACCAGATCCGAGCGAAAACATGAGCGCGACAAAGATCAAATAAAAGTTCATCTCCTGCAAAACCTCGGTTGGTGACAAATTTGTCTTTTTGTTGAGACCGTTGCTCGAAGCACTTTGCGGATTTTCAACGTCGTCCATCGATTTCATCTCCAACGACTTTTGATCCGTCGAAACCACCGAACTCACGGCGACTAATTCGCTCTTGTGACGCAACAACGAGTTTGTGCCTAGTGTTGTCACTCGATACAACGAGTACGCGATGCACGCAAAAATAAATAACGCAAACGGAGATGTGGCTTGCGACCCGAATTGGTGTGCCAAGTATCCAGAAACCGCGACGTGTACCGCGCCTATTGCCGTGATCGTCAAGCTCCAACGCAAACGATCGTCAACGGTTAAGGTTCCCGTTACAAATGCTCGTTTAAAATCATCAACCATAGATCCTGCATTCCTACTACTTTCGTTATTTATGTTCATGGCGTTAGAACTGTTCATCTCGTCAAGAGTGGATGATGGCGGCAAAGCGAAACCTCTCGGAATGCCGACGACAGTTGAACACAAAATATCGACGCCGCCGCAAAATACCGCCAAGAATTGCACAAAAGCTACGCTGTTCTTCCCGATGTCACTCCCGGTGTTTGTGAAAAATACGTCAAATACTATGCTAAAAACACCGCTCGATAAACCAAAAAATGCCATGATTAAACCGACTAATCTCCCGTGCTGCGTCTTGTCCGTAAAGTTCGCGTAATTCGCTCCTAACGCGGCAGTTAAGCTCGTCGAGCATCCAGTTCCCATGATATACGCAGCTACACTCGAGAAAAAGACGGTTTGCGGGAAAATGATTCCTCGCAAAATCATAGTCGTCATTCCGAACCCAATTATTTTACACGTCCCTCCCAAGAATAACGTCGCCTTACTCCCGAATCGATCGAAATACATCCCGCCTAAAACGGAGAAGAACGCCCCGAAATTCCCGCACGTCCCAATAAACGTCAACTGTTCTTGCGTTAAATTTAATCTCTCCTTCATAGTCTGCGAGTACAAAGGGAAACAGTACAAGGCGCCCGAGGAGACCATCACCAACTGAGACAGAAGCAAAGTCAGCCATTTCGAAGCAAAAAACTTCTGTCCTCCTCCTCCTCCCACTCCAAAGATGATGTTTGATGAGGAGGATTTCGGACTGCTGTTGATGGCGTTGAGCTGACCGTCGTTGTTGTTACTGTTAGTGCTATTATTACTCATTTGGACGGGACGCCCCGGTTGGCCGCCGTCAAACTGCCCGCGTCGAGCGCGCAAAACGTCTGATTTGATTTTTGATTCACAAAAGAAAGAGCAAGAGCAGAGAAAAACTTTTCTCAACTTCTCTCTCTCTTCTTCTTCTTTGATAAGTTTTATAAAATGTTCGCCGCAACGTCCACGACGGATGAGAATGCGAGGCAGAAACGAAAGCGGAGGATTTTAGCTCGCTTCTCCGCGACCGATGAGAGTCAGAGTCAGAGTCAGAGAGAGAGAGAGAGAGAGAGAGAGAGAGAGAGAGAGAAACAAAGATTGAAGAATTTTATGTGACTGAGCAGCTGCTGAGAGAGAGAAGATTTCTCTCTTCTCAGCAAGCGGCTGCTGAGTGATTTCTTCTCCGCACAAAAAAGAAGAGAGGAGAGAAGAAAAAAAAAGAGGGAAGGAGAGGCGCATGAGGGGCACTCTCCTCTCGCGCGGCGGCGGCGGCGGTGGCGACGACGACGACGACGACGGGATGGCGTCTTCGTCCTCTTCTCGTAACCCTCTTCGACGACAAGAACGACAACAAATTACTACTACTAGTACTACTAGTACTACTGCTACTACGAGTGAAATCATCCGGAACGTCTCCGTGATTAAAGGCGAAGAAAATTTCAAAAAGAAACTCCACGAGACGAAAGGAAAACAACTCGTCGTCGTAAACTTTGGCGCGAGTTGGTGCAAACACTGTCACAAACTCTCGCCCTCGATGTTCGACGAGGCGGAGAAGTATCCGAATTCAGAGTTTATATTCACGGACGTGGATTTATTACCGGAAACGGCCAAGTTCATGCGTTGGACGCCGACGGTCGGGATTTACAAGTTTGGAAGGAAAGTTGATGAAATCGAACAGTGTAAGATTAGGCAACTGAAAGATAGATTATGGTTGTGGAGCGATTTAAAAGAAACTCGATTTGAAAGCCGAGGGTAGAGAGAGAGAGAGAGAGAGAGAGAGAGAGAGAGATTAGTATTTTAGAGAATAGAAGACAAAACACTTTCGCGCGCGCTAAATACTGGTAATTTTATGATTCAGAGTATTTTTGTAGATTTTAGAGTAGTATAAACCCATGAGAGGTAGTATTATATCAAAGTTTATACTCCTCCTGCCGCGTCGCTTTTCGCTTTTGATGTTATTGTTTTTCTTTTAGTAGTACTACAGTCAGTGATGTGGTCGCATTATCGCGCTTCGATCGGTACTTCCTCGTCGACAGAGTTCGTCGACTTTGATGGTTTCTTCGCCCCCGCTTTTCGTTTGACTTCAAACTCAAACTGTTGACCACCTTCGACGAAATCGTCGTCTTCGACGCGCTTTGCTGAAACCACCGCGACATCTTCCTCGGAGATGTCGCCTCGGAGGATAGCCTTCGCGACGGAGGTTTCGAGGTATTGCTGCACCGCTCTCTTAATCGGACGCGCACCAAACGCGGGTTGATATCCAATTACACACAACGCTTGCAACGCAGAGTCCTCGATTTCAATTGCAATGCGTCTGTCTTTTAATCGAGATCGAACGCGCTCAACTTGCTGAAGAACAATGGCCTCGACTTGCGAGCGGAGCAACGGGTCAAAAACAATCCATTCGTCTACTCTGTTGATGAATTCTGGACGGAAGTGACCGCGAACGGCATCCATAACTTTCGCTTTCCTCTCCCCCGCGGATTTCTTCGCCTGTTGCTCCGATTCTTCGCCGGCGTTGAGTAAACCGTCCAAAACGAATTGCGAGCCAATGTTGGAGGTCATGATCAAAATTGTATTCTTGAAACTCACCATTCGCCCTTGAGAATCGGTCACGCGACCGTCGTCCAAAATTTGCAACAGAACGTTGAACACGTCCGCGTGCGCTTTTTCCATTTCATCGAACAGTATGACAGAGTACGGTCGTCTTCGCACCGCTTCCGTGAGTTGTCCGCCTTCCTCAAAACCGACGTATCCGGGAGGCGCTCCAATCAATCTAGATACCGCGTGCTTTTCCATGTACTCAGACATATCGATTCGAATCATTGCGTCTTCGGTGTTGAATAAGAAATTCGCGAGCGTTTTAGCGAGCTCGGTCTTACCGACGCCAGTTGGACCCAAAAATGCAAACGAGGCGATGGGTTTGTTCGGGTCGCTCAACCCAGCTCGGGAACGTTGAATAGCTTCGGAGACTTTTTTCACCGCTTCGTCTTGACCGACGACTCGTTTGTGTAATTCCGAATCTAAATCTAAAAGCTTCTCTCTTTCGCCTTGTTGCAACTTTGCAACTGGAATTCCGGTCCATTTCGCGACGATTTCCGCGATGTCGTTCTCGGTGACTTCGTCCGATAAAAGCTTGTTTTTATTGTCTTTTTCGGCAATCAAAACTTCCTCAGCTTCGGCGAGCGAGCGTTGCAACTCCATCAAGGTTCCGTATTTCAACTCCGCAGCTTTGTTTAAATCGTACGAGCGTTCCGCATTGGCAATTTCCACGCCGACGCGTTCGATTTCCTCTTTCAGCGTTTGCACTTGGATCAATTTATCTTGCTCTTCCTGCCAACGATCCTGCAAATCTTTCTGTTCGATTTTCAACGAGTCAATTTCTTTCTTCATGCGTTTCAGTTTCGTTTCGGTAGATTTCTTATCAGCCGCCGAAGTCATCGCCGAACCGTCTCTGGACAAAGACAAGATTTCCATTTGTAACTTGATAATTTCCCGGTCGATGGCATCCAAAGCCGTCGGCTTCGAAGTAATTTCCATTTTTAATTTCGCTGCCGATTCGTCGACTAAGTCGATGGCTTTATCAGGAAGAAATCTATCAGCAATGTATCTGTCGGATAAATTCGCCGCCTCAACTAGAGCGGCGTCAGAAATTGAAACGCCGTGATGCAACTCGTATCTTTCACGTAAACCTCTCAAAATCGAAACCGTATCCTCCACCGACGGTTCTTCTACCAAAACTTGTTGAAAACGTCTCTCCAACGCGGGATCCTTTTCAATGTGCTGTCGAAACTCGTCCAAAGTTGTCGCTCCAACGCATCGAAGCTCGCCTCTTCCTAACATCGGTTTCAACAAGTTTCCAGCGTCCATGCCGCCACCGCCGCCATTACCACCGGCACCAACGACGGTGTGGATTTCATCGATAAACAAGATAATTTTCCCCATCGAGTCGACGACTTCTTTCATCACCGCTTTCAACCGGTCCTCGAATTCGCCTCGAAATTTGGCACCGGCGATGAGTAAACCCATGTCTAAAGACATGATGGAAACATCTTGTAACGAAGTAGGCACGTCTCCGTTGACGATGCGTTGCGCCAACCCTTCCGCGATGGCGGTTTTACCGACTCCGGGTTCGCCAATCAAGACGGGATTATTCTTCGATCTTCGCGATAAGATTTGAATCGCCCGACGAATTTCATCGTCTCTCCCAATCACTGGATCTAGTTTACCTTTTCTCGCTTCGTCCGTTAAATCTCTAGCGTATTTTGACAGCGCATCGTATTTCGACTCTGCGCTTTGGTCCGTCACTGTCTGGCCTTTTCGTAAAAACACGATGGCTGCTTCCAATTGTTCCGTCGAGACTTTCAACTCTTTTTGGAACAAATCTTTGCCAAACCTCGCGTCGTCGGCAATGGCCAACAATAAATGTTCCACGGCGACAAATGCGTCTTGTAACTCCTTGGCTCGGTCTCGCGCATTATCCACGGCTATTTCCAAGTGTCTACCCAAAACTTGTTGCGAAGCGCCTTGCACTTTCGGTTGCCTCTCGATGTATTTGTTTGTCTTGTCGATCACAGTTTTCATGTCCAATCCTAAATGTTTCAATATCTTCCCGGAAAATCCTTCGCGTTGTTCCAATAGCGCCAAAAATAAGTGTTCGGTTTCGACTATTTGTTGCGACGCTTTCTGCGCGTTTTCGGGAGCACCCACGATGGCTTCCCACGCTCGTTCGGTAAACTCAGATTGCGAGATTTTCTTTTGCTGCTCTCCGTCCGACGCGGCGCGCGTCACGACCGCATTCCTTCTGACGTTTGAAATTTCTTTTCCTCTTCCTATATTTTGAATAACGCCGAGTTGACTCGAGCGTTTTTGACGAGAAGACAAGGCGGCGTTTCTCTCGAGTTGTCGTTGTTGAGAAGAAGAAGACGAAGAAAAAGAAGAAGATAGAACGTTTTCGAAAGATGCGTTCGTTTTTAACGACGACGAAGTTGCTCGTCGATGATGATGTCTTCCTCTCGTCGTTGGCGTCGCTCTCACGTTCCTTCTGCGCGCTGTTGTTGTCGATGCTAACGCTGATGCCCTCATCAGCCGCAACTGCGCGCACGACGACGGGTTGCTCATTCGGTGTTGTATGTGTACGAGTGTGTTTTTATTCTTTTGAAGTGCCTTTCACAGCCTTTTTGGGAAATGTCCCTCCCACCCTCGTGTAGACGAACTTGTTTTTTTTTGAATTTGACGAGTCCAGTTCGCCCACATCTATATAAAGCAGAGACGAAAGAAGCAAGGTGCGCTTTTTTCGCAAAAAAAAAGGTCCAAAAGCCGACAGAGTCCAGCCAGAAAAGACGGCGAGTTCAAATTCACAACATTCCTCGTCGTCATTACACACGGTACGGTATATAGTCTTTTAAAGACAAACACACACACACACACACCACATATATATATATATATATATACACACACAGAGGATGTCGGCGTTGTCTTTGAGCACTCCGATTCACACCGCTTCCACCTTAACTAACGCCAGAGTCTCCTCCAGAAGAACGCGCGTTAGTAGCATTAAAGCCTCCTGCTCGTCGATCACGTTGGGTGCGCCTTCCTCCCACGGCTTGAAGGGCTTGAAAATGGCCACGCAAAGAAACCAAGTGTTGATGCAACCGAACAGAGGCAAATTGCAAGTGTACGTCGAAGAAGAAACAACCGCGCGCTTTGTTTTACTCGTCGTCGTCGTCGACGTTTTTTTTTGTTCTCGACGATAGAAAGAGAGAAGCGTGACCGCGTGACGACGTGAGAGCGGCGCGTTGGGAATAAAAATCCCCTTTTTTTTCTTTCTCTTTTTTTTTTTTTGCTCCCCTTGTGTGGCCTCTCTGGCGGCGGGCGGGTGGCTTTTTTTTATCCAAAAAAAAACGAAGAGAAGAGGCTTCTTTCACTCGCTGACCTTTAAACGAACGCAACGTTTTTTTTTCTCCTCTCACGTTATGCAAACAACAGTCAAGCCGCTGGTGTCCCGAAAGCCGCTCCGGGGGAAAAGAAGCAAGTCTTTGGCCTCAACTTGCCCGAAAACGAAGGATTGGCCTTTTTGATTCTCGCCTCTGGCTCTCTCGGCTCCGCGTTGGGCTTCGCCGCCTTGCAAGAAGGCGTCTTTCGCATCCCGGGCTTTAAGTTTTCCGCGTGGATGACCGTGTTGACCACGTTCACGTACTTTTTGTGCGGTGCTTTGGAAATGAAGCTCACGAATGACTCTAGAAAAGGTTCCTGGAAGAACTACGGCATCTTGTCCGTCTACACGTACGGCGGCATGGCCTTGACCAACTACGCCTTGTCCTACTTGAACTACGCGACGAGAATCGTCTTTAAGTCCGCCAAGATTATCCCAGTCATGGCGTTCTCCGTCTTAATCGTCGGTAAGAAGTACAGCTGGAAGGAATGGTTGTCTGCCGCCATCTTGGTTGCCGGTATCGTTCTCTTCACCTTGGGCGACGTCGCGTCCTCCCCGGCGTTTGCGCCGATTGGCGTTGCGTTGATTGCCGGTGCGTTGTGTGTTGACGCCATCTGTGCCAACTTCGAAGAAAAGAACTTTTTCAGATGTGAAACGCCGTCCACCACGCAAGAAGTCTTGTGCTACGCGTCCTTGATCGGTACCGTCTACGGTTTGATTCCCTTGATTGCGTCTGGTGGTTTGAACGCCGCGATTGCGCACTCCATGCAATACACGCAAGTCGTCCCGATGATCATGGGCTTCTCCGTCATGGGTTACTCCTCCGTCTCCTTCATCTTGTCTTTGATCAAGTACTTTGGCGCCACGGAAGCTGAAATTGTCAAGTCCTTGCGCAAGGTTTTGTCCATCGTCATCTCCTTCATGCTCTTCCCGAAAGAATTGAACTGGAAGTACATCGCCGGTTTCATCGCCGTCCTCGTGTCCACTGTTTACACTTTCTACTTAAAGGATCAAAAGAACAAGGCCAAAGCGGCTGCCAAAGCCGCCGAAGGGTCTGCTTAATTTGAGAACAACATTTTTTTTGAAAGAAACTAATAATATTGAAATAAAAACCGAATACGATAAACGATAAAATACAAAAGTACCGTTAAAGTAGAAGAAGAAGAAGATCTCGTTTGCGCGGGCTCTTACGCCACGCAAAAAGTTTTTCAAAACTCGTAGATTCATATATATGATAATTGGTGATTTTGTTTTCGGTTAAAAATCAAAGCAATTGTGTAAAAGGATTTTCTCTTCTCGCTTTAAGTTATTGTATAACCGTCCGCGGGTATATAGCACCCATCAGGCGGTGATGTTTTTTTCTTTTCATGTCTTTTTTTTTCGTCTTTTTTTTTCTCTTCTCTCTCTCTCTCTCTGTCTTCACAAAACTTTACGCATCAAAGTCAATTGGAGTAGACTTCCACAACGCCGAGAAGATCAAGGCCGACGCAACTTGTAAAATCGCGATCGGGTAGAAGAGAGACCAAGCCCAGGAACCGTTGGTGACTTCCATGAAGTAACCAATGAAGAAGGTGGACAACAAGGAGCCGATAGCGGCCGCAGTGTTAGTGACCCCCAACATAATCGAGGCGTACTTCGGGCTCAAATCTTGGTGACCGCAGAACAAACCGGTTCTGACCCAGGCGCCCATACCAAAGCAGAAAGCGAGAGCGGACATGACCATAACAATGGTCGTGTTCGTAACAGCCGCGGCTGGAGTTCTGGAAACGATGAAACCGACAGTGGCTAACGCAGCCGCACCGCCGCCAAAGCAAAGCGTTTGCGACATCTTGCGCACGTCCGTTCTAGAAAGAATGCCCTTGTTTTCCAAGGAGTCCGTAATCGGGGCAACCAAAGTTGTGACCGCAACAGTGGAAAGGTACGGCAAGATACTAAGGAAGGACGATTTCGCGAGGGAAACGTTCAAGGCGGAGGAAAGGAAACTCGGCAACCAGGCCAACAAGCCGTAGGAGAAGTAGTTCCACGTGAAGTGCGCAACCATTAAAGCCCAAAACTCTTTGGATTTAGCAAACTTACCCCACGGGATGTTCAAACCACCGGAGGATTTCGCAGTTTCCGCCTCGGTTTCCTTCATATCGACGGACTTGTCGTTGGCGTAGCCAAACCACCACCAGGCGCCCCAGACAAAGCCGAGAACGCCGAAGAGGTAAAAGACCGCTTGCCAGCCGCCGAGGAACAAAATAATCGGCGGCGCGATGAGCAAGCCGAGTAAAGATCCAACGTCCAAACCACCGAAGGTGGCAGTCACAGCCTTCGAGCGCTGCGACGCCGGAATGGTCTTCGCCAAGATGCCAGTCGCGGCAGACGGGGCGACGCCTTCGCCCAAACCGACGAGAAACCTGGACAAGAGCAACGGAGCCATCCCTAACGTGGCGCACCACGGGGCGATCAACGTACCTAAAGACCATAAAATGACACCATAGAACAAGACGGCTTTACCGCCGTACTTGGACGAGAGCCAGCCACCCGGAATTTGAGTGAACGCGTAGCCCCAAAAGAACGCGGAGGCGACGAGACCTTTTTGGGTCGCCGTCCAGCCGAAAGATTTCGCCATCGGGACGATAGCGACGGACATGTTGACCTTATCCAAGTTGCACAACACGAACGCGATGAACAAAGAGAACACCATAGCCCATCTTTTCTTGTTCGTACCCTCGCTCATGTCGAAAAGTTCGGATTCCGGGATACCCGAACTATCTTCAGCGATCGGGCCACCGCCCGCCTTGGCAACTACATGTTGTCTCTTGTTGCTAGTGACGCTCGAAGTGTTCTTCGCCGCCAAAGTGGCTTCTTGTTCGTGCTTTTTCAAATGAGAAGAAGAAGAAGAAGAAACGATGATGCCATCGGCGTTAGAGGAGGGGAATCTCCCGCTAAACTCCGACGTCGCGTTGTTCTTGCTGCTGCTAAGTTGTTGTCTTTTTCTAAACGTTACTCTATTTTGAATACTCGATTTCGATGATGATGATCGGGTGCTACTAATCTTCTTCGCGTTTCTCAAGGTGAGAAGAGAAGAAGAGGAAGCGCGAATCATCGTCGTTTGATTTGACGTGGAAGCAAACATGGTCGCGTGGCGAGTAAAGCGTATTATCGTGGTAAACACACGTCTCGTCGCGCGAACTAATAGTGGCGAGAGAGAAGGTACACACGCGCGCGCGCTCGTCGACGATAAAATAGGTTTCTTTTGTTTTTTTTTATTCGAAAAAGCAACCAAAAGCGAAGAAAAGGAATAAAGGCGGCGGCGGCGGCATCAAAAAAAGAGAGCGAGCAAACGTCGCTTTTTTTTTTCTTCTTCTGTTCTCTGTTTGTTCTTTTTTTTTGCCCCTCCCCCTCCCCTCCCCCGGAGTGTGAAGCTGAATTTTTTTGTGTGCCTCCCTTCACGCATCGTCGGGGGAGAAATACGTACACGAGAGAGAGACTAGAGAGAGAGAGAGAGAGACTAGAGAGAGAGAGAAGAGAGACACACCACAGTAGTCACACGTCTTCTCTCTCTTCTCACTTAGAACGAATAGTCACGCGCAGAACGAAACGAGCGCAAGACTCAGAAGGGAAGAGGGAAAACAAAAAAGAAGAAGAAGAAGAAGAAGAAGAAGAAGAAGAAGAAAACCACACATGGCGGTCAACTTTAGACACATGAAACGTCCGACTCCCGCGCAAGGCTTGAAGGCGATGATTCGTTTTGGAATCGTCTGTTTCTTTTTCGCGATGACGGTGAACTTTATCGCGACGCACTATCACTCGAGATATCCATCCTCGTCTGGTTCTTCTTTTTCTTCGTCTTCGTCTTCGTCTTCGACGTCGTCCGTTTTGGGTGGTGGTCACCACGACCATTCGTCGTCATCGTTATACTTTCCGTCTTGGATGTCATCCTCTGCGCACGATGACGAGCACGACGACGACGCGCGACATCAACAACACGATGACTTCCCACGAGTCGCTTCTTCTTACGACAGCAACATCGGGTGCTCGTCCTCGTCGACGAATAAACGAGTGAAAAGCGAACCTTTAAAGACAGAGTATACGGATATGGACGTCGTTATCGTCATGGTGGCGCCCGTGTGCACGACGCAGCAAGTCGTCGAACGCTTGAACTTTCACTATCACTTTCGGAAGATTTATTTCGTCGTGAAACAGGTTGAAATATGCCCGTATTTGCGTTCGTTGGCGAAGAATATCATATGTTTAGACGAAAATAAAGTCATACCCGGAGTCACGTACTCCTCGTTGTCCGAACGAGGCGAGAAGTTGAAACAGATTGGCCAAAAAGAAGGGTCCAATCGAGTCGGTTGGTATTTGCAACAATATCTCAAGTTGGGAGTCGCGTTGCACGTGAAAGATTTGTCGGAGTATTATTTAGTTTGGGATGCGGATAATATTGCCACGCGTCCATTAGAATTAGTGAGAGAGACGACGAAGAGCGAAAACTATGCGGTTCGGTTTTGCGCGAACCCGGTGACGCATAAGAGCACCGGGTACGCAAAGTTCTACAAGCGCATCGTGGGCGATAGGTTGATGAAACCGGGCGGGTACCCTAAAGACCCGAAAGGTGATTCGTTTAATTACGTCTGTGGATTTATGGTCATGAAAAGAGAATACGTCCGCGAGATGACCGATTATATCACGAATTACTTGAAAAACGGAGAGGATAGTCATTTGTTGGATCACTTGAGAGAGGACGAGAAAAAGTTCCCGTGGGACATTCACGCCATCGCCAACGAAGTCGCCACCGTCGAAGGTGGGCACTATTACTTCTCCGAGTATGACACGTACGGGTCATGGGTGCAAAAGATGCACCCGGATGAACACCAAGTGGATTATTCGAGCGAATATGCCAGAAATCCAACCGTCGCAGTCGCGCCGAGTAGTTTGACCGAAGCGGAGTTTAAAAAATTAGCGCGCAATCCGAAAAATCCTCTTCCGTACAAGTTTCCGTGTTGCATGAAGCACGAGAAGATTTGTGAGCGCGCGAGAAAAGCGGCGCGAACGAGTGATGGTTTAGTTCACGTTTTAGTATGGGAGGAGCACAAGATGCGATATCGAGGCACGTCCAGTCAGTGCACGGACGCGTTGCCGTTAGAGTTGAAAGAAGCCTTAGAGGCGAGCGGAGGCGACGGCGTTAAGCCCGATCGGTGATTGAGAATGAACCTATATAGTGAGTCTTCTAGGAATAAGCGATATGTAACGGTTCCAAGATAATAGTAGTCAGCGTTTATGGAAACGTGTGTCGGCTCGACGACGGCAGAGGCGAGTGACTCGAGACTTGCTGTGTATGTATTTTTTTTTTCCTTTTGTCTTTTCTTCTTTTCTTCTTTTCTTTTTCGGTGCGTGAGCTCTCTTCGTCTCTCTCTCTTTTTCCTCTCCTTTCGATTGATTTGTGGCTCGGATTTTCCGAAATTTCCGAAAACACACGAAAGATATTCTCGTCGTCGTCCTTCTCTCTCTCTCTCTTCGTCAGAAATACACATCTCACTCGAAACACATCATCACAAACAAACTATTTATAAAAATGGCTACTTCCAGCACATTCATCGCGCAACCAAACTTCTTGGTTAAGAAAAATGTGTTTACGGTGAGTCAATCACGTCGCGCTTCTTTTTTTTTGTGTGCTCGGTTTCGCTCGTCTTCAAAATCGCGGTCGCATTTCGCGCGAGACACAAAGGTGATGATGACGTGCAAAAAAAGTTGGACGAAAACAAATTCTAATAAATATGTTTTATATTTGCGCGCGTCGACACGAACAAACACACTCACGCGCTCTCTTTCTCCTTCTGTTTTCTCGCGTTTTTCTCATCTCAAACAGGCTTCTAAATCTCGAACGCCGCTTCGAACCGCCGGTGGTAGAGGATCGGTCGTCAAAACTGAAGCGTTTTTCAACTTTGGCAAGAAGAAAGAAGTTGCCGGGCAACCGATGGTGTGCATCGATTGCGGATACATTTACAGAGGTGATTTCAGCGCGTTGCCAAACTCGTACAGATGCCCGACTTGCGGTGTTGGTAAGAATCGATTCAAAGCCGCGATGACTCCGGCCATTGGCGTCGCACCACCGAAAAAACAGGCGCCGACTTTTAACACGGCGGGCGTCTTAGCCGAAAAGAGGAAAAACAAGGAGGCGTTCCGCGCGAGAAGAGCGGCGGCGGGCAAGAAGAAGAGTCCGAGAGAGTTGGCGAGAGAGAAAATGCTCGAGGAGCAAGCGAAGAAAGACGCGAAGAGAGGCGGCGGTCTCTTCGGTCGCTAATTATTATAACTCGTTGTTTTTGTAGTAGGAGAAGAAAGAGAAAGACGTGATGTCGCGACAATTACTTCAGAGAGTGTTTTTTAATAATATATACCAAGTGTAATTATCCAAATCTTTTTTATAACACAGACATACCGGTTTATCAATCTAAAACCTTGGCAACGACGCCGGCACCGACCGTACGCCCTCCTTCGCGCAACGCGAATCTTAAACCTTGCTCCATGGCAACTGGAGTGATCAACTCAAACGTGCACGTCACGTTGTCGCCCGGCATGACCATCTCGACGCCTTCCGGTAACGTGATGTTCCCGGTGATATCGGCGGTTCTCATGAAAAACTGAGGTCGGTAGTTGGAAAAGAACGGCGTGTGTCTACCGCCTTCGTCCTTTGTCAGGACGTAAATCTCTGCTTCAAATTTCGCGTGCGGAGTAATCGAGCCCGGTTTGCAAAGCAACTGGCCTCTCAAAACTTCATCTCTCTTCACGCCTCTCAAGAGTAAACCGGCGTTATCGCCAGCTTGCCCTTCGTTCAATTGTTTCTTAAACATTTCTACGCCAGTTACGGTGGTTTTCTTTGTCGGCACGATGCCGACGAGATCGACGTCTTCGCCGACTTTAATCCTCCCTTGTTCGATTCTACCAGTCGCCACCGTACCTCTCCCTTGGATCGAAAACACGTCTTCTACGGGCATAGTGAACGGCTTATCCAACGCTCTCTCCGGCGTCGGCACGTACTCGTCGATCTTGTCCATCAATTCTAAAATTTTTTCCTTGCCAATGGCATCGTTCGTCCCTTTCAACGCGTGCAACGCCGATCCTTTGACGAACGGAATATCGTCCCCAGGAAACTTATAAAACGATAACAACTCTCTCAACTCCATCTCTACCAATTCCACCAACTCCTCGTCGTCCACCATATCGATCTTGTTCAAAAACACGACCAAACTCGGCACTCCGATTTGTCTCGCCAACAAAATATGTTCTCTCGTTTGCGGCATTGGCCCATCCGCCGCAGAGACGACTAAAATAGCCCCGTCCATTTGCGCGGCACCAGTGATCATATTCTTCACGTAATCCGCGTGACCTGGGCAATCCACGTGCGCGTAGTGTCTGTTCTTCGTTTCATACTCAACGTGAGCGGTGGAGATGGTGATACCTCTCGCTTTCTCCTCCGGCGCTTTGTCGATCTGATCGAACGCGATTTCTTGCGCACCGCCAGCTTCTGCCATAACTTTCGTAATCGCCGCCGTTAACGTGGTTTTCCCGTGATCGACGTGACCGATAGTCCCTACGTTCAAGTGTGGCTTCGTTCGCGCGTTGATATCGTACGCAAAACATCTTCTCGTCGTTGCGTTAAAGTTGGTGAACAACAATTTGCTCAGCGGCGCGTTTTTCGTCGTCGCAGCAGCAAAAGAGGAAGAAACGGAAGAAGATGAAGACGCCGTCGCTTGGATGCCACCTCGATACCATCGTTGCGCTAACTGCGTCGCCCCGCGTCGCGTGCTTTGCGCAGATGCCATCCTTTCTTCTTCCTATATTTATATGTGTTTATGTATTTATGTGTGGTTGTCGTGTATTAATAAGGAAAGTGCGTGAAGATATTAAAAGAGAGAAGAGAGAGGGATTTGTTTCTCAATTCCGCCGTCAGCAGCACAAAAAGAACCCCCTGCCGAGAGAGAGAGAGAGAGCGAGAGAGAGCGAGAGAGAGAGGAAGCGAAAAATTCAAAAGCGAGACATCAAAAAATCATCTTTTCAAAAAAAAACGCGAAGTTTTCTCCACACGCACGGGTCTCTTTTGTTTGCGCGCGCGCACGAGAGAGTTAATATCACATAAACACGCGACACAGACACTTGTATACGCGAGGAATCACTGACAGTGAGAGAGAGGGAGAGAGAGAGAAAAAAAAAGAGAGAAATACCACCGAAGAAATCGACCATGTCACGTGCCTCCTCTAAAAAGCAAAATCCAGTACCGAGAAGTCCGATGACGAGCGCTGGGAAGAAACGAGAGAGAAAACTGAACGAAGTGGCGAGGAACGCTCCGGAGAGATTGACTGGGTCGGCGTCGAAAAAGGCTAAGGTTACGGCAAAGAGAAAAAAGGTTGCGAATGAAAAAGAAGAAGAAGAAGAAGAAGAAGAAGAAGAAGAAGAAGAAGAAGAAGAAAATGTCGGCATCGACGAAGACAACGAGAACGAGAGAGAAGAAGTGCGACGACCGCACTCGTACGTCGGAGTGTCCGATCCACCGGTGTCGAGGATTCTCAAAGAGATTAAAGAAGCCATCAAGGTGTCCACAGAGAAAAACATGCAAGCACACCAGGGTTTATCGAATCAGGAGGTGCAACACTTGACGATGGAAGCGGCGCGGTTCTTTCTTTTTCAAATGGAAAAGAACGGCAACGCTCCCATTCCTCGAGCTTTGTACACGGAAGCGATGGCGAAAATCATGAAAGGGAAGAAAGTGAGAAACGTGGCGAGCTATATTTTACCTCGAGCGCAGATGAGATTAATGGACTATCTCGGTTTGGAACTGAAAGAAGTCCAACGAGTGACGTCGCAAGTGGAACAGAGCAAGAACAGAAACGCAGATGCTCCGTCGTCGACGTCGTTCATCCTTCGTTCGGCGCAGCCGATTGACGCGCGCGTTAAGTTTGTAGACAAACACATTCCTAAAACGAGGAAAGCGTGGAGAGGACTGGTCGTCGCGATATCTTCAATCATTCAGGTCAACGGCGGCACGATGGAAGAAACGGCGCTGTTCCGAGCTCTCGGACGATTCGGTATCCGCGTCTCCTTTAACGGCAAAGGAGAGCAACTGAGACAATGGTCCAACGATTTCGAGTGCGAACATTGCGAAATCATACCAAAACTCGTATCTCGGCGCGTCCTTTTGCGAGATAAAATCACCGCGGCTTCTGGAAATGACTTCACGTACCAATACGAACTAGGCGAAGGCGCGTTGGAGTACTTTTCACAAGATCACGCAAAGCAGTTTGTCAAAGAAATGATGCACTCGTACGAAGAAGAATTCCAGCCAAACATTCGTCGTTAGAGAGAGAGAGAGAGAGAGAGAAGTGTAGCGCATTGTTGTAAAATCTATATCGCAGAAATGAAGAGAGAGAGAGATACTCATTATTCGCGGATATGTTCGCGTCCTGATACAGTGATATTTCAAATTTCTTCTTTTTTTTTTCGTGTCTCTCTGTCTGTGTGTCTGTCCTCTCCCACACTCGCGTTTGTTTCATACGCACGCACACATACACCTATTATTTATTCTACCAGCAAAGATATCTGGAACGTGCCTTTAGACATAAACACACACGCGCGACATGAGCAGCATTTTCAGCGGTTTGTTCTCTCCCGCTCCTCGGCAACTGGGAGAGAAGATTGACGTCGTCTACGTTTGCGAGTGGTTCTTATTCCTCTCCTTCTTCTTCGTGTTTGCGAGTGGATTTTTGCACAAGTTCATGGACGCGAAAGTGATTGCAAAGGCAAACGGCGGGTCGTTCTTGGGCGCGTTTCAGATGGCATGCTTTATCCCTTTGGCGTACGTCTCGTATTACGGCATCATCACTTGGTTTTTCAGCGAACAGTTCCAAGCTTCGCGAACTGCGGAGGAACGACTGTTCGGTCCAGTTTCCGATAACGTGAGAAAAATAGGCGAGGTGCAAATAGCATTTCAGGCGTGGGATTTTCTCATATCTTTGTTCAACTCGGAGTTGAATTCAGTTGAAATGTTATTACATCACGCGATGACGGGATTGTTATGTTACTGGATGTTAAGTTTACCGTACATGTCGTTTTACGGGATATATTTCATGGGCGTTTGCGAAATCTCTTCGCTGCCCTTATCGGTGGTGGATTTCATGCGATTCTTTCCCGATTACAAGGACAAGTATCCACTCATTAACATGATTAATTCTTTATTATTTGGTGTGCTGTTTGTATGGTTTCGAATCATCAAATGGATTCAGTATAGCGCCGGCGCGTGGAGAGATTCATTGCACGTGTTGAAGATGAAGAAATTGCCGGTGCCGAGAAGCGTCGTCGCAGGAGTATTGGTTCTGAACGTTTTCTTCACGGCTTTGCAAATCGTTTGGTGTGGCTTACTTTTTAAAGAAGCGAAGAAGATGTTTTTAGGAGGAGAAGATGGCAAGAAGAGCGACGAAAAGAAGAAGAACTAAAAGTACCTGGAAGACGGTATATCTGTACAAAAACCAGTCGCTCTCGGGCATCGAGCTGGATACCCATCGACTTAAAAATAGAACTAGGCATGCAAGTAGAAATACATCGCTATAGTTAGCAACAAAAACAATCGCGCGGTTCCGTGTGTTCCTGAACAAACTTAGCTCCAATCGGTGCGCCATCCGCGTCGACGAGATTCGATATCGTCGCTCTCAATACCATCAACTTTTCCAACCGTCTCGGTTTCACTTCTACCCAGACTAACCCGGTGCTCGTTTGCACGTCGCATTCGTACACCTCTTCGAGCTTTTCTATCTCGTTCTTAATCCAGTCCGCACTAACACTCTTCGCAGCTTTTTCTTCGGTTGCTTTTTCGTTTGAGTTTTCCCGATATCTCACCCGGTCCACTCGAAACTCCAACACTCTTTGTTTGTAAAAGATTTCGCCCTTGAGCCAAACGTCTCTCCCACATATGCCTCCCAACAAGAACATCTTGACGAACACGTCGAAGCAAATGTTATTGCAATAGTACCCGTGGTCTCTCTTGTATTTTACGGAAACATTTCCCCACATATATATGTACGAGCGTACCTACCGCTTTTTATTTAACAACTTTTGGTGGTTATTTTGGTTGTGTTAGTGTGCTTTTTGGTTGTTTTCTCGCAGACAAAATACAGAAAAATGAACTCAGAGAGGATAGAGAAAGCACTTCCTTCACAACAACAATACCGCGACGATGACGACATCACCAGCAGAACCTCCGTTGGAAACGGTCACCGTGAAATGCTTCCCGGGGAAGTTGATGTTGAATAGTTTAGAAATGTTAGGCGGCGTTTTCTCGATGGGAGAAGAATTCACTGGCGAAGAAAACGGCGCGCAGTCGTACTTGTTATACGAGCACGTCGGGCTGCCGAAGTCAAAAATGGTAGCGTTTTCGCACACGTGGACACCAGAGAACGAAAGAGGGAAAGGAATAGGAAAAGCAATCACGCGCGCGGCGTTGGAGTGGGCGAAAGTAAAAGGGTATACGGTCTTACCGACGTGCTCGTTCGTAAAGAAATTCGCAGAGGATAATATAGAAGAGGACTTTGTGAAAGGCGTCGTTTCCGATATGAAAGGAAGTCGAGTCATTAGTAACAACGTTAAAATGTAATATAAAATGTGTATCGAAACACGTGTACATTGGTACTGCGTATTAGATATAGTAATGAGAGTAGCATTCGTAGTAAATACAAGAAACTCGTTCATTATTGCACTCGACATGAGTGTTCTTCGGGCGTGAGGAGCTTGCTCAGATTTTTATCCGTGCGACGGTGAAACTCATTTTTTTCTCTTTCTCCGTCCTCATCTTCATCTTCGTCCGACGCAATGCTCTCATTCAGCGGTGTGTGCGATGCAAACGAAATCTGCCGTATGGGACTTTCGTCTTTCGTCGCATTTGACTGGTCTAAAATGTTGTCAATGTCATTGTTACTATTGCTACTGTTCGCGAGGGCGCCCCCTCGCTGTTGTTGTTTCATCGCTCGTCGTCTTTGATGCTGTCTCTGTTGTTGCTGCTCTGGACTGAACATACCTCGGTTTCTTCTTTCGCGAGCGATTTCGGCTAACAAACGATCCCTACTCAACGTCAATTCCCGTTCGGTCGTTTCGTACACGTCTTTTTGATGCTTCTTTTCGTTTTCCACTTTTTGTAGTTTTAAAGTCACGTCGCTCAATTTTTTGTTCATCTCGTATTCGCGTTCTTGCATGAACGCGGATTCTCGCAGCAACGCGTTCTGAACGACTGCTTTCTGTGCTCGCACGTCGTCTAACTCTCGCGTCAAGGAATCGATTGAAACCGATAACATTGCAGCTTGGTCTTCCATTTCCATGGCGCGCATGTTTGCCTCGTCAAATGCCTCTTGTAAATCTTTCGTTCCGTTGAGTTTCTTCGTGAGCCTTTGTATTTCAAGTTCCTTTTCTTTCAACTGCATTTCTAATCTGTCGCTGAGCTGCGTTTGAGCAGATAATAACTCATCTTTAGCGCGCAAAGCGAGTTCCATGGCTTTAAACGTATCCAGCACTCTGTCGTTTGTGGTTTGAGAGTCGTCGCCTCTGTTCTCAGTAGTACTCGCGATACTCCGCCCGCCTCCGTTTTTAATAGCGCTCGTCCCGTAGTACGAGGAAGAAACTGTCGATGAGGCGGCTTCATCGTCGTCGCTGTATTCCATGTGTCGACGGGTCGCGGAAGGCGGTGTGTTCTCACCTCGATCAGTATTGATGTGATTGTCGTCGTGATTGTCGTAGTTAGCATCGCGAGTAGTAGCATCGACGTTCGCGTTGCCTAAGACTATTTTACCAATCCCGCCTTTACCAGACGAGGAATTCTTGAGCGCGCTGAAACCACTAATACCACCGCCGCGCTTCTGTCGACACTCTGGCGTCGGTAATAGGTTCAAAATTGTGTTCATCTTCGCGCACCACTCTTCCTCTCCTTCTTTTAATAAATAACTACTTTCCTTCTTCTCTTCTCTTTCTTGTTGTTTTCGTTGTTGTTGGTTGTTATTATTAGTGTGCCTCTTTAAGAACAAATCTTTTCCGTTTTGCAGTTGCACTCGTATCGCTTTCACGCTTTGGTCCTCTCCTCTTCCTCCTCCTCCATTCGTCATTGAAAACTTCTCCAACGCGTCGAAACCTACACTCGACGTCGGCTTCGACGACGAGAGGGAGAGAGAAGAGTAAAAAGAAAGCGTGCGGTTTTTCTCGTCGACAGAAACGTATCTCTCGTTCCATCTGTTCAGAAGTTCGCCTTTTTTCAAGAACCATCCGGAGAGCTCTCTGTTCTCGGACGACGGCTGATAAAGGTTGTTGGATTCATCGTGAGCGACAGTTTTATTATCTCGGTGTTTCGCGCGTTGCTCGTTTTCCTTGTTTACTTGCGCTTTCAACATGCTCTACTCGCGAGTTTTGTTTGTTCGTTCGTTTGTATATTCCCCCCCTCACGGCACGCTTTTTGCAAAGAAAATTGTACGGAGGGGGAGGGGGAAGAAAAAAAAGAGAGTTTGTGTGTGCCGAAAATTTTTTCTTTCCTCTGGATTTCCCTGAACTGCCTGACGCTGCCAAAAGGCGGAAAGCTCCCACAAACATACATCTCGCATAGGGTCGGTCGGCTTTCGTCTCTTCGTCCTCACAAAACCAAAAGTAGAACAGTCACGACGAGATGCCGTACGAGCCGAAAAATATCTTAATCACCGGCGGCGCTGGCTTTATTGCCTCCCACGTGGCCATTCTCTTCGCGAAGAAGTACCCGCACTGCAAGGTTCGTTAAGTGAATTCATCGTCGTCGATCGATAGATTTGTCGCGCGCGACCTCTCTTTATTTCTTTTTTTTCTGATTTTCTGTGGACGGCAAGACTCCTCCGCCTTTTTGTATGTATGTGTGCGATGATGACCGACCTATCGATAAGATTTATTGTTGTTGTTCTTCTCCTTGTTCTTCTTTAAAAACGTTGAAATGAATCTGACGCATTATTCGACGTTACGTCTGCTATTACATTAACGCACAGATTGTCGTTCTGGATAAGCTCGATTATTGCGCCAATGTGAAACACTTGAGCGAACTTTCGCACTTGTTAAACTTTAAGTTCATCATGGGCGATATTCAATCGGCAGATTTAGTCTCGTACATTTTACGAAACGAAAATATCGATACCATCATGCACTTCGCGGCGCAAACGCACGTGGATAACTCGTTCGGGAATTCCTTCGCGTTCACGGAAAACAACATTTTGGGCACGCACGTGTTGCTAGAGTCGTGCAAAACGCTTGGCACCATCAAACGCTTCTTGCACGTCTCCACGGACGAAGTGTACGGGGAAAGCTCGTACGAGATGAATGCCTCAAACACCGAGCACGCGAGTTTATTGGAACCGACGAACCCGTATTCGGCAACGAAAGCGGGCGCGGAAATGCTTGTCATGGCGTACGGACGTTCGTACGATTTGCCGTATCTCATCACCAGAGGAAACAACGTCTACGGGCCACATCAATTTCCGGAAAAAGCAATCCCGAAATTTATCATGTTAGCGAAAAGAGGTTTGCAAATTCCTTTGCACGGGGACGGAATGGCGACGAGATCCTACATGCACGTCTCGGATGCCGCGAGTGCGTTTGATAGCATCTTGCACCACGGCGAAGATCGAGGTGTGTACAACATTGG
>Ga0181601_10000476_pt1 | contig 32240 bp, 34 predicted proteins | sample 041ome_8_FD_133020 | JGI IMG/M metagenome (GOLD analysis project Ga0181601, IMG submission 133020) | Coastal salt marsh microbial communities from the Groves Creek Marsh, Skidaway Island, Georgia - 041407BS metaG (megahit assembly) | ecosystem: Environmental > Aquatic > Marine > Intertidal zone... | reverse complement strand
GCCCCCCTCACCCTATCCCTCTCCCCCCTTTGGGGGCGAGGGGACCTAAGGCTTCCTCTTTTAGAACCCTCGCCCCCCCATAGGGGGGAGAGGGCAGGGTGAGGGGGGCGCCCGTGGGCCGGACAGGTGTTCCAAAGCTATGTAACACTTGAACACATTCTGCTGTTCTACCAACGGTCGGGGCGTAAAAGCGCCCCGACCGTTTGCGTTCTGCCTTGCTTTTTCAGCCCAAGTAGCCACTTTTGAACCCATGAAAAAGCTTCTGACACTTTCTGGCGTTTGCTTGGCCCTGTCGTTAGCGACGCCCGCATTCGCGCACGAAACCTGTCCCGCACCGGGCGAGTGGTTCACGCCGGGGGCGGAAGTGCCAACCCGCGCCCGCGCCGCTATCGCGACTTTAGCGAAGGCGGATGTGGTGTTGCTGGGCGAACATCATGGCGACAGGGATATCCATCTTTGGCAGGCAGCGACGGCAGCCGCCATCGCTGCCCAGCGTGGCCCCGTGCAATACGGCTATGAGATGTTTCCGCGAACCTCCCAACCCGCACTCGACGCGTGGAGCCACGGCGAAACCAGCCGCCATGGGTTCTTAGCCTCTGCCGGGTGGACGGACGTTTGGGGCTTCGCTGCCAATGCTTATGACCCAATTTTGCGCCTGCCGCGCCTGCAAAAAGCGCCTGCTATCGCGCTGAATGTTGACCGCGCGTTGATCCGGCGCGTGGGTAAGGAAGGCTGGGCGGCCGTGCCTGAGGCAGACCGCCTGGGCATTAGCGACCCGGCGGCGGCGCTACCGGAATACAGAACCAAGCTCGGCGAAATCCTTGGTATGAAAGCCAGCGGGGCCGCGCCGGAATTCAAAGACCGTCACGGGGGTGGACACGGTGAAGGCAAAGGCGAAAGCCCCCACAAACCCGACGCTGCAAAGAAATCCCAAATGGCGGAACGCTTTATTGAGGCGCAATTGGTTTGGGACAGGGCATTCGCAGAAGCCATTGCTGCAGCCCTGAAGGCAAGTCCAAGCCAGCCCGTGATCGCCTTTATGGGTCGGGGGCATGTGGATTATGGCCACGGCGTGAAACACCAATTACAGGACCTTGGCGTGATGAACGTCGCAACCGCGGTCCCGCTTGATGGCGGCGAAGGCTGCCATTTGGACGCCGACGCGGCGGGCCGTCCGCTCGCGGACCTCGTCTACGGCCTGCCAGAACGCCATGAGGAGCCACAGCCTGCGCCGCGCCCGAAGATTGGCGTGTTCATCGCTAATGCAGACGGCGGCGGCGCCAGCATCACCCGCGTGTCACCGGACTCGCCCGCTGAGGCGGCAGGCTTCATGGCTGGCGATGTGGTGTCGCTGGCTGCCGGCCAACCTGTCACCCGCGCGGCGGACCTTGGTGCAGCTATCCGCCGCCATAGCTGGGGCGCATGGCTGCCATTCAGCATCACGCGCGATGGCGAAGCGATGGAGCTTCTGGTGAAACTACCAGCATCACCGCCCAAATGAGGCGCTTGGCGGTGAGCGCTATGGTGCGGCGGGCCACATTGGGTTTTATAGCCGTATGCACTGTCCTGGCAGGGCCTTTAACCGGCGCAATTTTGGAAGCGCCTGCTTGGGCGAATCAGGCCGTTGCGCAGCCGGTCACCGATAAAGATATCCGCTGGCGCATGCCAGTTCGGCTTCACTTCGATCCGAACGCAGGTCAGCTTATCGGCGAAGCACTGAGCCACAGCGGGGAGAGCCTGCCACTCCTGATAACACTGCCGTCATTGGCAGAGACGGCTGATCCTTTTGACGGCTATCTCGATCAATCCGGTGGGTTGGTCCCGGTCTCCCGCGAATGGTTGCCAGACTTGCCAGGCGTTGCCGCTGGATGGACCGTCACGATCGAAACCCCGCCTGGGTATTCGGCAGTCCCGTATCCCGGCGGCACTGTGCAGCAATCGGCTTCGGGCAATCTGACAACATTTGAAGCACAGCCCTTAATCGCGCGTGCACCACTCATCATCGGCAAGTTCGAGATGGCTGAGCGCGAGGCTAACGGTGTCACGCTCCGCACGTTCTTTACCAAGCAAAACGCGCGGCTGGCTGACAGCTATCTGGATGCTGCAGGGGAAGCTATCGCTAGCTTGAGCGACCGGATCGGGCCATATCCCTATGAGGCCTTTTCCGTCGTGGAAAGCCCTCTGCCGGTTGGGATCGGTTATCCTGGCTTCACGCTTGTCTCTGGCCGCATTCTGCCGATGCCTTTCATGCGCGGACGCTCGCTTTGGCACGAAATCGCCCATGTCTGGTGGGGCAATGGCGTGTTTGTGGATTATGAGCGCGGCAATTGGGCAGAGGGTTTCGCCGCATTTTTCGCCGATTACGCGCTTGCCGAATCCGCTGGCAAAGGCCTGGAGCATCGCTACGACTGGCTGCTTGAATATGATGCGCTGCCGGGGTCTGCAGACTACCCGCTCCGCCAATTCGTCACGAAAAGCCATGGCCAATCCCAGGCTATTGGTTATGGCAAAGCAGCGATGGTGCTGGTGATGCTGCGGCAGAAAATCGGCCTTAAGGCATTCGATGCTGGGGTGCAGCGTTTTTGGCGGGTGAACAAGTTCAAGACTGCCAGCTGGACAGAGATTGAGGCTGCGTTCCAAGCAGAAACACCTATGCCGCTTGGGCCATTTTTCCAACGCTGGCTGGATGAACCGGGCGCGCTTGCTGCAAACGCTGCCGACACAGATTTCCTGACATTTCGTAGTTTGGCGCAGAATGAACGCATCCAAACGCTCCGCAGTCTCTCAAGTGCCGCCGCAGTCGCAATTGAAGCACTGCCTGGCGCGCCAGTATCCACGGACATTGGCAAACTGAACGCGCCGGACGGCTTGCCTGTGTTAGTTGGCTCGCGCGCGGCACTGCAGGCTCGCGTTGCCAAAATGCCGCCAACCGGTGTCGCTGCGATATGGGCGACCCAGGACAAACAAGGCCGAAACGTCATCGCCATCCATGCGCCAGACGACCGCACATTGACCGGCCTTGTCGCGAGATCACGGCATTATGGTCGCTGGTCCTGGTTGGTCGTGCAGGAGTCCGGGCGACCGCAACGTGGGCGGTGGGAGATTGGCGGTTAGGGTGTGATGACCCGCAGGCGCCACCCTCACCCTGATCCCTCTCCCTCCGCTGGAGGGCGAGGGGACCCTCACGAAGTCCGCGTTGTTTCCTTTTTAGAACCCGCGCCCCCCAACGGGGGGAGAGGGCAGGGTGAGGGGGGTGACTGCGGAAATAGTACAGGACAAACCAGCTCCCACTACCGCCCCTATCCCCGTTTCGCTGGTACTGCATCCGCAAACGTGTGTTCTTTGGCAGGAAAGGCCCGTGTCCGCACATCAGCGGCATATTGGGCGATGGCGTCATCTGCTGCAGTGCCAAGCTCGGCATAGACTTTGGCGAATTTGGGCCGGAAATCTGGGAACATGCCCAGGATATCATCGACCACCAGAATTTGGCCGTCGCAGGCCGGTGATGCGCCGATGCCAATGGTTACCGCAGGCGTTTCCTGGGTGATGCGGCGGGCAATGCTTTCCGTCGATTTCTCAATCACGATGCCCCATGCGCCTGCATCACTGAGCGCGCGTGCATCTTCTGAAAGCCGGTCAGCGTCCCCGCCACGTCCTTGAACTTTGTAGCCGCCAAGTGCATTCACGGATTGTGGCGTCAGGCCAATATGCGCCAGCACCGGAATGCCGCGTGCCGCCAGGAATGCGACCGTTTCCGCCACATGCGCGCCGCCTTCTAGCTTCACGGACCCACAGCCCGTCTCCGCCATGATCCGTGCGGCGTTACGGAATGCTTGCTCTGGGGATTCCTCGTATGCGCCAAACGGCATGTCGATCACGATCAAGGATCGCTCGGAATGCTCTACGACCGCGCGGCCATGGGCAATCATCATGTCCATGGTGACGCCAACGGTGGAGGGCATACCGTAAATCGTCATGCCGAGCGAATCGCCCACCAGGATGAAATCGCAGTGGCGATCCACCAATGAGGCGATGGGTGCGGTATAGGCCGTTAGGCTGGCGATCGCGGTTTTCCCCTTCATCGCTTGAATAGCGGGCGCTGTCAGGCGGCGGATCGGCGTTTGCTTGCTCATGTCTCAGCTCACATTACGGTGCGACAGGACTGGCGCTTCTAGGTATCAGGCTTATGTTCTATGCCAAGCAACCAGCCATGAGAGAGCATAATCCAATGATCCAAGGCCTGCACCACGCTGCATATCGCTGCGAAAACTCCGAAGAAACGCGGAAGTTCTATGAAGAATTCCTGGAGCTTCCGCTCGCCCGCGCGCTTAAAATCAACATGACCAAATCTGGCCGTGAGGCTGCGGTGCTGCATACGTTTTATCAGATGGGCGACGGGTCTTTTCTGGCCTTCTTCGAAGAACCAGGCGAAGCATTCGACTTCAAAGCACAACGGGATTTCGACCTGCACCTAGCGCTCGAGGTGGATCATGACACACTCCATCGCATGCTGGCGAAGGGCAAAGCGGCAGGCGTTGAAACGCGAGGTCCGTCTGATCATGAATTCATTGATTCGATCTATTTCCGTGACCCGAATGGCTATGTGATTGAGTTGACGGCGGTCAAAGCCGGCGGCCCCGGCAAAGCGTCTGAAGCGCGGACCATTCTGGCTGACTGGACGGCGGACCAGCACGGCTGATAATCCTGGCGGCTACCGTGTTGTTGAAGGAATGCCGCCATGCGCGCCGTCGTTGCCGAAAAGGTCTCAAAACCTGAAGACCTGACGATCATTGAACTGCCGGAACCCACACCCGGCCCCGGCCAGATTAGGATTGATGTGAAGGCGACGGCGCTGAATTTCGCCGATACGCTGATTATTGGCCACAAATACCAAGTGCGCCCGGACTTTCCCTTCAGCCCGGGTTTCGAAGTGGCTGGCGATGTATCGGCGGTTGGACCGGGGGTTACGGATTTCAAACCGGGCGACCGCGTTATCGCCACCATGGATTACGGCGCTTATCGTGAGCAGGTGATCGTTGAGGATTATCTGGCGCATCCGTTCCCGGACGCGATGGACTACGTGACTGCAGCCTCATTCCCCGTGGCTTATGGTACCAGCTATGTCGGCCTGTTGCGCCGCAGCCACATTGCTCCGGGTGAGACAGTGTTGGTGCATGGTGCTGCTGGGGGTGTCGGGCTGACAGCGGTTGAGATTGCCAAGGCAGCGGGCGCACAGGTGATCGCCACGGCGGGTTCCGACGAGAAAACCGCCATCGCCAAAGCCCATGGTGCCGACCACGTCATCAATTACACGACCGGGCCGATCCGGGACCGGGTGAAAGAACTCACCGACGGGAATGGTGCCGACGTGATTTATGACCCCGTTGGCGGCGATATATTCGATCAGTCCCTGCGCTGCATCAATTGGGGCGGGCGCATTCTGATCATTGGTTTTGCTGCGGGGCGGATTCCGGAAATCCCAGCGAACATGCTGCTGGTCAAAAGCTGTTCCGCCATCGGCGTCTTCTGGTCCTCACACCGCCGCCGGGAGCCGGAATCGCTGCGTCAGGACTACAAGCAACTGTTTGATTGGTGGAGTGACGGTAAGCTCAAGCCATTGGTGGGGGCCACATATCCACTGGATCAGGCTGGTGCGGCGATGACTGCATTGCTGTCCCGCAAAGTCGCGGGCAAGATTGTGCTTGAGGTTTAATTCCAAGGAAGAATGAACGATGAAGATCGGCATTATCGGCGCGGGTGCGATGGGGTCTGTTTATGCAGGCCTGATGGCGGATTCTGGCCATGACGTTTGGATGTTCGACAATTGGGCAGAGCATGTCGCCGCCATTAACGCCAATGGCCTGAAGGTCGAAGGTGCATCAGGCGACCGGGTGGCGAAGCCCCATGCTACGTCAAATGCGGCGGATGCAGGCGTTGTCGAGCTGGCTATCGTTGCGACGAAGGCGATGCAGACAAAAGCCGCGGTTGAAGCGGCGGCACCCATGCTGGGGCCCAATACAGCCGTGCTGACGCTACAGAATGGCCTCGGCAATGTTGAGCGTATTCAGGAACTTGTGGACCCAAAAAACGTGCTTTGCGGCATCGCTGGTGGGTTCGGTGCCTCCATGGTGGGGCCGGGGCATGTGCATCATAACGGCATGGAAGCCATCAACATCGCGGAAGCTGCGAGTGGCCTGACTGACCGGGTGGAAAATGTTGCGACAGCATGGCGGGACAGCGGGTTCAAAGTCGGCGTTTATGAAGATATCTGGCCGGTGGTGTGGTCAAAGCTGATGGCGAATATCGCCGTGTCCGCAACGTGCTCGTTAACGGGCATGCGGGTTGGGCAGATCATTCAGAACGAATGGGCCTGGGGTCTCAGCATGGATTGCGTGCGCGAAGCGGCGGCCTGTGCCGAAGCTAAAGGCATCAAGCTACTTTATGATGACCCCATTGCCTGGGTGCATGACTTCACCACCAAGATCCCAAACGCCCGGCCATCAATGTACCTGGACACGCAAGCGGGCCGCGTTTCCGAAATCGGTTCCATCCATGGCGGCGTTGTGGATGAGGGCATCAAGCTTGGCGTTCCAACGCCGACATGTGCCTTCATGGTGCGCGCGGTAACGGCGCTGCAGGAAAAGAATCGCATGCATGGTGCCGGAAGCGCGTATCAGGCGCTGTAGGGGATTTCTGAGAGGAACCCTCGCCCCCCAAATGGGGCAGAGGGCAGGGTGAGGGGGGAAGGTTGCGGGTTGGTGCTGAGCGGCAGCTGCGCCGAATTCCTCCAATCCGATAGCTCCACCCTCACCCTGCCCTCTGCCCCATTTGGGGGGCGAGGGGACCTTCACATAGGCCGCGACTGAAAATTCAAAGTTGGCGCTAGCCGCAAGAACCACTCCCGCCAAACTCACTGTCATAGAACTGCAATATAACTGTCATAGCAGTGTCCTACGCGCGGCCTATTCAATACCCGGCCCGCGCAGAGAAGTGTGGGCATGTTCCATACTTAACGTTTCCGAAGGAGGGCCAAGCCCTTGTTGAAACAAGTTATTACAGCATCCGCAGCGCTTGCGTTCGCAGCTTCCGCAGGGGCGGTGCAGGCGCGCGAGCAGATTCGTATCGTTGGCTCTTCGACGGTATTTCCGTTCTCGACAGCGGTGGCCGAGACATTCGGCCGAACGACGGATTTCAAAACGCCAGTGGTCGAGAGCACGGGCTCTGGCGGTGGATTGAAACTGTTCTGTGGCGGTGTCGGCGTTGGGCATCCAGATATGACCAACGCATCACGGCGGATCAAGCAATCCGAAGTGGATCTTTGCGCAGCCAATGGCGTCACCGAAATCACTGAGGTGAAGATTGGCTATGATGGGATTGCGCTCGGTCGATCCAAGGCTGGCGGTGATCTTTCCTTGACCAAGGCGCAGATATTCCTGGCACTCGGCAAGATGGTGCCCGTTGATGGCAAGCTGGTTCCCAATCCCTACATGATGTGGAGCCAGATTGACGCCAGCCTGCCGGCGACCAAGATCGAAGTGATGGGCCCACCTCCCACGTCCGGCACGCGCGATGCGTTCGTGGAACTCGTGATGCGCGAAGGTGCTGAACATTTCCCTGAAATCAAAGCGTTGAAGGCCGATAAAAACGCCTTTCGCAGTATCTCTGACGCGATGCGTGAAGATGGGGCGTTTGTCGAAACCGGTGAGAATGACAACCTGATCGTTCAGAAGCTTCAGGCAAATCCGAACGCTGTCGGCATCTTCGGCTTCTCATTCCTCGATCAGAATGCTGACGTGATTAAGGGGTCCAAAGTTGAAGGCGTCGAGCCGACGTTTGACGCCATCGCGGATGGCGAATACGGCGTCTCCCGTTCGCTCTATTTCTACGTCAAGAAAGCGCATATCGGTGTTGTGCCGGGGATGCTGGAATTTGTCGAAGAATTCGTGAGCGACAAAGCCTATGGCGAAGAAGGCTATCTAACCGATAAGGGCCTGATCCCGCTGACGGAAGAAGAACGCGAAGCCATGACTGAACAAGCGACCGGCCTTGTGCCGCTCAAGCTTTAGTCGGCATAGAGCTGTAACGAACCTCCCCCAAGGATTGGCGAGCGCACATCCATGCAAATCTGGTTGATCCTTGGGGTAATTCTTCTGCTGGCCGCCTATGGCTATCAGCGCGGCAAAGGCGGGGCGTTGGCGGCTGTCAGCGGTGACGCTTCCCAGCTCCATTCCCTGCCCTCATATCACGGTGCCTATGTCGCACTTTGGGCGGCGATCCCGGCATTGATCGCCTGCGTGATCTGGCTGAGCGCTGAACATCAGATCATAGAGGCGCTCGTCGTCAGCGGCCTTTCGGCTGAGAGCCAAGCGCTTGAGCCGCAACGTTTGGCGCTGTTGATGAGCGATATTCGCAATCTCTCAAGCGGTGATATCGTTCGTGCCGACCCTTCCTTGGAAGTGCAGGCTGCGGCAGCGCGGTATACGGAACTCGCCAGTATTTCTCTCTACGCCAAGTTTGCTGTCATCGCGGCTCTATCTGCCATCTGCCTATTTTTCGCCAAGAAACGCATTGCTGGCCAATTTCGGGCAAGGAACCGCGTAGAGCGGATTGTCCGCTATATCATGATCGCGGCCTCTGTGATCGCGATCCTAACGACCATCGGCCTCGTTCTCTCGCTGCTGTTTGAGGCATGGCGCTTCTTCTTGCGCGTACCATTTCATGACTTCTTGTTCGGCACCCACTGGAGCCCACAAACGGCGATCCGCGCCGATCAGGTGGGGGCCAGCGGCAGCTTCGGCGCTATCCCAATTTTCGCAGGCACGCTACTGATCACCCTGATCGCCATGCTGATCGCCGTGCCGCTTGGCCTGTTTTCGGCCATCTATATGTCCGAATATGCCAGCCCACGCGCACGCGGCGCGATTAAGCCGCTTTTGGAAGTACTGGCGGGCGTTCCAACTGTCGTTTATGGCCTGTTCGCAGCGCTCACAGTCGGCCCCTATGTTCGCGGATTCGGGGAGAGCTTTGGCATTGATGCCAGTTCGGAATCCGCACTGGCGGCAGGTCTGGTGATGGGCGTGATGATCATCCCGTTTGTCTCATCACTCTCAGATGACGTAATCAACGCCGTGCCGCAAACCTTGCGTGACGGCTCATATGCACTGGGCGCAACGCAATCTGAAACGATCCGACAAGTGGTGTTGCCGGCTGCATTGCCTGGCATCGTTGGGGCTGTGCTGCTGGCTGTCAGCCGGGCGATTGGTGAGACGATGATTGTCGTCATGGCCGCCGGTCTCGCGGCGAACCTCACTGCCAATCCGTTTGAAGCGGTGACGACAGTGACAGTGCAGATCGTGACGCTACTCGTGGGCGATCAGGAGTTCGACAGCTCCAAGACGCTCGCCGCATTTGCGCTGGGCTTGGTGCTGTTCTTCGTGACGCTCGCCCTGAACATCATCGCCCTCAAGGTGGTGCGGAAATATCGAGAAAAATATGACTGACCGCGAACAAAGCACGGGCATCGCCGTGGATTCGGCAGAGGTCAAACATGCGCGCAAACGCTACCGTGCCGAACGCCGGTTCCGCATGTATGGCGTGGCTGCTATCGCAGCCGCGGCGGGTATGTTGGCGCTGCTGGTGATCTCCATCGTCGCGACGGGATGGACGGCCTTTTACCAGCATAGCATCGCTCTGGATGTGACGTTTGAAGCCAAAGTCATTGATCCTAAGGGCGGCCGGGACCCATCAGTATTGGCGCGAGCGGACTATCGCAAACTCGCACGGGCCTCCCTGCGTAAACTGTTCCCAGACGTGAAGAAGCGCGGCGATAAGCGGAAGCTCTATGGCTTGCTCAGCATTGGCGTTGATCAACAACTGGCCGAACTGGTTGCCGCAGACCCAAGCCTGATTGGCCAAACGCGGCGGGTTGAAATCTATGCGTCCGATGATGTGGACAGCTTCCTCAAAGGCTTCATTGACCGCGAGGCACCAGAATCCGACCGCCGTATCAAAGACAAAGAAATCGCATGGCTGGATAAACTGGAAACCGATGGCGCGATTACGTCACATCTGAACCTGCGCTTTTGGACAAAGGGCGATAGCCGGGAACCTGAACTGGCGGGCTTCTGGGGCGCGATGGTTGGTTCATTCTTAACGCTGTTGGTCACACTTGCCCTGAGCTTCCCGGTCGGTGTTTTGGCAGCGACATATTTGGAAGAATTCGCACCGAAGAACCGCTGGACGGATATTATTGAGGTCAGCATCAATAATCTGGCGGCGGTCCCGTCCATCGTGTTTGGTCTGTTGGGGTTAGCGGTCTTCCTGAACTTCTTTGGCCTTCCGCGTTCTGCACCGCTGGTTGGCGGCATGGTGCTGGCGTTGATGACCTTGCCGACGATCATCATCGCCTCGCGCTCAGCTTTGAAGGCAGTGCCGCCCTCTATTCGCGAGGCTGCGTTCGGTGTTGGTGCGTCTGAGCTCCAGGTGGTCACGCATCATGTGGTGCCATTGGCGCTCCCTGGCATTTTGACGGGGGCCATCATCGGCATGGCCCGCGCATTGGGTGAAACGGCACCGTTGCTGATGATTGGCATGGTCGCGTTCATCGTTGATATTCCGGGCTCGGTCACAGACCCGGCGACGGTTATGCCCGTCCAAATTTACCTTTGGGCAGACAGCCCGGAACGCGCATTTGTCGCGCGCACCAGCGCTGGTGTGATGGCGCTCCTCGGATTCCTCATGCTGATGAACGCGCTGGCCGTGATCTTGCGGAAGCGGTTCGAGCGGCGGTGGTAAGGACGAACAAGATGTTAGATAGCGAAACCAATTCAGCAACGATTGCAGACCCAAAGGTCGTCTGCCGGGATGTGTCCGTATCCTACAGCGGCAAGCAGGCGTTGTTTGATATCGACCTGGATATCGGCAGTCATCAGGTGACCTCGCTGATCGGCCCGTCCGGCTGCGGTAAGTCCACATTTCTGCGCTGCATGAACCGCATGAATGATGTGATTGACGGCTGCGTCGTCACGGGGTCCATCAGCGTAGATGGAGTCGAAATCCTAGACGATGAGATTGATGCGGTGCAGCTACGCCGCCGCGTCGGCATGGTATTCCAGAAGCCGAACCCATTCCCAAAGTCGATCTATGACAATATCGCCTACGGCCCCCGGATTCACGGCCTAGTGCGCGGTAAGGACGAGTTGGATGAGGTTGTGCAGACCAGTCTGGAACGGGCAGGCCTCTGGGAGGAGGTAAAGGATCGCTTGCTTCAACCGGGCACCGGCCTGTCAGGCGGCCAGCAGCAACGGCTGTGCATCGCGCGGGCGATTGCCGTCCGCCCAGACGTGATCTTGATGGATGAACCTTGCTCAGCCCTGGACCCAATTGCGACAGCGCGGGTGGAGGAGCTGATTGACGAACTTAAGCGTTCTTACAGCATCGTTATCGTCACCCATTCAATGCAGCAGGCGGCGCGGGTGTCCCAGCGTACAGCGTTCTTCCATTTGGGTATCGTGGTCGAAGTTGGCGAGACTGAGCAAATCTTCACCAATCCCCGGGACGAGCGCACCCAAGGCTACATCACTGGCCGGTACGGCTAAGCGACAGGAGCATTCAGATGCCAAATTCAGACGCACATATCGTCCGCTCATATTCGGACGAGCTTCAGAATATCTCCGCCCTGGTCGCGAAAATGGGCGGTCTTGCAGAAACGATCCTGACGGATGCGATGACCGCACTCGTCAAACGGGATGCGGACCTCTCCACTCAAGCGATCCAGGCCGATAAGCGCGTCGATAATCTCGATGCTGAAATCGAATATCAGGTCGTGCGGATGTTGGCGCTGCGCCAGCCGATGGCGGTCGATCTGCGCTCAATCATCTCCGCGCTGAAAATCGCGCAATCGCTGGAGCGCATCGCGGACCATGCGAAGAATGGCGCTAAGCGGGCATTGGTCATCAACCAGTCGCCGCCAATGGATGCGACACGCGGGATTGTTCGGCTTTCAGATGTCGCGCGGGAGATGCTGCGCAGCGTGCTCGACGCCTATGTGAATAGCGACGCAGAGGGTGCGGTCAAAGTCCGGGATCGGGATGAAGATTTGGATGTGCTGTATGACGGCTATTTCCGCGAATGCCTGACCTACATGATGGAAGACAACCGCAATATCACCGCCGCCACGCACCTTTTGTTCATCGCCAAGAACATTGAGCGGATTGGCGATCACTGCACGAATATCGCTGAAAATGTCTACTACATGCAGACCGGCGAACGCTTGAGCACGGCCCGTCCCAAGGGCGAAGACGCTATGGGCCTGAAAGCGGAATAACCGATCATGCAGCCCTACATCCTGATTGTTGAGGATGAACCCGGTATCGTCGAGCTGCTGAAATACAATTTGGAAGCGGCAGACTACGAAGTTGGCATCGCACGCGATGGTGATGAGGCGGAAATCAGCGTCGCTGAACGCCAGCCGGATGCAATATTGCTGGATTGGATGCTGCCCGGCGTATCCGGGATCGAACTTTGCAGGCGGATTCGGCGGAGGCCCGAGACACGCATGTTGCCGATCATCATGCTAACCGCCCGCGGCGAGGAGACGGATCGGTTGCGCGGCCTGGATTCTGGTGCCGATGATTATGTGACCAAGCCGTTTTCGCCAGCGGAAGTCATCGCCCGCCTCCGCGCCGTGTTGCGTCGCGCGCTTCCGTCTACGGCGGTTGAGACGCTTGAATATGAGGACATCATGCTTGATCTGGCAGGGCATCGGGTCGAGCGGGCAGGGCGGAACATTCATCTAGGCCCTACGGAATTCCGGTTGCTCCGTCATTTGATGGAACATCCGGGGCGCGTTTATTCCCGCGAGCAATTGCTGGATGCGGTGTGGGGCCGGGATATTTACGTTGAAGCGCGTACAGTTGATGTGCATATCCGCCGTCTTCGTAAGGCTTTGAACGAAGGTGATGCGGCAGATTTGATCCGCACCGTGCGGTCCGCTGGATATGCGCTCGACAAAGCTGGCTGACAGCGCCCGGCGCGCACGTTACAACAAGGCTCCACACAAGACTTGGAGCCGCCCAAAATGGCCGAAGCCGCTGCCGAAATCCCTGAAGACATTCGCGAAATGTCGTTCGAAGACGCGCTGGCGGAGCTTGAAGGCATCGTCCAACGCCTGGAGCAAGGCAAGGGTGCCCTTGAAGATTCCATCCACGCCTACGAACGCGGCTCCGCCCTGCGCCGCCATTGCGACGCCAAGCTGGCCGATGCCAAAGCGCGGGTAGAGCGGATTGCGATTTCTGGCGGGCAGGCGTCAACGACGCCGTTTGATGTTGAATAGGGTGCGGCTGGTGGATTGCATTTTGGGTTCTGATGGGTCGAACGCCCCCCTCACCCTGATCCCTCTCCCCCCGTTGGGGGGCGAGGAGACCCACACAGAGGTCGTCTCATCCTTTCTGAAACCCTCGCCCCCCAACGGGGGGAGAGGGCAGGGTGAGGGGGGCTTGCGCCGCTTTCCCAAGCTTGACGAATTGGCCCTATCCCTATGAGCGGCCCTCTCCAAGCCGCACTCGCTGAAATCGCGGGTGACACGAATGAGTTGCTGGCGGAGCTCCTGCCAAATCCAATGCCGCTTGGCGAAGAGCGGAAACTGGTTGAGGCGATGCGCTATGCTGTGCTTGGTCCCGGTAAGCGCTTCCGGCCGTTCTTGACCGTCGCCGCAGCCGCTGCGACTGGCGGCGATCACACCCGTGCGCTTCATGCGGGTGCCGCGATTGAATGCCTGCACGCCTATAGCCTCGTCCATGACGATCTGCCGGCGATGGATGATGATGATCTGCGCCGGGGGCGTCCGACCGTCCACAAGGAATATGACGAGGCCACAGCCATTTTGGCCGGTGACGCATTGCAGACAGAAGCTTTCCGCATTCTCGCCATGCCAGAGACCCATCCTGACGCCAATGTGCGCCTGGAACTGACCCGCGGCCTTGCCGTTGCTTCTGGAGCGCACGGCATGTGCGGCGGCCAGGCGCTTGATCTGGCAGCAGAAGGGGAGGCCAGCGAGATGGCGAGCGACATGGGCTGGGCGATCAGAATGCAGCGCCTGAAGACGGGCGCGCTGATATCATTCGCTTGCGAGGCTGGCGCTATCCTTGGCCAAGCCAATGGGCAAGCCCGGGCCGCGCTTTATGGTTACGGCATGGATATCGGGCTGGCTTTTCAAATCGCTGATGATTTGCTGGACCTTGAAGGAGATGAAGCGCAAGTTGGCAAGCGTCTGGCCAAGGATGCGGAGGCTGGCAAAGCCACGCTGCCCGGCGCCATGGGCATTCCGGAAGCCCGGCTTTATGCCGAGACGCTTGTGCGTCAGGCAGTTGCGAAGCTTGACTGCTTCGGATCGAGCGCCAATCTCTTGCGTGACGCAGCGCGCTTTTCGCTTCAGCGTCAAAGCTAGGAAGGGGCAGTTATATGACCCGCCGCCCGACCCCCCTACTGGATCGCATCCGTGATCCGGCTGATCTTCGCCAGATGCCGGAATCAGACCTGATCCGCCTGGCTGACGAACTGCGCTGGGACACGATTGAGAGCGTCGCCGAAACTGGCGGCCATCTAGGCGCTTCGCTCGGTGTCGTCGAGCTGACCGTCGCCCTGCATTATGTCTTCGATACGCCCCATGACCGGTTGATCTGGGACGTTGGCCACCAGTGCTATCCGCATAAAATCCTGACAGGCCGTCGTGATCGCATGGGCACACTCCGCCAAGGCGGCGGTATTTCTGGGTTCACCAAGCGAAGCGAGAGCGAATACGACCCGTTTGGGGCCGCGCATTCCTCCACATCAATCTCCGCCGGGCTTGGTATGGCGACGGCGGCGCATTTGATGGGCAAGGACAACCGCGCCATTGCCGTGATCGGTGATGGCGCGATGACGGCTGGCATGGCCTATGAAGCTATGAACAACGCTGGCGCGTCCGGTCTACCACTGGTCGTGATTTTGAATGACAACGATATGTCGATTGCTCCACCCGTGGGTGCGCTATCGGGCTACCTCTCCAGGCTGGCGTCCTCCAAGCCCTATTCCAGCTTACGTAGCATTGCGAAAGATGTGGCGAAGCTTTTCCCGAAGCCATTCGAGGAAGCCGCACGACGGGCCGAAGAATTGGCGCGCGGCATTGTTGGCGGCGGCGAGTTATTCCAGGCACTTGGCTTCTATTATGTTGGCCCAATTAACGGCCACTCGATTGCGGATCTAGTGCCGATCCTTCAGCATCTCAAGTCCCAAACCCATGGCGACCGGCCTGTGCTGCTGCATGTGGTGACGGAAAAAGGCAAAGGCTACAGCCACGCTGAAAAATCCGCCGATAAGTATCATGGCGTTTCCCAATTTAATGTGGAGACGGGCGAGCAAGCGAAAGGCACGTCAAAAGCGCCAAGCTATACGGGCGTATTCGCCGATACGCTGATCAAGCTGAAAGAACGCGACCCGCGGGTCGTCTCAGTGACTGCCGCCATGCCGTCTGGCACTGGCCTGGATAAGGTTGGAAAGTGTTTCCCAGATCGCACGTTTGATGTCGGCATTGCGGAGCAACACGGCGTCACTTTCGCCGCTGGCATGGCGACGGAAGGGATGCGGCCCTTCGTGGCGATATATTCCACGTTCCTGCAACGCGCCTATGACCAGATCGTCCATGACGTCGCGATCCAAAGCTTGCCAGTGCGGTTTGCGCTGGACCGGGCGGGCTATGTTGGTGCTGACGGTTCGACCCATTGCGGCGCGTTTGATGTGGCATATCTGGGTTGCTTGCCAAATTTCGTGCTGATGGCACCGTCAGATGAGGCCGAGCTTGTGCGCATGGTCGCGACATCTGCCCAGATAGACGACCGCCCCTCCGCCATCCGCTTCCCGCGCGGGGAGGGGACGGGCGTGGCTATCCCAGATATTACGGAAACGCTGGAAATCGGCAAAGGCCGGATCGTCCGTGAGGGTGGCCCCGTCGCGATACTCAGCTTCGGCGCGCCTTTGACCAATGCTTTGGCCGCAGCCGATATTTTGGCCGAACGTGGATTACAGGCAACGGTCGCTGACGCGCGCTTCGCCAAGCCATTAGACATGGCTTTGATCCGTGATCTCGCCCACAATCACAAGGCGTTAGTCACAGTTGAGGAAGGGTCAACTGGCGGCTTTGGCGCGCTCGTGTTGCATGCGCTGGCAGATGAAGGATTGTTGGACGGCGCACTGGCAGTGCGTACGCTCACCATGCCAGATGCATTCCTGGAGCAGGACAAGCCTGCAGCACAAGTGGCGCAAGCAGGCCTCGATGCCAAGTCGATTGCGAACGCAGCACTTGATGCCATCGCAGCCCGTGCAGACGGCGCGCCTGCTATCAGCAAGGGCACCTAGCTGCAAGTTGAGATGCTATCGCGTACAAGGTTGTGAATTTATACTATTTTCACCCTAGTCGATCATACTCCGATAAGGATCATAAGGTTCTCTGACCTTTGAGTTCTTGAATCGCATGGGGGCTGTTCCCGACGCGATTCCGCAAGTTGACGCCTTTTGCCGTTTGAGAAGGGCGTCGTGACGTGAGGGAGTTATGCGATCTGTCACGCTGGACGCGGGAGAGGTGCTGTACCGCGAAGGCGAGGCCAGCGACTCTGTCTATTACGTGGAAACGGGCGAAGTGTCCGTGAGTGTTCTTAAGAATGGCAAGAGCACGATTTTGGCGAAGCGTGGGCCAAGCGATCTAATTGGTGAAATGGGTGTTATCCGGACCGCGCCACGGTCTGCCACGATAACGGCCATCAAAGAATCGACTTTTGTGAAAATCCCTGCAGATGAATTCCTGAAGGCTTTTGGGCACCGCGAAGGCATTGGCATGAAACTGCTAATGTTACTTTGCGACCGGCTTGCAGAAAGTGACGCTCGCTATGCGTCGATGAGTTCCGGCGTGTCTGCCGCCAATGTGCAGCGCGCCAAGGTGAAGGTGCCGAAGCCCCAGAGAATCGTGAAATCAACGCAGCCGATCACTCTATTCGGCGATAGCCCCGAGACAATTGCCCAGATTGGCAAACGCGGCCTACCCATTCGGACCATGCCGTTTTCGGTAGGTCTTGCCGGCAAGATTATTGATCGCAGCAGTCGTGACCGCCTCTCGCTCCAGCTCACTGGCGATAATGTGCAGTTAAGCCGCACCCATTTCAGAATCGAAGTCAGCCGCCGCAAAACATTGGTGATTCGGGATATGCACAGCCTGTTTGGCTGCCGCGTCAACGGCAAGCTCATCATTCCGAACGAAAAATTCAACTACCTGCCGGTTATTCCGGTGAAGGCTGGCGACAATGAAATTGTAGCAGGCGGTCAATCTTCATGCGCACGCTTTATTCTTCACTGGCAACGCCCAAAGCCGAAACTGACGTTTATCGAAGATCAGATTAAGCCAGACGACGCTTTCACGCTTTAGATCAAATAGGCGCGCCCGCGTTCATGGTGCACTATGCCTGATCCTGAATTGACGATCGGAGTGCGCTGCTATGGCTGAAGTCCAACCCGCGTCGAAAGATGCCCTTGGTTACCGCATGAAGTTTGGTGTTATTGCGCCGTCGACCAATACCATCGTGCAGCCAGAATTCGGCTGGATGGCGCCCAAGGGCGTTACCAATCACTTCAGCCGCATTCACATCCCCGACGATCCCCTCGGTTCCGACGCGGACTTCGAGGAGCTGATGGTCCGTATCCGTGCGGAACTCATGCAGGCCGTTGATCGGGTGATGACGGCCAGGCCGGGTGCCATTGTCATGGGCATGTCCTCCGAAACCTTTTGGGGTGGCCTCGCTGGTTCTATGGAGTTGAAGGCCAAACTTGAAGCGCGGGCGGATGGCTTGCCGGTCGCAATGGGGTCTGATGCATCCCAGGCGGCACTTAAGTGCTACGGTGATATCAAACGCATATCCGTCATCACCCCCTATATGCCTGTGGGCGATGGTGAGGTGCGCAAGTTTTTCGGTGATTGCGGGTTTGAAGTGATGGCGGTTACAGGCCTGAAGTGCCCAAGCCCAACGGCCATTGCCCATGTGGATGCCAAAACATTGCGAGACGCAGTGAATGAGGTGAATGACCCGCAAGTGGAGGCGATCCTGCAGGTCGGCACCAATTTGGCATTCGCAAACATCGCGCCAATGGCTGAGTTCTGGTTGGATAAACCGGTGTTGGCGATCAACACCGCCACATATTGGCACGCGCTGCGCATGAACAACATTCAGGACCGAATTCAAGGCTTTGGCTCCTTGCTGGAAGACTATTGATCACTTAGTGATCTGCGCAATCCCGTAGGCCAAGCGCCATAAAATGGCCGTTCTTGCCTCTGATACTGTTGAAATCGACAGCGGTTACGGATGCACTCTATGCGCGCGAGACCTTAGCCGATGCGGGCGCTTCGCACCGTTGGGCTCTCTCTTCTAGGCCTGTTTGTTGTGCTCGTGGCCTACGGGATTGCGGCGACGGCGTTGAGTCGCATGCCCATGAACGCAAATTTCCAGGAACAGCCCGGCGGCATCCCGGTCGCAATTATCGACAACGGCGTTCACGTGGACATTCTAACCCCCGTCGCTGGCTTGGATCATGACTGGCGCCGGGTGCTGCCTGAAGGGGCGGTGCCGGACAATGTGACATGGCTTGGCTTTGGTTGGGGGTCCCGGGACTTTTATCTCAATACGCCGACGTGGGAAGATTTCAGTATTTGGAACGGCGCAAAGGCGCTTGCTGGCATCGGTGGAACAACAGTCCGCGTGCAGTTCCGAGAGATTTTGCTTGAAGCATCCAATGTGACCGTAATTCGGCTGGACCCTGTCCGCTTCGCCTTGCTTCGGGAAGCGATCACGGCGGCGATGGTATTGAATGCTGATGGTCGTGCAGCGGCTATCCCGCATCCAGGCTACGGTGATGACCTGTTTTTGGAGGCCCATGGCCGCTACAGCCCACTCCTGACATGCAATGAATGGGCGTCCCGGGTATTGGCAAAAGCGGGGGTTCGAACAGCCTATTGGGCGCCATTTCCCAATGGCGTCATCCCGCCCGTTGCTGAGTGACTAGGTGGTCACTGGCCTTGAAAGAGGCCCAGGGATAGACTCAGTACACCTCTCCCAAATTGGATGCTGCAGCTATGGCTATTTCCCCTTCACGGACTGGATTTCAGGGCGTTTACCCGATCCTCTATGCCTTCTTTGACGATGCTGGAAAGCTGGATCGGCAGGCGATGCGGGCCCAGGTGAACGGATGTATCGCAGCGGGTGCTCACGGCATTGCGGTGATGGGTTTGGCGACGGAAGTCGGCAAGCTGGATGTGCGCGAACGTCGCCAGATTCTGGAATGGGTCGGAGAGGATGTGGCGGGCCGCGTCCCGTTGGCTGTCACTGTTGGGGAGCCTAGCATTGATGGGCAGATTGAATTTGTGCGGGCAGCAGAAGAAGCGGGTGCGGATTGGTCAATTCTCCAACCGCCAGCTATCATCGGCGCGCCGGAGGCTGAATATGTGCGCTTCTTTGGCAAAGTGGCGGATAAGGCTGGCATCCCGCTTGGCATCCAGAACGCGCCAGGGCTGATGGCAACAAGCCTGTCCAATGCTGCGCTTCGGGATTTGAACGCCCAGCACAGCAATGTTTGCCTGCTGAAAGGCGAAGGGCCTGCGATCTATATCAAGCAGCTGATGGAAGATACGGCAGGTGCCTATGATATCTTTGGCGGTATGGCGGGCATTCAGTTCCCGGATAGTTTGCGGGCGGGCGCTGTTGGCATGATCCCAGCGGCCGACCTATTTGATCCCCAAATCAAGATCTTTGAGCTGTTCCAAAAAGGTGATGCCGCCAGTATTGCAGAGGCAGAGCGCCTGCATCGTGAATTGCTGCCGCTGATCGTGTTCATGATGACGTCAGTCGAGAATTTCGTCTGTTACGGCAAGCGCTTGCTGGCGGAACGGCTGGGCCTGGGCATTGAAGCTGGCCGTGGCCGCTCCCCCGCCCAACAACCGACAGATTTCGGTATAGAGGTCATGCGCTATTGGGCCAACTACTTAGGGCCGCTGCCCAAGGGTGAGTAGTTCCCGGTGAACGGATACCCAACGCTCCGACAAATATAAGGATGATCACAATGCCGAACGATCCCTCCGCACAAACTTCTTCCCGGGTTGTGCAGCCCGATGCAGGTCAAAGCTTCTGGCAGCCTGTTCCGGCCAATGGCCATGTTGAGGTCAAGGTTGTGGGTGGGGCCGCGAATGGCATGGCGGAGTTTGATTGCGGCCTGCAGGAAGTCGCACCCGGATGCTATGTCCGCGAACACGCCCATGACCGCAATGAGGAGCTGATCTTCGTCCATGAAGGCGAAGGTGAGGCCGTTGTGGATGGCGAGACGCACCCTATGCGGCCCGGCACCACGTTCTATCTCGCCAAGGATAGTCGCCACCTGTTCCGCAATACTGGCGACACGCCCATGCGCTTTTTCTGGACGCTCCTGCCCGGCGGCCTCTCCCCTTTCTTCGAAGCCATCGGCCGCGCCCGCACGGCTGGAGACGCAGCACCTGCGCCATTCCCACGGCCTGATGATATAGCGGCGATTGAGCAGAATACGGTGTTTGGGAAAGCAAAATAGAAAGCTGCAAATGCTGTCCCACGTCACCATCGGCATCCGCAATCTGGACCGCGCTTTTGCCTTCTACGCGCATGTCCTGGCACCGCTAAACTATGTGCTGAAATTCCACGAGCCAGCGCAAAACTGGGCCGGGTGGAAACTGCCGGATGCAGACCGCCCGCTTTTCATCATAACAGTCCCCATAGATGGCGGCGCGCCATCCGCCGGTAACGGCACCATGACCGCTTTCCTCGCCAAGGACCGCGCGACGGTCGATGCGGTCCATGGGGCAGCCTTGGCGGCGGGCGGCCAAGACGAAGGCACCCCCGGCCTCCGCCCCCAATATCACGAGACCTATTACGGCGCATATTTCCGGGACTTGGATGGGAACAAGCTATGCGTGGCCTGTCACGAGGCTGCCTAAGAACTAGGAGTTCGCTGCCCAATCTTCCCTTGCCACACAGCCAGCGCTGGCACGACACCGAGTTCCAGGAACAATCCTATGAGATGTGGCGTTGTTGGTGCGCCGTCCAGCAGTAATGACATCAGCCCCGCTAGGCCGCCTATGAAAACGAGCGCTGTTAGCAGCCGGAACCGGTCGGTTTTGATCTGGATGTTGGGGATCGTCGTATAGAAAGCGATGCCGACGGCTAGGAAGATGCCGGATATGTAGCGGAAATGGCTGTTGAGGTCTGTAGTATCTGCGGGTCCGCCAAAGGCTGCGGGGCCGAGGATGATACCTGATAGCCCGGCACTTATCGGCACGAGGCCAAGGATGGCGACGGTGATTTGTAACAGGCGCTTGCTCATGGAGCAGCACCAATGGAGCGATGTGTGAGTTTCAAGCAAGCGGGCATAAAGATTGCGTCCAGGGTCGTTTCGAAATCGGCGGCGGCAGTGACATCCGTGCTGGTTCTGGCGGGGTGTTCGGGCCCGGATGTCGTGAATTCTCTCGTGCCAGACGCGGGCTATACGGTCATAAAAGATTTGGCTTATGGCGACGGCCCGCGTCGGACTATGGATCTATACGTGCCGGCGGGCGCTAAGGGTGGCACCCCCACCGTAATTTTCTTTTATGGTGGCAGTTGGAAGGATGGGTCCAAGGACGACTACAAATTCACCGGCCAGGCGTTGGCGTCGCGCGGATACCAAGTCGCCGTGCCGGATTACCGGTTATATCCGGAGGTGAAATTCCCAGAGTTTCTGGAGGATTCTGCAGCCTCCGTCGCGTCGATGCTTGCGCATGCTGGCCGTCACGGCGTTGCCCCAGGTCCGGTCTATCTGGCGGGCCATTCAGCGGGCGCATACAATGCCGTCATGCTGACGATAGATGACCGATGGTTGGGTGCCCATGATCTCCGCCCCTGTGAAGCGATTGCAGGCACGGTGGGTCTGGCAGGGCCGTATGATTTCCTGCCGCTTCAATCCGACAGCCTGAGGGCGATCTTCGGCCCAAAAAACCAGCGCGAACGCACCCAGCCGATCAATTACGTGAACGGTGGTTCCCCGCCGCTGCTGCTGTCCAGTGGCTTGGACGACAGCACCGTATCCCCGCGCAATTCCCGTCGCCTGGCTAAAAAGGTGCAGCAGATGGGCGGCAGCGCTGAAACGCGATTTTATGAGGATATCGGCCATATTTGGCTGGTCGCTTCGCTCGCTGCACCCTTCCGGCATTTGGCCCCGGTGCTGGATGATATGGACGGCTTCTTCCAGCAACACCCGAAACCCAGAGGCTGCAATGGCTGACGATTTCCAATCCGCTCCCCTGCCACTCCCACCTGCGGCACCGGTTACAGCCGGGCAGAGGGCGCTGGCCAATGGTGCCAAGCTTTGGGTATGGGATACGGGCGGGGAGGGCGCTGTTGTTCTGTTGGCGCATCCGGCGTCTGGCAATCATGCATCCTGGGGGTATCAGCAGCCAGTTTTGGCAGCAGCGGGGTATCGTGTGATTGGCTATTCCAGGCGGGGATATGCTGGCTCCGATATCGGCCCGGCGGATGATCCAGGTAGCCAGGCCGGCGATATCGCCGCCCTCCTTGATGTGCTGGGGGTCGACCGCGCCCATGTGCTGGGCTCAGCCGCTGGTGGGTCTACAGCGCTCGATTTCGCGCTGGCTTATCCAGGCCGCACCCGCTCCGCGATCATTGCCTCCAGCCTGATGAGCATTCAGGAGCCGGACTACCAGGCCGCCTCATCCCGTGCGCGCGGTCCCTGGTTCGATGGGCTGCCGGTGGACGCCCGCGAACTCAGCCCCAGCTACCGCGCTGGATGCCCGGATGGTGCTGCGGCCTGGATGGATATCAACGCGCTCAATACGTCAGGCGCACCAAAGCAGCCGCTTATGTCATCGATCACATGGACGACGCTCGGGGCCATGACAGTGCCGGCGCTGCTGCTGACCGGCGACGCGGACCTCTATATGCCGCCCGCCGTCCTTCGTACAATTGCCAAACGCATGCCCCATGCCGAATGCCGGATCGCCCAAGACGTGGGCCACCCGATATTCTGGGAGCAGCCGGATTGGTTCAACGCAACCATTATTGATTTTCTGGCGAGGAACCCAGGCTAGGGCAGACTAGTTCAAGCCGGAGGGGCTACGGAAAGGCGCCCAACAACGCCATGCCTCTCAATCAGCTTGCCAACGAAGCCGGATGCCTTGGTTTCTTCCACAAAGTCCCGCAGGAATGCAGCGGCGAGACTGTTGCCGTTTGTCGTGCCAATAGCCTGCTGCACGGCGGAAAATTGGCCATCCAGAATGCGTGCGCCCGGAATGCGCTGCACATCATCGGTCAAGCGCGGGCGAAGGCCGGCCAGCACATCAAGCTTTTGATCTTCAAACAGCGCGAATGAAGCCTCAATGCCTTCAGCGCGGTGCAATTTAGCCTGCTTGATATTGCGGTCAAGCCAAAGATCATAGGCGCTGCGGGCTGAAACGGCGATGCGAATGCCCGGCTTGTCTACGTCTGCAATCTGTTGGATTGGGGAATCGCCGCGCACCAGGTAGGTCGACTGGATTTCGACATAGGCGGCGGTGAAATCAATGGTTTCAGCGCGCTTTGGTTCAGCGCCGATATTGCCGATATCCCAAATGTTTTTGCCAGCGGTATCCGCAATTTCACCAGGCGTTGCCATTGGCACATATTGCACAGGCACTCCAAGCCGCCGGGCGACTTCCGCTGCCATATCAGGAGATACGCCGACGGGATCGCCATTGGCGGCCTTATCGGTGACGAGGAGAAAATTGCCAAGATTAATGGCAGCGCGAAGCACACCGGTTGGTGCCAGTTCGGCAATGAGAGCAGCTTGGTTCATCAGAATATCCAGATGGTCAGAGAAAGGTTGGAAGGGAGTTTAGCGGGACTCGTCCGGTCGCGCGACATCCCGCAAGCGGTCAATCGCAGCGATGCCAGGGAAAAGCCGCATCCATAGCAATGTCACACCGCACGTGATGACCCCACCGGCTAGAACCGCCGGCACAACGCCAATCGCCGCCGCCATCATTCCAGCCCGGAAATCACCGAGTTCATTGGAGGCATTGATCGAGACCGAATTCACCGCACTTACCCGTCCACGCATGGCGTCAGGCGTCGCGATCTGGGTCAACGTTTGGCGCACATAAACGCTGACCATATCCGCAGCGCCATAGACCGCGAGCGCCAGCAGCGACAGCCAGAAGACTTCGGACAGGCTGAAAATGATGATCGAAAGCCCGAATACGCCGAGTGCCGCAAACATCGCGATGCCCATATGCCGGGGTGCCGCCAATTGTGCCAATGCAAGCCCGACAATGAGTGAGCCTACGCCCGGCATAGCGCGCATCAGCCCAAGTCCATCGGGGCCAACCTTCAGGATGTCCTGGGCATAAATCGTCAAAATTGCCATGACGCCGCCGAAAAGCACCGCCATTAGATCAATTGAGATCGCGCCCAGCACCACCTTTGTGCGCCAGATATAGCCAAACCCTGCCGTGATCGAAGCCAACGTTACGCGCTCTGGTGCAGTCGCAGGATGGCGGTGGCGGATCATCAGTGCGGTTATGGCGGACATGGCGAACACCGCCAGGATCACCCAATAAACACCGTCTCCCGCATAGGCGATCAGGACCCCAGCAATTGCTGGCCCGCCCAATTGCGCTGCCTTGCTGGAAGACCCGGACCACGCAATGGCATTCGGAAACTGTGCTGCTGGGACGAGTGCAGGCAAGATCGCCTGGGATGCTGTGTGATAGAACGCGCGCGCCACGCCGTGGACCACAAGCAGCGCCAGAATAACGTTCATGCTGGCCGCACCGCCTGCCAGCAAGACCATCAGCGCGGCCGTCACAATGGCATGGACGGCATTGCTGGTGCTCAGGATAATCCGTCGATCAATCCGGTCAGCGGCGATGCCAGCGACCAGAAACAACAGCAGTGCCGGGGCGAACTGTGCCAGGCCGATATAGCCAATATCCATCGGATTGCCGGTCAGCAGATAGACATACCAAAGCACGGCAGTTGTAAGCGCTTGGAGGCCGAACACATTGCCGGTTCGGGTTGCGACAAACAGCAGAAAATCACGATTTCTGAGGAGGGGCGTATCGGCCTCAGCCATTAGCTGCGGGGTGCCAGTGGATTGCGCTGCATGTCGATGCCCATCCAAAGGCTCCGCCCGATACGGCGCGCCAGTGTGTTGAAGACATCGGCCTTCTCATCGCCAAGTTCACGGCGTGCGGTGTCTTCAAACAGGTCCAGCCACCGGGCGAAATCGCTTTCCTCAATTTCAGGAATGCCGAGATGCACTTGCAGCGGATTGCCCTTATACGCCCGCTCTCGCAGCATTACGTTCGCCCAGAAATCACCAATGGTCGCCAGATGCTTGGCCCAGATCGCATCAGACGTGCCGATCCGGCCTTCAAAGATTGGGCCAAGGCGGGCGTCGGCACGAACGCGGGGATAGAATGCGCCGACCAGTTGCGCGATGTCGTTCCGCGTTATCCCGGCTTTCGGGCTGTGGACCATGTTCATGGGCTTGGGGCCTCTCAGGACGAGTTTTGACGATTTTACCATGCGCGCTAGGGCTGCCCTATTGGAAGGACGCCGTTGTCGCATCGTATTCCATGCTCTGTCGCGCGGAAGGTTCCATTGATACTGTTCGGGCGTAACGAACGGGCAGCTTTTAGGGATTGGCGTATGAGCATTCGGGTCGGTGTCGATATCGGCGGGACATTCACGGATTTCTGCGTTTATGACGACGCCACGGGCGTCATGCAGACATTCAAAACGTTTTCCACGCCAACCACCCCTGGCGCGGAAGTGATGAACGGTGTTGCGGAACTGGAGCGTCGATTTGGCCATCCGCCAGCTGACATCAGCTATTTCACCCATGGCACGACAGTCGGCGTGAATACTGTCATCCAGCGGCGCGGGGCGGCGCTCGCGCTGTTCACAACGCGGGAATTTGAAGACGTTCTGGTGGTCGCGCGCCTGAAAACGCCAGACCCTTATGACCTTTTCTCCGAACGCCCGGCTCCGCTGGCACCGCGAGAGCGGGTGTATGGCCTTTCAGAACGCACGCTGAAAGACGGGTCAATCGAAACGCCGGTTGATGCCGCTGATGTCGCCCGCGCCGTTGCTCAAGCCAAGGCTGCGGGCGCGGAAACAATCGTTGTGGCGCTGCTGCACGCCTATGCCAATCCAGCGAATGAACGGGCGGCGCGTGATGCAATCCTGGCTGCCGCACCTGAAATGACTGTGACGCTTTCATCGGATGTCTGGCCTGTCATCCGGGAATATGAGCGAACGGTGACGGCGACGGTCGCTGGATATGTGCAGCAGCAGGTGGCGCACTATATCGCCTCCCTGCAACAGGCGCTGAAGGATGCAGGCGTTCAAGCGGAGCCGATGATTACCAAATCCAATGGCGGCGTAATGACCGCGGAGCTTGGCAAGACGGCTCCCATTGCAACACTGCTATCCGGCACTGCATCCGGCGTCATCGGCGCAGCGGACGTAGCGGCCCGGATCGGTGCGGCAGACGTGCTGAGCTTTGATGTCGGCGGCACCTCTGCCGATGTGGCTGTGATCAATGGCGGCGCGCCCGCTTTCGGTGTTGGCGAAATGGTGGGTGAGTTTCCCATATATGTGCCGACCGTATCCGTCACATCCATCGGCGAAGGTGGGGGGTCTATCGCCTGGGTGGATGATTTTGGCGTCCTCAAAGTCGGTCCAGAAAGTGCGGGATCGACGCCAGGGCCAGCCTGTTATGGCCGGGGCGGTACGCGCCCGACTATTACAGATGCTTTTGCCGTGCTTGGCCTTTTGGGGGCGGGGGAGTTGGGCTATGGCGCAGTGTCGCTGGATAAAGCCGCCGCTGAGCGCGCAGTTCTGACATTATCAGCACCGCTTGGGTTATCCGTGCAGGCAACGGCGGAGAGCATTATCCGGGTGTCGATCTCCGGCATGTATTTGGAAATATCAAAGCTGATGTCCCGCCATGGCGCCGACCCGCGCGGGTTCTCCCTGCTGGCGTTCGGCGGTGCAGGGCCAATGACCGCCTGCCTGCTCGCCCGGGACCTTGGGCTGGCGCAGGTGATTGTGCCGCCGACGCCGGGCGTTCTCTCAGCTTATGGCGGCCTGATCGCTGATATCCGCAATGATTTCATCCGCACGGCATTCGTTGATCTGGATGTGGCTGGCCTGAAAGCGCTTGATGGGTATGCGGTAGACCTGGAGGCCCAGGCGCTGCATTGGTTGCGGCAAGAACAGGGCTTCCAGGGTGAAGCGCGATTGGTTTGGACGGCGGACATGCGCTACCGCGGCCAATCCTACGAGATCGAAACCCTGGTCAACCGGGCGGACATTGCATCCGGCGCGTTGGCCCCATTGGGCGCGGCATTCCACCGGGAACACGAGCGAGTTTATGACCACGCGGACCCGGATGCGCCTGTGCAGATCGTCAATCTCCGCCTCGTTGTTAGCGGTAGCGTGCCAAAGCCGGAATTCACGGAGAGCCCTGCTGCAAGCGGCCCGCCGTCGCCGCTAGGTGAGGCGGAGGTTTATCTGGATGGCCAGACACGTACAGCGCAGATTTTCGCGCGTGCAGATTTGGCACCCGGTCACTCCTTCAGCGGTATGGCAATCATTACCCAAGATGACTGCACGACCATTGTGCCGCCCGGCCAGAGGGTACGGGTGGACGGTTGGGGCAATCTACTGATCGAGGCGGAGGGCTGAGTTATGGCAATCGATAAAGTCACGCTGGAAATCCTGAAAAACCACACCCGCGCCGCTGCTGAAAGCATGGCGTTCACGCTGTACCGCACCGCGCACTCGACCTTTGTGAAGGAAACGGAAGATTTCACGACCGGCCTCGTAACACCCGATGGCGAGACCTTTGCAACACCGACAGAGCTAGGTGCTACTTGGTTCGTGAACCTGAATTATGGCCGCGCAATCAAGATGATTGAGGATTATGAGCCGGGTGATATTTGCATGACGAATGACCCCTATTCCGGGTTCGTCTGCACCCATTCGCCGGATATGCACATCTGGAAGCCGATCTTCTATGAAGGCGAGATCGTCGCGTTTTCCGTGGGCCACATTCACAATACGGATGTTGGCGGGGCTGTTCCCGCCAGCCTCTCCCGCACACTGACGGAGGTCTATCAGGAGGGTATCCGCATTCCGCCTGCTAAGATTATGCAAGAGGGTGAACTGAATAAGCAGGTGTTAGATATCTTCCTGGCCAATGTCCGCGCGCCAGACCAGAACTGGGGCGATCTCAAGGCCCAAATCGCTGCCTGTAACACCGGCGAGCGCAAAGTGCTGGAGATGATCGAGCGCTTCGGCATCGATATATTCCGCGAGGGCATGGACGATCTGCTTGACTACGCGGAGGCTCAGGCGCGGCGGATCATTAGCGACCTGCCCGATGGCCGCTATCCCTTTGCCGACTTTATGGATGAGGACGCCGTTGGCGGCTGGCCGTGCCGTCTCATGCTGACACTGATTATTGAAGGTGACTCCTTGGTCTTCGATTTCACAGGCTCCGACCCGCAGCTTGAAAGCTCGCTGAACATGCCGACCGGTGGTGATGAGCGGCACACGCTGTTGATGACGGGTCTCACATATGTCCTCTATTCGCTCGATCCATCTTTGTACTTAAACGCAGGCATTGCGCGGGTCTGCCGGTGTATTCTGCCTTCCGGCACGATCATGAACCCGGTATTCCCGGCAGCCGTTGGCATGCGCACATTGTCTTGCAGCCGCTTGCAAGGATTGATCATCGGTGCCTTTGCACCAGCAGCACCGGATAGGCTTGCGGGGGCACCTGCATCTGGCGGGCCGATTATGAACGTCAACACAATCGACAACCGCACCGGGCGGCGGATCATGGCCGCCATCAACCCGATGACCGGCGGTGGCGGTGGTCGTGCTGTGGCGGACGGTATGGACGGCTCCGGCGCAAATCAGGGCTTCCTCAAGAATACCCCGGTTGAAGTGAATGAGGTCGAGGCTGGCATTAAGGTGCTGCGCTATGGCCTGGCGCAGAATTCCGCAGGACCAGGCCAGCATCGGGGCGGGCTTGGGACGGAAATGGTGTTCCAGGCGTTCTCACCCAACACCAAAGTAACGGCCCGTAATCGGGACCGTACGCGCTTCACCGGATGGGGCATTGCCGAAGGGTTGGCGGGCGGCGCGTCTAAGTTCCTATTGAACCCCGGCACGAACCAGGAAGTGAACCTGGGCAACACCGATATTTTGACGATGGGACCGGGTGATATTCTCCACGTCTCCAGCGGTGGGGCAGGCGGGTGGGGCGATCCGTTCAAGCGAGACCCGGCGGCAGTGCTGTTGGATGTGCAGCGTGGCTGGGCGACGCTGGATCATGCGCGGGAAACCTATGGTGTCGTCATCATCGATGGCGCCGTTGATCTGGCTGCAACAGAAACTGAAAGGGCCGCGCGCGCCTGTGCACCTGCAGAAGGTTTCTATGACTTGGGGCCAGAGCGGACGGCGTTTGAAAAGGTCTGGACGGATGCCAATTATGAGGCACTGACGGAACAATTGGCCATGCTACCCGTCCATTGGCGCTATTACGCGAAACACCGCATCTTTGCCGCTATCGACGCGATGCCTGCGGACGCACGGACCGGCGATGGCTCAGATGTCCGGCAGGTATTTGATGCGATCGTGGAAGAATTCCCAGAACTGCGTGCTGCCGCCGCCGGTTTGTAATTCCGCCACTGCGCGCCAATACTAACGCTGCAAACTAAATGGAGGGTCCTTGGATGGAGCCAATCAGATATGTGGATGCGCTGAACAATAAGTACGGCGCAATGGGCTTCCCGGCCTATAAATGGAGCGAGAATGAAACAGCACCCTGGACGGCGCTGAGCAAGCCGCTTTCAGAATGCACGGTGGCGCTGCTGGTCAGCGGCGGGATTTCTCATTGCACAGCACCCGCGTTTGATCCGGATGCGCGCAATGATCATCGCGTGGATGCCATTGATCCAGATGCGCCGACAGACGGCTATCAGATCCACGATAGCTACTATGACCATAGCGATGCTGGCCGTGACTTAAACTGCATCTTCCCAATCGACCGCCTGCGTGAACTGGCGGATGCGGGTGAGATTGGCGCTGTCGCTGCTCGGCACTGGAGCGGCTTTATGGGCCGCACCTATGATCGGAGCCGCCTGACTGCAGAGTCTGCCCCGGCTTTTGCGGAAAACCTAAAGCAAGATGGCGTTGATCTTCTCATAGCCGTTCCTGCTTGACCGCTCGATCACCAGACCGTGGGTCTGGTCGCGCGCGTCGTTGAACAACTTGGCATTCCGACCGTCAATGTCTCAACTGGACGGGATATAACTGCGCTGGTGCGCCCGCCACGTAGCCTTTTCATCAATGTACCGATGGGCAATACGTTTGGGCGTCCGGGTGATGCGGATGGCCAGCGGGATATCCTGCGGAAGGCGCTGAATTTCGCTGTGACAGCAGATGAGCCGGGCGCACTGGTTGATCTGCCGGTCGCCTGGGGCGAGCCGTTCGAATACTTCACCGGCGAAGCCACACCTGAGGCGATTGCTAAGCAAAAGAAGAAGTAGGGGTTTGGGGTGTCTGGTTCCTGATCTTGAAGCAGGCACCCCCCTCACCCTGTCCCTCTCCCCCCGTTGGGGGGCGAGGAGAATGCGTGGTGGCGCCTACTCTGTAACTCCTCGCCCCCCAACGGGGGGAGAGGTTGGGTGAGGGGGGCGTTTGCCAAGGAACCCTAACTGCTCAATCAAGCCTTAATCCGCACCGGCATCTTGCTAATGCCGCGGATGAAATTATTGCGGATGCGGGTTGGCGGGGCCAGCACTTCTATGTCGAAATCCCGTTTCAGGATTTCTTCCCAGAGGATGGCTAATTGCAGGTCCGCCAATCGGTCGCCGACGCAGCGGTGAATGCCGGCACCGTAGCTTAAGTGCTGACGTGGTTTGGCGCGGTCGACGATGAAGTCGTCAGGGCGGTCAATCACCTCCCCATCCCGATTGCCTGAGAGATACCACATGATGACCTTGTCACCGGCGCGGATTTGCTTGCCAGCAAGGTCTGTGTCCTGGGTGGCGGTGCGGCGCATGTGAATGATGGGCGATTGGAAGCGGATGGTTTCTGGCACCAGCTTCGGCACAAGGCCGGGGTCCGCCTTTAGCTTCGCCCATTCATCCGGGTTCTGGCTCAAGTACCAAAGGCCACCGCTCATGGAATTTCGGGTGGTGTCGTTGCCGCCGACGATCAGCAGTGTGAGGTTGCCCATGAATTTCTTCAGGGTCATGTCCTGGGTCGCGGGGGAGTGCGCCATCATGGAGATCAGGTCAAATTTTGGTTCGGCGGCGGCGCGCTCGTCCCAGAGGACCTTGAAATAGGCCGCCATTTCTTTCAGCTTTTCGAACTTCTCATATTCATCGCGGACCATGGCGTTCGGCGCGGTGTAATCCGTGAAGGTAGAAAGGTCTGACCAAAAGGTCAGCTTCCGGCGTTCCTCCCACGGAAAGTCAAACAATGTCGCCAGCATCATGGTCGTAAGTTCAATCGAGACGCGGTCGACCCAGTCAAATTCTTCACCGCGGGGCAGTTCATCCAGGACAAAGGCTGTGCGCTCGCGGATCGAGTCCGTCATGTTCTTTAAGTTCGCAGGTGCCACGATTGGGGCGACTGTGCGTCGTTCGGCCGTGTGCTGCGGGGGATCCATGCGGATGAAGCTTTCGCGCTTCACGTCTTCAGGAATATCGCGGATCGTGATGCCGCCCAGTTCCGAAGAATAGGTTTTCGCATCTAGCTCGACTGTCATGATGTCTTTGTACTTCACGACGGACCAATAGGGACCGTCCGGGCTTTCTGGCACGTATTGCACAGGGTCTTCAGCGCGCAGGCGCGCGAAGGTCTCCTGCCAAGTGTCCGACTGGTAAAGGTCCGGATTGCTGACGTCGATGGGCGTCATGCCTGTCAATGTCGCGGCCATTATTTCATCTCCCACTGGCATAATTCTTGGGGCTGGCCTAGCTAAGGGTTTCGGTTCAGAGATTTGCCCACTTGCGTAATACTTTCAAGAGGTTTTCGGTGGGTCTGTGGTTGAAGCGCCATTCGCACTCTTTGAGATAGAGGTGAAAG
>Ga0181601_10000464_pt1 | contig 32662 bp, 16 predicted proteins | sample 041ome_8_FD_133020 | JGI IMG/M metagenome (GOLD analysis project Ga0181601, IMG submission 133020) | Coastal salt marsh microbial communities from the Groves Creek Marsh, Skidaway Island, Georgia - 041407BS metaG (megahit assembly) | ecosystem: Environmental > Aquatic > Marine > Intertidal zone... | reverse complement strand
CGAGGGACGTACACGCACGCCGATGGCGACGTATACGAGGGTGAGTGGAAGGATGGCATCTTTCACGGGCGAGGGATGTACACGTACGCCGATGGCGGCGTATACGATGGTGAGTTCAAGGATGGCAAACGTCACGGACGAGGGACGTACACGTACGCCAAGGGCGACGTATACGAGGGTGAGTACAAGAATGACAACTTTCACGGGCGAGGGACGTACACGTTCACCAAGGGCAATGTATACGAGGGTGAGTACAAGGATGGTCAAAAACACGGACGAGGGACGTACACGTACGCCGATGGCGACGTATACGAGGGTGAGTGGAAGGATGGCAAACGACACGGTCGAGGGACGGAGAAGTACGCCGATGGCAATGTATACGAGGGTGAGTGGAAGGATGGCAAATGTCACGGGCGAGGGACGTTTACGTACGCCGATGGCAACGTATCCTTTTTTGGTTTCGAAGTTTTTACGTAAGAAAACGACATTCAACAGCAACCATTTGAGTTGCGCCTCGTGTCGCCTCGTGCGCACTACGTGGTCGCTCTCCACAGAGCGAAAAATGCACAATTTTTGTGTTTCGGCATACTTTCGAGGCGGCGCACGGGTAGATGGGGGCAAACGCGAACCAAACTCCGCCGTTAGTTAAGGTTGTAATTATGTGTTATTTTCGATCCGCAACCTCACCTTCGTGCGTTCGAGCGTTTTCACGCGGCAGGTGGGACGAACGTCCGTGAATGAGATGAGCACTTGAATATGTTTTAAACCGTTCGTTGATCTGATATCAAACCATTTACACATAGTACTGCGATCTCGGTCGGTTTCTACCGGAAGCGCGCGCTGACGGATATTCTTCGCATCGTTATATAATATGAATACACAGTATTGAAGCACTAACTACCGCCGTTTCGGTCAATCAGTGGGTGGACGACCATCGATGCGCGCTCTGACGCCTCGGTCGTCACACTCCGGTCGCGTCCGTTCCGTTCCGGTCGCGTCGCCGCGATGGACGGGTACTGCGCGCGCGCGCGAGAGGCGATCCGCGCGCGCGATGGCGCGGCGTTGGCGACGTGCGCGGACGTGCGGGTGGTCTTGAACGACGCGCGAGAAGGGGCGATGATCGGTTCATCATCGACCGCGGGTGACGGGACGACGCGAACGGATCGGGCGTGCGAGTGGATGACGCGGGAGTTTGAACGGCGTGGGGTGCCGAGGGAAGGGGCGTGGAGCGAGATTTTGGGGGCGTTCGCGTGCGCGGCGGTGATGCGGGGAGGCGCGGCCGAGGGTGTGGGTGGGGCGTCGTCGACGTCGTCGTCGTCGTCGTCGTACAAGGCGTCGAGAGACGCGCACGCGAACGGAACCAAGGCGTTGGTCAAGGCGTTTAAGAGCGCGGAGGACGGGGAGTGGATGACGCCGGTGATACGAAAAGTCGTGGATGATACGAGGGAGGTGGCGCAGTTGGCGGACGAGGAGATGAAGCGCAGAGGGGAGAAACCGTCGTGTTTAGCCGACGCGGGGTCGACGCTGATGTTGGTGTATCGCGCGGTTTCGCAGACGAGCAACGCGGAGAAGAAAACGCCGCAGTTGCACGTCGTGAACGCGCTCTTCAAGGTTTATTTTGAATTGAATGCGTTGCACTTGTGCAAGAATTTGATCAACGCGGTCAATTTGCCGACGTTTTTACCCTTTGATTCCTTTCCAAAGTCGGAAAAGGTGACGTATAATTTTTACGTCGGTCGGCTCGCCGTCTTCGAAGACGCGTACGAGCGCGCCGAGAAACACCTCACCTACGCGTTCGCCAAGTGCCACAAGTCATCGAAGAAAAACATTAGACTCATTCTTCGGTACTTGATTCCAGTCAAGCTCATCCTCGGGATTTTACCGTCGAAAAAGCTCTTGGAGACGTACGGATTGACTGAATTCCGCGACGTCGTCGAGGCGATGCGTCGCGGAGACGCTCGCCTCCTCGACGACGCCCTCGACGCGGGCGAGGCTGAATTCATCCGACAAGGCACGTATCTCATCCTCGAGAAGCTTCGCATGTCGGTCTACCGCACCCTCTTCAAGCGCGTGCACGCCATTCACGGCGCCGCCGAGCCCGCGAAATCCAATCAAGTCGCTTTGAAAAAGTTTCAAATCGCCCTAGAGTGGTGCGGCGCCGACGTCGACGCCGACGAGGTCGAGTGCGTCGTCGCCAATCTCATATTTCGAAAATTCGTCAAGGGGTACATCTCACACAAAAACAGGGTGGTGGTGCTCAGCAAAACTGACGCGTTTCCTAGTCTTAAATCTGTATTCGCCGCCGACGCATAAGTAGCCTCTGTAACGTAACCGACGACGTCGGCTCCTTCACACCCCGACCCGCGCCCGAATCATGGTGAACCGCGACGCCGTCGCGGCGCTCATCGTCACCGCCGGTACCGGTCTCGCCGTCGGCGTCGCGAAACTCGTCCCTTGGTACGTCGAACGAACGTTTCAACTTTCGACACACGCACACACACACAGAGCGATAGACTGACTGACCGCGCCACGCCTGGCGACGACGCACGCGCAGGATCACCGACGCGGCGACGCGCTCGATCGCGGGACTGTTCCCATGGCAGTTAACCACCGCCGCGGCGTTCGCATTCAACGTCGCGACGGTATCGATACCGGGACGAATCGATGATGAGATGCAAAAGCGCGTTCGCGAGGCGAGACGCGCGCGAGCCAAGGATAAAAAGGAAAACGACGACGGAAAGGAACACGCGATCCCGCTCGATAGCGAGTACCGCTCGTTGTTTACCCCGGCGGGGTGGGCGTTCGCGATTTGGGGGGTGATTTACGCCGGGGAAACGGCGTTGGTGGTGCGAGCGTTGACGACGGATGGCGCCGCTTCGACGTCTGGAAGAGACGTCGCTCCGTGGTTCGCGCTCGCGTGTGGGTTTCAAGGGCTCTGGTGCGCCGCGTTTCGACCCTGGGCGAGGAAACCGAGACACTTTTGGGTGTCGAGCGCGTTATTGATCGCCGAGGCGTTCGCTCTCGGTGGGGCGCACCGGGTTTTGCGAAGCGGCGCGTTCGCGCGGGCGACGTCGCGCGCCGAATTTTGGTCGACGCACGCGCCGTTGAGCTTACACTTTGGTTGGATTTGCGCCGCCGCGCTCGTAAACCTCAACTCGTTCGTCGCCAAGACGTGCGGGGTGGACACACAACTCGCGGTGGCGTTCGCGAGCGCGTACGGCGCGGCCGCTCTCGGTGTCGCGGTGTCCACGGCGACGGGCGACGCGTTGTACGGATGCGTCGTCGCTTGGGCGCTCGCGGCGGTGGCGTCCGACGGGGGCAAACGCGCGTCGGAAACGCTCGGCGACGTGCCCCTGCGCGCGCTCGCCAAGGCGGCACGATGGTCCTCGCGCGTCGTTCTCGTCTTCGGAGTCGCGCGCGCGGTGGCGATGCGGGCGTAAAGTACGGTTGTGCCAGATCAACGCGCGATGTTACAAAGCGTATATGCGGTACATCAACCCGGAATTTTAATACACGACGCCAGCCGTGGTGCGCCTCGAACGCCGCGCCGACGTCGATGGCGGTTTACTTTTCCTCGCGCGATAAAACTGTGCCCTCGGCGTAAAATCAGAGCCTCGTCGATTCATCGTCGGTTTATTGGCGGCGCGCGTCCCTCGCGTCGCGTCTCGCCGAATTCGGGTTTTGTCAAACAAACGCCCGAATTCCACGGACAAGCTGAAGATCCAAACGTATTCATCGTCTTCTCGTGCTCGATCGCGAGCTCGATCGTCGCGGCGCCGCGGTCTTCTTCGTCGTCTTCGACGAAGACTTCTTCTTCCCGCCCCCGAGTTTCGGAATCGGAACGTTCGCGCGCGCGGCGACGATGCTCAGCGCGCACGCCCACGCGCACATCAACTTGTTTTGGCACATCGCGTTCCCGCGTCCGTACACGTCAAACAACGAGAACGCGTGGACGCCGAGGAACACGTGCGTCAGCGCGCCCTTCGTCTTCTTATCCGCCGTGACCGCGACGTGCGACGTCGCCGCGAGCGCGAGGTCTTTCACGATCTCGCGCGTGACGCTGTCGAAAATCGCATTCGCGCCGTTTTCGATGACGCACGCGAGGGCGACGAGGGTGATGAGGAGCGCTTGCAGCCGAAGCGCCTTGTTCACGAGCGCCATCGATGGCGACGATGAGAGTGTGTATAAATATATACGTGTGCGTATCCGCGAGCGAGAGAGCGTCTCGTCCGTCGTCGTCGTCACCGGGTCGCGCGACGGCGTGTGACGCTTCGAACGGTCACGAAGAGGGGAACGACGACGACGACGACGCGCTTACTTGAGTGTGTGAAAAGAGACTCTTTTCAACTCTCATATAGCGTTATGTAATACCACAGTACGACGTCGTATATCAGACACATTAATTAGGGTCTAGACATAAGACAACACCCGCGTGTGAACTGAACCGCCGTTTTTTTCTTAATCGTTCATTCACGGTATGTGTATACAGTATGGTACGAGTATAAACGAACGTTCCCCTTGTTCATCGGACGCGACGTTCAGACGCGGACGGCGACCGCGCGCGCGCGCGATCGCACGCTACGGCGACACACGCCGACGCGCGAACACGCGCGGGTTGGAACCGACAGAATTTAGCGTTTCGTTGCATCGTTTCATCGCGACCGCGGGAAGACGGAAGACGCGCGCGTTCGACGGTCTCGAGGGATCATCATGACGGAGCCGACGCCTCGGGAAACGGTTAAAGTGCTCGTGCGCGTGCGCCCGCCGAACGCGCGCGAGATCGATTCCGGCTACGCCAAGGCTGTGCACGCCCACGGCGGGGACGACGCGACGACGCTGTCGATCGCGAGACCGGCGAACGCGTCCGGGAAAGGGCCGCTGAGCTTCGCGTACGATCACGTGTGCGATGAGACGTCGACGCAGAGGGAGATTTTCGACCTGGTGGGCGCGGGCGTGGTGGACGGCGTCGTGGACGGGTATCACGGGTGCATCCTGGCGTACGGACAGACGGGGGCGGGGAAGACGTACTCGATGCAAGGGATGACCGGGGACGGGGATGACGACGCGGTGGGGTCGTTCGGGGATAGGGGTGACGATGATGACGTGGTGATGATGGACGAAGACGCGAAGGACGCTGCGAGCGGCGATTTGGACGGCGCGCACGCCGGGTTGATTCCGCGCGTGTTGAAACGGTTGTTTAAACGCGTCGATGACGAGCGCGCGGCGGCGGCTCAGGCTGGGGGTGACGCCGTGTTTGAGGTGAAGTGTTCGTATTTGGAGATTTATAACGAAACGTTGCGGGATTTGTTGATGAGCGGCGAGTACGACGGGCCGGCGCCGAATATTCGCGAGGATGGGAAGCGCGGAACGTTTGTGGAAAATCTTTTGGAAGAGCGCGTCGTCGGTGCGGAGCAGACGTACGAGGCGTTTTTACGAGGCGCGGCGAATCGTCGGGTCGGACAGACGAACATGAATGCCGATTCGTCGCGTTCGCACAGCGTGTTTACTATTTCGGTGACGAGCACGAGTAAGGCTGACGCGTCGGCGACGACGACGAAGAAGAGCGCGCTGTTACACCTCGTCGATCTCGCCGGGAGCGAGCGACAGAAGAGCACCGACGCCGCGGGCGAGCGTTTGAAAGAGGCGAGCGCGATCAACAAGTCGCTCTCCGCGTTGGGGAACGTCATCAAGGCTTTGGTTGATCTCGCCGACGGCAAGGAGCGTCACGTGCCGTATCGCGATTCCAAGCTGACGTTTTTGCTCAAGGATGCCCTCGGAGGACGCTCGAGGTGTACGCTCCTCGCCTGCGTTTCGCCGGCGCACGTCAACTTGGAAGAAACCATGTCGACGCTCAAGTTTGCCCAGCGCGCCAAGCTCGTCAAGGTGCGCGCGGTGGCGAACGAGGAAGCCGTCGGGTCCTCGGAGGAGCTCATCGCCGAAGTCGGTCGCTTGCGCGCGCTCCTCGCCGAAGGCGGCGGCAACGTCGGTGGCGGTAACTTTACCGGCGATGCCTCGGCAAAGATTGCTGAACTCGAGGACATGATGGCCAAGGCGAATCGCGCCGCGGCGGCGGCGGCAAAAGATGGCGAAGAGGAACTCGAAAAGCTCAAAGCCAAGCTCGAAAACGCCAAGGATTTGTGCGCGTGTCTGGATAAGAATTTACAGTCGGCCAAAATGGTGATTCGATTGCGCGACGAAGCGCTGAAGAAGAAGCTTCTCTCGCCCGAGAGCGTCAACGCGGAGATTGAAGAGCTGAAGAAACAGGTGGAACATCCGCCCGAGGTGGTGCGCGTGCGCATCGAACTCGCGGCGTTGCAAGAGCGAGCGGAGCGATTGCAAGCGGAGAATGAGCGTTCGGCGAATCGAGGGCGATTGGCGACGGCGGAAAACGAGCTCAAGGACCTTCGAAAACTCATCGTCGCCGAGGGTGAGCTCGCGGCAAAGGCGCTGGATGAAAAAGCGTTGGCGATGCGCGAAAAGGAGGAAACTGATTGTCGCAACAAGACGCTCGAGGAGAGCATTCAAGCCGCTGAGAGACGCGCGACGGAGTGCCAGGAAATCGCCGAGAGCGCTCGAGCGGCGCAACTCGCGGCTGAGGTGCTCGAAAACGAGCACAGGATGGCCAGGGAATCCGCCGAGGCGGACAGAGCGCGCATCGAGGCGACTTTCCAGGAGAACAAGGAGGTGATGGAGGAGATGTTCTCCAAGCTCGAGTCCTTGATGGCGTACAAGGCGGCGGCGGAGAAGGAAAAGGCTGCGCTCGAGGCGCGAGTGGAAGAGGCGGCAGCCAAGGCGGCTGGCGCCAACTCGTCCTTTGAAGAGACGGTCGCCGCGCTGGAAAGCACTCGCGAAGAGCTGTCCAAGGCCAAGGGTGAAATTCAAGCTGCGCTCAAGGCTCAAAAAGAAGAGCTCGAACGCTCCGCGGCGGCGTCTCGCGCGGAATTTGAAGCCGAACTCGAAGCCCGATCGCGCGCGCACGAGTCTGCGATCTCCGAGCTCAACGTGAAGCACGAGGCTGAGATGGGTCGATTACGACGCGAACACGAAGACGCGGTGGCTGAGGCGAAGAGTGAGGGCGCCGGGAGCGCGGAAGCGATGCGCGCCGAGCACGCCGCCGAGATGGAGGCGCAAGCCAAACGTCTCGAGGAAGCGTTCGTCGAGCGAACGTCGGAGCTCGAGGCATCGCACGCTCGAACCTTGGACGCGTTGCGCGCCGAAAATGAAGTCGCCATTCAAAAGATGCGCGAAGAGCACGAGGCGAACAAGTCGGAACTCGTCGCTGTCCACGACTCAAAGATGTCCGCGCAGTCTCGCGCATTTGCAGAGCAAATTGAAAAGATCAATGCGGCGCAAGCCGAGGCAATCGCCGCGCTCGAGCACAAGCACGCAGAGGAAATTTCCGACGTCAACGCAAAGCTCAACGCTGCGCTGGAACAAGGGGCATCGTCCGAATCGTCAGAGGAGGCGCACAACGCCGAGCTCGTGGCGCTCAATGAGGAACACACAAAGGCGCTTGGCGAGCTCGAGAGCGAATACAAGGCTCAAATTGCCGATTTGGAGAAGGAGCTCGCCGCGAAAGACGAAGCGAACGCCAAGGCGCAAGACGCTCTGCGCGAAGAGTTGGTCTCCGAACACGCCACCGCCTTGGAGGAACAAAAGGGTTTGCTCAGCACGGCGTTTGCCGCCGACATTAGAAATGCCGAAAAGAAGCTCGCGGCAGCCAAGGAGGAAATCTCAAGAGCTAAATCTGCGGCTGCCGCCGAGTTCTCGGCAGCGAGCAACGCGCAGACGCAGATTCGCCAGTTACAAGAGCTCGTTGAAGCGAAAGATGACGAAATCCGATCTCTTGAGCGACGAGTTTTGTCTTCTTCTCAGGGCGACGACGCCGGCGCGTTGAGCGACGCGCAATCCAGAGCGGACGCGCGTTTGGACGCAGCCAAGGCTGCGCGAAAGCGCGCCGAAGAGCGAGCGCATGACATGGAGAACAAAATGTCCGATCTCACACGTGAAGTCGAGGAGGCGAAGAGCGCGGCGGCGGCTTCCAAGTCAAAGGCTTCCGCCGCTCGATCGAGAATAGACTCGCTCGAAATGGCGTTGCACGCCGCCAAGGTGGAAATCGCGCATCTTAAGGGTGTCGAACCGCCGGCGAGCGTCGCTAAGACCCCATCTCGAACGCCATCACGAACGCCCGCAATCAAGCGCCCGCTCGCCGGCCGCACGCCAGGCCGAACACCGGCAACTATGGGCACGGCGAGACGCATTTTGAGCGACGTCAACGCCGAAGCGCCGCCCGCGAGTCCGTCCCAACACAGGCCTGTGAAGCACATGCGATTCGACGATAGCCCAGGCGTCGCAGCAAAGAAACCGACGGAGTCGACGACGTCGAGACCTGAACTTCAAGGCGTCCGACGCGGAACTGGTCGATTGCTCGCCAAGCCCGCGATGCGAGTGCAAGCGGATAAGCCGCCCGCCGCCGAACAATAATTTTTTTACATACACCCACGCCACACGATGACAATCAATTATACAACAACAAATCTACAACAACTACGCACGCTACACGCTATTCACGAGACTTCCCATCCTCCGCGATCGACTTTATAAACGCCTCCGCGCGCGCCTCGGCGCCTCCCAACGACTCGGCCAACGCCCTCTCCGCCTCAAACGCGTCCCGCATCCTCCGCTCCGAAACTTCCCCCAACCGATCCGTGATATCCTTCGCCGTCTTCTCCGCCTCCTCCACCGCCGACGCGTTCCTCTCCGCCTCCCCGGCGCCGAATTTCGCCAGCTCCCGCAGCGCAGCCTCAACCTCTGCGTTGCGTTTCGACACCCCGGCGAGTTCTGCGTTCGTTCGTTCGAGCGACGCCCGTTCGGCGCGGATCCGTTCGAGCGCGCGCGTTTGCGCCCTGTACGCCTGGATGAAATTGACCAAGCGTTTAAACATCGGTTCGGGCGCTCCGTCGTCGCGCGCGGCGGTGTGGCGGCGCGTCGTCGGGCGCCGGTTGAGATCGAATTTTTAATTTTTTTTGAAATTTCAAAAACAGTTGACGCGTCGCGTCGCGTCACATCAAGACGCGCGCGCGAATCGATATCCGAGCGAATCAATCAATCAATCAATGGACGGCATGAACGGCGAACACGCGACGACGGAGCAACCGAAGGAGACGGAGCAAACGACGACGACGCCGACGATGACGACGCTTGGGAAACGCGAACGTAAAAAGGTTGAAGTGTACACCGCACCGGTTGAAGAAAAGAAAAAGACAGCCGTCGTCAAGCGCGGACGAGGGGTGAAACTGTCAGAGATCCCGAACGTGGCGTTTAAACTGTCAAAGATTTCGCGCAAGGATGACATTTTGAAGTTTGTGTATCGGTTGCTGTACAAGGGCGTGCCGAAGCAGGCGAGCGTCAAGGCGGAGATCGGCGAGTTTAGCGGATGGGTGTTCGAGACGGATGCGGAGCGCGAAGTGAAAATGGACCTTTTGAACCGGGCGTTTAAGGATACTTTACACGACATTCTGGATTTGTTTGAGCTCCCGCGGGGATCTGGACCGGATGGGAAGAAGGAGGCGCAAGTGGCGCGTCTCGCGGCGTTTTTGGACGCACCCAAGGCGAGCGGGAAAAAATCGCTCGCGGAAGCGGAAGCGAAGAAAAAGGCGGCGAGAGATCGCAAGAGAGAGCGTAACGCTAAAGCTGCGGCTAAAAAGGCGAAGACGACGGCGACCAAGGCAGCTGGATCGGCGAAACAGGAAGCATTGATCAAGAAGCTCAAGGCGGAGAACGCTGCGCTTCGAGCCAAGCTCGCCAAGCTCACCGGTAAGGAGGAGCCCGCGGCGGAAGAGGAAGACGAAGAAGACGAAGAGGAAGAAGAAGAGGAAGAGGAGGAAGAGGAGGAAGAGGAGGAAGAGGAGGAGGAATCCGAGGAGGAAGATGACGACAGCGACGAGGAATTCACCGACAAGCCAGCCAAGAAGCCAAAATCGACGCCGGCTGCCAAGCCGAAGCCGGTACCGACGCCCGCGAAGGAAGCTGCGCCGTCCCCGAAGCCCGCTCCCGTCCCGTCCCCGGCTCCGGCCGCTCCGGTCGAGGCGCCCAAGCCAGTCGAGACAGCCGCTCCGGCCGCTCCGGTCGCTCCGGCTCCGGCTGTCGCAGCTCCGTCTGGCCACGACCTCAAGACTGCCGTGCAAGCCATGCTCAAGGACGCCAACATGGAAGAGGTTTCCATGAAGAGCGTCCGTCAAGCGCTCGAGACAAAGTTCGGACAATCCTTGTCAGATAGAAAGGGCGAGATCAAGGAGTACGTGAACGCCTTCCTCGAACAATAGACGCGTTGCCATGTCAAAAATCCGAATACCAACAGTTATTTTCCTATCTACAAGAATGTTGTCGCTAAAATCTATTGCTGCCTTGATTGTCGCGTCAGCGAATCTCAAACTTTTCCACGTCCGCAACCACTTGGCTCAAATGTCTAACTAGGTTGGAGTGCGTCGAAGTCTCGCATCGTTCGCGGCAAATCTTCACCCATGGTTCACGTAATTCTCGTTGCGCCTCAAAAATCTCCTTCAGGACATCCAAACGCCCGAGGAGAGTGGCGCACAATAACGTCCAGTCCGTGCACTCGGCGTGACGCGCCGCATCCATCAAATGCGTCAGGTGAGCGGTGTCTCCACGTTCGTCGAAATCCACCGATCCGGCGTTGATCAGGTGACTCTCTCTTTTGATTTCTCTATCAAACGCGTTGCCGTCAAGCACATGCTTGGCGCCCTGTTCGAGCGCTTTAGCAAAATCTGAAATGTACGCGCTTCCATCTCTATCGCTCTCGTGCGTCAAGTATCCGACGCCATCAAAGGATGTAATGGCTATGAATGCGCCCATGGCGACGAGCTCTTTGCCATCCGCCAACTCGTCCAAATGCGTCTTCAAAATCAACTGTTCGGGCTCGTCCAGCACGAGCTCCTCGTCGCCACGTTCACCCAACGCGAGCACGCTGTTCGGGGGTGGCACAACCACTTGAAGCGCGCGCTTTAGAAGGCCCGGTTTGCGTTTTCCGAGAGGCGTCTCGGAGATGGGTTTTAAGAGAAACTTGATGAGATCCTCGACCAGGTTGTAATCGCGCGCTTGCAACGCCTTTTGCATAATTTGCACCGCCACCTCTTTACCCACGGCTTCGTCCTCGAGCTTATCGACAACCAGAATGTAACACGCGGCGATGCGTAACCGGTTATGCTTAAGCGCTCTCAGGCTGAGTTCGCTCGCGGTTCCCGCGTACTTGAAGAGCGATTTCCACTGCGAGCTGTCTGTCTTGCGAGCGACACTGACGACGACGTCTAGAAAATTTGGTAACTTCGAAAGCAACTCGATGGAATTCTTGAGCATTTCTTGCGAATGCGCATCCGCGCTCGACGACTCCAACGCGGTGAAGAGCAACCACTCCAACGCGTGCGTAAAGTGCGGTGTTTGAACGCGTGCGACGCGAGCGTACGCCAACGCTGCGTCGGCTCGGCCCGCGCTCAAAAGCTTCCGCAGCGTGTACGGAACGACACTGTGCATCTTTGGCGCGATGGAAAAAAATGGCGCTTCACCAGACTCTGAAAACGAAAGCTTTTGCGCGACGCCGACGATGCGGTTCAACCTTGAACTCACCGCCACTGGGTAGAGCTCTCGGTCGAATTCGAGCTCGGGGTGTTTATCCGCGCCGTCAATCGTGAGACTCGACGCGCCGTCGCGTAATATCGATCGAGTGTCGGCTTCGGGAACGTGCATGACGCGCATACCCTCTGAACCGTACGCGAACACACGTCCCTGGTGATTGACCGACGACGACGACGACGACGACGCGGTATCATCTTCAGAATCGCCGAATGAAACCCAAAATTCTGATACGCCTCGCATCGCGACGACGTGTTCAAACTCGCGAGATAGATCGACGATCAAAACGTCGCCCCGCGCCGTGAGGACGACGCACTCTCGAACCTCTGACGCGTCCTCTTCAATCACATATCCGTGTGGGCACAACAGACTCACACCAACGATTTCATCATCACCGTCGAGATTGACCGTCGTCTTGCGTCGTTGACCGTTCGACTCTCGCACCGGGGATACCGCGAGCGTTCCGTCGGCTTCAATCACAGAGGTGAAGAGGGCGATTTCGCCATTGGCAAAGGCGACGACGAGATGCGCGCCGAGCGAGCGAGCGCACACTGGTTCGGCCGATAGAGGGTACCACCCGAGGTGTTGAAACCGTTCGGATGCGAAAAGATGCATCCCGTACGATGTTTTTGACCCACTGGTAAACATTCGCGTCTTACTGGATGAGGCGCACGCGGCGAGAATCGGCGGCGCAGCCGCCGGCGAACCTCTCGGTCGCAACCAAGCAAAGTCGATGGTTTCCATTGCGTTTTCATCCGATTCGTTCTGCATCATCAACCACCGCTCGGATAACGCGTCGTACATCAAGCACCCTCGAGTGCCAGCGACGGCTACCACTTCGCCGCTCGGGCTCGCGCTCGCGATGCGAAGCGGCCATCGCATCGAGAGATACTCGCGAGGACAGACGACTTGACGCAGACGCATTTTACTCGACGCGGAAGCCGCCGCAAGGAGGAATATCCTATCGGCACCGAGCAAGACGCACGATTCATTTTCAAGCGCATCGTGCGCATGTGTCGCTTCGCAGTGCGCGCGACCGGTGTTGCGCACGAGGGAGTATTCCAACAATCGAGCGCCAGCGGATGTGCGCGTCGGGACGTGGAGCGAGTACCCGCCGCATCCCCACGCGGGAGCGCCGAGACACGCGCCAATCATCGGTGTGGTGTTCGTCGAGTCAGATGGCGAGATGGACGATTTATCCATCGTCGTAGTGTTCATCGCCACACCGTCAAAAACGCTCTCTATCTGCGTCGTCGAATCGCCGCCAAATCCGTGATGCAGCGAACACATCGTCAAACATCCCGAATCGCTCCAAACGCTCAATCCTTGACGACGGTACCCCACCGCGAGGGCGCGTCCGTCGTGCGACCACGACGCGTACGTCGCCGCACCGGTATCTCTCGCGTTCACGCCCCAGGGTTTCAAGCTGAAAACAATCTTCGGCTCGCCAACTGTCGACGTAGTCGCGTCTTCGTACACTCGAACGTCGCCTTCGGCGTCACCCAACGCCAACGCGCGCGTCCCGCGATGAAACGCCGCACACATCGCCGGCGTCGGCGTCGCCTCGAACCAATTCGTCGTCAGAACGTTTCCTCTCCAATCAATCGTCGCCGCACACGTCGAACCGCTTTCGAACCGCACGACGAGCGTCTCAGTATCCGCGCACCAATCCACACTCGCCGCGCCTCCGTCGTTCCATTCGCTTCGTCCCAACCCCACGCTTCGCCCTTCCACCCCACGAGACCACGTGAGAAAGATCACCCGTCCACGATCCGTCCCCACAACGATTTCGTCTTCGTCCGACGCGCAACACGTCGCGCGTTCTCCATCATCCAAACGTATAACTCGCTCGAGCTCGCACTCGCCTCTTCGCGTCTCCTCGCCCCTTCGCGTCGCTCTCGCCGAAGACACAAACACCTCCCCGTCCACGCTCACCGTCGCGAACGCCGCTGTGACTTCAATCTCTTCCTCCCGAACCCCTCCGTTCGACGTCGTCGTCCCATCCCCACTATTTTTCCTTCTTCGCCTTCGTTCGTCCGTTTCCGTCTTCGCCGACGACTCGCGCCACGTTGCGTCCACCGCCTCCTCCCCTAGATCCGTTTCCACCCGCCCCAGCGTCGCCCCGCACGCGCCGGCGTCGCGAAACTCCACGACGCGTCCGCGAACCCACGCGATGATGCGCGCTTCGCGGTGCGTCAACGCGACGTCGGCAGTCTGCCGTTGAGTAATCCGGTTTAAGTCAGCGTCGTCATCTTGTCCCTCGCGCGTCGTCATTCCGAGCGATGCGTCCGCGCGATCGGCGTCGGACGACGCGCCCGGATCCATCGCACCGCACGGCGCGCTCGCGAGCGCGCGCGAGACGCGGGGCCAGGCGTGGGCGACGTACATCGCGTCGCGGTGTGACGAACGAACCTTCCTGCCCGCGCATGGACGCAGCTTATCTCGTATTCTGTATACATTTCATGCTATCAGATCCAAAACATATGTGTAAATCTAAAACGCCAATCATGGTATCATATAGTTGTAGAACTTCTACAATACGTAATAGTCGGACATGTGGAAAAACACCGGCGGCGCGTGCGAAAACGCCCCTGACGTCACGTCTTCACGCGCGCTCCGCGCGTCGATTCGCGACGGACGCGAACGAGCGAGACGAGCGGGATCGACGGACGTTTAGAACGCCGCGGGTCGGGACGCGCGCGCGCCCAAAGGCGGGGAGTCGAGAAGGACGCGTCGGGCGGGCGCCGAATCGGATCGGGCGATAAGATTGGATCGCATCCCTCCAACCATCCATTGACCGATCACGGTTCGTTTGACGACGCGTGATGGAGACGACGATGGGTCTTCGGTGTGCGGTGATACCGTCGTCGCCCTCGTCGACGTCGTCGAACGCGCGGGTGCGAAGGACGACGGTGCGCGGAGGCGCGGGACGAAGAGGCGGGCCGACTCGACTGGCGGGCGGGTTTGGAAACGCGACTCGGACGCGAGACCCGAACGCGAGGCGCGACGACGTCGTCGTCGCTCGGGCGGTGACGCCGTCTTCGATCGACGAGGACGCGACGACGGGATCTGAAGCCGGTGGGAGGACGCGCTCGGGTGAGGGCGCGGGGACGAAGAGCGGAACGCCGAGGGCGCCCGGGGAACGCCGGCGTTCAGCAAAGAAGAGCGCCGCGGGGCTGGGATCCGTCGTCGACGAGGCGATGCTGGTTGATTTCGCGGTGATTGGAAGCGGGATCGCCGGGTTGTCATACGCTTTGGATGCGGCGGAGCTCGGGGAGGTGGCGGTGATTACGAAGGCGCGCGCGTTTGAGACGGCGACGGCGTATGCGCAAGGCGGCATCAGCGCCGTGGTGGACAAATTGGATTCGGTGGATGAACACGTGCGGGATACCATCGTTGCCGGTGGGTTTTTGTGCGATGAAAACGCCGTTCGGGTCATGGTTGAAGATTCCAAGGCTGCGGTTGAGACGCTCATCGAGCGTGGGACGAAATTTACCACGCGCTCAGAGGATGGGTCGCTGCACTTGGCGAGAGAAGGCGGCCACAGCAGACATCGTATCGTGCACGCGGACGACATGACTGGGAAAGAGATTGAGCGCGCGTTGCTCGAGGCGGCCAAGGCGCACCCGAGAATCACGTTTTACGAGTACCACTTTGCGATCGAGTTACTCAAGACAAAGGACCAAGGGCGATGCGCCGGCGCGCTCGTTGTGGACGAATCTCGGGGCAAGACAAAGGCTTTCATCGCGTCCTCCACCGTGCTCGCGTGCGGCGGGGCGGGGCACTTGTTCCCGAGTACGACGAATCCAACGGTGAGCACGGGCGACGGCATCGCCATGGCGACGCGCGCGGGAGCTTCGGTGACGAACATGGAGTTCATGCAGTTTCACCCGACGGCGCTGTACACGGGCGAGGGCGGCGCAAAGAAAATGTCCCCACGGGAAAATGCGTTTTTGATCACTGAAGCCGTGCGTGGACACGGTGGTCGATTGTTCAACGCGCAGGGTGAACGATTCATGTCTCGTTACGACGCGCGCGAGGAGCTCGCGCCTCGCGACATCGTCGCCAGGAGCATTGATAGCGAGATGAAGCGCACCAAGTCGCCGTGTGTGTTTTTGGATATCACCCACGTCGGTGCGGATGAGATTCGCAAAAACTTCCCGGGCGTTGCGACTGAGCTCGACAAGCGCGGTTTAGACATCACCAAGGAGCGCATTCCGGTTGTTCCAGCGGCGCATTACATGTGCGGCGGCGTCTCCACGAATGAAAACGGAGAAACTTCTCTCCGAGGTTTATTTGCGTGCGGTGAGGTGGCATACACCGGTGTCCACGGCGCGAACCGGCTGGCAAGTAACTCGCTGTTAGAAGGTGTCGTCTTTGCGCGGCGCGCGGTCGCGTCCGTGCAGGCGGAGCTCGACGCGTTGCGCGCCGAGCTGCCCGCGGACGACGAGCACCAAAGCTTGAGGAGTTGGATCAAGGATAACTGCAACGCGCTGATTTCTGGACGCATCGCGAAAAACTTTACCAGCGAGGAAGACTGGGAACGCGACGTTCGTGAAGAAATCCAGCGCACGATGTGGAACGCGGCTGGCATCGTTCGAAGCACGGCTGAAATGGAAGCCGCCTTGGTCAGATTGGCGGAGCTCGCTCTCGCATGCGAGGAACGCGCGCGAAACAACGTCGCAGGGTGCACGCTGCGCACGGCGGAAATTAACAACTTGCTCGTCGTCGGTCAACTCATGCTGAGATGCGCTTTAATGCGTAAGGAGTCTCGAGGATTACATTACACGCTCGATTTTCCCGAGCCCGTGGACGCGGAGAAGAAGCCCTCCCTCTTAGCTGACGGTGACTTGCAGTCCCCGATCGCCCGAAGGCCGATGACATCCGCTCCGCGGTAATTAGTTATATCGTTATGTAAATTATGAACAGTACACTGTATCACCGAATGATGTGTTCGTAGGAATGTGGTTGTGAAAATCACCGCGCTGCGTAGAATGTGAGACCGCGATGCGTAAATGTACACTACATATGCGAAGAACGTGTCGCTTGTTATTGTTTCAGGGGAAAACTCTCACAGACGAGCGTCTGGGAAGCCACGCTGGGCTTGTTTGACCCCGAGATCAGCCATGACCTCTTCCGAACCGCCGAGGATGGCGGAAAATTTGGCGGCTCGGTTGAACGATTCGACCACTCGTCCCATACCCGTGCGAGTGATGCCGCGTCCTCCAAAGATTTGTGCGCTCTCGTCGGCGAAAAAGTTGGCGACGCGGGTGCATAAAAACTTGAGCAAAGCGATCGGGCCCGCGAGTCTGACCGCCTGTTCGGCGTGGCTCAGGATGCCCATCTGGTAGGTGATGGCTTCGGTCCAGCACTCGACGGCTTCGAGCTGAGACGTCATTCTGGCAAGCTTGTTGCGAATCACCGGTTGTTCTATCAATCTCTTACCGAACGTCTTGCGCTGCTGCGCGAACATGTAGCACTCCTTGAGTACGTTTCGCATCGCGCCGTTCGTTCCCGCGACAATCATCCATCTTTCGTGGTTAAAGTTGTGCATGATGAGTTTGAAGCCATCGCCCTCCTTGCCGAGCAAGTTTTCGACAGGCACCTTGACGTTTTCAAAGATGATGTACGACGTTCCCGCCGCCGGGCTGTAAGCCGTCTTGATTGGATTGGTCTCCACGCCTTCACTTCTCTCGATGAGCAACAATGACAACGCCTGGAAGCCCTTACCACCGGTTCGAACTGCCGTGGTGAAGTAGTCGCAAAACGTTCCGTTCGTGATCCACTTTTTGACGCCGTTGACAATGTAAAACTTACCATCCGGCGTTTTCGTCGCCGTACACTGCACCGCCGCGACGTCGCTCCCAGCGAACGGATCACTAATGGCGAGACAAATTCTTTTCTTCCCCATGATGCACTCTCTACCCACTTTTGCTCTCACCTCTGGACGCGCGAACATCAGCACCGGCGGCACGCCAATTACGAAACCCGCGCCGATACCGTCGCAATATCCCGGCACGCCCAACCTTCCGAGCTCCTCGTGCGCGATCATCTCGTGAAAAGTATCAAACTTTTCCGGCGTCAACCCACCGGGAAGCTGCATTCCGCAATTTTTCACGCAATCCGCCATCCAAGGTCCCGGTTGCAGTCGCGTCGCAAACATCCCCGCGGCGCCCAGCTTTTCAAACAACTCCTTCGACGGCGGCTTTCCCGCAATGTCGTTCTGCACCATATCCGGTCGAACGTGTTCATCGTAAAACGCCCGAACCGCCTTGCGAAACGCCACGTGCGACTCGTCGTAATACGGACTCGGCGCCCCCTGAAACGCAGCATTCTCCCCGTACGGCACCGCCGAGAGCGCACCGGGCGCCGAATCCTCCCTCGGTTTCGCCCCCGCCAAGCTCCCGATTCTGTACTTGCCCGCCGTTTTTTGCAAAACCTCGCTTCGGTGCAACGAATAAAAAGCCTCCGTCGCGTCCTGCCCGGCGCCGGCGATGATGAACGACGCCCCGCCGGGATGGAACGCCGCGAATTTAGTCAAGTCGTACACGCCGTCATCGATTACCATCCAGCAATCGTTCGCCGATGCGTGCTTTCGCACTTCATCCATCGTGTACGTCGGCAGCGCGCTCATCGTGGAATTTTTCTTCTTTCGATTCCGCCGCTGTTCGTCTCTGCGTCGCGTCGCGTCGACGCGCACTGGCGCCGATCGAAGCTCGACCGTTACGCGTCCGAGGGCGCCGCCAACCTGTTGGGTGTGGTGATGATACATAACGGTAGTACTGCCACTGTTTACGAATACAGTCCTCGTCAGCATTCAAACAAAATCCATAATTGTTTCTACACGCGATGCGTGCAGGGCTTCGTCTTCGCGAACGCGCCGTCACTGCGCGCCTCAGAGCCCGGGGGTATCGACGCCGGAGCCCGTTCGGGACGCGGCTAAAGTTTCTTCGCGCGCAGACTTCGCGGGTGGGAACCCACCCGGGGGCGACGACGACGAAACGGACGCGGTTTTGGATTGCTTGACTGACTCGATTAATCTTAATCAGAGATTATGATGGCTTTGCGCGTTCGACCCCAACGCGCGCCGTGCGCACCGACGACGCACCTACGCGGTGCGAAACGCGTTGGGACGCGTCGGCCGATACCGTCGCGGAACGCGATGGGGACGGATCGCGAGACGGAGCTGGCGACGTGGAGCGAGGAGGCGCTCGAGGCGGTGGATGTGCCGCGCGACTTGTGCCAGATTCGAGCGTACGTGCGCTGGGAGGAAGCGGGGAAACCCGAGGATACGACGACGGAGTGGCAGGAGGAAGAGTTTAGACTGGCGACGTTGGATTTGAAGCGTGAGGTGGCGAACGGGACGACGCTGAATGAGATTCGAAGGCGTTACGGGCAAGCTCCGGTGGAGGGAGACGACGAACCGCGAGCGTTAAAGTTTCAGGAGACGAAAGAGGAGAAACGAGGCGGTGAGAAGGCGTCGACGAGCGCGTCGAACGGAGCGACTTCGGAGCGTGTTGAAACGCGCGCGTCAGACGTGGTTGTTTCTCCTCCGAAGCCTGTCATCGAGGTGGTTGAGAAGGCGACTGCGCCGCCGCCGGCGACGACTCGACGCGGACGCGATTTGAAAACGCTCCTTCCTCGCGGCTTATCGACGGGCGGTATCGCGTCCACCGAAGCCAAGGCACGCGAACCCACGACACTCGAACGCTGGCGCGACGTGGAAGGCGCTGAGGAAGGTCGTGTGCTCATCAGCGATACCTTGTACCCGGTGGCGGACGGACAACTCTTGGTGCAAGTCTTTGAGTGCTCTCGGCAAGACGAAGAGGCGATGAGCGGTCCGAGACGCAAAGTCACGTCGAGACAAGTCGTCATGACCACTGATGCCCTCGAACCGCTCGTGTGTCACTGGGGCGTGGCCAAGGAAGAACCGGGTGAGTGGGTGCTCGCGCCCAAGACGGTTCGACCCGTCGGCACCGAGGCGGTTTCGCACATGAGCTGCGAGACGTCCATGGACACCTTTACGGGATGCTTCCCCACCGAGCGCGTCTCTTCGTCCTCATCCATGGACGACGCCGACATGTTTGATGAGTGCGCGTTGATGCAACGACTCGTCTTTGAGCTCCCGGGCGAAGGCGCCGATGAACTCATGGGTTTGCAATTTGTCTTTCGTAACGCCGACGGAAATCAGTGGTACAAGGATACGTCCAACGGAAACGCAAACTATCGCGCGTCGTGCATTCGCGTCGCTCAGGGCGAGCAAACGGCGGATGAACTCGTCGAAATCATCACTCGCGCCGAGGCTGGGGATTCGTGGTGGTCCCTCATGCACCGTTTCAACCTCGCGCGTTCGCTTTTAGAAAAGTATTGCGTCGGCGGCGAATCGAGCGCCAAGGCGGTCGAAGCGGCGGCGAAGATTTTCGTCTGGCTCAGGTACAGCTCGATTCGTCAGTTGACCTGGCAGCGCAACTACAACGTCAAACCGAGAGAACTATCCAGCGCGCAGTCTCGTTTGACGCAGATGATTTCTGATATTTACGTCTCTCACCCGCACTTGAGAGACATGACTCGGTTAATGTTGAGCACCGTCGGTAAAGGCGGCGAGGGTGGCCAAGGACAACAGATTCGGGACGAAATCTTAAACATCATGCACCGCAATAACATCAAGGAAGTAAAGGGGATTTGGATGGAGGAATGGCATCAAAAGTTGCACAATAACACGACGCCGGACGACATTATCATCTGCCAAGCCTATCTCAACTTTCTTCGAGCAGAGGGCGACATCGGCGCGTACTGGCGAACGCTTGAGGATGGTGGTGTGACGAAGGAACGTCTCGAGTCGTTCGAGAGGCCCGTGCGCAGCGAACCCATCTGGCGCCCGGGTATCAAGGATAATTTGATCAAGGATTTCGAAAATTATCTCAAGATTTTAAAGTCGGTACATAGCGGCGCGGATTTGTCTGAAAGTTTCCGAGCGTGCGAACGCGGATTATCCGCCGAAACCAAGTCGGCGATTGAATTCGTCGCGCAGCAGCAATCGAGCGGAAACGTCTTCGACGTCGTCGACGCCTGTCTCGAGGCGAGGCATGGATTACGTGACGCGGGCTTAGCTGATCCCAAGGATGCGCAGTGGTGTCGGGACTTGCTGTACCTCGATCTCTCCGTCGCCGAAGTGAGCAATCGCGCCATTCAGCGTGGATCGGAAGCTGTGACAGACACGGAGGGATTACTCAAACTCACCGATATGGTGCTGGAAGATCTCTGCCTATCGCTTCCGTCTACAAATGACGATCTTTTATATAGTCTCATGAATCTCCGTCGCGTTCGCGACGCGCAGCGAGGTGGCGACGCGTCTTGGGCACTTCGAGCCAAGGCGACGGTGGATCGCATTCGGCTCGCTGTCACCGAGCACGCGACGGATATCACCAACAGCATGCAGCCAGCGGCGACGACGATTGGCAAGCGGTGCAAGTGTGATTCGTGGACGGTTGATTTATTCTCCGAAGAAGTCATCAGAGGCGGTCCGGCATTCGCTCTCTCTCTGATGCTGACGAGACTGGATCCGTATCTGCGCCGTGAGGCAAAGATGGGCGACTGGCAAATCATTTCGCCGGCTGATTGCGCGGGTCAGGTGTTACACGTGAAAACGCTCACCGAGGTTATGAATGACACCTTTAAGGTTCCTACTGTGCTTATCTGCGACCACGTGGGTGGCGACGAGGAGATTCCTTCGGGAGCTGTCGCCGTGCTCACTGGATCATCTGTCGACGTGCTCTCGCACAGCGCGGTGCGAGCTCGAAACGGCGGCGTGCTTTTCGCCACGTGCTACGAGCTCACCATCTTGGATAAGTTTAAGGGGATGAATTCAAAGTCGGTCGCTCTGTCGCTCACCCCGGAAGAGAGCGTCGAAGTCAAGGAGGTTGATTTCGCATCCTTGTCCACGAAGGGCGACGCGAGCGCCAAGGAGGACATGAACGGTCATGTGAAGATTGATGCGATCGATTTCGCGGGCGAGTACGCCATCGGCATGGATGCGTTCACCGCCAATCTTGTCGGTGCCAAGGCAAGGAATACTAAGATTCTCCGAGACTCGTTGGTAAACGGGGGAATTCCGGATTGGATTCAGCTTCCGCGTTCAATCGCGATTCCGTTTGGAACTTTTGAGCACGTCCTCGCGGCGCCTGAAAACGCAAAGGCATCCGCGAACATGGACAAGCTTTTGGCGACCATTGACGACTCGAGCGGTGAATCGCTCAGTCTTTCGTTGCGTCAGTGTCGCGCGTGCGCGCGCTCCGTCGTCCCGCCCGCCGGCATGCTGCAAAAGCTCGCCGACGTCATGCGGGACGGCGGTTTGACGCCGCCGAGTGACGACGACGGTTGGGACCTCGCCTGGAAGGCGCTCTGCGACGTGTGGGCCTCGAAGTGGAACGAGCGAGCGTACGTGAGCATGCGCAATAGAGGTCTCGACCACAAAAACCTGCGCATGTCCGTGCTCGTCCAACCAGTCGTCAACGCCGATCACGCCTTTGTGATTCACACGGTGAATCCGAGCACCAACGACCAAGCCGAACTCTACGCCGAGCTCGTGCAAGGCTTGGGAGAAACCTTGGTCGGCAACTACCCCGGTCGCGCTCTCAGCTTCTCTGTCGTCAAAAACACCGACGGATCCGTCTCAGCCCCGACGGTTAACGGCTACCCGTCGAAGAACACTGTCCTTCGCGTGCCGTGCGAGACGCTCATCTTTCGCTCGGATTCCAACGGCGAAGATTTAGAAGGTTACGCCGGCGCCGGACTCTACGAATCCGTCCCCATGCACGCCCCGGTAAGTCACCACGCCGACTACGCCTCTGATCCCGTCATCTGGGACCGCGACGCGCAGACATCCGTCCTCGACGCCGTCGCTCGCGCAGGCGTCGCCATCGAACGCGCCCTCGGCGCCCCGCAAGACGTCGAGGGCGTCGTTCGCGACGGCCAAATCCACGTCGTCCAAACCCGTCCGCAAGTCTGAACGGGCATTGGCGGCGTGGGGACGGGCGCGAGCGAACGATGAATCCATAGATATCGCGCGCGCGCTCGGTTGCACGAGTGAAACAGTGAACGCGCGAACGAGTTGTAAAGCACAAGCGAGAGCAAAGGCGAGATCTTTTCACTACTATACTAAATACCCATACACAACGAGAAACAAAAGCACCAAACACCAATGCACTTTTTCCACGCAGATTTTTTACCATCGACCGTGCGCTGAAACTTCCATATTAGACGCGAAACAAACAAGTCTGCAAATATTTTCACACGAACAGTCGAAAGTTTTGGAGTTCGGACAGGTGGTTGTTACAATCATCATCGGCGGATTGCGCGTCGATTGCGACGCGTTCGGCGGTCGCGAGTGCGCGTCGCGCGCGCGCGCGTCGAACGAACGGACGGACGGACGGACGAACGAGACGCCATGCGAGGGCCCGATCACACGCTCCGAGCGGCGGACGGTGACCTCGGGCCGATGGGTTTCGACCCCGAGGACCTCTCGGACGCGTCCACGTGGAAACAGGTTGGCGACGGGAGTTTCGGAAAGGTGTACGCGGCGGAATTGCTGGGCGAACCGGTCGCGGTGAAAGTCACGGCGAACGCGCGACCGGACCGAGTCGCGGGGTTAAAACGAGACTTGTGGTATCTGAATGCGTTCGCGCATCCGAACGTGACGCGGGTGTACGGAGCGTTCATCGAGAATGGTGACTGTCACATGGTCATGGAGTTTGTCCCGCACTCGTTGCGAAGCAAGAGGGTGGTGAACGAAGTGAACCGAGTCAAGGTCTTGGCGGACGTCGCGAGGGCGTTGACGAGGATACACGCGTGTGGACACGTGCATCGGGACGTCAAGGCGAGGAATGTGCTGATTTCGGAGGATTATGGGACAGCCAAGCTGACGGATTTCGGATTGGCGCGCGCGTTGCCGGGCGCCATCGGGACGAGCGGACGAGAGGAGGTGAATCCGAGATTGACGCCGAAGATTGGACCGCCTAAATATCGAGCGCCCGAGGTGGAGAATGGGACGGTGTACGATACGAGCTCGGACATTTTCGGGTACGGGGTGATGTGTTTTCAACTCGTGGAGCAACTGCGTAGAAAGACGAGAAAGTCCAACGCGTCTGAAGTGGAATTTATTCGCGAGCTCGGTCGCTTAGCGACCGAAGTAAACCCGAGTAAACGCCCGACGGCGAGACAGTGTTTAGTGATGTGTATGAGTTGGCTCAAGGGTGGGGACGATATCATCACTCCAAACGTTTATCCCGGTCGCAACACGGTGAGACAAAAGTACTGGGTCGCCGCGCCCATGGACGGCGGCACGTGGAAGCAGCAGCAAGAACCGTCAAAGTCTCCGAGCGATAGCGATAGCGGGGACGACGAACCACTGAGCCCACGGTCGATTTCAGACGCACGAGCGATGGCGACGAATGGTGACGTTCCGTCCATTGAAGCTCAACGCGGAAGGAAGAGAGACGAGATGGATGGGAGCGACACGCCGGTGAGCGCGCCTCCGATGAACTCTGCCAAGCGAGTCAACTCCACCTCGACGGATTTGCACGTCCGCGGAGAGCTCGACGACATGCGGATCACCGCCGCCAACCATATCAAACAAGCGACGCAACTTTAAAGTGCCGACGTCACTCCAACTTATGACCGATTCGCGAATGATAACGGTCGATATCACTGATATCACTCGGTAGCCTTACAAAACGAGGCTACGTTTTTTTGTTTGTACCGCCACATTTTAGATGAACTATTTCAACCACGCCAGGCAGAGCATCCCTCCAAAACCAGTGTAATAACCAAAAACAGAATAGGAGAGGGATCAAACGAGAACGCTCGGCGACAAACGCAAAGACGAGAGCAAACAAAACTACACACGATTGTTACAAGTTTAAACCGACCAGTATCCCGCCTACGCGACGCCCAGTCGTTTATAAAACGCCGAGGAAATCTCACGCGTCGCCCAATACCTTTCGCCGCATCTCTCTCACGCGTTCTTGAAGCTCGGAAACCTCTCTATGCACCGCCTCCAACGAAGCCGGGGACCCGACCTCGCGCGCCGACGCCGCCGCGGTTGGCTTCTCCGTCGCCGCAGCGTCATCGTGCCCGTGCTCATCCCCGTGCGAGTGGTACTTGTGATGATGATACGTCTCCAAACCGAACGCCAAGACGAACACACCAACCTAAAACGCACACACAATCAATCAAAATCAAACGCGCGTCAGTCAAAACCCAGCAAAATCGATCACTCACTCATTCATTCATTCTCACGACCGCGCGCGCACGAAATCGCACACGCACCATGAAATGTTTCAACGGCGCAAACTTGCCCGGAACGATGTATCTCGCGCGGTACGAATCCATCTTTTACCGACTCTCTCTCGCGACGCGCGGTGCGGTGTGCCGCGAACGAGTCAGCGTCTAAACGGCTTCCGTTTTTGAACCTTTGACAGAGATACACTTCATACCTTTCGTGCTGACTCAAATATACCATAAATGTCCGAATTACGATAAACTCGGGTACCCGGTCCGTTTATGAAAAGTTTGAAAAGTAACGACCCGCCGCCGGGTGCGCACGATGGACGACGACGACGCCCGACGACGACGACGACGACGGCACACCGACGCGGTCGACGACGACGCGGACGGACGCAGAGCAAACGCGCTCGTTGTCGTCTTTATCGCTCCCGCGATTCTCCATCGATCGTCGGCATCATGGGCGCCCCGACGGCGATGCGCGCGGCGTTGGAAGCGCTTCGCGCATCCAACCCGACGGCGCAACCTGAACGCTCTGTCGGAAAGAACGCCAAGGCGTCGCTGCTGTACGACGCGAAACGGGCGGCGGATATCGATCGGGAGACGCTGCACGCGATCGGAACGAGCGGGTTCGAGGAGCTGTGCCGACGGGATGGACGGTTCGAGGCGCACGCGAGGGGGTTGTTTGGAAGAGCCGTCGCCGAGGGAAAGCACAGAGAGTTGGAGGACGCGAAGGAGTCGGCGGCGACGAGCGCGAGGATTAGCGGGTATTTGAAGCTTTTGAGCGGGTACTTCACGGAAAAGGCGGCGAGTAAGACGCTGGAGTACTTGATTCGGAGGTTTAAGATTCACGTGTACGATGTGGACGCGTTCATCGCGTGCGCGTTGCCGTGGCACTCGACGCCAGAGTTTGTAAAGGCGTGTCAAGTGTGCCAATTGGAGAATAGTAAGCACTTTAAGTGGTTGGCTGGGGTCAAGGAGACGGGTGCAGCGCCACCGAGAGATGCGCTGGCGGTGAGGTGCTCAAAGGATAAGGCTTTCTTTACGTTTTGTGCCGAGAGTGCGGCTGAAATGGCTACGGCAAAGGTAAAGTCGTCTCGTTGCGTCGCGCGTCGGTTTTCGACGACTCTTTTTTTCTGTTACCCACGATGATTGAAACGTCTGATCACGATCGTTTTGAGCGCATTCGTGCGCGCGTACACGAAACGGGATGGATACTCAATCGCCGTGGTACATTTGATTTACGTACTGGCATTGTCGGCGTTCGATTCTTTCGCTCGCAACGTACTGCGCTCGCAGTGAAACGCATCGCCTAGAGTGCCGGTGCACATTCTGTTTTTTTCTCGAGCGCGAAGAGGGTGAAATATCGCGCGTGCGCGTATGTCGCAAAAGTACTGACGACAGATGTTAATGATTCTTCTTGTTTTACACATTTCGCAGGGAAATGTTGGCTCGACGTCGGCGTTTTATGCCGTTTTACTCACAGAGACGCTCGGCGTTATGAAGGATGTCGATTCGACGCTCACGACGCGATTGCTTCCGTACTTGGAGGCTGGTTTGGCGTCCACCGCAAACTCTGAACAGTTTGCAGGTGCGCTCATGGTGGCGACACAGCTCGCCGCGCGAACGCAAATGGCTGGTCCTCTCGTCGAAGCTTTGCTCGAAGGCATCGCCAAGGGCACGCGCGCGCCGTTGCACGCGCAAGCGCTGCAAGCCTTGCTCGCTCTGTGCCAGACTCAACGCGTGAAATCGCTCCCTGAGCGAGCCTTTAAGCACTTGGTTAAGATTCCAGAGCTCGAGGAACTCATCGCGGATTTGCTGCACGCGTACCGCGCGGATGCCTTTTCCATTCCTCTCATGCGATCGCTCGCCGAGTTCGTAGACGTGCACGCGAATTACGAGCGCATTTTGCGCGCAGTAATCGAAAAAGCACCTCTGCACGGCAAGCACTTCATCGCTGCGGTTCCGATTCTTTTGCAAACAGCCAAGAAGAGCGACAGTGCCGCAGAAACCACGCGGTCCATCTTGGTTCTCGCCGATCAGTACCACCCCGTCGCCATGAGCGAGGGTGTCGATTTCGTCTTCCGCGGCGCTCCGCAAAAGAAGAACAAGGACGCGAGCGCCGAAAAGCCTAAGAAGGACAAGATGATTGCCTCTGAAGAAGACGCTGCGTTTTTACGGTCCGCGTTGCTCGGTTCAGCATCTGGCCCGATGGCGGGACACGCTACGTCGATCGCCGCAGCGCTCGATCACCCGAATGCGAGCTTGCGTGAGAGCGCCATTGCGCAACTCGCCGAAATTGAAGAGGGCGCAGACGACGGCGCAGACGCGCCCTCCTCTCTCAAAAGAGGCTCGGCTTTGGGCTCGGCGATGCTACGCCGGGTCTCCGATGAGGACGCTCGCGTTGCGGCGGCGGCCATGGACTTGAAATCCTTGCGTCGAATGGTGAACAACGACGGTGTGTTGTTTGGCGCGGTCAAGTCTCGACTTCACGCAGCTACCGTGGCGCTCGCAGCGGGGAGTGCGCACAGCGATAGCGAGCGCCGCGTTGCGAAAAAGGCGCTTCGACTCGTTCTGGGCATTCTCTCCAAAGATGAAGACGGTACAGCGCAGTCGGCGCTCGCCAGCCGAGCGGCAGCCTTGGCGTACGAGTACATTTTGTTCTCATCGTCATCAGCGCAACGCAATGTCGTCAAGGCGGCGCTCAACGCGGCTCGCGGCTGCCCGCATCCATCTCTCGACGGCGTTCGCTCAGAAGCGTTGCGCGAAATTGTCGACGGTGCAAAGCCAAACATGGATGGTAAGGAGAGGGAGGCGTTCGAGCAGTCTTGCAACGAGACTGTCTTGTCCGCCTTGGCTGATTCTTTGCTCGAAGGCGGCAAGGCTTGGGTGAACACGAGCGGTGAAGACGGACGCGAACTGTGGATTCGTGAAATGTATAGAGACATGGGCTCCATCGGTCGCGCCACCATTCTCATGGTGTGCAAGGTGGCGTTGGACAAGACGTCTGGGAAGGCGACAGCGCCCGTCGCCGCAGTGCGAAAGGCTTCGTGGTCCATCGTGCAAGAACATTGGAGCGAGGGAGTCGGATCGGCGAGCAAAGTTGATTACGACGTCTACGAATCTGGATCATCTCTTCCGGGCGCTGGCGCGGTGTACAAGTTGGCTTCGAACGAGAAGGCGGCGAAGAAATACGTGCCGAGCTGTTCGCAAGCGCTTTTGAGCTCCATCCTCGCCGGTCTCTCGAAGAAGTCGGCGCAGGAGGCGTCCGAAATCTTGCCAGCGTGCTTCCACATGTTGGCGACTACAGACGCGAGCTCTAGTGATTCTTTGGATGTCGCCATTGGCGAGCGTCTTCGAGATGTTCTCGACGCGAGCGATAGATGCTACGGCGACGCCGGTTCAAGTGCTTTCCTCGCTTCGCGGTTCGCTGCTGATCCAGCGACGACGGATGTTCGCGTTCAAGTGACAGCACTCGAATTGTGCGCGACGTGCTCAAAAACTCCATCCATAGCATCAGTAATAGTCGCCGCCGCATCTAGCGCATCTCCGGTGCGAGACGCCGCAGCCACTCTGCTCGCAACATATGCGCGCAGTAAATCTCTAGGCGCCATCGCCAAGGCGATTGTCAGCGACGCGAGTGAAATATCGCTCAAGGGCGCCGTGGCGATGTGCAAATCCATCGAGCGTGGATTGAGCGAATCGAAGGATTCACGCGGAGAACTCGCCTCCTTCTTAGAACCGATTCAGGAAATGATTACGGAGGAAATGCCAACTCTCGACGCGTACGGGGCTCGGTGTTTGATTGCTTCAACTCGCGGATTGGGTTCGTCCGCCGTCAAGGCTGAGGTGCTCATTCCGGCGCTCGAGTGGGCGATGAACGCGATGACGGCTAGCTCAGTCGCCAAGGCTGCGCTCGCCGTCGAAATCATTCAAGTCTTCGACGTCGAGTACGCTAAAACCTTGGGCAAGAATGGCGGAGACGCTTGGGCGCTGCTCTTGCGGTGCATGACTCTTCCTTCTCCATCTGCAGTTCGCGCGGCGGCGTTTGGCGTCATCACGCCAGACCTGGTACACGTTCTGAAGGAGGACGCCAAGTCGCAACTGTTCAAGGTTCTCTTCACCGCCGTCAATGCTGATCCAGAAGATGTTTCTAGACGCCAAGCACAGGTTGCTGTGGATTCGCTCGTCATTGACGCCAAGGATGTCGTCAAGACGTTGCGCGCCGCCATGCAGCAGACTCCCGCCGCGACTCCAGCGAAGAAGAAGGGCAAGTCTGCCGCTGCGAAACAGGCGGCTGAGTCATTCACGACGTCCAAGGAAGCGGTTCAAGCTGCGGTTACCGCGTTAGAAATTCTATCCTGGAAGCTTGACAAAACGGATAATGTCGAAGTTCTCGTCGAGCCGTGTCAAGAATTCTTGACGGCTCTGATGAACACCACCGCCGCTCGGGCAAAGAATCCGGACGACGACGACGATGACGATTCTGACTATGAAGCTTCAGACGACGAAGAAAGCGGTGTCGCTGCGGGTGGTTACATCGAAGCGCTCGTGCTACGCACGATGGAATCGCTCGCCGCTTCAGGTGTCGGAGGAGACTCTTGGGACGTCAAGCTCATCATTCGCGCCGTCAGAGAAGTTGAGGAAGGCGCTGCTCGCAGCGCCGCACTCGCGTGCCTAGCGCAGATTGCGCACGTCGCGCCGAATGCAGTTCTTGAAAACGTCTTCGAAGTCAGTTCCGTGCTTTCTGACCGCGCTGCGGCGAGCGATGACGTATTGTCTCAGCGTGCTTTAGAGAATGCCCTCGTGGCGGTGGTGCCGGTGTGGTTGAGCAGCGGCGAAAGCCTGACCAACGTCGTTAGTCGTCTCATCGATTCTCTTCCTAGCGCGCCGCCACGCCGCCGTGCGCCCATTTGCGCCGCTCTCGTTCGCGCCGCTCCAGAAGGTGAAGCGCTTCCGGCTATCATTCTCAATTTGTTGCGTCAGTGCAAGAATTTGGAAGCTTCGGCGAGAGATATCCGAGCGCAGACCAGGGCTGTTGTCGACGCCTCGGACGTTCCGGTGGACGACGATAAGTGGGTGATGGAATTACTCGGAGCACTTCTCGTGCGGGAGACCCCGTTCGCTGCGGTCGGCGCGCTCGTGACTGCTCTCAAGGTGCGTTTGTTTTCGTTTTTTTCTTCTTTTCTTCATTTACGTTGTTGCGCGCGCGTTTCAATGACGAAAGATTCACTTGTGTCAGGATTCTGATTCCTTTGATGAGACATACGAATCTGCTGCTTTCCTTCCGAGAAACGATTACTTTTTCCAAGGCTCATTTTCGATTATTTACCAATCTTTGTACTGACCTCATCATCTTTTCAAACGCGCAGGCATCCGCCGAAGAAGGCGGTCGATTGGTGCGCGCGTGCGCAGAAGCGAGCGCGCGTCACTTGTCTTCGACTCAATTCACGCGCGCGCAAAGGCGCGTATCCGACAACGACGGAAAGTCTGCGCTTCAAGACGGCTACGCGTCGCTCGCAGAGTCTGCCATCGTGCTTCTTCAATCGGTCGGGGTGAAGGATGATACGCCCGGAAAATCTCCGTCGTCCAAATCGGCGAATAAAGCCGAAGCGAGCGGACAGAGTCTCCTCAGCGCTTTGGATGGTTTGCTCTCGTCCGGTCCGTTCTTACGCGCGCTCACGCCGTTGCTCGGACACAAGGAAGGACGCGTCCGTCGCAAGGCGCTCACGCTCGTCACGGAGAGATTGCAGAATGCGAGCGCTGAGAGCGACGCGGGTGACGACGCCGAAACCGAAGCGGGTGTCGTTCTCATTCGAGAGCTCTCCGCTTTGATTCAATCAAAGAGCTCTACGACGGCGCAGGCGGCGTTGATGGCCTTGGAAGCGTCCGCGTTGCGTTTCTCGACTGCACAGTCCGCGACAAAGCCTTTGCTCTCCGTTGTTCCCGCTGTCGTGGCTCAACTCGGTTCGGCGTCATCCACGCTTTGCGCATCCGCCGCATTGTCGCTCGCCACGTTGGCCAAGGTGTTGGGCGTCCGCATGGTGTCCGTCGTCAATACCGCCATGCCCGCGTTACTCGCCGCGACGACGTCGAATGCCGAGAAACTTCGCGCAGGCGACGACGGGGAGACCGCACTAGTCGTGCACTCGTGTTTGGCGGCGATTCGCACCTTTATCGCAAACATGGCGGGTTTCGTTTCGCCGTTTTTGAGCGATTTACTCAAAGTTTCTCTGCATCCCGCCGTCGTGCCGTCGATTGAGGACGCAGACGGCGATGGAAAGGGAGGTGTGCGCGCCGTGCACGATCTCGCGCTCGCCATGCGCGAAGAACTCCCTGTGTTGATTGAGTTGAGACTTTTGATTCGCCCATTGGTTGAGTCCTGGGAGACGTGTCTGGCGTACGACGGTATGGATGGCGCCGCATCTTGCGCCGCGCTTCTCGAAATCGTCGCCGCAGCGGGTGATTCTGAAAAGGCTACGAACGCGCACAGACAACAACTCTTTAGTCTCGTCTTGCGAGCGCTCGACATTCGACGCAACGCCCCCGTCGGCGCGCCAGAAGCTGCGCTCGATGCTGTGGAAGGCAAAGCTGTCGTCGCGTGCGTCGCGCTCGCGCTCAAATGCACCGAAAGCGAGTTTCTTCCATTCTTCTTGCAATGCGTCGAATGGGCTCGCGCACGTTCGGGCGAAGCGGACGTCACGCGAACGCGTCTCGCCGCGTTGTTCCGTCTCGCTGCATCCCTAGCGGATGAGCTTCGAGCCGTCTTTGTGCCCTTTTTCAGACACTTGCTGGATCTCGCCGCCGCCGCGCTCGACGTCAACGCCGATCCCACAAGCGGTAAGAAGAAGCGCAAGAGCGTGAATGCGGAAGCGCTCGCGATGGATGACATCTGGCGCATGCGTAAGTGGACTCTTGCCGCGCTCAGGCGATGCTTCCAATTCGACAATGTTGGCTTCATGGACTCGAACCGGTACAACATGCTTTACCCGTTGGTTGTCGAGCAACTCACCGCCGCGCCAACGATGGATATTGAGAATGACCAGTACGACCAACTCACCGCGGAAGGGACGTTTGGTTACGAAGTCGTCTCCGCGTGCTCTTCTCTTTTGGTCGACGCGCCGGATGACGCGCACTGGAAACCGCTGCATCGGGCCATTCTCATGGCCGGGCGAGATAAAAAGATGCAAACTCGTCTCTTCTGCGTGCGAACGATTGAGCAAGTGGTGGATAAACTCCAAGAAGAGTACTTGACCTTGTTGCCCGAAGCGATTCCGTTCTTGGCTGAGCTCACAGAAGATATGGATGCGTACATCGAGCTCGCGACACGCAAGTTGACGAAGCGACTGTCCGAACTCAGTGGCGAAGACTTGAAGACGCTCATGACTGACGGCTTCAATCCGCAGCCAAAGAAGAGCGAGGAAGACGATGACGATTCCGATTGATTAGACCTAGCAGTATAATACACTATATTCTTTGTGCTACTACGTAACGTACACCTAGTGAACATCCGTCTCAACCATTGAGGAGAGATAAAACGAGTTGAAGTCGAGGCGTTCAATCAAGCCCGACGCCGCGACGCTATTCGTGACGCGAGCGCGGAAACACAGTTGCGTCACGAGCGCATGAAATTTGGAATGTATTTGTTGGGCGCCCGCGTACGTTCGACCATCGGTGAGTAACGAATCAGGATCGGTAGACGATAAAAGTTTACGCAGATCGAGAGCGAGCT
>Ga0181601_10000462_pt1 | contig 32674 bp, 26 predicted proteins | sample 041ome_8_FD_133020 | JGI IMG/M metagenome (GOLD analysis project Ga0181601, IMG submission 133020) | Coastal salt marsh microbial communities from the Groves Creek Marsh, Skidaway Island, Georgia - 041407BS metaG (megahit assembly) | ecosystem: Environmental > Aquatic > Marine > Intertidal zone... | reverse complement strand
TCGCGCGCGTCGCCTCTGGCGTCGTCGTCTCTATCGTCGTCTCTATCGTCGTCGTCGTTCGCGTCGTCGTCGGTTACGAAGAATGCACGCAAAAAAACGCACGCAGGGACCGACCGACCGATGGATCGATGGAGAGGGAGATGGAGAAAATCAAACAAAATCCGTCATCGATCGATATGGAAATGGAAAAGCGATGATGGATGGACCGATCGATCGATTCGATTGCGAGATGCGAGATGCGAGATGCGATTCGATGCGTCTTTTTTTCAGATGATTATTATCATGACTACACTGCATACGCATATGATATTTTCTGAAGACTCTCCTCGGGACGGCTGTTCGTTGCGCGCGACGCGACCGCAACCGACGACGACAGTGCGCGACGTCGACGGTCGCCGGTGACGGAGGGAAGGAACCGACGCCGCGCGCTCGAAAAGACGCGTGCATCGGTTTTTGTCGAGCGAACGCGCGGTCTTCGCGCTCGAAAGGACGCGCATCCATCCGTTCATTAAATTAATCTCCTTTGGCGCAAAGGAGCACGACCAGTCGTCCCGGAGGAGATACGCCGAGCGAGCGCCGCGGGGTGAGTCGTCAGTCATGGCGACGCCGAAGAAGAGCGCGAGCGAGGACGAGGGGAAAACCACGGAGGTTGATGATACAAAGAAGGGCGTCGAAGCTCGGGTGTCCGTCGACGAGGAGAGCGTCGAGGATTTCGTCGATTCTATAAAAAAGGAAGACGACAACGACTTGCTCGAGCGGCTGCGCTCGATGGAGCAACACGCGTTCGACCCGGCTAACAACCTGTTGAACCGGGCGCAGTTCAGCGAGCTTCTCGAGCTCCAGTCGGAGACTGAGCCGGAATTCATGGGTGAGATTGTGGATATGTATTGCGTGGATTCCCAAGAAATGTTAGACGAACTCAAGACGATATTACTGAGCGACGACGAGACGACTGAGGAGGGATACAACGCCGCGCGAGCGGCGCTGCACAAACTGAGAGGTTCCTCTTCCACGCTCGGTGCCGAGGGTATTCAGCGCACGTGCGAGACGCTTAGAGAACTCTGCGTGAGCAAGGAAGTGGACAAGATTGCAAAGGGACCGGATGGATTGGAAGAGTTGGAGAAGCGGCTCGATATCCTCCGAGTCTTTCTTAAGAAGTACGTCCGCCTCAGCAACGAGTGCACCGAACGGAAGCTCACTCGAAGCGCCAGCGCGTGACGCCAAGAATATTTACATAGCATCATGCATCTTTTCGCATGTGCACACTGTTTAGCGACGACTAGTCGAGAGTTTTAGACGTGGTGTGCGCGACTCGTTCTGTACAACTTACCCGCCGTACCAACCACTGACATCAACACGAGAGCGCGCATGAAGACGAATGTAATGCACATAAGTACACAATGAATAGAAAACTACAAGTACTAGTACACGTGAGATACAGTCATCGATTCTGCGCGCCTCCAGTCCAACGGGGCGGAGGAGGAGGACCTCGGCCACCCAAACTAGGACCTCTCCACGAGGCACCAGTGTTTGTCTGGCGCCGGTTCGCACCACCTCGACCGCCGCCGTACTTGGCGGCGTATCCTCTCGACGGATGTTTCGAAGGCGGGTGCGACGAGACTCGACCGCGTCCACCGCCGCCTGGTCCTCGCCAACCGCCTCGACCGCCACTCGAACCGATGTTGAACGTCGTCGGAGCTCGCGAAAAATCAACATTCATCCGGGATTTTGTTGGGCACTCTCTAGCGATGTGTCCGCGCTCGCCACAGTGGAAACACGAAAAGTCTGGCGCCGTGCCTCCACCAAAGCCTCTACGGGCGTGGACGCACGACGAATCGAGGTGGCCTTCGCCTCCGCAGCGGCAACAGCTCGGCAAGCCCGGCGGCATGGAGTCTTGCGGGGCGCAACACAAGTGTCCCTTGGAACCGCACACGTAGCAGTGTATCTGAAGCAAATCGCTCGTATCGAAACGATAGGCGCAATCTGCCACGGTGTGACCCGATTTTCCGCACCTGAGGCAACAAAGCGCCTGCGCGTCTCTGCCGGCGCCGCGCACGTGCGGACAGTCGCGCGACTGGTGACCCGGAATCAGACAGTTGAAGCATAGGCCGTGCGGACAGTCTCGAGCGACGTGCGACTTGAATCCACAGAGGTGGCACGCTTTTTTCTTTGCCGGCAATTCGCACTCGGACTCCCTGTGCCCACCCTGACCGCACCTAAAGCAACGCAACGCCGCCGCCTCGTAGTCCTCGTCAAAATACCGAGGTTGTCTCAAAATGTTTCTAACCTCCTCGTTTTCTAATTCTTGTTCGGGCGTCACCACGGGTTCGACATCGGAACCAGAGTCGTCGCTCGATACCTTTGTCGTTTCCACCACAACCCGCGCCGCCGGCGCCTCCTCGCCCTCGATCTCCCCGTCTTCGGCGGCTGCGCCAGCGTCCTTCTTCTTCGACTCCTTCTTCTTTGACTTTTTCTTCGTCGCCGGTGATGCCCCTTCGGCAGGACTCGTCGGCGTCGTCGTCGTCGTCGCTATCTCTCTCGTTGGAGGTCGTTTCGCCCGTTTCACCCTTCTCGTCGTCGTCGCACCGTCCTCGTTCTTTCCCTCCTCGCTCCTTTTCTTCGTCTTTTTGCGAATCATTCGGTGCTCCTCGTCATCATCACCGTCCGTCGCCGTCGTCGCTTCGCCTTCTTCCTCTCTCTCTCGTTTCTTCCTCCTCTTCGTCGACCCCATACGTACGTACGTACGTATACCTCGGCCGTCGTCGATTCACGTCGTCGATTCACGTCGTCGTGTGACGTCCCGTCCCGACGTTCTCCTGCGGCTCCTCGGTCGGTCGAGTGTTCCTCGGAGCGCGCGTCCAACCTCTACCGACGACGAGTGATGCGTGGGGAAAGTCGACGCGCGGTGCGCGCGTCAGGGGCTGAAAAATGTCAACAATCGAGAGTGGACCGGAGTGGAGCCGAGTGCGCGTGTCGCGCGGACGGATGGAATGGAATGAATGGAATGAATGGATGGAACGAATGGAATGGATGAATGGAACGGAACGCCCCCTCAGAGTTGGTCGACGATACGCGCGACGCACGCGATGCGAGCGCCACCGACGCAACCTCTTCGTGAGATCGCGAAGAGACGAGGATGTATGCGTCATCTTCGAACCGACGCGTCGGCGGCGGCGGCGACCGCTACCGGGGACGCCGCCGCCGCTGCCGCTGGATCGGCGTCGTCATCCAAAACGCTCCTGCGTAACCTCGCCGTCGGGGCTTTTGGTATCGCCGCGAGCGCGTCCACGGCGGCGTGCGCACCCTTTGGGTTTGGTGGTGGTTCGTCGAGCGGGAAAAACCCCACCGCGGATTCCTCGGCGTCTGCCCAGACGACGAGCGAGATTAAACCGAGCCGGTCGAACAAGTCGGGCGCCAACGCGGCGTTCGACCCAGAGGCGCTGGAGCGAGGCGCGAAGGCTTTGAGAGAGATTAACGCGTCTCCGTACGCCACCAAGGTTTTGGAGCTGTCGAGAACGCAGGAACAGACGAGACAGTCGGAATTCCGAGCGAGGGAAGCCGAGGCGAACGCTGCGGCGGCGGCGCACGCGACTGAGCGGGAAAAGGTTATGTGGAGCGAACAGAGCCGAGTGGAAAAGGAGCGGTCGCAGCAGGCGGCGCAGTTGAAACAATATGACGATGAGTTGGCACGGAAACGCCTGGCGACTGAGCACGAACAGCGTCGTCAAAGAAACGCAGAGATGGTCAAACTTCAAGAGGAAGGGGTGGAGAGACAAGAGGCGATCAAACGAGCGACTGAGGAAAAGATTCAACGAGAGCGAAGAGAGACGGAACGATACCGAGCTGAATTGGAACGAGAAAACTTGCGAGCCAAGGCGATCGCCGAGGCGGAAGGTCGCATCGCGGAGAATAGAAAGAATGAGGACGTCATTCGTCGTCAAATGATTGCCAAGGTTTCCGCCGAGACGGAAAAGGCTGTCAAGCTCGTGCAAGAGACGCTCGCCCTTGTTGGTGGCGGCGTCAACTCCATCTTGGCGGACCGCGACCGAATGATGATGTTTGTCGGTAGCGCCACGGCGCTCGCCGCTGGCGTCTATGCCTCGCGAGAGGGCGCAAGATTTGGTTTTAGACAGCTCGAAAAGTACATTGGTCAACCATCACTCATTCGCGAGACCTCACGTGGGTCCTTTTGGAAGCCCAAGCCGGCTACTACGGCGAACGCCGCCGGCGAGGGCAGCGAGGCGAAGGGTATCCTCGGTGACGTCGTTCTCGGTGACAAGTTGCAAGAGCGCGTCCAGCGACTCGCCGTGTCCACCGCGAACACCAAGCGTCACTCGGCTCCTTTTAGAAACATTTTATTCTACGGACCGCCCGGTACCGGTAAGACGATGGCGGCGAAGCGCTTGGCTCGCTTTAGCGGTCTCGACTACGCCGTCATGACTGGGGGTGACGTCGCTCCGCTCGGTGCGAACGCCGTCACCAAGCTTCACGAGACTTTTGACTGGGCGTCCACCTCTCGCAAAGGTCTCTTGCTCTTCATCGACGAGGCTGATGCGTTTTTGGCCAAGCGCGGCGGCGACGTCGCCGGCAAGGAATCGAGAGCGGCACTCAACGCTCTCCTTTACCGTACTGGTGAGATGAACCGCGACGTTGCCTTGGTTCTCGCCACGAACCGCCCGGAAGATTTGGATAAGGCTGTTTTGGATCGCATGGACGAAACCGTGGAGATTGGTCTCCCCGATCTCGAGGCTCGCAAGCGCATGGTCAAGTTATATTTTGATAAGCTCATCGTTCGAGGCGCCGATGCCGGCGACGACAAGCCTGCAAAATCCTTCTTCTCTGGTTTGTTCAAGCGCAGCGTGCCGGATCGCCCGATTCCGGTGAAGGATATCACCGACGCCGATTTGGACAAGGTGGCGAGCGCGACTGAGGGCTTGAGCGGCCGTGAAATTTCAAAGCTTCTCGCAAGCGTTCAAGCGTCGGCACACGGGTCGGCGGATGGGGCGTGCACAAAAGCCATGCTCGAGGAGGTGACTCAAACCAAGTTGCAGGAAAACAAGAAGAAGGCGCAGTGGTGAACGAGTCACCAACGGGGGGATACATAGTAAACATCTATTTACCGTCTAGTCATTGTTGAGATCTCTAATACAAACTACAGTAAAAAGTACATCACTTCACACGCGTTCATCCTGCTTGTTCGTCACCTCAATCTTCCCCACGCGCGCCGGATCGATAATCAGCGCGGCGAGCTCGTCTCGTCGACGCGCTTGATGCGCAAACCCAAAGCTATTGATGAAAAACCCTACCACGGCGACCGAGAGACCAAAGAAAATCAGCGCACGAGAGGCGTCGGCCGATTTCGATTTGCTCACGAGACGCGGCGGCGCCGATATGTCTTCGAATTTCGGCATACCAGCGTCCGCAACCCTCTCGTTCATGCGCACCTTTTCCACCTGCGACGCCTCATACGCTCGGTGCGAAACGTGCGTTGGAGCGCTCTCCGCATCGACGCTTGAAGCGCTCGACATCGACGAAGGGTCAGGCTGTGGCGCCGTTCTCGACTCGCCGTCTCGCATCGTCTCGCTAGATCTGGCATCCTCTGCTTCCTTTTCCTTTGACCTTTTCCCTATGTTTTCACTCAACGCGCTGGCGACGACGCTCCTCTTGACGCTCCCGTCGCGCAGCATTTCTAATAACCCATCGGGCAAGGTTTCCATCGAGTCCACCTTGCTCGTGAGTACCATTTCTACGTCGTCGCCGCACGTTTCGCTCGCTCGCGTTGACAAGCGCGCGCACGCCGGACGGTCATTTCTATATCGCTTACCCAACGCCTCCACCGCATCTGTCGCGTTCGTCCCTTCCGGAAGTTCCAAACACCACCTCGTGTCTCTCTTTTTCATCCTCACGTCGTCCCCGCTTCGCCACTCTCTCCAAGCTGTTCCTCCGGCGAAGGATGGCACTACGAAATTAGTCACGGCGCTCGGCGCCGCAACGACACCCGCCAACGCGTCCTCAACGTGCGACGACGACAACCCGAGGGCGGGATTTCCACCAGAGCCAGAGAGCACCAAGACTCGATTCGCCGCCTTGGCCACCGCGGCGTAGCACCGAAGCGCTCGCACGTCGTCACGCAAAGACTCGCTCGCGGGCGTCCACACGAAGAGTGGCGCTGCACCTCCGTTTCCACGAAAGCCTTCGCACGCCGTCGGTAACACCGCGAGCGCGGCGATCGAGGCGAGGACGCAGGCGGAGACGACGGATCCTCGTCGATCCATCCTACGTCGTCGCCGTCGGACGACGACGTCGACGTCGACGGTGGCGTCGGTGCGCATCGTCCGAGAGCGTCAACGACTGAAGCGCTCAAGCTGTTGGGTGTTGGACCGTCAACAAAAGAATACTAAATCAATCAGTCGTTCGATGCGCGCCAGACTGCGACCCGCGTGGGTGCGCGCGGGAATCCATGCCAGACGCGGAGACGACGCGGCTTTTACCCCGCGACGTCGGCGGCGACGGCGGGATCGCGGGAACGAAGGCGTCGATCCCGTCGACGTCGAGTCACAGACGTCAGAGGAGAAGCGTGCGAAGATGGATGGTGTTGTGCGCGGGAGCGTTCGCGGCGTTTGATTTATGCGGTCGAGCGTACGAAAAGGCGGTGTACGGCATCGGGGATAACGATGCGGCGGTGGCGTTGACCAAAGCGCAGTATCGTTCGTCGAAAGGGGCGCTTCGCGAGCTGCGATGGACGCCGACACAGGGGTTCTTTCTCGTCAACGGCGCCGGTTTCTTTTGCAAGTCGTGGTTTGGAAACGCAAACTTTGAGACTTGGGCGAGGGATGTGTTCGTCGAGACGTTTAGAAAACACTTTCCGAGTAGAATAGAAAAGACACAGTCGGCGTTTAGCATTCTGTACACGGTTCAGGATGCGCCTTTCACGCCGTGTCTCAATGCGACGTATGCGAAGGACAACTGCGATTTCGACTCGTGGGTTCCAATCTACGCGTTCGGATCGACACCGCGCAACGCATCAGCGCTTCCGACGATGGTGCGCGCGCCATTAGTGACTTTGGTTGAGTGCTTTGTCGATAGAATCGGAGATAGTCCGGATGCGGCTCGAGCCGCTGGTCAAGCTTTCAACGAGACGCCGAGTTGCGGCTTCTTAAATTATGAAACGGAAAAGTACACTACCATGGACAAGTGTCACGCCTTGTCCAACGATGTGGCGTGTAAACCGTACGACAGGGGATTGTTCACGCTCAATTCGGTTGATGATCCCTCTCTGTACTCTTGGGACTCTCTCGAGTCAAAGTTGTTTTGGAGAGGAAACGACTTTTGGTTCCTGTCGAGCTTGTATCCAGAAGGCAAGAGTTCCTCGGAGTGGTTCGTGCACCAAGTGGCTTCGGCACCGGAGAGTGAACGCGAAAAGTTGATCAAGTTCCATTTGTCGGGCAAGTATATTGGTCCGCGCACGCGTGCCGTGTTCATGTCTCTTCTCCAACCAGATCGCATCGACGCAAAGTTCTTCGACTGGGGCAACTTCACCGGTAGCAAGGAAAACCGCTTAGAAGACGGGCGCGTGCTCGGCATCGACGCCTACGAGCGGTCGACTGAGGAAACGACGGCCAAGTACCGATATCAAATCGATCTCGGCGGCGGTGGCGGCACTACGTTCACTGGAACGATTTCAAAGCTTTCCATGCCGGGCGTGTTGCTCCACCACACCTCACCCACCGTTGATTCTTACTTTTCGTTCCTCAAACCGTGGACGCACTACGTCCCCGTGGATGTGGAATTGCAAAACTTGGAAGAACGTCTAGATTGGCTCGATCAGAACCCGGATAAGGCGCACGCCATCTCGAAGGCGGCGACTGAATGGACCAAATGGTTTCGAAAGGTGTCGACGCTTTTGATGTACCACGATCGCACACTGGTGCAACCGCTCCGCGCACACATCGATCCGCAAGGTCAACACTACGTCGCCACGCCTGATACCCAATACTCCCAATCCCATTAGCATTCCATTATTGATAGCAAGAAACCCCTTGAATTAAAACGTTGTGTTGTAATGTTTGCAAAAACTGTTGTTGCCCGTGACAGAGTCGTCGTACAGGAAATTGAACCGTCACCTTTTTGTGCTTCACTCGACGTCGCGTTGACCGGGCGTTGATCGCCCGTCGACCGCCGTAGAGCTCGACCGCGACGACTATCGATCTGATGCGAGCGGAACGCGACGGACCCACAGCCGTGGCGAGATTTACCGCACACGCTTCGGGCGATACCGAACGCGTCTCGGTCTCTGCGTGCGCATGTTTGTCAAACCAGTCTGGTGATTCATTGGAGACGACGGTCGTCACGTGCGCGAGCGACGGGACGGTGGCGACGTGGCGATCGAAAAACGTCAACAAAGATGCATCACGCGCGTCAGCGGGGCGATCGATTAGTGGAGACTTGACAGTCGTGGGGTGTCACGACGGAGCGGTTGCAGTCGCGTGTTCGGCGTCTCGGGGCGTCGTTGCGAGCGGAGGACTCGATGGACGAGTGCGATTTTGGAAGATGGATACGCCTCGCCCGTTCACTTGTCGTAGGTACGTACGTAAGGGTTGAAAATTCTGTCTTTTTACTCACGCGTATCATCTTTGTCTCAGGAATTGCATCGGCGCGTTGCGTCAATGCGCAGCGGTGCGCTCGGTGGTGTTTGCTTCGGATGGGGACTCAATTTTGACCGCGTGCGACGATAAGACGGTCAAAATACACAACTTGGTACAGACGGAATCAAGCGAGACGCGAGGTACGCCACTAGACGCCTCATCCGTTTCGAACGTCAGGGCAACGCATCAAGCGACTCTGGTCGGACACACAAATTGGGTGCGAGAGGTATCCGCATCGCAAGACGATGCTCTCGCATGTAGTGCTTCAGACGATAGAACAGTCAAGCTGTGGGATCTGGCTGTTGGTTCGTGCATCAACACCTACGAAGACGTGCGAAGATTACCCATGCACACGACGTGTTTCCACCCGAATGGATATCTCGTCGCCGGCGCTGGAGCTTCCAAGAGTGTTTCAATCTGGGACGTTCGATGCGGCAGACTGGCGCTCGCGCTCGCCAGAGCACACAAACAGACGATTCGATCCGTCTCTTTTCACCCGGGCGGTCATCACGCGGCGACAACCTCGGACGACGGCACCGTGAAAATCTGGGAACTTCGAGCGGGTAGATTAGTGTACACGCTTCGAGCACACGGGGATGAGGCTGTCTTGCGATGCGCGTTTTCGTCTGTCGAGAGCGACGTCTTCGTCTCAGGCGGCTCTGACGGCAAATGCATCGCGTGGCGAGGCGATTTTCCATCCTCTTCGGCATCAAGAACACGCCACATCGAGTCATCAGATTACGAAATCCCGAAATCTCGCGAGAATCCCGATGAAGAGGATGATTTCATCGATGTGTCAGCCTCGACCGATGGATCGACGCCATCGCGCGCGCGCGCGAACCGCCATTTCGATCATCCATCATCCTTCCGAGCCCGAGCCTTGAGTGTGGTGTTCAAAGCGCTTCATCATCGCCTCGCCGACGTCGAGTCTGCCCTCGACGCCCGTCGACATCGTCCATCGACGTCCGAGTTTCGCCTGCGTGGCGCGCGCGTCAAACCAGCAGCCTAGGGTTTATCCTAAATCCGTAGGGTTAAGGACGCTCCCTTTGTGAGACACAACGATCTGGAGTCTCTCCCTTGTTCGCCGTTCGTAATCCGTCGACTTTTTGGATGAGGTCGAACTGCCGATAATCATATGTGTAAACAGTATAAACGCGTTTCGCGACCCTCGCTGACGCCTGGGCCGATGAGGTCGCTCTTGCCCTCGAAACATCTGCCGTCGTCGCTCGCGTGAGACTCTGCGCTCGCGTCATAACTCAGCTCGCCGACGCGCCGTACACGCCGTTCGACGAACTCGACGCACCCGATCCGACGACTGCTCGCCGAATCGTAAATCCGCTGTAAAGCACGCCACACACGCCGTTGATCGAGAAGAAACATGATCGCTCAAGTCCAAAAGGTGCAAGTTTCCGTTGCCACCCCGACCGTCGCGCGAAAGAGCGCGCGCGGCGCCACTGCTGTCGTTCGCGCGAACGCCCGTGACCAAGCGGCCGCCGCCGTCGTCGCTCTCAGCGTCATGGCGAGCCCGCTCTCGGCCACCGCCGCTGTCGAAGTCGCGCAGGTTGCCAAGGGTGACTCCAAGTCTGCCGCTGCCGAGTTGTTCGCGGCCCAACAAGAGAAGACCAAGGTTAAGGTTACGGAAAAGAAGACGAAGAAGCTCGCGGCGAAGGGTCCGTCCTTCAGCGCCCCGTCCTTCAGCGCCCCGTCCTTCAGCGCGCCGTCCATCTCTTTGCCGTCCTTCGGTGGCGCGAAGAAGGCTGCCCCGGCCAAGGCTGCCGCCGCCCCAGCAAAGAAGGCGGAATCTGGCTCTGGCTCCAACTTGGGTCTCATTTTGGCCGTGCTCTTCTCCCCGCTCATCGCTGTCCAAGCTGTTTCCTTCCAAACCATGGCCCGCCTTGCCAAGCAAAGCGCTGACAAGTAAGCGCGTTGACATATAGTGGGGCGAATCATGGCAGCTTTGATTTCGTAATATTACACAAAACAAAATTTCATAAGCGACCGCCTCTCGGCGTTATTTCACGCGCGATGCCCGAGCTTGTTGAAGACGCGCTCTGCTGTCGCGAAGCGCCGTTTGAGCTTGTTCCACGAGTGTTTGGAGTTCCTGTATAGCTTCATCCGTCTCTTCGGCTTCTGTAATCAGTGACGTTTTTCTCAACAACATGTCGGCGTTCGCTTTCGCATCCGCACGCACGCGAGCTTCGGCGTCAAAAAAGTCCCGAACGGTGTCGATAGCATGTTCACTGGGCTCAGCTTCAACAGCGGGTCCCGGTTTCATCTGTCTCATCGTCAAGTCGACATGCTTGCTCGCCGCAAGTTCGCTGCGAAACTCGCGCTCCGCCATCTTATCGTTACTGGAATTTGAAGTGGGCTTTCTCTTGGAGCTCAGACGCGTGGTAACCTTTTGCTGGCTGTAATGCTGAGCCAAAATTTCAGAGTACTCTGAAATATCAAAGTTTGTCACTGCTTCGAGTCCTTTCTGCCTCACAGCCTCCACGTCGTAAGCCATGGCGGCTTCTTGCTCGCTGTCGTAGAGACCAAGATATCTGTACTTCTTACCGACGAGCTGTCCAATGCGAGCCTCGAATTTCCCTTTGGCGTGACGCGTAACACCTCGAAATTTTGAACTTCCTTTGCAAAATCCTTTACTTTGGCGGCGCAAGGACAAAACGAGATCATCCTTGGTGATTGTATCGAGGTTGGCCAACTCTTGCGCATAGTTGCGCATGTCAAAGTTGGTCTGTGCGCATCGACCTCGACACTTGACCGCGCACATGTCATACGCGAGCGCAGCTTGTTCCTCAGAGTCAAAACCTCCCAAATAAACTTGCTTACCGGATTCCCAAATGTGTGCTTCGTATCTTCCTGTCCGACAATGGTGAGTCCTGTGACAATAAGACGACGGCGGTTAGTCCAGAGTGCTCGGAATGTCACACTTGACAGTCACTCACACTCCACGATATTTGCTGGTCGAGCGCACGGATCGTTTTTCTACAGCAACCACTTTGCCTGCCCGTGGATATCTCTTCGTTCCAGACCCAGATCTTCTCTTTGATCGCTCGAAATATTCCCCCGTAGGCGCATTGCTGGGCGCCAGCGCGTCTTCTCTCCTAACCACTTTGGGGAGATCAAATAGTTTACTGAAGTCATCTTGTGTACCAAAGAACGCGTTCTCGTTGGACGGGGCGTCAAGCATCCACGCATTGAAATCAAATGATGATGAGTCGCTGACGTTGACATGGTTTGGACTGATTCCCTGTACATCGAGCGTGGTGTCATACGTCGCCGCTTGGACCAAGTCGTTGTTCAATTCGTTCACTCTTCTGAACAGCACGTCTGCAGCATCCATGTCGCACATGGCAAGCATCTCTTCATCAATGTAATCCTTCAATTCGAAATCCATAGCGTCAGTTGCGTCGTATTTCACGTTTGATCCATTCTGGTAATCGTTCAGGAATTCGTCAGAAAAGTGTTCAAATTTATCCGACGAGGACATTGCAAAGACGGGTTGCTGTTCTGCTCTGAGTTTTTACAGCACCATGTGCGATTGCGTCTACGTTGCCACAGAGTTTCGACGTCGCGATGCGATTTGCACGAAGAACGATGGTGTCGAGGCGTCGAAGTTTCGGGGTTCCGAGACACGAGTGCCTCGAGGCTACAAACAAGAATTGAGTTAACATGCAATGCCTCGGGGTTTCGCGCTGAGTCGTTCATTTCATTACACTACTAAGTACTATACTTCGGATTCATTTACATTGGGGACTTGAGACTCGCGCCACTCATCCGTCTGCTTGATCCATTCTATAACTAGAGCGCTGTTTTCAGCACGCTTCGGTTTGCGATTCTCAGCCAAGTCCAAGCATTGTTCGGCGTCTTCGACTGAAAAGTCGCAATCATTATCGTAAAGATATTTGAGCACTTCTACATGACCTTCTTGAGCAGCAACGTGCATGATTTGATTCGCTTCACCATCCGGTCTTTTGAAATCGTTCCATCGCTCGAAATCACAGCAGGGAACCGCTTTTTTGAGATACTTGATGCATTCCAAGCTACCGAACGCGCACGCCGTGTGCAGAATGTCACACGTAACGTTGAAGCCGCATCGAACGAAATGTTCCAAGACTTCACGCGCTGAGATGTGCGTACCATCCTCTTTTGTATTGAACGATTCTGGCACGCGCTCAACCGCCGTACGGAGGGCATCAATCTCTGCGCAATTACGCTCGCGAGAAGCTTCTCTCGACAGCGCCCAATTAGCCACTTCAATTGGATTCTTGCTACGCCAAGCGCACATCACGAAGACTTCGCGATCCCAACAGAGTGCATGAGTGTATTTCTCTGCGAGACGCACACATTCCTTGCGCACCGCTTCACACTTTTGTACATCGCCCGCTTCGATCGCATGAAGCATTTTGTTCCACATTATACGTCGCTGTATCTCGTTCATTTTCAGCTTTTCGTCTGGATTGGTGGTGGTAGACTTTGGCTGACCTTTGAGCTTTTCAGATGGCGTTTTCCGCGCCGTAAGTTCTTTAATGCGCGCATCACATGGGTTGCATACGGACGTTCGAGATTCTGCAAACGCCACATCCGCGCTCGTTCTCTTGCACCGATGACAAAATTTCAACCCAGAGGGCTGAAAGTAAACCGTTCCGTCTCGGCGCATCTTTGCGTGGGAAGTCTTCTGAAGCTTGATGATCGCGTTGTTGCTGAGCATGCACTCTTCGTCTTCCATCTTTTCTCCCTCTTCATCATCGAATGACGCGTCGTGATCCCTTCGAGGAGAGTCTCGAGTCCAAGCCGAGTCGCTCTTGGCGCGCTTCTTCACCGCCTCGACAACTGTCTTCGTCCCAGCTTCCAAGCAACTTCTCTTTCGACCTTCGTCCTCGTCTTCGATCGACGTCCGTCGGAATTCACCCACCGGAGTGCTCTCTCCACCGATCCCGCGCTCCAGTTGCTTCACTCTATCGCGTAACCGCGAGTTTTCGTACTCCAACGAAGCCTTCTCCAGCTTGCATTCCAAGAGCTCGACACGCGTGCGCTCAAAGCGCAAGAGCTCGTCCTTGATGGCTACCTCAAACTGAAGTCGAAGCTTATCGACGTCCACGCCTTCTCCCGAACTCATCGACACCGGGGCTGGACGCCGACGCGTCGGCGTCTTCCGTCGTACGTACGTACGAACGAACGAACGAACGAACGAACCGTACTGACGACACGAGTCGGTTATCTCCTCGGTTGACTGTTCCCACGCGCGCGTGATTGGTTTGGTTTGGTTAATTCATCCATAGTGTTTACACATACAGACTGATGGGACGTGGAGTGACGCGCCTCGAAAACGAGACGCGAAAGAAAGCCGAGGCAGGGGACGATGGGAATGAAAAATGCGCGACATTCGTGCCATTACACGTTCCTAAACTGAAACGACCCGAATACGGCCGCGACAAGACTACTACTCACCGTACTACACGCGCTCATCACCGCTCCTACAAAAGTGCTCGATTAGATGATGCCAATCTTGTTGGCGACGTCGACGGCGTCGTAGTCCTCGTGGAGACGAACGAACGCCTTCTTCAAGCCATCCGGGCGGATGAGGGTGTTAATCTTAACGCATTGGATGTCGTACATGCGCTTCACCGCCTCCTTGATTTGCTTCTTGTTGGCGCGCGGGTCAACAATGAAGACGAGCGTGTTGGTGGTTTCAATCTTCGCCAAGGCGTTTTCGTTGGCCAACGGGTGCTTGAGGATCTGCGCAATCGTCGTAAATCGCACGAGGTGCAATCCATCGTCAGTCATCTCGCTCTAATTTCGATATCGAATCGTTTCGACGCCCTCCAGCCTAGGAGACGACCATTCCGTCGCGCGCGCGGCGTCTCTTCAGAAAAACCCTAAAGCCTCCTCTCGCGGTCGATCGAGCATCGCGTCGTACGCACCTGGAACTGGTCGAGCTTTTGCTTGCCCGGCACGGAAACGCGCGGGTACGCCGGCTTGCGTTCATGCTTCAAGGTGCGCGGCCTGTGTATCGAATCGCATCGTCGTCGTCAGTCATCCACGTCGTCAAGTCATCGTCCGTCAACTCGGATCGCTCAGACATCACACGGGTCGCGAGGTTGAGAGCAGAAATCTCTACGCACCTGTGGAAGGTCGGGGAGAAGCGCTTCTTCAAGAGCTTGCCCTTGGCACCCTTCTTCACGAACTTCGCAGCCTTGCTGGCCTTGTTCACCTTTTCGTCTGCGCTCGCGTACGTCATTGTCGTCGTCAGTCGTCTCGCTCTCATCCGCACCACCCGCCGCCCGAAAGCCCTCGCGAGGCTCAGACCCGAAGCGCGCCGTCCCTCCTCCCACGCCTCGTCGCCGCGACGTCGCCGCCGCGAGGGATCGACGCGTTCGTTTTATCCTTCATTTGTTTCCACCGTCGTTCGCCTCGTCGTCGTCGCGCGTACCCTTCTTCGTCGGCGCCATCTTCGTCGTCGTGCGTCGGTAAAAGGCGGACCTCACCGCGACCGCGACCTCGGTGTCCTCGAACGGGACGACGAGGACGAAAACCCGACCGATCCCATCGAACAATCCCATCGAACACGAGTCACGACTCGTCCAAAGCGAATCCATCAATCTCGAACCCGCTGTTTCGTGAACGGTACAAAAAATCTAATCGGTGCGATCCATCGATCCATCGTCGCGGCGTCATCGATGAAAACACCGATCGGAGGGAGGCGAGGCGAGGCGAGCGGGTCGAGAGCGCGCGGGTGAGAGCGATCGGGAAAAATGTGAAATTTGCGTGGATGGATGGATTATCGGACCGCCCGACCGCGCGTCCCGACGACACTCCAGCGCTCGACGGAGGCGTGGGAGCGAAGCGAACCTTTCACAAAGGTTGTCACGGACGGACAGACGGAATGCGCGCGTCGTCCGGTAAACGGGACGGGGACGCGGGAACGTCGGGACGGTTCGAAGCGTTCTCGAGGTACACGGTGCGCAAGGGACAAACGCTGAGCGATGTGGCGAGGGAGACGAGGACGCGCGCGGAGGTGATTCTGTTGCTGAACCCGCACGCGAGCGCGAAAGGGTTGACGGCGGGGAGCGTGTTGGAGGTGCCGATGCGAGCCGTGGAGGATGGTGGACGAGGCGGGGGAGCGGCGAAGACGAATGCTTCAAAGGGACACTCAAAGGAGAATTCAGCCGACTCCTCGAACGGCAAGGCGAGCGCAGAAGGCGCGAGTTCTTCGGGTTCGAAGGCCTCGAAAGGAGGAAAAGATGAGAAAAATGATAAAGCTGTGAATGATGGCGCGGATAAGAAGTCGTCGTCGCGTGGACGCAGTGGTACGGGTGCGTCGGGTAAGGCGGAGACGCACCGATCGTTTAGCGGGGAAATGTATCGGTCGTCGTACCCGGTGCTCGAGCGCAGGAGCAAGGAGTTGCGATCGGAGATGAATCGTGTGCGCGATGATACTCCAGCCGGAAAGTTCGTCGGTGAGATCTTTGAGCGCTCCAAGGAGGGTGGCATGGCCCTGTGGAGAAAAATGACTTTGCACGTCGTCGCCAAGTCGTCCGAGGGAGATGCAAAGCAGCAAGAGCAAGCCAAGAAGAAGGAGGCCTCGAAGAAGAAGCAAACTGAGCCGAAGAAGGCTGTCGCGCCAAAGCCCAAGGCGGAGTCGAAAAAGGTTGTCGCGCCAAAGCCCAAGGCGGAGCCGAAAAAGGTTGTCGCGCCAAAGCCCAAGGCGGAGCCGAAGAAGGCTGTGAAACAGGAACAAAAGTCAAAGGCAACGACGCCATCCGGGGAGACGGATCACTCTGTCAAGGATATCGCCTGGACGCTCTTATTCACCGTCGGTATGGGTCTCGTCGGACGTGGTCTGAAGATGATTGGTGAAAAGTATCACATCGCTGAAGACACGGAAGAAGGCGAAGAGTGGCATCCGTCCACCTTGTGGAAGTGGACTAAAGACAAGTTGGTGTTCCTGCCGTGCAAAGGCGGCGGGATGTGTCTGACGCTGCGAGATGAAAACGCCGATCCAGATGCGCCAGTCAAGCCACGTACTAGAGTTGGTTCAACCTCGAATTACATCACGTCGACAAACTTTGCCGCGCGCGCGGCACCGGTCGAGAAAGTCATAATAAAACAGGTGAAGAAGACGCAGACGCGACTTCAAGCTCTCCTCGAGAGCATGAAGATTCGTAGCATCGACGATCTGACGGAAAATGTCTCGCAGCTCGAGCGACTCGTCAAGGATAACAAGTTTGAAGACAGCGCAGAACGTCTCAAGGCGAGAGAAAAGCTCGAGGAGACCAAATCTCGACTCACCGAAGCCCGAGGAATCTTATCGCAGTGGGTGGATCATTCCGCGGATAGCGCGTACAAGGAGAATCTCAAGCGTAAGGTGCTCGCGGCCTGGGTGGAGGTTCTCCCCGAGGTTTACCGACGCAAGAGCATCATGACAAAGGTGTTCGTTCGCTGGCAGCAGCGTTCGATGGCTGCGGCGTTCAACACGTGGTACGAAAACGCGCACCAACTCAAGGTGCTCCGCCTTCGACAGCAGGGTGAGGAGATCCAACAAAAGCTCAAGGAGGAGCGCAAGCGCTTGGAAGAGAAGCGAATCGAAGACGCCGAGCGTCAAATCATACGCGAAAAGGAGACGCAAGCGACAATCAACATGTCAAAAAACCAGAGGAAGAAGCGCAACAAAAAGCTCAGGGAGCAGGCTGAGAAGAACGCCTTTGCGGAGCGTCTCGACGCAGCCGCGAAGGATTCTCTCGTTTAATCCAGGTCAGAGTTGTTTGAAAAGTTTCTTTTCGTTTCGTCGGCGCGACGCGCGCGCGACGAGGAAAAACTATGCGGCGTAGTGAGCGAGCGAGCGCCAAGAGCAGGATGGCAGAAAAGCAAAAAGCACAGCGAAATTTAACGATCAAAGCGCGAAAATTGTTATTTTCAACAAATCACGGTTGTTCTATCACTTTACTTACGTCCTCGCGGAAACTTGCCCGAGACCCCAAAAATCACCCGTCATCCTCTGAGAGTCTCGCTTATTCGGCGAGTGTAGGAGTTCGTGCACCAACTCGAACGCTGCCGCCAGAGGCGACTGCGGGGGCGCGTTGTCAAACCCGTTGCCCAACCGCATCGAAGAAGGCGACGCCGAAATGACAGTTTCAAGCGCTCCCGGGCTCATCTCTTCGATCGGCGTCGGTGAGGGCACGTCACAATCTTCAAATAACACCCGCGCACCCGAGGAACTCGGAAGACCGACGCTCTTTACCCCACCGACGACGCGGCGTTCGCTCGTCGGCGAGCCGTATTTGCCCGACGCCAAGCCTTCGGTTCGCGGCGGCGCGTACAGCCTCGTCGGCGACACGTTCTCTTTATCTTCGCGCGACACCACACCCACTCCACGCCCACCACCCCCTCTCCCGTCTTCACAATCCTCCTCCTCCTCCTCCTCCTCCTCCTCCTCCTCCGTCGCTCTCACCACCCTCGGTCTCTTCTTCCCAGTCGTCGGTTCCCCGCTCTCTGGCGCTACCAATCGCCTTCTTCGGTGCGCCCCGTGTGTCCCACCGTTCGCTGGCGTCCTCGCGTTCGGCGTTTTCACCGCCAATCTCCCCGCGCCGTCCCCGAGAGACGATCGCGATCCGCCTCGAGACGTCGTCTTACCACCGCCCGCGATCCCGCCGCCCGTCGTCGTCGTCGTCGTCGTCGTCGTCTTGTCGTTCACGTTTTTCAAATTCAGCCCCGAGGACGGTCGAGCCCCACCGGAGGACCCGGGCGTCTTCTTCTTCCCCGTCGCCGTCGCCGCCGCCGCCGCCGCGCGCAACGCGCTGTGAGACACGAAGTTCTTCACGCATCGCGCGCACCCGCGTTCGGAGTACCTACACTTCGAGCACCCCATCGCGCGCCGGCTCGCTGTGGCGTCATCCTCGTCCTCGAGTCATCCTTCTCGCGGGCGACAGCCTCGACGCGTTTGAATTCCGTCCGTTCGAGGGGGGGTCCACGAGTCATGACTCGTCGATCGGTCGTGATTCGTGGAATAATACTGTAGGCGGTGCGGTGTCCCGTATGTGGAGGGTTCGTGCGTACTGTACTGTGCGCGTACTGTGCGCGTGAAAACCCTAAAAAGATCCAAAGATCCAAAAAAATTTCCAAAAAAGTTGCAAAAATTCCAAATCATCCTTTTGGACACCCAACCCAACAACCCAGGGAGGACGGCGCGGTCGAGGAGACGGACGGAAGAGAATGCGCGTTTTGCGTGTGGATACGGTTTCGAGTCGTGAACGGCGGATGGAATGATGGATGGAACGATGATGGGAGAGGATGGATGATGGGAGAGGTTGGACGAGCGAGCGAGCGAAGACGACGGGGTCCGCGGGCGCTCTCTCTCGTTCGGTTTCGGTACCCCGGTCTTTGATGAAAGGACGCGTGATTTATTCGTGACTACGCTACGGCTGCGATGGCTAAAAACTACCCGGTGCGGACTGGGGGTGATTGAGAGGTTTCATCCGGGCGTCGTCGGGACGTCGCGGAGGCGGACGACGCGAGCGTCGTCGGCGTCTTCGTCCGGGGCGATGACGATGAAATCGACGGGAACGGTACCCTTGAGGGCGTTGGTTATGAAACATCCGTCGAGGGTCCATGGGCTCGGACGCGAGCGTCCCGTGATGTCGTCGAGCGTCGGGGCGATGTCGACGACGGAGACGCCGGCTCGGCGCTCGCGTTGGGCAAATCGTCTCGCTTCGAAACCGTCCAAAACTCTGTCCCCGGGAGCAGCCCGGCGGAGTTCAATCTCCCCGGTCGACTCGTTGCGGAAACGCGCGCAGAAGTTGGACGTCAAGCCTTCGAGTAAGACAAAGGATGGGGCGTCATCGCTCGAATTGGAAGTGTCGAGCGCCGTCATGACGAATTCGTCGCACGCTTCGTCGGGACGTCGCTCGTTCCATCGCGCGAGATCGAGCTCTAATTCCTTTCTTTCGAGCGCCCAAGCCGTGTATTTAACATGCGCTGGACTCCGGGCCGGCGGGCATCGTCCTCGTCGCCGCGTTGAGACGTTGACGTACACTCCCACTCTGCGTTTCCTCTGCTCGCTCGATTCGGCGGCTCTCGGTTGCGCCAACGCGGCGACGCTCAAATCCGAACCATCCCCAGTCGGTCGCACCGTCAGCGTCACCGTCGCCTCGCGCGCGCGTCTCCACGGCTCTGACGTCGACGTCGACGCCGACGCCAGCGCGCAATCTAGATTTGTCCGCACTGCCTCTTCCAACGCCTCGCGTCGCTCGGCCAAACTCTCCGTCACTCTCGTTGAGTGCCCAAAGTTATGCGCCACCGCCGCGTCGTTACACAACCTCTCGACGTGGAAATCCAAACCGTCGAGCTCGAAAATCGACTCGCTCTCGCGTCGCCTCGCGATCCCGACCGTGTACGTCCCACCGGCGCACGGTTCACTCGCGACGAGATTCCTGGGCGTGAGCGGCGTCTCATTCGTCCACGTCTTCGCGTCGCCGTCGACGAAGAGCAGACTCGGAGACGACGCCGACGCCGACGCCGAGGAATGAAAGCGCGGTTGCGACGTCATCGTCTCCTTGCGGTAAGGTGCGCGCGTGGAGTCGACGCGACGTCGACTGAGGCGTTTCACGAGGTGTGGACGAAACAGTTGAGCTTTTACTTTTCCGTGAGCGAGTGCGTCTGTGTGTATTAAAATTGAAGGAATGTGTGGTCGACCGCTCACGCAGCCGTCTTGACGTTTTCGGGATCCTTGTAAGTCCCATCCTCGTTGAGCTCGTTGTCGAACTCATCCACCCAAAAGGTGCGAACCGTTTCCTCGCCCGTTTCTTCGTCCATCTCTTCGATAGTCTTTTTGATGCGGCGAGCGAGAAGCGCTTTTTTGGAGAGAGGCTTATCCTTCTTTTGCTTCTTCGATGCCGATTGCGGTTGAGAATTCGGGCCATCGTCTGCGGTGTTTTCGTCGTTTTCATCCTTTCCGGGCGTCGACTTAGCCTTGCGTTTGGAGGACGGAGGAGTCTTTTTCGGCGTGGGCGTCTTTTTCGGCGTGGGCGTCTTTTTCGGCGTGGGCGTCTTTTTCGGCGACTTTTTCGGCGTCGAAACCTTCTTCTTCGGCGTCGTCTCCACGGGAGCGTCCATTTCCATAACGTCATCATCAGCTTCTTGTTGCTCCTCCTCTTCTTCCTCGTCTTCAGATTCGATGGCTATCGCGCGCTTGCGTCGAGTCGTCTTGCGACCGCCGCCAATGTCGTCGGAATCCGAATCGCTCCCTTCCTCTTCTTCTGCCGCTAAGATGGCCGCGTCAGCGCTCGCGATCACCTTTTTCTTTGGCGTCGGCGCCTTGACAGGCTCCGGTTCTGGTTTCTTCGCCGGTTCGGGAGCCTTTGCCGCGGCGGGCTTACTCTTCGGCTTGGCGTTGGCAAACATGGACATGAGGTTGTTAGCCTTCTTCGCTGGCGCAGTTTGCTTCTGCTTAGCCCCGTCCTCTTCCTTCTTCGCGGCGCTCGTCGAAGCGTTGTTCGGCCTAGAGCTCGGCGCGGGTTCTGACTTTTTAACCGCGCTCTTTCCGTTCGTCGTCGTCCCATTCGTCACTCTCACGGCGACGCTCGCGCTCGCCCGACGACCTCCGTCGCTCCTACGCGTCGCCGCGTCGCATCCAACCACACCAAAGGTATTCTCCCTCAAAGCGTTCGATTCGCTCACCTCTGCGTCGTGCATCTCAAACTTACGTCTCCTTTCATCCTCATACATCACCTCCACCGCGTTCTCCGTCCCTCGAACCGCCGCGCCGATCGCGTTCGCGCGTCCTCCTTTCTCCTCTTCGTCCGCTCGGCCCAAACGCGTTCGCACTCGCACGCCCGCCTCCCCGCCGTCCACCGACCCATCGATCACGCGATACACCACGATGACATCCACGCTCCCCGCCGCGTTCACCGCCGCGCACGCCGCCTCAAACGTCGCGCCGTCCACCGCGGAACCGAGCGCGTAACACGCGCTCTTCACGCTCACAGCTCGCATCTTGTCGTCGTCGGCGTCACCACCGCTCGCACCGCCACCACCCCCGAGGGTTTCCACCAGGAACGTCTCCACGTCTCGCACCGTCGCCTTGGTCGTCGTCATGATCAAACCGGTCCGTCCGTCCGTCCGCGCGCGTCGTCGTCGTCGTCGTCTGTCGTCCGCGTCTGTTTGACTTTTTGAAATCTGTGCTCAGGCTACTGGGGGGTCAAATGTCGAGTCATGAACCGTCAAGTTGAGTAACGGCAATCAATCCACTCCACGCGCAGCTCTTCGATTCCTTCGTCGTCACTCTGTGGTGACGGACGACGGACGACGGACGACGGCGACGGCGACGAGGAACGGTAGCGCGGACGACGGTGATGTCGTCACCGCCGCCGCCGATGCCGGCGCCGCCCCCGCTTCCGAATCACGCGGAAGAAGAGGCGCTGAACCGCTACAGCGCTCTGGTGCCCACGGTGTTGCTCATGGCGTGCGTCGTCGTGAGCTATCTCATCCAGCGGTATAACGTCCGCGCGGTGCAACCGAGCGGTGCGGCGCTCATCATCGGTGTCATCGCGGGGTGTCTCACGCTGGCGACGTCGCGAAACGATGGGGCGGTGGAAGCGTTCAAGTTTTCCCCGCAGGCGTTCTTTTACGGCTTGCTGCCAATCATAATCTACTCGGCGGGTCTAAACCTGAAGCGGAGGGATTTCTTTGCGGATTTTTTCACCATTGCGTTGTTTGCGTTCGTTGGAACGGTGATTTCGAGCTTTGTGTTTGGGCTGGTGACGTTTTTGTTTGTCGAGGTGGGGCTGATTTCGCGCAAGCACTTGGGCTCGAACCCGCTCTTGGAGTGCTTGTTGTACGGGACGTTGATTTCTTCTACCGATCCCGTGGCGACGCTGTCGATATTTGCCGACGTGTCGGCGCCACCGCTGTTGTATAACCTAGTCTTCGGTGAGAGCGTGTTGAACGACGCCGTGGCGGTGGTGCTCTTTAGAACGCTCGAAGGTTTCTACGAGGATGAGTTCACCGTATCGACGTTTTGGCGCGTCATCGGGCAATTCATTGGTGTTTCGCTCGGTTCGTTGGTCATCGGTACCTGCTGCGCGCTCGGTACGGCGCTGCTCCTCAAGCACTTGGGCTTGGCCAAGGCGCCGCCGAACGTGGCGGCGTCGTACAACGGCACGGCGTACACGTTTGCGCTGCTACTGATTTCGGGTTACTTTTCGTACGTCTTGGCGGAGAACATGAGCATGAGCGGAATCATGAGCATCTTCTTCACCGGTATTGGCAACGCGCACTACTCGTACCACAACGTCGGCGAAGAGGCGCAGATTGCTGTGTTCAAATCCTTTGAGGCGGCAGCGTTCTTGTCCGAGACGTTTGTCTTTGCCTACCTCGGTTTGCAAGTGGCTACGTTTGACCATCTGTGGGACTTTGGGATCGTTCTCACCGGTCTTCCGCTCGCCATGGCGGCTAGGGCACTGAATATTTTCCCACTTAGCAGGCTCGCAAATCTATTGCGAGAGACACCGATTCCGCCGAGCGTGTCGGTGATGCAAGCGGCGTGCGGTTTGAGAGGAGCAGTCGCGTACGCCTTGGCCGTGAATATGCCGTCGACTCGACCCGGAGAGCAGGGATCTCGAGCGGTGGAGACGGGAACCTTGGTGATTTGTCTCGTCTCGACCCTCTTCTTCGGGGGAGCGACGCTGCCGCTGATGAAACACCTCGGGTTGCACGATCCCAACGACGCTGAAGGTGCGGTGACTTCGGCGGGTTCCACGGCGCACGACGGATTGGGATTTATGAATCCGTCGCCGAGAGCGCGGGCGGTGCGCGCGAGGGCGCTCGCCGATGGTCATCCGATCTGGTACATATCGTTAATGTTGCGATTCAAGGCAAGATTGTTCGAGTGGTGGGAAGATTGGGAGAACAACGTGATGAAGCCGACGTTTGGCGGAGAGCCGACGGCGGGCGCCGACGTACAGTGGGCGCGCGTTCCCGATTCGGACGTGGGCGCGCAACAAAACGGCGGGGGGAGTGGTAATCGGGATGAATATAGCGAAGTGGAGTTGACGCCGATGAGTGACGACCAAAAAGATGTGGAAAATCTGAGAACTGGTCCCACGAGCGACGGCGCGGGTTGTTGATGCGAGTTGTTGAGAGACTTTTAGTCTTTTGTGATAATATGTATTTCGTCAAAAAGAAGAGCAACTAAAAGCCAACTAAGTGTGCGTTTGTTGATTGAGTTAAGTCGTTAATTAGTGAGGGTAGGGAGTGCAACACGCGCGTCGACGCGGATTTAAAGCTCACCGCAGTCGGCGATGAGAACTTCAGCCGAAGTGGCGCCAGATTGGGAACCGACGGCTTCAACCTTCTTGACAACGTCCATACCGTCGGAAACGCTGCCGAAGACGACGTGCTTGCCGTCCAACCAGGCGGTTTCAGCCGTGCACAAGAAGAACTGGGAACCGTTCGTGCCCGGACCAGCGTTCGCCATGGAGAGGATGCCCGGACCGGTGTGCTTGAGGATGAAGTTTTCGTCTTCAAACTTGTTGCCAAAGATCGACTTGCCGCCGGTACCGTTGCGGTTGGTGAAATCACCGCCTTGGCACATGAAACCCGGAATGACGCGGTGGAACGGAGAGCCCTTGTAGCCAAAGCCAGCCTCACCGGTGCACAACTGGCGGAAGTTTTCACCAGTCTTCGGGGTGACGTCGCCTCGAATTTCCATGACGATGCGACCCGCCGCTTCGCCGCCAATGGTAATATCAAAGAAGCAGTTGAACGGCGTGCGGTGCTTGACATCCAAGCGATCCAAGCTCATGAGTTCAATGTCAAAGTTCAACGTCTTACCAGCCAACGGGTGGTTGGCATCCAACGCAACTTCAGAATCAGTCACTTCGATAATTTCCGCCGGCATGCCTTGGCCCACCATCAACTTTTCGCCAACCTTGACAAACTCTTCACCGACCGCATCGATGACATCCTTCTTCGGTACGCGAAGGATATTTTCCGGTCGTACTTCACCGTACGCATCCGCCGGCGCGCACTTGATCGTCTTAGACTCACCGACGGCCAAACCGAGGACGCCGTTATCAAAACCAGGGATCATCATCCCCGAGCCCACGGTGAACGCGATCGGTTCGCCCCGGTCTCTCGAGCTGTCAAACTTTTCACCATCCTCGAGCGTACCGACGTAGTGAATGGAGACTTGATCACCCTTTTCAACGCGTTTATCACCGCTCGCCGTCGTGGACGAAAACGCGCGGTGCGCGCTGCGCGCGCGACCACCGTTGATGGGTTTGCGAGCCAACAGGGTCGATGTCGGCGACGCGACGGCGCGCATGGCTGAGAGCGCGACGGCGCGCATCGTGCGATGGATCGGTCTGGCGGATGGGAGTCCGAGGGCGAGGTGCGTCGCCTCTGGTTTTTACTCGAAGACTCGCGTCGTCGTGTGCGGCGGCGGGCGTCGAGGGCGATGAATCCATCGGATTAAACGTAATCGTGTCGAAAGCTTTTTTGATGACGTTTCACACTCTCTATGGTACAACGCGGAAATGCCCGCGGCGCGTTTACTTGATGTACTTGTTGAGAAACCTCTTGTGGAAATCGCTGCGAATGGTGTCGTTGATGAACCTCTTGCCGACGACGGGTTCGTCGCGAGATTGGTTGCGGAAGACGACGTCGTCGTCCCACCGGCGTTTCGTCTTGAAGTCGCCGGCGCCGCCCGAAGCCAAGTCTAACAGCGGGTTGCCGGATGCCATTTCCTCCTCCTGCGCCTCGCGACGGGCGAGGGCGTCCTTCTCAGCCTTAATCTTAGCCTCCTCGGCGCGCTCGGCTTTGATTCGTTCCAGTTCGGCTAAGAGGGCGGCGGTGTCGTCTGTCGTAAAAGTATCGAGCGACGGAGCCAGTCGTCGTCGGTTTGGTAGGGTTAGTCAAAATTGTCGCGTCGGAACCGCGTCGTCGTCGTCGTCGCGCGCACGGGTATCGCTCGCATGGCGCTCTGAGGAAGACAAAATGACGAGGAAAAGTCGTCGCCCCGCCGCCGTCGGGATGAATGCGCACGCACCGTCGTCGTCGCTCTCAGAGTCGCTCTCCGAATCGCTTCCGCTTCCGCTCGTGTCGTCCTCGCTCGCGTCGTCGTCCGCGTCCTCCGCCCTCGGCACGAACCTATCCCCCGCCTCCGACGCGTCCCCGAGCGCTAAAGTCGCCGTCGCCGTCTCATCCGCACCGAGCGCCGCCGCTGGTCGTCCGCTCTTCTCCGCCCGCGCCCGTCGTTCCTTTTCCTCCAACTCTCTTCGCAAGTCTCTCTCGAGCAGTTCATCCGCCGCGCTCTGTCCGCTCGCCCGCGTTTTGAGCGTTAAAAACCCCGCGGCGTCGAGTTTGCTTCGCTTCGCCGACGGTCCAAAGAGTCTCGCGCCGCCTTGGTGCTCTTTCCCCTTGGCGGGCGCCCACGTCGGGCGGTGCGCGGACGTCATTCGTGCGCGTCACGCAGTGGAGCGAAACCGCACAAGATGGCGCTGACGATGCTGATTCGCAACGCCGCCGCGACCGGCCCGTCCACGTCGTCGTCGTCGTCGTCCACGTCGTCGTCGTCGCTCTCGTCTCGACCCGAATGGCTTCGCGGACGCGCGCATCCACCGACGAACCCGGCGCTGCGGGGCAATTTCGCGCCCGTGTCCACCGAACTCGACGCGCCGTTAAAGAGACTGGCGATTCGTGGACGCGTCCCGAATAGCGTCGCCGGTGTGTACCTGCGAAACGGCCCGAACGCGGCGAGGGAACCGGCGCTGGGGTGCGAGAGGTATCACTGGTTCGACGGCGATGGGCTCGTGCACGCCGTGCGTTTGCGTGGAGGCGACGACGACGACGACGACGGTTCGGCAGAGTACACGCGAAGGTACGTGCGAACGAGAGGATTCGAGCGAGAGCGAGACGCGGGCGAGGCGTTATACACGGGATTGCGAGACATCAACCCGATTTGGAAGTATTTATTGCCGAGGTTGTTTGAAAAGGTGACCAAGGATTGGCGACAGCCGGATTCGGCGTTTTTCGTCATTCAATCCAAGAATACGAGCTCAAACTCGCTCGTGGCGCACGCGGGGCGGTTATTGAGCACTTTTGAGTCCGGGTCGGCGTACGAACTCGGGCTCGATCCAATGTTGACGACGAAGGGGGTGTGCGATTTCGGGGGATCGTTCACGACGGCTGATTTTTGGGGGTGTAATTTCACCGCCCACGCCAAGACGTGTCCGCAGACGGGCGAGCTCGTCTACATGGGATACAATCTCGTAGCGCTCGGGCCGAATCAAGAGGGAGAGACGACGGTGACGATTGGGGCGATCGACGCAAAGACTGGTAAACGGAGCTATCGGAGAGACATCAAGGTGAAGCGTCCGTCGATGCAACACGATTTAGCAATCACGCCAACCAAGGCGGTGCTCGTCGACGGACCGCTAGTCTTCGATCTCCCTCGCGTCATTCAAGGCGGAATGCCGTTTAGTTTTGAAAAGCGACTCACCATGCGCATCGGCTATCTCTCGAGACTCGATCCAATGAACGACGAGGTGCGATGGATCGACACGGGTGAGACGTGTTTCGCGTACCACGTCGTCAACGCATACGAGGATGGAGACACGTTGACGCTCGATGTGTGTAAATCAGACGAAACCAACGCGTTGGGGATGTGTGAAGAGTCTGATGCGCCCAGGCGCGAGGACGAGCCAACTGCGTGCGTCGGCGCTGGAAGAGACGTCGCCGCGCTCTGGCGCTGGGAAATCGACACGAAGAAGGATGAGATCATCTCCAGTCGACGCATGTGCGATACGACTTCGGATTTCCCGTGCATCAACAGGCGGTACGTGGGATTGAAGTACCGTTTCGCCTACTCTGTGGCGTACAAATCTGGCACGGAACCGCGCGATCGAATGGATATTCCATCCTTTGACGCCGTTTTGAAGCACGACATGGAGACGGGAGAGACGTTTAGATACGATTTACCGCCGGGCGTCACGTGCGGCGACATCATCTTCGTCCCTGAAGACGGAGACGACGTGGCCGAGGACGACGGATATCTCCTCGTGTTGACGCACATTCAAGGCAAAAACGACGACGACGGAAGCGCCGAACTTTTGGTGCTCTCGACGTCGGGCGAGTTAACGACGCAATGCGCCGTCGAAATTCCTGTGCGAATTCCCTACGGCTTCCATTGCGAATACGTGCCAGAGCCGTTGCCGGACTGGCCTTTAGATTATTAGCGTCGAAACTCCTGTGCGAATTCCCTACGGCTTCCATTGCGAATACGCGCCAGAGCCGTTGCCGGACCGGCCTTTAGATCATTAGCAACCGTTGTAAATTGTCAAAGAGATTTGAACCGTCACACGTGACGCACGTAACGAGTGATGCATTCGAGCGTCACACGGCGCCGTCGCGGCGTCGACGCGGTGTCGACGCGACGCGCGCGCGCCGCGAGAGACGCGCGATGAAACGAATCGCGCACGTATCGCGCGTAGACGTATTCATCGCGCGCGTCTACGTCGTCTGGTTGCGAGCGGCGTCGACGATCTTCGTCGCGTTCGGTATTCGCAGGCTACTCGATCGAGGCGAATATGGCTGGCTCACCGGCGCCGTGGCCGCCCGCGCCGTCATCGACGTCGTCGGAAGGGCGTGCGTAGACTCGGCGAGAGGTTACGCGTTGAAGGAATCGTGCAGGGCGCGCGCGTTCGATGACTACGATTCGAATAGACGCATCGAGAGATACGATATTGAACCTCGCGCGCGCGACAAACGCATCGCCGCGGGCGCGCTCGTCGCTATAGCGATTGCGTGCGTCGCGCATTCCGGGTACCTCGGTTACGTCGAAGAAGCGGATGCGTTTGCGGGAATCATTCTTCTCGCAGAGTGCGTGAGGTGCTTTCAGCAGACACCGCGGCGCGCGGCGTTGGATGAAAGTGTGCCAAGGTGCACAAAGACTGGGACGCCGCCGAGCGAGCCAGCCGTTTCTCGAAGCGCGTTGTCGTGCGATTCCGGAAACGTCGTCATCGCGATAGTGGGAGACGGTAGAGGGCATTTGCTCGATAGAATCACTCAAGCGCGCGAGCAATCCGTCGTTTCGGTGCTCGAGACGGAGTGGACCATTCCCGAACCGTTCGAAGTTTGTTGTAGAGTCAATAGGCTCGTGTACGGCACGGCGGCGACTCGAGTGAACGCTTTGGATCGTGCGCGTTTAATTGAACGTCTCGAACACGCCATGTGCTCGTCTTCGAGATCGAGCGAGTATGCCGTGCAACCACAACGAATCAAGGATGATTTGGACGTCGAATCGTTGGTGATTCACGCGTGTGACGTCGGCGTTGAACGCGCACGTAGAGCTCGAGTGAAATGCGCGCTCATCGCCGAACCGTGTCACGAAACGTCTGCGGATCCAATCTCGAGAATCCACGCCATCAAACGCGCTCTCTGCAGAGACAGAGAATTGAGTGTGATATTTACGACGACGGATTTTGCCGTGCTTCCATGGTGCGATCAAATCGTAGTCACTGAGGGTGATGAAGTGGTATTCATTGGGAATTGGCAAACCGTAGCGCTCGAATGCGACCGACGCGCCGTTCATCGAGCATTCCTGACGACGCGCTCGTTCAAGACGACGACGACACACCGGGTTCTTGTCGATGAACGTCCCATCGTCGAGCGCGTTCCTTCATGGACGAAGACGGACATTGGCGTGACGTTTTGTCTCGTCTCGTCGTCGTCCATTTCGTTGTACGCCTTTGAGAGATGGCTGGATGGCAAGCGTCAATGGGATTCGGGTGGGAACGCGCTCTTGGCAATATCCATCGCGCTTTTCGTCATGTTCAAGGTTATCGAAAGAATCAGCGAACGATGGTACAATCCGAATCACAGCGCCATGAGTCCCACGCTCTTTGTAGCCATCGGATCATCATTGGTTGCACCGAATGCGTGGATGGCGACGCTCGCGTTGGCCGTTCCTTGCTTCATCGTGTGCGCGTCTCATTTTAGTCTCCAAAGCGAGACTGACCGAGCGTCGCGTGAGGAGGAGCGCGCGCGCACGCACATAACAAACTTTACGACGCACCTTCGTCGAGGATGGGCGCAGATATCCGTGGCGCGTTGTGAAGGAATGTACGAAGAAATATTTACAAATTTGCAAAAGAGGCTTGACGCCGCTTTGAAGAGAAGTCGAAAGCTTCGAGTCGCCAGAGACTCGTGCGTGTACGTCTGCATCATTGCGTTCGTCGTGTCCGTTCTGCGAGCGATAGACGAGAGCGAAACTACCAGACGTGGATCTATCGCGTTGATTTGGACGGCGTACGCGTTCGACGCCTTTGTCGGTCTCGATCGAAGCGTCGACATTCGAGCCGCCTCGACGTTCAAGGCTATCGGAACGCAAACGCGCTTCACCGATCGAAACCCACCGCGCAAGCTCAGACGGATTTCTTCTTCGATTTGAAGAGTATTTTCAACATTTTCGACACCCACATGCAATTCATCAATGGAAATAGAACCGCAGCAAGTGTAAATGTGGCGTACACTATCGCCGGTTCGGCTAAGCCACGAGCGTACATCTCCCGCGCGTCTGCAACGTATCTAACCATCGCCGGAACGCCAAAAATGAAACGAATGACCATGAACAAAACAAACCCAATCGTTTCCACACATTTAAACGCCAACCCATCGGTTCTCTTCGCCTTGATGAGCAACGTCCGCGCGCCCAAAAACGGCGCCGTCATTTCCCAAACGAGAAACACCGAACCGTAGTAAAACAAAAATCCACGTGGCATGAGCTTTGGAACACCGAACGCGACGAAACTCGCCACGGCGTGCAACAAAAACGCCAGTCCATATAGGCGATAGAGCGCGACGCTGTACCACACGTCCCACGCGAAATAACCCACCGCCGCGCTAAACAGCGTCTCGCCGCCCGCCGCGTACGAACCCGCTGGCGCATACATCCTCTCCTCGACCCCCATCGGTCCGCGTCTCGCCTCGACGACGAGTAAACCGAGCGCCCAGAGGCTACTCAAAAGACCCCACGCCCCGGTGGCGCACCGAACGCCGAGGTCTTGACGCTCGTTCGCATCGAGCGACGCCCAAAACTTGGGACACTTTCGTCGGAAGATGCGCTTTGAAAGTTGCTGGACGACGCACGTCGCGATAAAGGCGACGATGACGACGAGGCGCTGCTCGGGAGGAAGGTTGAGGGATAGCGTGACGTGTTTCGGGACGGACGCAAAGGCGCCGGGTCGTCGCGGCATTCGTCCGTTCCTATGAGTGACTGGGTGGACGCGAGGGAGCGAGTGAGGACGGTTGGAAAACAGTTGGAAGTTCAATGGATTTTCGATGCTACGACCAGTTAAGATGACGTTATTAGAAGAGAGCTACTAGTGTAAGAATGAATACGTCGCTACTTTTGTGAGAGCGCCCGTCGCTGTTATCGACGAGCGTAGTTTTTAATCTTCCTTCTTGTCGGCGGTGAGACCTTCAAAGGTGAATGGCTCAAATTTGTATCCAGCACCCTTGAAGAATTTGTTGTTAAACTCGACCCAGTGCAATCTGAGCGCGTGTAAAAACGCAGACAAGGATTCCATGAGCATGAGCACGCCGATGGTGGCGAACGCCCAGACAGCAAAGCCAATCATGATGGAGATTGGGTTTCCAGACGCCACGGCGCCCATGAAGACTCTGTCCCAGAACACGGCGGAGAGCTGCGCATGCGCGAGGGAAAGCGCCCAGAGACGGAGGTAAGACGCAGTGTTGGACACAGCACCGAGAACGAATTCAATCGTGTGAATGGCTTGGTGAACCATGATTTCACCAAAGTCGAATTCTTCCTCTTCGTCCGCGACGCTATTCTCTTGATCGGAAGCTTGAAGGAACTCAGTGTCGTCATCGTCGCCGCCGTCCAAGCGTTGGTAGCGAACAGCCCCACGTCGGCGCGAGCGACCCATCGACGCCTCGTGTTGCTTCTTCAAGTAGTAAGGCTTCGGGAAGAGCATCACTGGAACGGCGACGAAAGCTAAAAACAACAGAAAGTTTTGGAATGCGCCTTGGCCCGGGAACAAGACATTCTCGGGACATCCGGGTCCTCCGTTTTCTCCTTCCCCAGCGCAGTCAACGTTGCCTGGCGCAAGGAACATGTAGATCATGACGTGATACAAGTCCGCGGTCGATCCCGGGGTGCACCACTTGATGAGAATCAACAACGAGAGGTAGCCAAACAGAGATCCGAGGAAGATGACTTGCGGAAAAAACTCGCAGTACATGGACAGCTTATCGTTCGTGTGTCGCTGGTTCAAGTACGACATGAAAATACCGAGCATCATTTGCGTGACACCCATCAAAATGGACATTTTCATCTTGAGAGAGTTCAAGAATGGCAGCTCAGACTTCGAGCCGTGCCAAATGGGATCAACACCAAACGCGTATGCACCGTCGCCGTTGTTCACCAATCCCGTTTTGTACTTTGAATCGCAATCGGCTGATGAGTCGTTCGGGTCACACACGTACTTGCTCTCTCCGAACCAATTCATCGGCACCGAAAAGCACTCGTTGTACAGCAAGCCAGTGTAAATGCTAAAGATGGACATGAGCAAAATTGCATACCGTCCGTCAAACGCCATTTGAACAATCTCATTCAAACCAGCCTTTTCAAGCTTCTTTTCGTTCAAAACGAGATAGAGGGCAGCCATGAGCATCAAAATACCGTGACCGAAATCACCAAACATGACGGCGAACAGGAACGGGAACGTGACAATCGTAAAGACTGTCGGATTCACCTCTCTATAGCTCGCGACGCCGTACGCGTCTACGATTCCTTGGAAAACCGAGGTAATCTTGTTCGTTCTAAAGTGAGTCGGAGGCATCTCTCTGGTTTCAATCTGCTGGAAAATGGTGCCGACCGATGCGAGCGAGGACTCGCTGGCGTCTGTTAGCGCGTTGCGAACCTCTGTCACCGCGTAGTCTGGGATCCAAAACTGCGCGACGAGAACCTTGCGCGTCACGTCTTCGGAACACATGTTCATCGTGTGATA
>Ga0181601_10000461_pt1 | contig 32677 bp, 27 predicted proteins | sample 041ome_8_FD_133020 | JGI IMG/M metagenome (GOLD analysis project Ga0181601, IMG submission 133020) | Coastal salt marsh microbial communities from the Groves Creek Marsh, Skidaway Island, Georgia - 041407BS metaG (megahit assembly) | ecosystem: Environmental > Aquatic > Marine > Intertidal zone... | reverse complement strand
TGCGTCCGTCTTCATATTCGCCGGTCCGCAGATAGACTTTGTGACCGCCAACGGTGGCCTTTTGTGTATAGCCTTTGCGGCGGTGCGGCAAACGTTCACGCTCGGCCTTACTGATGATGCGTTCTACAACTTTTTCGATAATTTGCGGTGTGCTGGTAGCGGCCAGTTTTGCCTCAGTTTCTTCCTCATCTTCGTCAACTTCATCAATCAGGCCAGATGATAATGGTTGGCTCAACTTGGACCCGTCACGATAGAGCGCATTGGCTTTCAAGCCCAATTGCCATGATTTCATGTAGGCATCGCCGCATTCTTGGACGCTGGCTGAATTAGGCATATTGATGGTCTTTGAAATTGCCCCTGAAATAAACGGTTGCGAGGCGGCCATCATGGTGATGTGGCTGTCTACCGACAAAAAGCGTTTGCCGATTCGGCCGCATACATTGGCACAATCAAATATTGGCAAATGCGCATCATCAAGATGTGGTGCCCCTTCCAATGTCATCGCACCGCACACATGAATGTTGGCAGCTTCAATCTCGTCTTTGCTAAAGCCTAGGTAATCCAGCATGTTGAAATCGAAATCATTTAGCTGGGCTTCGCTGATGCCCAATTTGTCCTTGCAGAATTCGGCGCCAAGGCTGAATTGGTTAAAGGCAAATTTAATATCAAACGCGCTGGCAAGACCGGCTTCGATCTTGGCAATTTCAGCGTCACCAAAACCCTTATCCTTTAGGGCGTTGATTGAGACTGACTGACAGTTTTTTAGGCTGCCAGCACCAACAGCGTAATTGATCACATCATCAATCTGGTTTTTGGCATAGCCAAGACGCTGCAAGGCTTCTGGGACCACACGGTTGATGATTTTGAAATAGCCACCGCCCGCCAGCTTTTTAAATTTGACGATGGCAAAATCAGGTTCGATGCCGGTGGTGTCGCAATCCATGACCAAACCGATTGTACCGGTGGGGGCAATCACTGTTGCTTGGGCGTTACGATAGCCATGCGTCTCGCCAAGCGAGACCGCTTTATCCCACGCCGCTGCTGCCGCTGAAACAAGTGCCTTGTCTGGGCATGATGCTGTGTCAAGCGGCACTGGCAGAATGCTCAGGCCTTTATAACCGCTGGCCTTGCCCTTGGCGGCTAGCTGATGGTTTTTCATGACGCGCAACATATGTTTGGCGTTTTTCTTGTAATTTGGAAAAGCGCCGACTTCACTTGCCATTTCTGCTGACGTTGCATAGGCAATGCCGGTCATGACCGCTGAAATAGCGCCGCAAATTGCGCGGCCTTCATCACTATCATAGGAATGCCCGGCCGCCATCAACAGGCCGCCAATATTGGCAAAGCCCAAGCCCAATGTGCGGTATTCATAAGATAGCTGCGCGATTTCCTTTGACGGGAACTGTGCCATCAGAACAGACACTTCCAAGGTAACGGTCCACAGTCTGACCGCATGTTCAAATGCCGGAATATCAAATTCGCCATCCGCATCACGGAATTGCATCAGGTTCAGTGATGCCAGATTACAGGCGGTATCATCAAGGAACATATATTCTGAACAAGGGTTTGACGCGTTGATGCGGCCGCCTTCAGGACAGGTATGCCATTCATTAATGGTGGTATCATATTGCAGGCCTGGATCAGCACACGCCCATGCCGCATAGGCAATTTTTTCCCACAATTCTTTGGCTTTGATGCGGTTGGCAACGCCGCCATCGCGACGTTTAATGAGTTCCCATTCGCCATCATCAAGAACCGCCTGCAAATAGGCGTTGCTTACCCGCACCGAATTATTTGAATTTTGCCCAGCAACGGTCAGATAGGCTTCGGAATCCCAATCTGTGTCATAGGTTTTGAATTCGATGTCGGTATAGCCCTGCTGCGCAAACTGGATCACCCGCTGCACATAATTTTCCGGGATCATTGATTTGCGGGCGGCCAAAATCGCTTTTTTCAGCGGCTTATTTACCTTTGGGTCAAAACGGTCATCGCCTTTATAGTCGTCAACAAGCTGGCAGGCGGCCATGACGGCGCCCATATGCTTTTGTGCCAGCTTTGAACCGGCCACCAACGCGGCAACTTTCTGTTCTTCGACAACCTTCCAATCAACATAGGCCTCGATGTCGGGATGGTCGATATCCACCGTCACCATTTTGGCGGCGCGACGGGTGGTGCCGCCAGATTTGATAGCGCCGGCGGCGCGGTCACCAATCCGCAAAAAGCTCATCAAGCCAGATGATTTGCCGCCCCCTGAAAGGCTTTCGCCTTCGCCCCGCAACCGGCTGAAGTTAGAGCCGGTGCCAGAACCATATTTGAATAGGCGCGCCTCCCGCACCCACAAATCCATGATGCCGCCTTCATTAACCAGATCATCGCTGACTGACTGGATAAAGCAAGCATGCGGCTGTGGGTGTTCATAAGCCCCGGTTGACCGTGTCAGCTTGCCGCTTTTGTAATCGACATAGAAATGCCCTTGGCTTGGCCCGTCAATACCGTACGCCCAATGCATGCCGGTGTTGAACCATTGCGGTGAATTCGGCGCGGCCATCTGGGTGGCCAGCATATGACGCATTTCGTCAAAATATGTTTTGGCATCAGACTCGTCGCTGAAATAACCACCTTTCCAGCCCCAATAGGTCCAAGTGCCAGCCAATCTGTCAAACACCTGCTTGGCTGAGGTCTCGCCGCTGTAGCGCTGGTCTTCAGGAAGCGCGGCAAGCGCTTTGGTGTCGGGTTCGCTGCGCCATAGCCATGACGGCACGGCATTTTCTTCAACCTGTTTCAAGGCCGCTGGGACGCCAGCTTTACGGAAATATTTTTGCGCTAAAATATCAGTCGCGACTTGTGAAAACTGCGCCGGCACTTCGATATTTTCGGCACGGAACACAATAGTGCCATCCGGGTTGCGAATCTCGCTGGTTGCGTGTCTAAATTCGATATTCGCATATGCGGCTTGGCCATCTTTTGTAAACCGTCTTTCAAAGCGCATTTATTTCTTCCTTTAAATATAGCTGAACTCACGGGTGGTGGAGTGAGGTTTTGTCGTTAATTTTCCGAAACTTGTTATGAGTAATTAGATTAGGACAACAACATATAGCGTCACCCACAGTCTTAAACTACATTATGTAGCGGCTTTTGGTAAATAGCCAATTCATAAAAAAAGCTATTTTTTGTCTTTATGTTGCCAAATTTAGCTATTCAATTGATAGTTGCTGGCGGGTATTTTGGCGCGCTAGTGGTGGCAAGCCTTTGACCTTGCTTGTTTATCTTTGCTGTGATTTTGGTCTGCCAGAGACGGCGCAAGCTTGCCGCTGCATTTTGCGTTTCGCCTGTCGCTAGCATGGTTGGTTTTTTGTGGATGTTTTTGTCATGCTGATGGTCGCAAAACATCATTTTGGGTAGAATGGTGGCTGGACGAGATTGGTTGCTTTCGCCTATAATAGACGCTTGGGCGAATGGCTTTGGCCGTCGTCACGCCAAAGCGCAACACACCGTGTTGCCAGCAGGCAAAAGTCGCACAAAGATATGGCCTTGGAAATAATAGGGGATACCGGATGGATTTGGTCACATTGATCACCGTAAAATTGACGGCCAATGAGGTCGGTAGCGATACCTTTGGTAACCGCTATTATGAAGAACGTCGGGCCCGGCCCGGCAAGCCACCACGTCGCTATGTACGGTATAATGGGATCACTGAGGCATCAAAAGTCCCGGCCGATTGGCACGGGTGGTTGCACCATACCGAAGCCAGCCCGCCGCCGGCGGCTGGTTATGAGCGTTTTGCGTGGCAGCAAGACCATGTGCCTAACACCACCGGCACAAGCCATGCGCACCGGCCAGCCGGGCATGTGCTGAAAGGCGGCAAACGCGCTGCGGCTACTGGTGATTACGAACCATGGACACCGTCATGAGCGCCCGTTAAATAAACATCGTCAGGGCATCCGTAAGGAGATAAGTCATGCAGCGTAACACACTGGAAACCGTGATGGGGGCGATTGTCTTGTTGGCGGCAGCTGGCTTTGTAGGGCTGGCCTATGAGGCGGCTGATCTCAAAGGCAATGGCGGCTATGAAATCGTTGCTGAATTTGGCTCGACTGGGGGGCTGTCGGTTGGTGATGACGTGCGCATATCAGGCATAAAAGTTGGCCGTATCACTCACCAAAGCCTAGATCCAGTGACCTATAGCGCGCGGATTGCCATGGCCATCGCCCCGGACGTCAAAATTCCCGCAGACAGCAGTGCGCGGATCACCGCGGCGTCGTTGTTAGGCGGTAATTATTTAGAATTAATGCCAGGTGCAGATAGCGAGGTTCTGTCGGCTGGCGCCACTATTTATGACACGCGTGACCCGGTTAGCATAAGTGACTTGCTGGGTAAGATGGTGTTTTCGTCCGGGACTAACGCCGCCGCGCAATAACCGCGGATATAGCCCGGAAATAGCGTGGATTTGACATTGTGAACGATGGTTTCAAAAAGATTATAAGTGGCGCGGCAATGCTGGCCTGCTGTGCCACGCCTTCGGCGGCAACAATTTGGCTTGATGGCGGGGTGGCCACCATACAGGCGCTTGATAAGATTACGGCGCGCATTTCTACCTTGTCGGCCCCGGTTGGGGTGCCACGTCAATTTGGAACGCTAGAGGTGACTGTTGAACGCTGTGCGTTTCATCCGCCCGAGGAACCGCCGGAAAACGCTGCCTTTGTGACTGTCCGCGATCTTGGTTATGATCCAAGCGCCGCCGCCCAGCAGGTGTTTAAAGGGTGGATGTTTTCATCAAGCCCAGCGATTTCGGCGCTTGAGCACCCAGTTTACGACATAACGCTGCTGGCCTGTAGCGCTGATTAGAGCGTTGCCAAGAGGTCTATCGCCATTGGCAGGCTGGGTTTGTCGAGATCTAAGCTGGCATCGGCGGCAATCGCATTGGCAAGACGCCCCTGAAAATCAACGCGCGGCACTTCGGTTACCCCAAACTGTCTCAAATGTTCGTTGCTGAATTGTGCATCAAGCAGTTTAAAGCCGCCGTGGCGCAGGCGTGCCATCAAATGCACCAGCGCAATCTTGGATGCGTCAGTCATGCGCGAAAACATCGACTCGCCAAAAAAGGCGGCGCGCAAGCTGACCCCGTATAGGCCACCCACTAAATCGTCACCGTGCCACGCCTCAATCGAATGGGCGAACCCCATTTTGTGCAAGGCGATATAAAGCTGCCGGATGTCTTTGTTAATCCACGTATCAGTACGGGTGGCGCTGGGCGCCGCGCAAGCATTTATGACCGCGGCAAAATCTTTATCAATGGTGATCTCATACGGGTTTTGCCGCACCCGGCGTTGCAGGCGCCGCGGTACATGAATGCCGCCGCCAACCGTGTCATCCAGCGGTATCAGGCCGCGCATGTCCGGGTCATAAAAGCGGATATCGGTGCTGTCATGGCTGTCGGCCATGGGAAACAGACCCAACGCATAGGCTTTTATAATGGTTTCAGGCGCATAGAAGTGAACTTCAGCCACCGCATTGCCTCAGACGGTTAAAAACTAGTCGCGCGTGCCCGGCAGAAACACCTCTTCAAGCCATCTGATATTATAGCTGCCATCTTTAATGGCGGGGGCATCGACCAGCTTTTTGTGCAATGTCAAAGTGGTTGGGATGGGTTCAACAATAAATTCTTCAAGCGCCCGTTTCAGACGCGCCAGACAATGCGCCCGGTCATCGCCATGTACGATCAGCTTGGCAATCAAACTGTCGTAATAGGGCGGCACCGAATAGCCGGAATAAAGGCAGGACTCAATGCGGACCCCAGGGCCGCCAGCCGCGTGAAAGGCGGTGACCTTGCCAGGCGTCGGCATGAATGTTTCTGGATGTTCTGCATTGATGCGGCATTCGATGGCATGGCCGGTGAATTTGACATCTTCTTGTGTGAAGGACAACGGGTGGCCAGCCGCGATGCGTATTTGTTCGCGCACCAGATCGACACCGGTGATGGCTTCGGTAATTGGGTGTTCAACCTGTAATCTGGTATTCATTTCAATGAAAAAGAACTCGCCATCTTCAAACAGGAATTCCATTGTGCCAACGCCCAGATAGCCCATTTTGCGGGTGGCTTCAGCCGCGATGGTGCCAATGTTGTGGCGCATTTCGGCGGTTAATGCCGGCGAGGGGGCTTCTTCAAACAATTTTTGGTGGCGGCGCTGAACTGAACATTCGCGTTCGCCAAGATGCACCACATTGCCATGCGAATCAGCGATCACCTGGACTTCGATATGACGGGGTTGGCCCAGATAGCGTTCCATATACACCGTATCATCGCCAAACGCGGCCTTAGCTTCAGACCGGGCGGCACTAAAGGCTTCGGCTAGGCCGTCTTCGGATTCGGCAACTTTCATCCCGCGACCGCCACCGCCTGACGCGGCTTTGACGAGCAAAGGATAGCCAACCTCGGCGCCAATTCTTTTGGCATCTTCAATCGTATGCACCGCCCCCGGCGAGCCCGGCACTAATGGCAAACCGGCCGCTGCGGCGGTAATTTTGGCTTCTACCTTATCACCCATGGCGCGGATATGACGTGGCTCTGGGCCGATAAAGGTTAACCCATGCGCGGCAACAATTTCGGCAAAATCGGCATTTTCTGACAAAAAGCCAACACCCGGATGCACCGCATCGGCGCCGGTTATCGCCACAGCCGAAAGAATGGCAGGCACATTCAGATATGATTCGGCGCTGCTTGGCGGGCCAATACATACCGACTCATCGGCGAGGCGCACTGGCATGGAGTCGGCGTCTGCGGTTGAATGCACCACAACGCTGGCGATGTTCATTTCCTTACAGGCACGAAGCACCCGTAGAGCCACATCCCCCCGATTGGTAATCAGAATTTTTTTGAACATGGCGTCTATTCTATGATTGCGAGCGCTTCACCAAATTCAATTGGCTGCGCATTTTGAATAAAAATCTTGGTAACTTTGCCTGCCGTTGGCGCGGTGATCGGGTTCATCACCTTCATCGCTTCGACAATAAATAGGGTTTGGCCAGCTTTTACGGTGTCACCTTCAGCGACAAATTCGGCGGCGCCGGGTTCGGCGGCGGTGTATACCGTGCCAACCATTGGCGAGGTGACCGCGCCTTTGTGATCGGCGAGGTTGGCTGTGGCCGGGGCTTCGCTTGCTGCTGGCGCAGCTGGGCTGGCAACCGGCGCAACCGGCGCAGCCGCTACGGCCGGCGCCGCACCGCTGACCCGTGATAACCGGATGGCCACAGTTTCAGTTTCATATTCCAACTCGGCAAGGCCGGCCTGATCAAGAATATCGGCCAACTCTTGGACAAGTTTGGTTTCAGAGCGCGCCGAAGTGGATTTCGATGAAGGTGCCATCAGTATTAAGTCTCCAAATGTAAATTCGAAATGGCGTCAAGCGCCATATAGTAAGATGTTGGCCCAAATCCGGCAACAACGCCTTTGGCAACTGCCGAAATAAGCGAGGTGTGACGGAAGGATTCACGGGCGTGAATGTTGGATAGGTGAACCTCAATAACATGCCCGGGAAATAATGACAGCGCATCACGTAACACCACCGATGTATGGGTTAACCCAGCAGCATTAATAATGATCCAGTCAGCAGTTTTAGCGAGCGCATGGATCTTACTAACAAGATCCCCCTCATTATTGGATTGAAACCAATCCATTGTCATATTTTTGGTGGCGGCGATTTCACGGCACTTGGCTTCTATGTCTGCCAGCGTGTGATGCCCATAGATTTCGGGCTCGCGCATGCCAAGCATGTTGAGGTTGGGACCATTCAAAACGGCGATGTTCAGTGTGTGTGCCATAGTCTGTTATACCATATTCGTTTACAACGGCGAGAAAAGAACTAGCTTTGCTTGGCACGTTCTTCGGTGATTAATTTTGTCAATTCATCAAGGCTGATGGCGCCGGGGATGATGGTGTCGCCGATCACTATGCCGGGTGTGCCATTTATATTAAGCGCGGTTGCAGCATTGCGGGTGCGTTGAATAATGGCCGCGGTTTCGGCAGCTTCCATGTCAATTTGCAATTGCGCAACATCGATGCCGGATTGTTGCGCAATGCGCATGATAGTATCAGTAGTGATTTGCCCCCGATAGGTCATCATCGCCACGTGGTAATCGTCAAATTTACCTTGTTTTTCGGCGGCGATCGCGGCCTTTGCGGCAACCAGTGATGACTGGCTCAAAATAGGGAATTCCTTTATTACCAAACGCACATCCGGGTTGTCGCGCAGCATTTGCTGAATCGGTTCAAACACCCGTTTGCAATAGCCACAATTATAATCGGAAAATTCATAAACCGATAAGCGGCCAGCGCGATTGCCCATCACCGGGTCGTCCTGGTCATCATGCAATATGGCAAGCCCGGCTTGTTGGCGCTCGGCCTCTTCGCGTGCCGCAAGCGACAGCAATGTGTCGCGCAGGAACTCTGGGTTACTTCGAATAAATTCCTCGACAATAGCCTGCACCGCGGTGCGATCAGACGCGTCAATGTCTGCCTTGGCGACTGTGGTTGCTGTAACGCATGCAGCAAGGCATATAGCAAAGAGTGTGCGCATCAATTTTATCCCATAGTACAAGCCAAATCCCGCAACCGGGACGGCTGATTATCCTTAGTTATATAGAAAGCCATAACTATTGCAAAGTTTCAGTTCGTCGCTGCGCCATAACGAAACACTATATCATTGGCGCGGTTACGTAATTCATCGCGGACCGTATCATCAGATAATACCCGGCGGGCCATGCGGATGGCTTGCTGCGGGTCGCCAAGTATCAACGCCTCTTCAGCCAATGTGATGTCGGCGTCAGCCACTTTGCCAGCGCGGCCATAGGCGATTGCAAGCTGGCGATGGGCAAACGCCCAATTTGGTTCACCTTGGCTGGCTTTTTGCAGCGCCGCAATGGCCTTGTCTAATTGCGTGGGCTGGCCGCTAGCGATTAGTGCACGCCCTAGATTCAATAGAATTTGCGGACTATTTGGGCGCTGCGCTATGGCGGCCTCATAGGCGGCAGCGGCGTTTTGCGGTTGTGCCATCGACATCAGGACATCGCCCCGAAATTCATGAAAAAACGGGTCCTCTGGCGCCAGCCTCACAAGCGTGTCAATATCCGCTAGCGCTAGGTCCAACTCTCCGCGGCGATAACGCGCAATAGCTTTTGCATAGCCGCTTTTTACCGAGCCGTCATTTTGATAGCGCGCCAAGATCTGTTGTGGCGGCTCGACATAGGCGCGCAATTTGGTAATTAATCGTTCCGACAAATTTGTCATGGCCTCGGGCAGCGGCGCCGATTGCCCGGCCCGCTGATAAACATGGTCTTGATAGACGCCAAGCCGTTCGGCAGCGCCCGGGTGGGTGGTATAATAGCGCGATTGACGGGTCTCTGGCAGCGCCCGCTGTGCCGCCAGACGCCGCATCATATCGCGCAACCCTTCGGCGGAAATCTTCGCCGCATCAAGCAATGATAGGCCCAGCTCGTCTGCCACAGCCTCGTCATATCTTATGGTTTGCAGTAATTTACGCCGGACTTGGTCATTGCCGCCCATCATCACCCCTAACGCGGCATCACCGCCGCCGCCAGCAGCCACCGCCAGCGCCGCCAGTGCCGCTAATGCATTTGCTGAATTGGCATCGGCAATCGCCGCATCGCGGCGCGGCACATGGCCAGCTTTGATGTGTCCTAATTCATGGGCCAGCACACCAATGATTTCTTCGGGTGAATGCGCGTCAAGAAGCAATCCTGAATGCACATAAATGATGTTTTCACCGGCAACAAATGCATTGTAGCTGGGATCAATGATAACGCGGACCGCAATAGAGTTGGCTTCATAACCAGCCGCCATGACAAGTGGCGCCATAAGGTTTTGCAAGCCGGCTTCAAGCTCGGTATCGCGAATCATGCCGGCCGTGGCCTTCACGCAAAGGTTAGCAAAAATTACCACGGCTAGCAGGCATGTAAAAATTATACGCGGGTTCATGTACCACTCTATTCCATAAATTTATGGCCTGTTTATGGCAGTTCTGTTATATCCGGCGCGGTGCGCCAACGTTTTTCCGGCGCTTTTAGGGCATGATTACGCAGCATCGCATGGGTTCACTGGGAAAGACAATGACCTTAAAGATTGGCAAATCAAATCACATTCCGGCGTTTCTGGCTATGCAGGTAATGCAAAGCGCGCAGCAGCGCGAAACTGAGGGGCATGATATTGTGCATCTTGAAGTGGGGCAGCCATCAACGCGGCCGCCGCGCCGGGTCTGTACGGCATTGTCGGCTGCTTTAGACAACACCGCCGCGCATGGTTATTCGGTGGCTTTGGGCCAGCCAGCTTTGCGTCAGCGCATTGCGGCGCATTATGCCGATTGGTATGGGCTGACTGCGGATTGGCGGCATATTGCAATCACGCCGGGGTCTTCGCTTGGTTTTGCGATCGCCTTTCTGGCTGCATTTGATGCTGGTGATCATATCGCGATCGCCACACCGGGCTATCCGGCATATCGCAATTTGATGGTGGCGCTTGGGCTAGTGCCTGACTTGGTCCCAGCACGCGCAGCGCAAGCCTGGATGCCAGATTTGCAAGCCCTTGAAAAGGCAGGCACTATTCCAGATGGGTTGTTGCTGGCAAGCCCGGCAAATCCGACTGGCGTGGTTATCAGTGATGATGAGCTGGCGCAGATTTGTGCGTGGTGCGACAAGCATGGAGTGCGATTGATCATGGACGAGATTTACCATGGCTTGACCTATGGTGGGCGGGGTGCCAGTGCCTTGAAATTCAGTCAAACGGCGATCATTATCAATTCTTTTTCAAAATATTTTTGCATGACCGGGTGGCGTCTTGGTTGGATGGTGCTGCCTGATGATCTTGTTGATAACGCAGAAAAGCTTTCGCAAAACCTATTCATTTCGGCGCCAACCATAAATCAAATGGGCGCTGTTGCGGCGTTTGATTGTTATGACGAGCTGGACGCGCATGTGCCGCGCTATCAAAATAATCGTGACAAGCTGTATGCCGGTCTGCCAGCCGCATTTTTGGGCCAGCACGCACCGGCTGATGGAGCCTTTTATCTTTATGCGGATATCAGCGCGCTAGGCATTGGCGCGCTTGATTTTGCCCAACGCTTGCTTTGTGAAGCCGGTGTTGCGGTTACCCCGGGGGTTGATTTTGACGCCGCGCAGGGCCAGCAATTTGTGCGCCTGTCCTATGCTGGTAGTGAAACCGATATCAGCCGAGCGATTGACCGAATTAACCGCTGGCTGGCATCAGCAACTTAAATGGTTGCCAATATAAAGCATTGGCAAACCACACTTCGCCAAAACAAATAGCCGTGGGGGCGCTGGTCAGCTACGTGACCACCACCCCCGTTTAGGTGCGGCTGGCGCCTCGCTGCCAACTTTGATGACATCTTGTGGTGCCGAACTAAGCGGTGCGCGGGCTGGCGAAGGGCCATCTGTGCTTGCGGCTTGGCTGCCATTGATGTCTGACGCGGTTGCGTCAGCGGCTTTTTTTGCTGCCTGTTTAGGGCGGGCTTTGCTAGCTGCTTTTTTGGCTGGCTTTTTGGCGACTTTTTTGGCGGCTGGTTTGGCATCACCGTCACCTGCGGCCGCATCTGCGGACCGGGTGTCATCGCCGGCTTTAGCAGCGACTGGTTTGGCCTTGCGGCCGCGTGCCGGCTTTTTGGCTATGGGTGTCGCTTGATCATCCCCGGCATCACTGGCTATCTCTCCAGCAGGTGTGTTATCGCCAGAGTTTGCAGCAGGTTTGGCGGCTTTTTTGCGCACTTTTTTGCGGGCCGGCTTTGTGGCTTCACTTTCGGCATCGTTAGCGGTGTCACTGGTGATTTCACTTCTGGCTTCATGTGCAACGGAACCATCAGCTGCCTGATCCGGTGCTTTTGCTGCGCTATCGTCAAGGGTTTTGGCAACGCGACGGCCCCGGCCACGCCCGCGCCCGGTTTTTTTGGGCTGCGCTTCATCAGCCTGATCCACAGCGCCGGTGTTGGGGGTGGTGTCGCTATCTGATGGGCCATCTGATGCGCTTTCTGGCGACGCGCTATCATCGCTTGTGGATGCGTCTAGCGCTTGATTGTCCTCGCCATTACGTTTGCCGCGCCGCCGCCGGCCACCACGCCTGCCGCGCCGCCGCCGTTTTGGCTGATCATCGTCATTGGCAGCCTCTTCAGGCGACTGTCCATGCGCTTCTGCTTCGGTGCTGTCATCTTCCTTGTGATTGTCAAGATCATCATTATCGGCAGACCGTTCGACCTTTGGTGCGCGCCGCTGATCTTGCTTGTTCTGCGGGCGTTGTTGCGGTTTGGCCCGAAACCCTTCACGCTCTACCCGGTATTCCGGGGCGATCAGGCTGTCATCTGAATGCAACACGATGCTGAGGTCAAAGCGGGTTTCCATTTCGGCAAGCGAACTACGCTTGTGGTTAAGGATGAACAGCGCGATGTCACGGTGCACGGTGATATGCAAGACATCCATTTTACCTTTTTGGGCTTCATCTTCAATCGAGCGTAACACCTGCATTGCGGCAGTATCAATCGACCTGATGCGGCCGGTGCCTTCACAATGCGGGCACAGATTACTGATTGATTCATTGATGCTTAACCGCAGCCGCTGGCGCGACATTTCAAGAAGCCCGAAATGACTGATAGAGCCAATTTGGATGCGTGCCCGGTCATTGCGCATAGCGTCTTTCATGCGGCGTTCGACGGCATGCTGGTTGCGGTTGTCCTCCATATCAATGAAGTCAACTACGATAAGACCAGACAGGTCGCGCAGGCGTAACTGACGCGCTAACTCATCAGCCGCTTCGAGGTTGGTTTTTAACGCGGTTTCTTCAATATTGCGCTCGCGTGTCGATTTGCCGGAGTTTACGTCAACCGCCACCAAGGCCTCGGTTTGGTTGATCACAAGATAGCCGCCTGACTTCAATGTCACTTGTGGGCTCTGGATGGTGTCCATTTGGTTTTCAACGTTGAAATATTGAAAGATCGGTTGGCTTTCTTCAAATTTCTTTACGTTTTTAACATGGCTGGGGATCAGCATTTTCATCTCGTTGCGGGCGGTTTTATAGGCGTCTTCACCGTCCACCAAAACTTCGTCAATTTCGCTAGTGTACATGTCACGAATTGACCGTTTGATTAAATCACCCTCTTCATGGATCAAGCAAGGGGCTTGTGATTCCAGCGTTCGGCTGCGAATGTCGTCCCATAATTTCGACAAATACGCATAGTCACGGGCAATTTCAGTTTTTGTCCTTTTGGCGCCGGCAGTGCGCACAATCACCGCCATGCCGGTGGCGATATCCAGCCCCCCAACAACAGTTTTCAGGCGTTTACGATCAACTGGGTTAGTGATTTTCCGGCTGACACCGCCGCCGCGGCTGTTATTCGGCATCAGTACGCAATAGCGCCCAGCTAATGACAGATAAGTTGTCAGCGCGGCGCCTTTGTTGCCACGCTCTTCCTTGACAACCTGCACCAGCATAATTTGCTTTCGTGATATAACTTCTTGAATTTTATATCTTTTTACATGGCGCTTTGGCCGAATTTCTTCATCCTCGGCGCTTTCGCCACCAACGGTTTCCGGTGCGTCATCTTGGGCTGTTTCATCAGCTTCATCGTCATTTGCCGCATTTTCAGCTTCGATCAGGGCTTCGCGGTCTTCGACGGGGATGCGGTAATAATCTGGATGGATTTCGCTAAAAGCCAAAAAGCCTTGCCGGTTTCCGCCATATTCGACAAATGCAGCCTGCAATGAGGGCTCAACGCGTGTCACCATTGCAAGATAAACATTTCCCTTTAGCTGTTTGCGGTTTTCGGTCTCGTAGTCGAAATCATCAATACGGGTGCCGCTAAGCAGAACCACCCGGGTTTCTTCGGCTTGGCGGGCATCTATCAATATGCGATTGGTCATTAAATTGTCTTTCTCCGGCCAATCGACGTGGTCCGTGCCCATCTAATGGCACAGGTGGGACGCTTGGCAGGTATGTTGCAGCCGGACTAGCTCCAAGGCCGCCAGCAACGCAAGCCGCACCATTGTGGCGGGTCTGGTCAGTTGCTTGGGCGTTGTAGGTCATTGGGTCAGTCCGATGGTTGTTACGAATTTAGTTGTATCGCGGGTGTTGCTGCCATGTTATGCGGGGCCGGTTTGGGCCGCGTCGATCACTTAGATGTCAATCGCGCTTTAGCACATAGTAGGCTGGGCAACGCCAGCAAGAAATTCAAAATCGAGGCCGGCGGATATACCATGGGCCTTTAGATCACTATATACACGTGGTTAAAGGCATTTGCCAAGAAACTAATCATCATTATGTTATTTACATTGTTTTGGCTTTCTCGACACCGGCGTATCGGCTAGGTTGCCAGATGTCGGATAACAGCTTTGCAACAGGGTCACTCTGCGATGCCAAATTTCAGATGGGTAAAGGCTTTCACCCAGATTGGGGCGGGCTTTGGTGCCTGGTTTGATGCTGCTATATGCAGCAGTTTATGGCGGGCTGTTGCTATGGTGGGCTGGCTGTTTATGTTTGCTGTGGTCGCCCATGCCGGGCTGGCACAAGCGCAAAACGCGGTCACCGGAATGCGTATTGGCACGGTTAGCGTGGATGATGTTCCCGGCCTGCGCCTAGTGGTTGAGACCGAACAGCCTTTGCAGGCGAAATTATCGTTGCTGCGAAACCCTTATCGTCTTGTCATTGATATGCCGGAGACCAGTTGGCAGGTGCAAAATTTGCCAGCCCGCGGCGATTTGGAAGTTCGACCAGCCCGCGCCTACCGTTTTGGAACGCCAAATCCTGCTACCGGCCGCCTTGTCATAGAGTTAAGCCAGCCCGCGGCGCCGGTTCGCGCCTTTGCATTGCCGCCAGCTAACGCTGGGCAAAGGTTTGTGGTTGATCTTGTTACTGGGGGCGAAACGGCATTTTTGGTGGCGGCGGCGGCGCTTGATAAAAATCCAGTGTTTCAATTTCTGCCGGAAACGGCAGATGTAAAGACTGCGGCTGCCCCCACCAAGGCGGTTACGCTGCGGATGAAACTACCAAAATCAAAGGCCACTATGACTGGCAAAAAGGCAGCTGATGGGGCCGCGTCATCACCTTCTGTCGTGACTGTTCCAAAGCCCAAGAAACGGCGGTGGGTGGTGTTTATTGATGCCGGGCATGGCGGCAAAGACCCTGGCGCTATTGGCAAATCGGGCACTAAAGAAAAGGAAATCACACTGGCGGCAGCGCGCGAGCTGGCAAAACAGCTAAAGGCTACTGGTAAAATCACCCCTATTCTGGCCCGTAGCGATGATCGCTTTTTGCGGCTGCGTGAACGTATTCGGCTTGCCCGCCGCCAAAAAGCCGACGTGTTTATCTCACTGCATGCTGACTCGGCGCGCTCTAGCAAGGCGCGCGGTATTTCTGTATTTACCTTGTCTGACACCGCCTCTGACAAAGAAGCCGCTGCATTGGCGCGCAACGAAAACCAAGCTGACCTTATCGGCGGGCCTGATCTTGGGGCAGAAGACCCAGATGCGGCCGGTGAATTGCTGCGGATGTTTCAGCGCGAATCAATGAACCAATCCTCGCATCTGGCAGCGGCTATTCTGGCCCAGATTCGCGATTTGCCGGGCGGTGATCGCCGTGGTCACCGGTTTGCTGGGTTTGCTGTGTTGAAAGCTCCTGACATGCCATCAGTCCTTGTTGAAATGGGATTTTTGTCAAACCGCGACGATGAAAAGAATCTACGTAGTGGCAGCTATTTGAACCAGTTAAACCGTCGTCTGACCAAGGCTGTGGTGAATTATCTTTCCGCCTATGGCCCGAAATTGTAACCTGATGTCCAGACATGGTATTTAAGATTTGTGAGGGGGCTTTGGGTAATCGCACAAATGATAAAAGTACAAGATTTGCCAAGGTCAGGATTTGTCCAAGGTCAGGATTTGTCCAAGGTCAGGATTTGCCGCGGATGCCACATATACGCCTAATTTACATAGTAAGCAGGTATGATGCTTAAATTTATATCCATGGTGTTGTCGTTGATAGTTTTGGGGGGCATTTTCGCCACCGGCGCCGTGCTATGGGTTTTTTGGAATTATGGCCGTGATCTGCCGGACTATCAGCAGCTTGCAAATTATGAACCGCCGGTGGCAACGCGGATACATGCCGGAGACGGGGCCTTGCTTGCTGAATATGCCAGTGAAAAGCGGCTTTTTGTGCCAGTGCAGGCGATGCCGCCGCAATTGGTTCAGGCCTTTGTGTCTGCCGAGGATAAAGGGTTTTATCGGCATTTTGGTGTTGACTTGCGGGCTCTAGCGCGGGCCGCGTTTACCAATATTGTGAATTACGGCAGCGGGCGGCGGCCGATTGGTGCCTCAACAATCACCCAGCAGGTTACCAAAAATTTTCTGCTCACCAATGAGTTATCGATCGACCGCAAAATAAAAGAAGCGATTTTATCGTTGCGGATGGAACGCGCCTTTAGCAAAGACCAAATTTTGGAACTTTATCTCAATGAAATTTATCTTGGTATGGGTAGCTATGGCGTGGCGGCGGCGGCATTGAACTATTTTGACAAGCCACTCGATCAATTGGAATTGTCGGAAATCGCCTATTTGGCGGCCCTACCAAAAGCCCCGAATAACTATCACCCGGTGCGTAATAACCGGGCGGCACTTGGCCGTAGAAACTGGGTTTTGACCGAAATGTGGCAGAATGGCTACATCACCAGTCAGCAAGCCGAAGCGGCTAAAGCCGAACCGCTGGTTATGCGCCGCCAATCTGGTTTTGATGCTGCCGATGCCCCCTATTTCACCGAAGAGGTGCGCCGTCACCTCATAGCGCAATTTGGCGAAACAACGCTGTATGATGGCGGGTTGTCTGTTCGCACCACGCTTGACCCGCATTTACAACAGCTTGCCGACAGCGCCTTGGAACGCGGCCTTGAGGCGCTTGATAAGCGTCAGGGCTGGCGCGGGCCGTTGGGGCAGATGGCAGATGGTGACGATATTGATGCGGTGCTGGCATCGCATACGGCAAAGTTACGGCCGAATCATTATGCCGCGCTGGTTACCCGAGTGACGCGCCGTTCGGCAGATATTTATGTAGAGGGACGTAACGCCAAGATACCGTTTCAGCTGGCATTTTGGGCCTATCCCCCGCGCCGTGAAGATGGGGTGCGGCCGCCGCCGTTACGTGACCTTCGCAAAGCCCTCAAAGTTAATGACATTGTCATTGTGCAACCGCCGGGCTTTACGCCAGATTTGATCCGTGATGGCTTTGTGCCTGATAGCCATGATTTTGCACTTGGGCAGCGCCCTGCGGTTGAAGGGGCGATTGTGGCGATGGACCCGCATACTGGCCGCTTGTTGGCAATGGCTGGGGGCTATAATTACGCCGAGTCTGAATTTAATCGGGCGACACAAGCGATGCGCCAACCGGGTTCAGCCTTCAAACCATTTGTATATTTAGCGGCTTTGGATGCCGGCTTTAGCCCAACAACCCGTATTTTGGATGCGCCTTTGGTGGTCGATCAGGGGCCGGGCAAGCCAAAATGGAAGCCGGCGAATTACACCAAACGCTTTTATGGCCCATCAATTATGCGGCTTGGCATTGAAAAATCGCGCAACCTTATGACCGCCCGGCTGGCCATGAATTTGGGTATGGACCGCGTTCAGGATTATGCGCGCCGTTTTGGGCTGAATGATGATTTACCGCCGCTGTTATCAATGTCGCTTGGTGCCGGGGAAACCACTTTGCTGCGGTTGACCGCGGCTTATGGTATGCTGGTTAATGGTGGTCGCAAAATCACCCCAAGCTTGATTGACCGTATCCAAGACCGGCATGGCAAGACCATCTACCGCCATGATAGCCGTGATTGCGGGCGCTGCCAGCTGGACGGAAATCCCGCTACAGTGCCGGTATTGTCCGATGATCGCGCGCAAATCACATCGCCAGCATCAGCCTTTCAAATGGTATCAATGCTAGAAGGGGTGGTAAAACGCGGCACCGGCCGGATCATCCAAAATCTAGATTTAGCGGTTGCCGGCAAAACCGGAACCACCAATGACAACACAAATGGTTGGTTCATCGGGTTTACCCCTGATTTGGCTGTTGGTGTTTTTGTGGGTTATGACATTCCGCGGCCATTGGGAAAGAGCGAAACCGGTTCGACTGTGGCGGTGCCAATCTTTGGTGATTTTTTGGCCCGCTCGCAAATTGACAAGCCGGTTATTCCATTTCGCCGGCCCAACGATATTTTATTGATCCCGGTGCATGCCGAAACCGGCGAACGGGTTCTGCCAAGTGATAAAAACGCGATTATTGAGGTGTTCAAGCCCGACCAACGCCCCGGCGGTGAGTTAATTGACGTACCGCAGTCACTGAGCGCTGACAACGAGGTGCCCGGCGGCGGTGCGTTAACCACGCAGGGTCTGTATTAGCAGCTTTGCCGGTGTTATACGCTTTCGGGCTTGCCACGCATCAGGCGGCAGGCTAGGTACAGACAGTCGCCCTTTTTAACAGTAACCCGAAACCGACAGGAACGCGTGATGCAGGCGGAAACACTTGCGAAAATTGAGGTTATCAAATCGGCGCTGGCATTGTTGCGTAAGCATGTCAATTTTGATGTGGCAACGGCGCGGCTGGACCAGTTGAACACGCAAACAACAATGGCAGATTTTTGGAATGATCAGGCAGTAGCACAAAATGTAATGCGCGAAAAAAACCAGCTTGAACGACAGCTTAACGCCATTAAATCTTTGCAAAATGAAATGACCGATGCGGTTGATCTGATCGAACTTGGTACCGCTGAAGGCGACAATGAGATTGTTGCTGATGCCGAAGCGACATTATCATCTCTTGTTGAAATTGCTGAAAAAAGCCAGCTTGAAAGTCTGTTGTCGGGCGAAGCTGATGGCAATGATTGTTTTGTGGAAATTCATGCCGGGGCTGGTGGCACCGAGGCACAGGATTGGGCGCTAATGCTGCTGCGTATGTATAGCCGCTGGTGTGAAGGGCGCAGCTTTAAGATCGAAATGATCGAAGAAAGTGCCGGCGAGGAAGCGGGCATAAAATCGGTCACTATGCGGGTCAATGGCGATATGGCCTATGGCTGGATGAAAACTGAATCTGGGGTGCACCGATTGGTGCGGATTTCGCCCTATGACAGTTCAGCACGTCGCCATACAAGCTTTGCCAGTGTGTGGGTTTATCCGGTGGTGGATGACAATATCGAAGTCGAGATCGAAGACAAGGATCTGCGCATCGACACCTATCGGGCATCGGGTGCCGGTGGCCAGCATGTCAATAAGACAGACTCGGCGATTCGAATCACACATTTGCCAACCAACATAGTGGTGCAGTGCCAAAATGATCGTTCACAGCATCGCAACCGCGCCACCGCCTTCAATATGCTAAAAGCGCGGCTTTATGAACTTGAACTGCAGCGCCGTGAAGACGCGGCCAATGATGCGGCGTCAAGCAAGACTGAAATTGGTTGGGGAAACCAAATTCGTTCATATGTTTTGCACCCTTATCAAATGGTGAAAGACTTACGCACTGCCGTCGAAAAAGGGAATGCCCAAGGCGTATTGGATGGTGACCTTGATGATTTTATCGCCGCCAGCCTTGCTGCCCGGGTCGGCAACCAGCGCTAGCGCCGCGGTGAGACCAGATCATCACGTTCGGCAAGTGGCCCGTAAAACGCCGCGGAAAATTTGGCAGCACGCCGTGCCGCGATGTTAAAAGGTGGCTTTAGGTCACCATGAAAATATTCAGTAACAAGTTTGTGCCAACTGCTTACTGGGTCCAGCCGCTGTATCCCGCATACATAATCAAACCAGCGCTTGCCAACACCAACATGGCCAACTTCGTCATGCATAATAATACCGAGCGCCGCAGCGCTATCTCGATCGCCAACAGCGGTCAGCTTATCAATCATTGCGGGTGTGACATCAAGGCCGCGTGCCTCAAGAACTAAAGGCGCGATAGCAAGGCGGGCCAGCACATCATGTTTGGTGCTGTCGGCCGCTTGCCACAACCCGTCATGCGCCGGCACATCCCCATAAGCCACGTCGAATTCGTGCAAACGGTCGCTTAACATCAAAAAATGCCGGGCTTCATCATCAGCGACACCAAGCCAGTCATGATAAAAATCTGTTGGCAAGCGATGCGCGACAAAACGGCAGGCCATATCAAGCGCAAGATCAATGGCGTTGAGTTCTATATGGGCAATGGCGTGAAGCAGGGCAATGCGCCCTGGCGCCCCAGCGGTAATGCGACGCCGTGGCACGGCGCGTGGCGGTAATAATGCTGGCTTGGTCGGCCGTGCTGGACGCGCTGGCGGTGCGGTGCTCCCAAGATCGGATAGGCAGCCGGCCTGCCACTCGGCAACTAACTGGCGGGTTGCTGTGGCTTTGTCATGCGGGTTAGCTGTTGATAGAGCCGCAACAACAGCCGCTGTTAATGTTGCGGGTTTGGCGCTTGGCATGGGTCAGAGTGCTTTGACACAATCCAGCACTTCGGCGGCATGCCCATCAACCTTGACTTTGGGCCATACTGCGGCAACACGGCCGTGCTCATCGACAACAAAGGTGGCGCGCTGGATGCCCATATAGGTTTTTCCATACATTGATTTTTCAACCCACACGCCAAATTGTTCGCAAATGTCGGTATCGTGATCTGCGCCGAGATGGCAGGTTAGCCCATATTTTGCACGAAATTTTGCTTGTTTTTGCGGGGTGTCTTTCGAAATGCCAATAACCGCCGCGCCGGCTTTGGCAAAATCATCAATCAGCGCAGAAAACTGTATAGATTCTTTGGTGCAGCCGGACGTGTCGGCCCGTGGAAAAAAGAAAATGACCATCTTTTTGCCATCATTTTCGGCTATCGAAAAACGGTCTCTATCGGTTGCAATGTCAAGGGTCGGGGCGGTGTCGCCGATGGCTAACATGGATGTCTCCTTAGCTAAGCGGGGGTGAATGCGCAGAGTTTACCCGGCAATGATGAATTTACTATGCATGATAGATAATTATTATCGCGTAGACTGCAAGACAGTATGCCACAGTCATGCTAAACACGAAAAGTTAGGTGATTAACAAGGCGTCAATGTGTCAGCAATGGGTTTTATAATATCAGCCAAATTCTGGAAATATGTATTCGGGGCGGTGCTGTGTGTTATCGCGCTCATCGGTTTGGCTGGTGTTTTGTATGTCAACCAAGCTGGCGGCTTAGCACGGTTAATAGAGCGCCAGCTTAATTCGGTATCAGATAAACTAGTCGTAAACATTGCGGCGGCGCGGCTTGGCGTCGAGCTGTCATCCCGGCCGCTTATTTTGACGACCTCTGACGTCTACATAACGGTTGGTGAAAGCACCATAAACCTGCCGGCTGCCGAATTGGAGTTTGGGCTTTCCAGTCTGCTAACTGGCCAGCCGGAAAAGCTGGTGCTAAGGGGGGTAGAGCTTGATCTTGTGAAAACCGCAACCGGGTGGCGTGGTTCAAAATTGTTTGGTATTGCCGGTGCGCTTGCCGAGGCTAACGCATTACATCCGGCCGCTTCTGCACATGCAAACCCCGCCACCACTCCGGCAGTGCCACCCTTTCAGGGCTTGCGCAAAATAGGCATCGATGCTGAACGCGTGACCCTGTCAGACGCCAGCGGCGTACTACCACCTGTGGCATTTTCCGATATCTATGTCGACCTTGACGCACTTGCGGCTGGTGCGTTGTCGGGGACTGTACGCGGGCGCCAAATTTCAGATGGCCTGAATACAGATGCTGGCACTTTTACCGGCACCTTTACCAGCTGGTCTGGGGGTGGCCGGCTTGCGGTGGATGTGACGGCGCAGAATTTTGAGCTTGATGATGTCATGGCCTATAGCGATGTTGTGCCGCCCGCAATACGGCACCTTGGCACCTTATCTGGGCATGTCGGGGTAACGGTTGATGCGGCTAAAATTACTTATTTAGAAGCAGATGTCTCACTCCAAAACGGCCGGTTAGAGATGCCTGACCTTGCAACGAAAACGGCCTTTACCTCACTTGACCTTATCGCGACGTACGCGCATGGCCAAAATGCCCTAAATGTCACAAAATCGGACATCAAATTGGCCGATGGGCGTGTGTTTAAATTTATTGGCGCCATAAATGATATGCAGGCCGAAACCCCCACGCTCGCAGGGGTGATAAAGGCCGATAATTTGTCAATAAAGGCGATGCTCGCTGACTGGCCTGACGCGGTTGCTGCAGATTATAAAGCCGCCATTCAGTCGCGGCTCAGCAGTGGCTATCTGCATAATATCACTGCACAGATTGTTGGTCAGTTGGATGTGGCCGGACGGTCGTTAACCCTGTCAAAATTTGGCTTTAACGGCGATTTTTCAGGGGTCAGGGTTAACCTTTCCCACGGCAATTATCGGCGCATTGTTGGCACGGTAGACGGCAGTGCGGCAGTTGATATGGGCAGCCACGGCCAGATTGATAATCTGACCATTGACGCCACGGTTACTGATGGGTCGCTGCTTCTGGCTGGCTATGGTGATGCGGTAATGGTGCCGACTGCTCACATGAAAACAAATTTTGCCAAGGGGCAGGCCAACCTTGAAACCGCAACCATAGATTTTGGACACAAAGGCAAGTTGACGCTATCAGGGGCGGCACAACTGACCGACCAGCAGACCGTTGAGGCGGCGCAGCTGACAATCACCTCGGCGGATATTGATGCGGCCCTGATGACGGCTTTGTGGCCGGATTCAGCCGCCCCAAACACCCGCATATGGGCCCGTGAGCATGTGCCGTCTGGCCGTATTCGTGAAGCGAAATTAACGTTAAATACGCTTTATGATGCTGATCAAGACAGCCAAATTTTAGACTCCATCGAGGGCAGTTTGAAACTGCAAAATACAGCCCTTAGATGGTCAGACAAAACCCCGCCCTTTTCGAATATCAGTGCCGATCTTTTGATTGATAATGACAGTTTTATTGCGAATGTGACGAATGCCCATATTGGTGACATGAATGTGCAGCATGGTAAAGTCATCATTGCCCCGATCATAGGTGACGGCCAGCGTGCGGCGCGCCTTTCGATTGCTTTGAAGGGGGCGCTTGGAAAGGCTGTGGAACTGGCAAAATCATCGGGTCTAAAGGCTGTTGCTGGTGTCAATGTTGCAGACATTATCGCGTCTGGTGAGGCTGAACTGTTGATGCAAGCTGAATTTCCTCTTGCAAAGCAAATAGACACTATCGCTGCAGTGCAAAAACTTGACGCGACAATTAGCAACGGATCCTTTACGAATTTACCCGGTGGTGTGCATCTAAAGAATGCCGAACTTGTTGTGGCCTTTGGCAAGGACCGGGCTGATGTCAGCGGCACCGCAGCAATCATGGGCGCGCCAGGCGAATTTAGTGTGCAATTTGACCGCGATAAATCACAAGTTACCGCCGTTGGTTTAGCGTCTCCCTCGCCAGAATTAGCGGCTATTTTGGCAGCGGCGTCTGGTCTAGAGATTGCTGGGCAGCTTGGCGGAAAACTGGTTTACAAAGGTGATCTTGCGAATGAGACTGCTGCGCTGCAAATAGCCGCGCCGCTTGGTGGCACGTCACTTGATGTGCCGTCATTGAATTGGGCGAAATTACCGGCTGAAGATGGTCAGGCCATAATGACTATCGGCTTTCGCAACGGGGAGGTAATAGCGATCAGCGATATCGATGTTGTTGCGGGTAGTCTGGTGGCCAAGGGGCAGGTCGCATTTGACACTGCTGGCAATGTGCAAGCTGGTTTTTTCGAACGTGTGGCGTGGCCGGGAAATGACATTCGCGATTTGATTTTTGAGTCAAATAGCGACAAATCATGGAAAGTCGGTGCCAATGCAAAGATTATCGACCTTGTGCCGTTGCGGCGCAACAAGGGCGTCAGTGGCGGCGAGACAATCAATTTTGATTTTACCGCTGATCAAATAATCGTTGATAACCAGATCAGCCTGTCAGGCCATTTGGTTGGCACGCGGTCAAAGCTGGGGGCAGGCACGGCAGAATTTTCTGGCAGTATGCTGGTGCGCGGCAAACCATTGATTACTGAAGCGCAATTTGGCATCCAGTTTGGGGCTGGCGATGAAACCATCAGCGGTGCTGGTTTAATTGGCGGCGGCGAAACCGATTTTCGCTTTGTCGACAAAATGGACGATGATCCAAAACTCACTCTAACCTCGAAAAACGGGGGGCGCATGCTGTCCGGCTTGGACATCACCAATACGGTACTTGGCGGCGATATCACGCTGGAAACTGTGTTTAGCAGTGAAGACTACAAATCCTATGATACACGCATTGATATAAAGGATTTTTCCGTTGTTGAGGCGCCGCGGGCAGTTCGGGCGCTATCAGTGCTCAGCTTGGCTGGTCTTTATTCGTTGGTAGAGGGTGATGGCACTGCCTTTAAGGTCGGTGAGGCAGAACTTGAAACGCGCGGTGCTGTTGTCAATATAAAATCATTAAAAGCCAGTGGCGATGCTGTTGGATTTTCATTGCTTGGGGTTTATGACCGCGCCACCAAACAGGTCGATGTCAGCGGTAATTTAGTGCCAGCCAGCCAGATTAGCGAAATTATTGGTAAGGTGCCATTAATCGGTGGGGTGTTTACCGGTCTGGATAAAAGCGGAATTTTCACAACGCAGTTTCGGATCACCGGACGTTCTGATGATATGCAAACATCAGTAAATGCGGCGTCAATTGCGCCAGGGCTTTTACGGGATATTTTTAGCCCGAACTGGCTGATTAACGAAGGCGCGCGCTTGTTTGACGATAATCAAAACGGCACCGCAGCGCCGGCACCTTAAACCGCAGCAGATAACGTCTGGGTAGATAAACCGGGAGTAGATAATGCTGCGGGCTAGCGGATGACGATAATCGCATGCCGCTTTTTACCGGCTGATATCTTTGCTTTACCATCAGAAAAATCTGCCTGACTTAGGCATTTATCTTCATGGGTGACCGCGACATCATTGATACGGGCGCCACCACCACGGATCAACCGGCGGGCTTCACCATTTGATGTGGCAAAGCCGACCAGATTAAGCGCCGAGATCATCTCGAGGTTTGCGGCGGCGGTCGCATCAATTTCGACTTGGGGTAACCCATCTGACATGCCTTTTTCAGCAAAGGTTGTTTGCGCAGTTTCCGCGGCTTTTTGGGCAGCGTCCTCGCCATGGCACAGGCTGCTGGCAAGATTTGCCAGAATGACCTTGGCCTCGTTGATTTCGGCGCCTTGCAATGCACCAAGCCGGCGAACCTCATCCATAGGTAATTCGGTAAACAGCGCCAAGAACCGCTCAACATCGGCATCTTCAGTGTTGCGCCAAAACTGCCAGAAGTCGAAAGAGGACAAGCGGTCCTCGTTTAACCAAATCGCGCCACTTGCCGATTTGCCCATTTTTGCACCGGATGCGGTTGTAATAAGCGGAGAGGTCAACCCGTAAATCTCTTGCCCGTCAACGCGGCGTGTTAAATCAATGCCGGTGACAATATTGCCCCATTGATCGGAACCGCCAAGCTGCATCCTACAGCCATAGCGGCGCCGCAACTCAAGGAAATCATAGGCTTGCAAAATGGCGTAATTGAATTCTAGGAAGGATAGGTTTTGTTCTCGCTCAAGCCGCAACTTGACCGATTCCATGCCCATCATCCGGTTAATGGAAAAATGCGCGCCAAAATCACGTAAAAACCGGACGTAATGCAAATTATCAAGCCAGTCAGCATTATCAACCATCAGCGCATCGGATGGGGCGTCACCAAAGTTAAGGTATTTTTCAAAGACCTTCTTAATGCCTGCTTTATTGACGTCAATATCCTGATCAGACAGTAACGGACGGGCGCTATCTTTGCCGGATGGGTCTCCGACTTTGGTTGTGCCGCCGCCCATGAGCACAATTGGCTTATGCCCACATTTTTGCAAAATCCGGAGCATCATAATCTGTACAAGCGAGCCCACATGCAGGCTGTCGGCGGTGCAATCAAACCCGATATAGGTAGACATAATGCTATCTGCCGCCAACGCATCAATAGCATCAAGATCGGTTGCTTGATGGATATATCCGCGCTCGCTGAATATGTTAATGAGGTCAGATTTATAGGTCATAGATGGCTTCCGTTGCGCAAAAATCTAGGCCAGCGGGTCAAAATCTGGATCGATGAGAGCGCTTTCAATAAGCGCCGCATCAAGATATCCAGACACGTGTGAGATCATTTGTTCCAAATGATCTGTGAAAAAATGATTGGCATTGGGAACAATATCAATGTCTATTTTGACGCCCTTTTGAATTGAGAGGCGATCAACAAGCTTGTAAATGGCATCAGGCGGGACTTGCTCGTCATTTTCGCCATTGATGATCAAGCCAGACGCTGGGCAGGGTGCCAAAAATGAAAAATCATGCGTTGTGGCTGGGGGAGTCACCGAAATAAACCCATGAATTTCAGGTCGGCGCATCATGAGCTGCATACCAATCCATGCGCCAAATGAAAAACCGGCAATCCAGCATTGACGTGAGGCTGGGTTTTGCGACTGCAACCAGTCCATTGCGGTTGCCGCATCAGACAGTTCGCCGTCACCATTATCATATTCGCCTTGGCTACGACCAACGCCGCGAAAATTGAACCGCATCACCGCAAAGCCGCGCGCCTGAAAATGCTTGTATAACGCATAAGTGACCCGGTTATTCATCGTGCCACCCTTGTCAGGTTCTGGATGTAATATCAGCGCGGTGGGTGCATCGGCAGCTTCGCTTGGCATATACCGGCATTCCAGGCGTCCTTCAGGACCGTTTATAATGACCTCAGGCATATCTTTTTTCCGATCATCTTGTACTATTGTGAAGAGGGCTTATATCGTAATATGGAAGGCGCGCCAAGCGAGGTTTCAAATCTTTACCGGTTAATTACCAAAATCATCACCCTAAAAAGATGTCCCTTCAAACCTATTTTGGATTAAATAGATTTTAGACTTAAACAGATTTAGATTTAAACAGATTTTGGTTCCCTATTTCAACCGAAGCGGCATTTGACAAAATGAGATGCCAAAACCTATCAACGGATCAGTTATATGTTTGCAAATCTTAAGCGTGATTTAAATGCTATTCTTGAACGTGACCCGGCCGCCAGCAACCGCTTTGCGGTGGTGTTTTTATACCCCAGCTTTCAAGTCATGCTGGCGTATCGTTTGTCGCATCATATCTGGAATTTTGGACTGCAATTCATTGCGCGGTTTATTATGCAGATGGCACGTATTTTGACGGGTATTGAAATCCACCCAGCGGCAAAAATAGGTGCTGGGTTCTTTGTCGATCATGGCATGGGAACGGTTATTGGTGAAACTGCCGAGATTGGGCGTGATGTGACCTTGTACCATGATGTGACTTTGGGTGGGGTAATGCCGGCCGTTGATTCAGATAAACAGCGCGCCTCAAAGCGTCACCCGACTTTGGGTGATTTTGTTATTGTTGGTGCCGGCGCCCAGATATTGGGGCCGATCACGGTGCATCGATGCGCCCGTGTTGGGGGAAATTCGGTCGTCACCAAAGACGTGCCTGAAGGCGCAACCGTGGTTGGCGTGCCAGCCCGGCAGATGACCAAAACCAAAACGCCAGCCGAGCCGACGACCAGCTTTAGCCCGTATGCGATGCCAAATGATCTGGAAAATGACCCTCGCGAGCGCACCATTGTCGCGCTTGTCGAAGAAATGCAAACCCAGCGTGCCCGCCTTGCCGCGCTTGAAGCGCAATTGACCAGCAAGACGCCGGCCAAAGTGGCTAAACCCACTCCGGCTAAAGCCAAAGCTGCGCCAGCCAAAGCCAAAGCTGCGCCAGCCAAAGCTGCGCCCAAAACAGCCGCGCCTAAACCAACAGTGCGGCGCGGCACCTCAGCGCGTTAGCTGGTGTTTTGGCAGGCCATCAAATGACGCATCCGGCACCGCTTTATCTAGATAACAATGCAACAACACCGTTGCGCACTGCCGCAGCTGTGGCGATGAAAGATGTGATGGGGCCTCCAGCCAACCCGTCATCGGTGCATGAGTTTGGACGGGCCGCCCGGCTTGTTGTTGAAGACGCGCGCTTGGCGGTGGCCCAGCTTGCCGGATGCCGGGCCAGCGATGTGGTGTTTACCAGCGGCGGGACCGAGGCGAATAACCTGGTTCTTAGCCAATATACCACCATCATCACCAGCGCCATTGAGCATGATTCGGTGCGGGCGGCACACCCAAATACACGCTTTGTCAAAGTCACAGCCGATGGCGCAATAGATTGTGATGATGTGCAACGTCATGTTGATGCCATACCGGCTGAAATGCGCCCCAGCACATTACTGTCGATTATGGCGGCCAATAACGAAACTGGTGTGCTGCAGCCGCTGCACGAGATTGCGGATATTGCGGCAGCAGCGGGCATTGCCTTGCATAGCGATATGGTGCAGATGTTTGGTAAGGCCAGCATTGATTTTGCTACCACTGGTATTTCCTATGCCAGCCTGTCAGCGCATAAAATTGGTGGGCCAGCGGGTGTCGGGGCCTTGCTGGTGCGGCCGGGGTGTCGGTTGGCGAGCCTGCTGAAAGGCGGTGGACAAGAACAGGGGCGCCGGTCGGGGACAGAAAATCTAATTGGCATTGCCGGGTTCGGCGCCGCCGCCAAGGCCGCTAGGGATGACGTTGATCATTTTACTACAATGGCAGGTTGGCGGGATGCCTTTGAAACCAAAATTCTTGCTGCTTTGCCGGACACAGTCATTTTTGGCAAGGCGGCAGACCGGCTAGGCAATACAAGCTGTCTGGTGGCCGGGGCAAAGACCGCAGAAACCATGGTGATGGCGTTTGACCTTGCCGGGGTGGCTGTGAGCGCCGGTGCGGCATGTTCGTCTGGCAAGGTGCGGGCCAGCCATGTGCTAGAGGCGATGGGGGCTGAAAGTGACGCGGGCCGTGCGATACGCATTTCTGGCGGCTGGGCAACAACGCCGTCAGATTTTGAAAGACTTGCAGATGTGTTTTTGCATCTGTACAAGCAATCTGGTTAAGCAATATCCGCCGATCACTGCGACAAGATAGGCGGTTAGTGATTTTTTAAAAGAGCCGCTGATAGAACATTTTTGGAGCGCTAGGAAACATGCCGAATATTATTTTTGTAACGCCAGATGGCAATGAACACACCGTAGCCGTTGAGAATGGTGTCACCGTTATGGAAGCCGGTCGTGATGCCAATTTGGGCATTGAAGGCACCTGCGGGGGGTGCTTGTCTTGTGCCACCTGTCATGTCATTGTTGATCCGGTATGGTTTCCAAAAACCGGCGCGCCCGGCGAGGACGAGCTTGATATGCTGGATTTGGCATTCGGGTTGAGCGAAACATCGCGGCTGGGTTGCCAAATTGAAATGTCAGATAGCTTGGACGGTTTAAAATTAACGATACCTGACGATATCTAAGCAACTGGCAAAACAAAAGGTCAATGTCACGTGACGCAAACGGCTATATCTGAGGCGCACGCTGCAGACAGCAGTGCACCGAACTCGCTGGGCTTTTTTAAGGCACCCGGCGAGACCCGGGTTGTTGTGGCTATGTCGGGCGGGGTCGATTCATCGGTTACCGCCGCATTGCTGCATGATCAGGGCTATGAGGTCATTGGAATCACCTTGCAGCTTTATGATCATGGTGTGGCGGTGCAAGCCAAAGGCGCATGCTGTGCTGGCATTGATATTCATGATGCGCGCACGGTGTCGGCGCGGCTGGGTATTCCGCATTATGTGCTTGATTATGAAAGCCGTTTTAAGGACCAAGTCATGCAGGATTTTGCCGATAGCTATTTGCGTGGCGAAACCCCGATTCCCTGCGTAAGGTGCAATCAGACGGTAAAATTCACCGATTTGCTGGCAACTGCTCGTGACCTTGGGGCTGACTGCCTCGCCACCGGGCATTATGTGCAGCGCAGGGAAAATGCCGATGGCGCCACCTTATTGCGCGGCGCTGATGCTGGCAAGGACCAGTCCTATTTCCTGTTTGCGACCACCCCAGAGCAGCTGGATTATTTACGATTTCCGCTTGGCGGCATGACCAAGGAAGAAACCCGCGATTTGGCGCGGCGTTATGGCCTTGAGGTGTCGGAAAAGCCAGATAGCCAGGATATTTGCTTTGTGCCAAATGGGCGTTATGGCGATGTTGTGCGGCGGTTGCGGCCGGGGGCCGTTGATGCTGGTGAAATCCGTCATCTAAATGGCGAGGTTTTAGGGCGTCACAATGGGGTGATTGATTATACCATCGGCCAACGGCGCGGCCTCGGCATTGGTGGGCGCGCTGGTGTTGATGAATCTGAAGGCCCTCTGTATGTGGTTGGCATCGACGCTGAATCCAACACGGTTTTTGTCGGCCCGCAAGCGGCTTTGGCGTGCCGTGAAGTTTATCTGACCGAGGTGAATTGGATCAGTGGCCAACCTGAAAACGGCACCAAAGTGCTGGCACGCTTGCGCAACACCGCCGCCGCTGCGCCAGCGCAGGTTTTTTGTGACCGCCCGGATATCGCGCCGGCAATCATTGTCCTTGAAGCGCCGCAATATGGCATCGCTAGCGGTCAGGCCGCTGCCCTTTATGATGGTGATGCTCCCGAAAAATTGCTTGGTGGCGGATGGATTTCGAAAGCCCCACTTGCGGTTGCCCCGGGTTATTAAGTAAAAAGTGGCCCGGTAGATAAGGGAAGCCGCCATGCCGTTAAACATTGTGGGATTGACAGGTATTCTGTTTCTGGGAACCGTTTTGTCTGGGTGCGCGCAAACTAAAAGCGCCCCTAGAGCGGACCTAGTTGACACCCCGGCTTCACCGGTTATGGAATATAAATGGCAATCAGATTACGCCCGAGTTATTGAAGCGCCTGCTGAAATTGTTGCGACCGCCAATAAAACCTGTCTGGCGCGCGGCTTTGACAAAAGCTTTATGCTGAGCATCTCGACAGATGCTGCGGTTTCCACGGCGCTTTTTAGCTGCCGAGGATCAGACTAGTCGTTTGGTGCGCCGATAACTTTTTGTAGGGCCGCTAAAAACATCTAAAAAAATGTCGTTGCTATGTCAGCAATGATAAACGACTTGTTAAAAATTCAGCAAGACATGGGCGCACCGCAGCATTATGCCGGGCGGCGCCAAAAAGATGCGCGCGATGACCAAGAGGCATCTGAATGGGGCAACCCGGATGATTGGGTTGCAAATGTGCCAAAATTTTTGCTGTACCATAACGGATATACCACCCAGCATTGGCTGCAGGTGTTCCGCCCGGCCTAAGGGAGGCGCGCCCTGCCGCGCCAATTTTATTATGGGGTAGTTTAGGGGTGTGCGCTAAATGCTTGCGCTGGGCCCGGCTTGGCAGAATAATTGCACCTGTTATTTTATTGCCAATACGCATTGCGGATAGAAATTGATGTCACGATTACCGTCAGATGATGATGTGAAACAGCACATTAAAGATGCGTTTAATGCTGATGCGGCGGGCGCACCTGCGCCGGCTAATGCTGATCAGTCATCAGTCGATGCGTTCACATTTTTTCATCGTCAAAAACCAATCAACGGGGCGGCGCAGGTAGGTACCGCGGCGCCCGGCGATAGCCCGCTTTATGCCAGCCCGGCAGATCTTGCCGCTTTATATGCGCGCTTTGATTTGGTCGAGGCGGCTAATAGCAAAACCAAACGTCATATTGCAGAGCTGATGACGCTGATGACCGATATTGCCAGTGGTTTTGCACCACAACCTGCCCGATCAGCGAAACAGCCATTGCGGCGATTGCAATGGCTTTTCTTTGGTTGCGTCGCTGTGCTTGGTGTGGGGTGGTTTTTGCTATCACCGACCGGCCATGTGGTGCTGGGGCAGGCTATTGCCCTTATAATGGGTTAATTTATCCCCATATGTATTATTTATATAACCCGCAGTAAAAATTGACCAAATCGTATAAATGCGCTAACTTATCCACAGCTTTAGTTGGGTAGAATAAAAAGGTGTCGTTAGGTGCGTTTGGTTTCACTTCCACAAACTACCCCGCGTCAGCTCTCCCTCGATTTGGGAGAAGACGAGTCATTTCATCGGGCTAGTGCTAACGGCATTGAACGCTCGGTGATTTTTCCAAAAAATATTCAGATTTATGACGTAGCTGATTTTCAGCGTCGCGTGTCGCAGTTGTTCGCCCCACTCAACATTCAGATTGATTTTCGGGTGACGCGCCATAACCGTGTTGAAATGCGGTGGTCCTTCCCCGAAGAGGCTGTGCATTATAACCGCCAAGATGGGGTCAGAACCGAAAGCGCATTATCGCCTGAGGAAAGCGAGGCTTTTGAAACCTTGGTGTTGTCATTTGCAGGCGCCACGCATTAATGTCGTGACGCCTTTAGCGTACACCGGTGGTCACAAACTTAATAAAATGAAGATCGGTTATGCCACTTGGTTCGGCTGGGTTGCTGCCATCTATGATGGGTTTTATGGCGCTAAGCAAGCGGCGCTCTAATGCGCGGCGTTTAGCGACCGAGTTGATGTTGTCATCAACCTGTTCAGCCAGAATGAGATTGATAGTCGACCGCATTTTGGGCGTGAAAGTCGTTAGTTTTTCTATCAGCTTTTCGCCGCGCAATGTTTTTTCGTAGGTGGCAACAGCAATTTCGGCAGTCAACATGCCATTG
>Ga0181601_10000459_pt1 | contig 32693 bp, 25 predicted proteins | sample 041ome_8_FD_133020 | JGI IMG/M metagenome (GOLD analysis project Ga0181601, IMG submission 133020) | Coastal salt marsh microbial communities from the Groves Creek Marsh, Skidaway Island, Georgia - 041407BS metaG (megahit assembly) | ecosystem: Environmental > Aquatic > Marine > Intertidal zone... | reverse complement strand
CCTATAGGCGTGATGCCGTGTTCCTGGTTGTAGAGCGTTTGCTTTTCGCGGCGTCGTTCAGTTTCTTCCATCGCCCGCTGCATGGAGTTCGTAATACGATCCGCATATAGAATTGCCCGCCCGTGAACATTACGAGCTGCTCGACCTATGGTTTGTATCAGGGATCGATCTGATCGCAAAAAACCCTCTTTGTCTGCATCCAGAATTGCAACCAGACTAACTTCAGGCATATCCAGCCCTTCCCTAAGCAGGTTGATGCCCACCAATACATCAAATTCGCCGAGCCTTAGGTCACGGATAATTTCGACACGTTCGACGGTTTCAATATCAGAATGCAGATAACGTACTCGAATGCCCTGCTCCGAAAGATACTGGGTCAGATCTTCAGCCATTCGCTTGGTCAGTGTGGTAATCAGAATACGCTGGCCCAGCTCGATCACATCCCGAATCTCCCCCAGCACATCATCCACCTGGGAGGATGCGGGCCGGACTTCCACTACCGGGTCCAACAATCCTGTCGGTCGAACAATCTGCTCTACGACTTGCTGAGCATGCTCACTTTCGTAGGTTGAAGGCGTTGCCGAAACGAAAATAGCCTGCGGCGAAATTCGTTCCCACTCCTCGAATTTCATGGGCCGGTTATCCAGCGCAGAAGGCAATCTAAATCCATATTTCACCAAGGTTTCTTTTCTGGATCTATCACCCCTGTACATGCCGCCAATCTGGGGTACTGTCACGTGAGACTCATCGAGAAAAAGGATGGCGTCAGGAGGAACGTAATCAAATAATGTAGGCGGTGCCTCGCCTTCGTTACGACCTGACAAATAGCGAGAATAGTTTTCGATACCACTACAGAACCCCAGCTCCCGCATTAGCTCCATATCGTATTTGGTTCGCTGCTCAAGGCGCTGGGCTTCGACCAGCTTGTCTTCTTTTTTTAAGTATTCCAGTCGATCCTTCAGTTCAAGCTCTATTAGCTCAACTGCGTCCAGGATCTTGTCTCTGGGCGTCACATAATGCGTTTTTGGGTAGATTGTTACTCTTGATACCTCGCCTTTGGATTCGCCGGTCAGCGGGTCAAACAAGGAAATCTTTTCGATCTCATCATCAAACAACTGGATACGCACAGCATCCTGATCAGACTCAGCCGGAAACACATCAATCACATCGCCACGAACCCGAAAATTTGCGCGCTGGAAATCCACCTCGTTTCGGGTGTATTGGAGCTCGGCCAGCCTTCGTAAAATCGCTCTCTGATCGATGATATCGCCACGTACCATGTGCAACATCATTTTGAGATAGGAGTCCGGGTCTCCCAGACCATAGATGGCGGACACAGTCGCCACAACGATAACGTCCTTGCGCTCCATCAGCGCCTTTGTGGCCGACAGTCGCATTTGCTCGATGTGCTCGTTTATTGAGGCATCCTTCTCAATAAAGGTATCTGAGGCCGGAACATACGCTTCTGGTTGGTAGTAATCGTAATAGGAAACAAAATATTCGACGGCATTATTGGGAAAGTAATCTTTGAATTCCCCATAAAGCTGGGCCGCCAATGTTTTGTTATGCGCCATCACGATCGCGGGGCGTTTTGACCTGGCAATGATATTTGCCATGGTAAAAGTCTTGCCCGAACCTGTTACCCCCAAAAGGGTTTGATGCGAAAGCCCATCATTTAAACCTTCAAGCAATTTATTAATTGCCTCAGGCTGGTCTCCGGCCGGGGCATAACTTGTAGCAAGTTGAAACTCTTTGGACATAATTCTGGGAGGGATTAAACCGAGGCCAAATACTACAGGAAAACTGCAACTTATTTAGCGGCATTTAGATGTTGACCGAGGCAAATCACGCCTTTAAGATACGCGCCCTCAACAGATCCGCCTTAGCTCAGTTGGTAGAGCAAATGACTGTTAATCATTGGGTCGCTGGTTCGAGCCCAGCAGGCGGAGCCATATTCGAAAACCTCGTCCACGGACGGGGTTTTTTCGTTTTTAGGGCAATGATTTATTCACTTTTTGATTAGGCAGCCCTGACAGACATCCTCGTCATTAATTAATTGTCTGGCGGAGGGCGGCCATTTTCGAACTGGATTTCTGGGATTTCTTTTCTCATCGCCCAGTGAGCCGAACGCCACATGACTTCCTTGTACGATTTCGTGTGGTATGGATGCGGGGTATGTCCCGGAAGGAGTGAAACCACCCTGCCTTCTCCATATTCATGTGTCCATCCGCCTGCGCGGTCAGTTGCCTGCTTCTCAGTGCTTTCGAGGTTAAAAAGCACTTCTGTGTCTTGTTTCAGGTCGGCAAAAAATATCTCATCCTGACCGAGTACCTGGGGTTCTATGCCTTTTGTTATAGGGTGTGTAGCGTTGAGCTTGTGCATGTATGAACGCTGGACCGGCGTGTGCATGTAGGATTTTGATACACCGATCAAATCCATAAATTTCGGATGCTCATTGTTCCAGACGGAACAGTGAAGTGAGAGTAGTCCCATACCGCGTTTGACATTGGCGATGATGGATTCCTCACGTTCGGCAGTCATGAATACTTCTTCCTCAGGCCATTCGCTGATGAAGGGTTCCGGTGACCAACCCAGTGAGTTTGTTTTGTGATAACGGGAGAACACAAAAAGATCGGCCTGTTCGAGCGCTTCCGGTGTAATGAATTGTGTGCCCTGCGCGAACATGAGGTTCCATCCGGCAGGCTGAAGTGTGTAGAACCAGTTCTTCTGCTGGGATATCGGATTGTGCCAATAGTCGCCCATCAGGAAAATAACACGAGTTTCCCCCGGTTTTTTGGGGTAGGTAACCATTTCGGGGGGTTGTTTCGTGGAAGCAAGCAGATCTGGAGTTGCCGCCATGCCAAGTGCTGCCAAGCCGACCCCTATGGCCTGTCGTCGCGTGTGCATTTTTTTGCGAATCCCCATATATCACTCCGTTTTATGGGAGCTGCCTCATGACAGCTCACTTGTTAATCTTGCCAGATGCCTTTTCAGTATGCGATCTGATATTTGTGCAGGTGAATCTACACACATACGGGTACCATCATACGCTTCTACAAAAAAACTGTATTTGGTCAAAAAAGTTGGCCGCATGACGTCCTTATTCGGGTTATCCAGCAACTGATTTTATCGCTCATGATTGTAATAGCCGACAACCTTTGAAGACACTCTTCCAACTCACCAGACAAGTAAAACTTATTCAGCAAAGTTTTGTGGTTTTTGACCAGATATATTCAATTATAAATTTTTATGGCATAAAAAAAGGCGCACAAGGCGCCTTTATTGTTACAGGATGAAGCCGACTAATTTGAATAATCCACTTTCAAATCAATGTCAGCATTCGCCCTAAGCGTGGCCGTGTAGGCATTGAATTCTGCCGATACGGCTTGCCCACCAAGCTGCTGCCTCAGCATACGCTGTTCGGCTGGACTAAAGTCGTCCAGGCTACCTGCTTCCACACTGCTTAACTTGTAGACCAAAAAACCGCCTTGCGGTAGTTCGATGGTGCCGACCGATGGCAATCCGGTGATTTCCTGGGCAAAAATTTGCTGACCTTCAGGGGAAGCGGTCTGGCGAGTCTGATCGCTCGCTGCCTGCCACTCCAGTTGCTCTCTCTGGGCAACTTCTTCGAAAGATCCGTCGGAATCCAGCTCGGCTGCCAGCGCTTCAGCACGATCGGCCAATAGCTCATTGGCCTGTTCGATACGCAGATTGCTGGCTATCTCTTCCCGCACTTGCTCCAGGGGCGCAATACCCGCCGGAAAATAATCATTCAAATGAACAACTACGGCGTTGTTTTCGGTCAACTCAACCACTTCACTATTGAGATTTTCTTCACGAACAATTGGACCGAACGAAACGGCTCGAACCTGTGCGTTTGCCGCAATACCCGTTCCAAAATCTTGCTCAAAAGGCTCTGAAGACTCAATCTCAAGTTCTACTGAGTTTTCATTCATTACCTGTAAAAGTTCTTCGAGGTCGGATGTCGAAAACGAAGCTTCTCTAAAGTTTTCCAGGGCATCGACGTAAAGTGCTTCCGCAGCTTCCTGTTTAACCTGCAATTCAATAGCAGCGTACTCCGTATCAAAATCCAGTGGAGTCTCTTCGATTGAGAGCAGCTTGATAATATGAAAGCCGGCATCTGTTTGAACCGGTGATGAGACCTGCTCTACTTCAAGCTCGGCAATAGCCTCTTCAAATGCTGTAGGAAATGTATTGCCGTCTGTGTACCCAAGGTAACCGCCGTTATTGGCAGAGCCGATATCTTCAGACAATTCCTCCGCAACGGTTTCAAATGCTTCGCCGGCATCAAGACGCGACTGTATTTGGTCCAGCTTTTCAGCACTTTGATCATTATCCTCAACCAGTATGTGAGCCACCTCAAACTGGTCGGGCTGTTGGGACTGAAGGATCTCAAATCGCTCCATCACTTCGTCTTCATTCACATCTATTTGATCAAGGAATTGATCGCGTGTCAGACGGACATAATTTACAGAGATCATCTCAGGCTGCTCGAACATTTCCGAGTTTTGATCATAGAATGCCTGGATTTGTTCTTCGGTAACATTCACCTGATCGAGAACAGATTCTACCGGCAGCTGGATGTACTCATAGCTGCGCTCTTCCTGGCTTACAGCGACGATCCCTTCAACCTGCATGTCCGTGCTAAAGCCACTCGACAAGACGCCTGTAGTAAGCTGTTGTAACGTCAGGTCTTCCCGGAAGTCATCCATAAACTCTGCATAGCTATACCCCATGCTGACGAGGTAATTTCTAAACATGCTTTCGGAAAACTCATCATTTAGCTGGAAAGCTGGAGTACTCACCAGGCTTCTCGAAAGTTGAACATCAGAAACTGACATGTCCTGCTGTTTCGTTTGCGACAGATAGAGCTTGGCGACAACAACATCATTGAGTGCAGCCTCTCTGACAAAATCTGAATCCAGCATTTCGGGAGAATAGTTTTCCCCAAGAGAAGTCATAATTCGGTTATTGCGCATGGCAACAGCCCGATCGAAATCCAGTTGTGAAATCTCTTCCCCGTTTACTTCACCTAAATTGACAACTCGCTGTGTCATGAATATGGATTCAATGCCAAAAAAGGCGAGAGGAATGGCAATCAGAATAATCAGGGCGATGGCGACAACCCCTGATAAGCGTTCTCTGAGATTTTGGATCATTAGTTATCGAATAATATTTTTAAGTGGAGATAGATACAAAAAGGGCGCATGCATTACATGCGCCCCATCCTGTAAAAAGTTCGTGCAAACTTAGTTAACAGCTTCCTTCAATGCTTTACCAGCTTTGAAACCTGGAACTTTAGATGCTTTGATTTGGATAGTCGCACCGGTTTGCGGGTTACGACCTGTGCGAGCAGCACGGGATTTAACTGAGAATGTACCAAATCCAACCAGGGATACAGTGTCGCCTTTTTTCAGCGCACCTGTAATGCCGCTAACAACTGCGTCTAGAGCAGCGCCAGCTTTGGCTTTGGAAATGTCAGCAGATTCGGCGATCAAATCGATAAGTTCACTTTTATTCACTTGCTTTACCTTTTTTAGTATCTAAGAAGAAATGATGGATTACCCCAACCCTCTATGAGGAGCCTTTTAAGGTTAACACCTCAAGGCATGGATGGCTTTATACCAAGCCTGAAACTAAGGGGTCAAGCTACTTCAGGCAATATCCATATAAAAATCGACTGATAAGGCAAAAGTTAGCCCTTTCAGTGTGTACTAGGACGCCCTACTTCACTTTTTTTCTGTCCCTTGCCACCGTGACCAGTTTTGGATTTTGGTGACGGTGTAGACTCTAACGCATATTCAAGTACATCATCAATCCACTTGGCAGTTTTGATTTCTAAATCCTGCTTAATATTGTCCGGGATCTCAGCAAGGTTTTTAGCATTCCCCTCGGGAATAACCACAAGTTTGATTCCTGCGCGATGTGCTGCAAGTAATTTTTCTTTAACACCACCAATCGAAAGTACTTCGCCTCGCAAGGTAATCTCACCTGTCATCGCCACATCTGAACGCACAGCAATGCTTGTCAGCTCAGAAACCAGCGCAGTTACCATACCAACACCTGCACTTGGACCATCTTTAGGTGTCGCGCCTTCAGGGACGTGAATATGGATATCTCGATTATTTGAAAATTCTTCGTCAATACCTAGTGAATTGGCACGGCCTCGGACAACTGTGAGTGCCGCCTGAATCGATTCCTGCATGACATCACCAAGGGAGCCCGTCTTAATGACTTTGCCGGTTCCCTTAACCGAGGAAGCTTCGATGGTGAGGATCTCGCCGCCAACCTGAGTCCAGGCCAGGCCTATTACCTGACCAATACGATTGGTTTCTTCGGCAACACCATAGGTAAATTTCTCAACCCCAAGGAAATCTTCAAGATTTTTCGAGGCAATCGACACCGATTTCGGTTTGTCCAACCGACTGTTCTGCTTCACAACTTTGCGGCAAAGCTTGGCTATTTCACGATCAAACCCGCGGACTCCGGCTTCTTTGGTGTAATGCTGGATCATACTTCTCAGGGCGTCAGTCTCGACCTTGATCTCATCTTTTTTCAGGCCGTTGGCCTTGGCTTGTCTTGGGAGGAGATAACGCTCTGCAATTGCGATTTTTTCATCCTCGGTATAGCCCGGCAGTCGAATAACCTCCATACGATCAAGAAGAGGCCCTGGAATATTCATGGAGTTTGCAGTGCAAACGAACAGAACCTCGGAGAGGTCGTAGTCGACTTCGAGATAGTGGTCGTTAAATGAATTATTTTGTTCTGGATCAAGCACTTCCAGCAATGCAGATGCAGGATCACCCCTAAAGTCCATGCCCATTTTGTCAATTTCGTCCAGCAGAAACAGCGGGTTTTTAACTTCAACTTTCGCTAATTTCTGGGCAATTTTTCCTGGCATGGAGCCGATATAGGTGCGTCTGTGCCCGCGAATCTCTGCTTCATCGCGCACGCCGCCTAACGACATACGAACAAATTTTCGATTTGTCGCTTTGGCAATTGACTCACCCAGCGAGGTTTTCCCTACCCCGGGAGGACCAACCAGACAAAGAATCGGCCCCTTAAGCTTCTTAACGCGTTTTTGTACTGCCAGAAACTCAAGGATACGCTCCTTAACTTCTTCGAGGCCATGATGGTCTTCTTCAAGAATCTTTTCAGCCTGCTCCAAATCATGCCTGAGGCGGGTTTTCTTGTGCCAGGGCACTGACACCATCCAGTCGATGTAATTTCGCAGCACAGACGCTTCAGCAGACATGGGCGACATCATTTTCAGCTTGCCAAGCTCGGTAAGTGCTTTTGTCTCGGCAGCAGTCGGCATTTTTGCCGATTTAATTTTTTCTTCGAGTTCGTCAAGCTCATTGGAGCCATCAATATCCCCGAGCTCTTTCTGAATCGCTTTCATTTGCTCATTCAGATAGTACTCGCGCTGACTTTTTTCCATCTGCTTTTTAACGCGGGAGCGGATTTTCTTTTCCACTTGCTGAACATCGGCTTCTATATCGAGCATCGCCAATACCCGCTTAGCTCGCTCTACAACGTCCGGCGTCTCAAGCACTTCTTGCTTTGCAGCCAGTTCCACAGATAAATGCATTGCCACGCTATCGACAAGCACGGGTAAGCGCTTGATGTCATTAAGGGATGCCAGGACTTCTCTTGGGATTTTTTTGCTGGTCTCCGCGTAGGTAGCCAGCTCTTCCTTCAAAGCCCTGAGAAGTACTTCTGCCTCTTTTTCTACAGGCTGGCTTTCTTCCAATACTTGATATCCGGCTGCGAGATATTGGTCGTCGACAAATTGAATATTTTCCAGACTAACCCGCTCTTGTCCTTCCACCAGTATTTTCAACGTTCCGTCTGGCAGCTTGAGCATCTGTAATATGTTGGCAAGGGTCCCTGTATCGTAGAGATCTTCATCCGCCGGATCATCCACATCAGACTCATGCTGGGCAACGAGCAACAATTGCTTGTTGGTTTGATCGACGGCCATCTCAATGGCTTGCACGGACTTTTCTCGCCCAACAAACAAGGGAATTACCATCTCAGGGAAAACAACGACATCCCGAAGCGGTATGAGGGGCAAACTTTCATCAACAGAAAACGGAAACTTATTCATGCAAACTCTAGACCTTTAAATCTTGCGTACTACTAGAGAATATTGGGGTAGCAGCACTGTATTGCAAGTGCTGCTTTTGAGAAACAACAGGGAAATCAGTCTTCAGAGCTGGCTTGTGCCTGACCGGAAGTCTCATATACCAGAATAGGGTCGCTTTCTCCCTTGATGACACTGGCGTCAATAACGACCTTAACGACGTCTGGCAGGGATGGTATTTGATACATGGTATCCAGCAGCACTGACTCAAGGATTGAGCGCAGTCCACGTGCGCCGGTTTTTCTTTCGAGTGCTTGCTCGGCGATGGCCTTGAGGGCATCTTCCCGGAAATCCAGCTCAACACTCTCCATATCAAACAATTTTGCATACTGTTTGGTCAGGGCATTGTTGGGCTCTGTCAGAATACGTATCAACGCATCTTCATCCAATTCTTCGAGTGTGGCTATTACAGGCAGTCGACCAATAAATTCAGGGATTAACCCGTATTTAATCAAGTCGCCGGGCTCAACACTGCTGAACACTTCGCCCAGGCTCTTGGATTCATGCTTGCCTTTAACTTCAGCGGAAAATCCAATACCACCTTTTTCAGTACGGTCTCGGATGACTTTATCCAGGCCGGCAAATGCGCCGCCACATATAAAGAGGATATTAGAGGTGTCTACCTGAAGAAATTCTTGCTGCGGATGTTTGCGTCCACCTTGTGGAGGGACTGAGGCAACGGTGCCCTCAATCAATTTAAGTAAGGCTTGCTGCACACCTTCACCAGAGACATCCCTGGTGATTGACGGGTTGTCTGATTTTCGCGAAATCTTGTCGATTTCGTCTATATAAACGATGCCTTGCTGTGCTTTCTCAACATCGTAGTCACACTTCTGCAGCAGTTTTTGAATGATATTTTCAACATCTTCGCCCACATAACCCGCTTCAGTCAGCGTGGTTGCGTCGGCAATGGTGAAGGGCACATTGAGAAGCCTTGCCAAGGTTTCAGCCAGCAACGTCTTACCACAGCCCGTTGGACCAATCAGAAGAATATTACTTTTGCCAAGCTCAACGTTAGCATCAGAAGATTTTGTAGGTGTACGAAGACGCTTGTAATGATTGTAAACAGCAACCGAAAGGACTTTTTTGGCCTGATCCTGACCAATTACGTAATCCCCGAGGATTTCCTTGATCTCTTTAGGCGTGGGAAGTTTTGTCTCTCCAGTCGCTGCTTCGCCTTCCTCAATCTCTTCACGAATGATGTCATTACAGAGATCAACACACTCATCGCATATGAATACGGAAGGGCCCGCGATTAGCTTGCGCACATCGTGCTGACTCTTGCCACAAAAGGAGCAATAGAGCAGCTTGTTTTCTTCGTTGTTGCCTTTTTCTTTATCGGACATGAATTTTGCAGGAAAAGTCTTTATATACGGCTTCTACGCTATAGCAAAGCACGGAATGTGTAAACCCAAACTAACGCTTGGTAACGATCTGGTCAATTAGGCCATATTCTTTGGATTCTTCTGCATTCATGAAACGATCCCGTTCTGTATCCAGAGAAATTTGCTCCACCGATTGACCGGTATGCTGAGCCATCAATTGATTCAGTCGCTCACGAATTTTCAGAATCTCTTGAGCATGAATATGAATATCGGAAGCCTGACCCTGGGCACCACCACTTGGCTGGTGAATCATGACGCGGCTATTAGGCAAACAAAAACGCTTCCCTTCCGCGCCGGCAGTCAACAGGAATGCGCCCATGCTGCAAGCTTGGCCGATACACATGGTGCTGATATCAGGCTTGACGAATTGCATGGTGTCGTAAATAGACATGCCCGCTGTAACGGAACCACCAGGCGAATTGATATATAGGTGAATATCCTTGTCTGGATTTTCAGATTCCAAAAACAACAATTGGGCAACCACAAGGTTAGCCGAATGATCATCCACCGGGCCAACAAGGAAAATAACCCGCTCACGTAAGAGACGAGAATAAATATCGTATGAACGCTCTCCTCGCGAAGATTGTTCAACAACAATCGGCACCATACCAAGCCCTTGAGGGTCAACGGACTCGGTCTGACTGCCCATATGAACAGATTGGATATATTTGGCGCTCATTACTTCTCCTGATTATTTAGCCCACATCAACACTATACTTTCAGCCGCGATTGCTGAAAACATAATAATGGAGAAACAGGTTTAGTTTTTCGCCATGAGCTCGGTGTAACTAAGCTTCACAGGCGTTGCTTTTGCCAGGCCTGATATGTGCTCCACAACGCGATCTTCAAGCACCTTCATTTGAACGCTATTGAGCAGGTTTTCATTATTATAGTAGTACTGCTCTACTTGTTGTGGGTCTTCGTAGCCAGCGGCCATTTTTGATATTTCTTCTTTAACAGAATCTGCGTCTGCCGTTATGTTTTCTTTTTTAACCAGCTCAGACATCAGCAGGCCTAGTTTGACCCGCTTGGTAGCTTGCTCAACAAAAGGCTCATCAGGAAGCTGGCTCAGGTCCAGGTTCTCGCCTCCACCGTATTGTTGAAACATTTCTTGTTTGGCCCTGTTAATTTCTTCCTTAACCATGGCTTGGGGCATGTCAAACTCATGCAAGTCACACAAGGCGTCCATCACCTGATTTTTCTTGAATTGAAGCTTTTTCTTTTCCAGCTCGCGCTCCATATTTGAACGAACTTCTGCCTTTAGCGCTTCAATGTCACCGTCTTCAATACCAAAATTGGCAATGAAGTCTGCATCAATTTCCGGCAGCACCTGCTCTTTCACTTCTTTTAATGTGATGGCAAATACCGCGTCTTTTCCTTTCAGGTTTTCGGCCTGGTAATCTTCGGGGAAGGTTACTTCAACATTGCGAGATTCACCCGCCTTCATACCGACAATTCCTGACTCAAATCCTGGAATCATTTGACCACTGCCAAGCTCCAGACTAGAACCCTCAGCTTTGCCGCCTTCAAACTCTTCCCCGTCGATGCTGCCGACAAAGTCAATAACCACGGTATCGCCTTCTTTAGCCGCACGATCCACTGTTTCAGATGTTGCGTTCTGCTTGCGAAGCGTTTCTAACATTTCGTCAACATCAGAATCGTTTACTTCGGTTTCGGCTGTTTCGATTTTAATTTTGGACACGTCACCCAATTCAACTTCTGGATAAACTTCAAATACCGCTGTGTAGCTAAACTCATCCGCATCTTTGGCTGGTTCATCCATTTCTTCGATGATTGGCTGGCCTGCAGGGCGGATTTCTTTTTCAGCAAGTGCCTCACCGTAACTTTTATTCACCAGCTCACCCAGTACTTCCTGGCGAACACCGGCGCCGAAGCGCTGCTCTAAAACGCTCATCGGGACTTTACCTTTACGGAAGCCTTTAATTGAGACCGTTTTTTGCGCTTTTTTCAGGCGCTCAGAGACTTGCTGGTTGAGATCAGCTGCGGGCAGGCTTACCGTCATACGACGTTCCAAACCAGTAGTAGCTTCGACTGATACTTGCATTATTATCCTCACGAAAAATCGAATACTGACTGCAAAATATGGTGCGAAAGGAGAGACTCGAACTCTCACGTCTTGCGACACTGGAACCTAAATCCAGCGCGTCTACCAATTCCGCCACTTTCGCACTTTATGCAGTCTATGTCGGGCTCCGGGCCATTTTAAACACAACCCAAGCCCTGAAAGGGGGCGCGATTTTGCCACAGAGAAAGGAAGGCTTCAATTGATTTGGCTCGTGGCAGACATTTAATAATCTTTAGGGGAAAATACCCTGCCCCAAGGATTAAAAAATTAGGGATTTAACGCCAACACTTCCACCCTCGTTTCCCCTTCAAATAAAACATAACGCCACTTGAGTTCAAAATCCAGAAGCCTGACCCCGTATGTCCGCTTTTCATCCAAATCCTGATAAGCGGGTCGCGGGTCCTGCGAAAGAATCTCTTCTATCAGCGATCTCAGGTTTGTATCAGCGGCTAACTGCAAAGACTCTATTTGCCTAGAAGCCGCGCTGGAAAATTGAATAGGCAGTTTTTCGGGCGCGGAGGCCGCCAAAGCGTTCTCGGCCCCTTCAACCGAGTCCACATAGGGAACATATGGCTTTATATCCAGCACTGGGGTGCCATCAAGCAGGTCAATACCGGAAATATGCAGAGATACACCATCAGTGAAATCAATGCTTTTCAACCGAACCACAGAAAGGCCAATTGGACTGGGGCGATGGGTGGAACGCGTAGCAAACACCCCTATTTTTTTATTGCCACCCAGCCTTGGCGGCCGTACCCGTTGTGACCAACCCTCTTCCAGCGTCTCGTGAAAAACAAATTGCACCCAAATATGACTGCTCTTTTCCAGACCGTCGACGGCTTCTCGACCAAACTCCTTTTTGCATAGACGGATAATCCCCCTGGCGTTGGGGGCTAATCCTGGTTGACGGGGGATAGCAAACTTTTGCTTAAAACAAGATTCCACATATCCGATAGGAGAGAAACTGTACTTGCTCATTTTTTATTGATACCAGATCTGTCTGACGAATTTATCTGCAATGAATCAAGACGGCATCATAACCAATGTGCTGGAGCGCCAACGAACTCTTTTTGATACTAATTGAGCTAATTTCAAGGTCGAGTTCTCACTACTGGCAAGCTGGGGCTTGTCTTCATCCACCTATCGTTGGAAACTTGGCTCACATTGAATTTTGAATACGGCCAATCTCGCCAAGAGGAATATCAAATATGCCATCTCTCATTCCAGATAATGAAAAAGACAGACTGGACTCACTCGCCTCTTATGAGATTTTAGACACTCGCCCTGAACAGGAATATAACGACCTGGTCGAGTTTGCTGCTGAAATTTTCAAAGCCCCCATGGCCAGCATTTCACTAGTCGACTCTGATCGAGTCTGGTTTAAGGCTCATGTAGGCTACGAAGTTGACCAAATGCCCCGGGATTTTACCTTTTGCTCGCTGACCATTCTTGGTTCAAAGCCATTGCTTATTCAAAACACACGCGCAGATGCATCCAATGCCAAGATGGGTATTGTTACTAACGCGCCTTACGTTCGTTCCTATATGGGTATTCCTCTTATTAGCGAAGATGGACAATGCATAGGTGCTCTCTCTGTAGCAAATACGGAAACCATGAAGCCCAGCAAATTTCAAAAACAGGCGCTTGCCCAGCTTGCTAATAACTGTATGACCCTGCTGGAATTGCGCCGTACCCGCATGCAACTGGAAAACCAGGAAAAGCTAACCGAGGGTTACCGGGAGCAGATAGCTGCAATGAATGCCGAGGTTGCAAACCTGTCACGCATGGATGAACTTACCGGTTTATGGAATAAAAAAAGCCTGACCTATGAACTTGGCAAGGAATTAAGTCGCAGCCGCCGCACTGGAAGCACCTTTGCCCTACTCAAATTGAATCTGGACAATTTTTCGAAAGTTAATGACAAGCACGGTCGCGACTATGCAGATGAAAGCCTTAGGTCTCTTGGCAATTTATTAAAAGACGCCACTCGCGACACGGACGTTTGCAGCCGTTTTGGCGGTGATGAATTTATGATTCTCATGCCGAATACCGACCGAGCAAAAGCCAATCTGGTGGCCAACCGAATCAAAACCAACCTGCGAAACATGAACGGTTTATTTGAACCCCTGACAGCCAGTATTGGCGTCGCTGTGGTATTGGCAGCACAGGCCTCTGCTGATGACATCCTCAATCTGGCCAATACTTCTATGCAAAATGCCAAGCAGATGGGCGGGAACAGTATCGAAATAGAAGCCTTTTACGGCGCCTGATTTACCAGGCACAAAACGCAGTCGCAAAAAATTATTTCTTTTCCTGAGCAATGGCACCGGTTAGAGCTGGTTTCCAGCGAAGCTTTTTCTCAATTGAGGCAATAATCATTCCGGCGATGTCTTTCCCTGTGGCGGTTTCAATCCCCTCAAGTCCAGGTGATGAATTTACTTCCAATAACAAGGGGCCATTACCAGATCGAATGATATCTACACCAGCTACCTGGAGGCCCAATACCTTGGCCGCTTTAACGGCGAGTCGCCTCTCTTCTGCGGTAATTTTAACGATATGTGCCGTGCCACCCTGATGGATATTCGCACGAAATTCACCAGCCGCTGCCCTGCGCTCAATAGACGCAACAACTTTGCCGTCAATCACAAAGCATCTAAGGTCCCTCCCCCGCGCTTCCTTAATAAATTTCTGAACCAGTAGGTTTGCGCGCAATGCCTTGAACGCATTAATTACCGACTCAGCCGCTTTCTGGGTTTCAGCCAAGACAACCCCTTTCCCCTGAGTCCCCTCAAGCAGCTTGACGATCAAGGGCGCTCCACCCACCATTTCGATCAAATCCTTGGTATCCATTGGGGAGTTGGCAAAGCCTGTTGTCGGGATATTAATGCCACTTTTCAACATTAGCTGAAGGCTAAATAGCTTGTCGCGTGACTGCGAAATTGCAGCCGAGCCATTGGTGGTATAAACCCCCATACTTTCAAATTGACGAGCCAGTGCCGTTCCGTAGTAGGTCATGCTAGGCCGAATTCTTGTAATAACCGCGTCCACCGCGTTTAGGGATTTCCCACCGCGGTAGTGAGCCTCGGGTTCATCTGCATCGAGCTTCATATAACACTGGCTAATATTGACAAACATGGCGTCATGGCCACGTTCACGGGCAGCTTCAAGCAAACGTTGATTGCTATACAGCTCTTCGTTACTCGCGAGTAACGCGATTCTCAACCCCGCAGTAACCGGACGAGAGATCCGATAAAACGATTCCAGGTCAGCTATGTCGTGGTCGCCAAGCGTGCAAGAAAGGCTTGGGTCAACCAAAAGCTTGCCCATCATGGCCTCGCGACCGAGCAGCATGCGATACCCCATGGAATCCCTATTGGCAAGGGTAACTTCAATTGGCCATGTCTGATCCCCCAATTCCAGATCCGTCATGATCACAAAGCGCGACTCCGCATCTCCACTGGAGCTACGCACCACTCGTTTGTCGATGATGGGTCGTTCACATCGCAATGTCGGATATCTGCGTCCTTGCAAGGGATGGAGCTCAAAACTTACCCAGTTTTCACCGTCTCTTTTGAATTTCTGGATATTAAATGCATGAATGGTGGATGTTTTAGCGCCGGAATCCACTCTGGCTTTAATCATTGGCACGCCAAGATCCAATAAACCACACCACTCAGCTCGACCAATGGTCTTTTTACTATTGATTTCCACGCATTCTCCAAAAAACAGTAAACAGGCTCTCTACCAACCTAAAGGAAAGAAAGTTTAAAAAGGGTTGAGCGGGTTAGCCTAACTTGGCAACTGCCCTGACACGGGATAGAACATTGGCAGCATGTGCCAATGCCTTACGAAGATTTCCTTCCGCTTGCGATATCTTATCTGAGTCTTCACCTGCAGAAGATAACTCGGACGAAAAATTTTTATAAATATTCTTTATCTCTTCCCCATGCGCTGATCGAATAGCTTCTTCCAAACTTGTCATACCAAACCCCTATTGAAAAATTAACAATTGTAAAAAATACAGTAGATTACCTACTTTGCAACTCAGATGGATATTTTGTGCTGTAGTATGCAATCCTGAAAGTCGTAGTTACTTATTCTGGAACTTATACATTAAATAAATCCCGAAATGCTTGCGGTTTAATTCTTTAACGGCAAAATTACACCTTACTCGAACCGGTCGAATAATCCCTTAACTTCCCGAATGACGTTATTTTCGACCCCATAATATGAAACAAATAGCAGCCAACTGCCTAGCCCTAAAATTTCCGAGAAAGCCATATATACCCCGGAATCAAGACATTCGCTAATACTGATCTAAAACATTCCAGATGTAATTAAAAAAAGGGGTTGTCCTGACCCTTACTCCTATTATCAGCGCTTTGGTCGTTGCACTCTCGCTTGCAATCTGGACATTTATCTTTGATCAAACCCGAAACAATGAAATCGAGAGAGCCAAACTCGCTATAGAGGTTTCAATGGTGGATATTCGCCAGTGGACCAGTGATCTTTTTGCCGAGCTAAACAGGGTGGGCGACTATGAAAATATCATTGTCGACAATCGCTCCCTCGACGGATCATCAGAGGCGCCTTTAGGCAGCGGCTTTGTTCAGTTTAGTTATTTTCTTAACGCGCAAGTTCCAGGGATTAAGGAAATCATGCTGTTCAATCCGGAGCTTAGTCTGCTGGCTCACGCCAGTGAAAACAGACTATTAAACTTCCAGTCGAGTGCATCCGATCTTAGTCAAGACATTCATCTCCAGCTCGGTGAACTAATCAATTATATGGCTTCCAGGGATCTGGACAGCGGCATTATCTCTTACACAGTGGGTACTGAAACCGAACTGTTAGCCGCAAAAATTTTCCAGCCACAAACGACTTCCTATGAAGCAGATATCGACGAACCGCAAAAATTAATCGCAGCCGACGCCGCGGGAAATCTGGCAGCACTTGCCATTCCAGATAACATAGGTTCATTTGAGCTCAAGCCAAATGGTGCGACCAACCTCGCCGCTATTGCCGAAACGCCAACACTGGTTTCTGAGGCGGTTTCTGGCAACACCACTTATCTATTTGCTGACTCACCTCTTTTTTATGTTTCTACAGAAATAGAAACCCTCGCCATCATTTCCGAAATGAGTGGCTTTTCCCTAACCCTGATTATCTTTTCCCTTCTGCTGATTTTTAGCCTTGTCTTGGTTGTCATACTAATCGTCAACCGCCAAATCCTGTTGCCGATCGCTGAATTGGAACACAAAATTGGGCTATCCATGAGCACCGGGGTTATCGATTTAAAATCCAGCGAAGAGCGAAATGAGATAGAAGCCCTTGGCAACCGTTATCTTGAGCTTATGAACAAGGTTGCCCGGTTAGCGAATATGGATACGCTAACCCAGTTGCCCAATAGGGATCAGTTCCTTACCAGTGTCGCTAATACCCTAAAGCACCAGCCTGATAACAAATTTATTCTCTTTTACCTGGATCTGGATCGATTTTAGCAGGTCAATGATTTTTACGGCCATGCCGAAGGGGATCGACTGTTACGCACGTTTGCCAGGGAACTGCAAAAAGCGGCGAGTAATAACCTTGCGGACCCCAAGGAGAGAACTGCACTAATCTCAAGACTGGCCGGCGACGAGTTTGTCGTCTTCTGTGAACTCTCTATGTTAAAAAGCTCTCCAGATCAGGCGGCCGAAGACCTGATTAAAAATCTAAGCAAGGGCTTTGACACAGGACAAGGCAAGCTTCATCTGGAAGTTTCTGTTGGCGTAGCTATATACCCGGATCACGCAGACTCCGCAGAAACACTACTGGCACGTGCGGATGAAGCCATGTTTGAAGCCAAGAATCGTGGACGCAACCGATGGGAAGTTCTTAACCAAAACATCGTTGATCATAACGAATTAAAGAAAATGACCCAGGAAGCGATTGAGGAAGCGCTGCTTAATAACCAGTTCTATCTCGTGTACCAACCTATCTTTAACACTCACAGCCTCAAACCGGTAGGCGCAGAGGTCCTCCTCCGTTCATCTCACCCATCACTCAAGAAAATGGGCACACAGGCTTTTATCGAGATCGCTGAGGCCAGCGGAGCCATTCGCCGGATTGACGCATTGGTGGCGAACTTGGCCCTAAAACAATTGGCTAAAATTCGTGAAACTCATCCAAAATTCAAGTTCTCGGTTAACTTTTCGACCGCAGAACTAACTACGCCTGATTTTGCCGAGTCTCTTTCTGATGCAATTGCATCGGCAGGTCTAACCTTGGACTCAGTTGAAATTGAGGTTACTGAGACTCGATGGGCTGAATTTGGTCCGCAGGCATTGATAAATCTGGAAAAACTTCATGAAGATGGATTTTTAATTGCGCTTGATGACTTTGGTACCGGTTACAACTCCTTCGCCCAGCTAAACAGTTCGCACATTTCTCGCTTAAAAATCGACCGACAGTTCATATCCGCAATAAACACTGAATCTCAGGACGCCAATATGGTAAATATTATTTTGGGAACTGCACAGCTGTACAAAATGGATGTAGTGGCCGAAGGGATTGAGACGGAAGAACAGCTTGCCTATATTCAGACACACAACTGCCAGTACGTGCAGGGCTATCTTCTCGCCAAACCCATGGAATGGGATGGTCTTTTGGAGTTAATCAACCGGGACAAGGTGACCTGGGAATCAACCACAGGTAAGTGGCGCATTTAGCCCAGTCCATGTCGACACCAATTTAGTTGTTTGAAAGGCCCTGCTCTTTCTCTGCTGTGCTACCCGATTTTTTTGCTCGTACGCGTTTGTTTATTTTAACTACCGCCTTTTGCAGGATAAGTGAATTGGGGTATGTGATCATGTTTTCCCCCTTTCTAATCAATACATGAAAAAGCGTAATCTCCTCAACTATGCCGGTGATATCTTCGTCTCCATCAATCACCCTAACCGTGTCGCCAACTCTGTAAGGGAAACCGAAAAATATGATCAAGCTAGCCGTGATATTGCTCAAGATAGACCACTGGGCAAACAGGGCAACGCCCAATACCGCCGTTACAGAAGAAAGGAAAAAGGTTACTTGCGAAGATTTTATGCCTAAAAATGCAAATAACACCGCCAGATGAACCACAACCAAGGCAATGCCTATGGTTTTTACAATATATTTTAGCCTGTAGGGACTGACTGCTTTTGATTCGCCCAATCGCGAGATTGCCTTTGCCATCAACTGATGGCTTACAGCAAGGGACAAAAAGATTGCGAAAACGACCATCAATTTCATAGAAAAAAACTCCGACAGATATAGCGACAAGTTTGGCACGGGCATCAAATATTACCAGCACCAATTAGCATGGTTTCAAAATAGAAAAAACAAGGAAGAAAGAATGAAGGGGAATGGGGTGACTGATGGGAATCGAACCCACGACCACCGGAATCACAATCCAGCGCTCTACCAACTGAGCTACAGTCACCACTGATAAGTGGGCATATTCTACTGGATTCCAAGCCTGCGCCAAATACTAACAAGTGGCGCGCCCGCCAGGGCTCGAACCTGGAACCTACGGCTTAGAAGGCCGTTGCTCTATCCAGTTGAGCTACGGGCGCTACATCCAATGGGCAGAATTCATGGACAAAAAAAAGCGCCCAATATAATTGCGAATTGCCCGAAAAGTGGTCGGGGTAGAGAGATTCGAACTCCCGACATCCTGCTCCCAAAGCAGGCGCGCTACCAGACTGCGCTATACCCCGAAATCGGCATCAAAACCTGAGGGCGCGCATAATACTTAGCAGCACCTCTCAGGTCAACGAGCATGAACGCTATTTTGCACAAGAACCAGAGATTCTTTGATAGAAATAGAATTTTTATCCTTTGAACACCTCATTACTTTATTTGAAATTACCTTTCTGCCAGAATCGCCCGATTCAAATTGACTGTCTGGAATCCGAATGACCGCTTTAGTACTTGACGGCAAGGCTCTCGCAAAAACCACCGAAGAGGCCCTAAAAAAACGCATTGAGCACCTAAAACAACAAGCTGCCGGAAGAACCCCAAAACTCGCTACTATCCTGGTCGGCAGCGATCCCGCATCAGCCACCTACGTCACGATGAAGGGTAATGCCTGCGCCAGAATAGGCATGGAGTCTATCCGGGTCGAGATGCCTGAAGAAACAACGACCGAGCAGCTTTTGGCTCAAATAAAAATACTAAACGACGATCCAGACGTTCACGGCATTTTGCTGCAACACCCTGTACCCAAACAAATAGATGAACGCCTCTGCTTTGATGCAATTGCACTGGAGAAGGATGTCGACGGCGTTACCTGCCTGGGCTTTGGCCGCATGAGCATGGGTGAGGAAGCATACGGCTGCGCTACACCGAAAGGAATCATGCGTCTGCTGGAGCACTATAAGATCCCAATGGAAGGCAAACATGCTGTCGTTGTGGGCAGAAGTGCCATTCTGGGCAAACCGATGGCGATGATGCTTTTGGGAGCGAACGCCACAGTCACAATTTGTCACTCCAGAACCCGGGAGCTGGAAACTCATATTCGCAATGCGGATATTCTCGTGGGCGCTGTTGGGATCCCTGAATTCATAAAAGCAGATTGGGTTAAGGATGAGGCCGTTGTTGTCGATGCGGGCTATCATCCGGGCGGTGTTGGAGACATTGAGCTCACCCCTCTGAAGGAACGCGTAGCGGCTTATACACCTGTTCCGGGCGGAGTAGGCCCTATGACAATTAATACGCTTATTTTTCAGACAGTGGCGTCTGGCGAAAAAGCTCTCGGCTAGAATTTAGTTGATTCAGTCGCGTGCTTTTCTGAGTGTGACGAATTCTTCGGCCATTGTTGGATGAATGCCGATGGTGCGATCAAAGTCTGACTTGGTCGCTCCTGCCTTTATCGCAATCGCCACGGACTGTATAACTTCACCCGCTTCCGGTCCCATCATATGAGCGCCAATTACCCTATCCGATGGCTGGTCCACAATTAATTTCATATAAACCCGCTCATCGCGCCCAGTGAGAGAGTGTTTTAGATGTCTGAAGTCGGTTTCATAGACCTCATAAACGAAGCCCTGATCTTCCGCCTCAGATTCAGTCACGCCGACCGTTGCCAAATTAGGGGAAGTAAAAACGGCTGAAGGGATATTGTGATAATCGAATTCCTGTGACTGACCTGTTCGGAAATGTTCCAGCAAAGCCATGGCCTCTGCCGTGGCAACTGGGGTTAGTGCTTTCTTGCCGACAACATCCCCCAAGGCATATATCGAAGAAATACTTGTCTGAAAGCTATCGTTGACCACAATAGATCCATTGGACTGGGTATCTATTGATAGTGCGTCTGACCAAAGACTTTCGGTTCGAGGAATTCGACCTGTCGCGTAAAATAGTTGGTCAACAACTAACTTGTCCCCGGACTTTAACTCGACCTGTTTTAACTCTTCCTGCTGGCTAATTTTCGCAACATCCTCATTAAAACGAAGGCGAATACCCTGCTTGCGCATTTCATTGGCAATACGTTCCCGCAAGTCTTGGTCGAACCCTCTCAAAAAAAGATCACGCCGATAAATTAGATCAACACTGGCACCCAGTCCGTTATAAATACAGGCGAATTCAAGCGCGATAAACCCGCCCCCGACTATAGCTATCGATTTGGGGAATTCATTTAAATGGAAGGCTTCATCCGAACTAATTGCTAACTCGGCTCCGGGAATCTCCGGAATAAATGGCGTGCCACCGGTAGCAATCAAAATACGTTCTGCTGTGTATTTTTGTCCGTTTACTTCAACGTGGTTTGCACCAACAATTTTTGCCCTGCCGTTAAACATTTGCGCACCGGCATTTTCCAGCAATCGGGTGTAAATGGAATTTAACCGGGCTATCTCCGTGTTTTTATTTTCGCGCAGGCGTTTCCAGTTAAATTTTGGCGAACTTCCCAGCTCCCATCCGTAGTGCTCAGCATCTTCAAAATCATGTGAAAAGTGAGAAGCAAAGACAAAAATTTTTTTGGGAACACAACCCAGATTGACGCATGTTCCACCCCAAGACTTGTCCTCGGCAATAGCAACCTTGTGCCCTTCAGTGGCCCACATGCGAGCAGCGCGAACACCTCCAGAGCCACCGCCAATCACAAACAGATCGAAATCATAGGATGGCATAAGCGTCCTCTATCTTTGGGAGAAATATGGTGCAGAAATCTTAATTTATTTCTCTTGAGGCGGCAGGGCCCTCAAGTCGGGTTGCTTCAACTCGCTGTAACTTAACTATGGCTGGCTGCCAGTCGGGAATCAACTCCAGCGCAGCCATATACTCGGTTTCCGCTTCATCGAGACGCGAGCTGTGTTCATAAGCCATGCCACGATTGAGGTAAAGGACATGCCTCTGTATCAGACCCATTGATTCTGCCTGATCGTAATAGGTGATCGCCTGATCCCAGTTTTCCCGCATGAATTCGAGATTACCAAGATTTAGATAAATCTCTGGAACACCATCAGAAATAGCGAGCGCTCGCTGGTAATCCTGGGAGGCCCGATCAACCTGACCGAGCGTCGCATAAATCAAACCACGATTAACCAATGTTGCCAAAAGATCGTTTTCTGAGATCGCTTGATTAGCAGTGGCAGAGTCACATATTTCAATATCGGCAAAGCGTGCATCACCCGAGGCTTGGGCTTGCAATGAACGGTTATAACAATCGACGGCCAATGAGTTATTACTGGCAACCTCAATGGACTGTGCCTGCAAAATACCGCTGGCGGCCAGAGCTGTAATGACTAAAAACCACCTGGTTATGTTCATGCTCAATAATCTCCAATACTTGTAATAACTAATTGAGTCTATGCCGCTTACGTCCAAAATCAACCCACCCTCTCGCTTAGCCCAGCGATACCTTTGGTGTTCCGAGCTTATCCCTAAGCCTGACCACTGTCCCTACGATTAACAGTGTCGGCGCAGTTGCCTTATCTGCTCGAATTATCGGGGCAATTGTACTGATAGTTGCTGTCCAGACTCTTTGATCGGGAGAAGTTCCCTTCTCTACCATCGCTGCGGGCATCTCAGCGCTCATACCGTACTCAATTAATTTTTCAGCAATTTCCTCGATACCGTTGAGGCTCATGTAAAACACGAGCGTCTCTTCCGCAGCGACCAGTTGCTGCCAATCGAGGTTCAAGACCCCGTTGCGGCGGTGCCCCGTAATAAAATGCACTGAATGACAGTGATCGCGATGCGTCAGGGGAATACCGGCATAGGAGGCACAACCGGAGGCTGCAGTAATTCCAGGCACCACTTGAAACGGGATACCCTCTTCCGCCAGCTTTTCCAGTTCCTCTCCCCCACGGCCAAAAATAAAGGGGTCACCACCTTTTAGCCGCAAGACACGTTTACCCATGCGGGCCTGATCAACTAGCGCCTGATTAATATTTTCCTGAGTAATGCTGTAAGGGTTTAGATCTTTACCCACATAAATTCGCTCGGCTTCACGGCGAACCAGTTCCAAAACACTTTTTGAAACCAGCCGATCGTAGAGCACTACATCGCACTGCTGCATGAGTCGCAGCGCCCGGAATGTCAGCAAGTCCGGGTCTCCAGGGCCTCCACCAACCAGGTACACCTCTCCGGTTTCCAGATTGGGGTCTGCCTTATCCAGTTCGTTTTCCAGTAAGGTTCGAGCACCTGCCACATCCCCCGACATGGCCATTTGACCTGCATGCCCCTGCAAATGACGGTCCCAAAAACGCCGGCGAACATCCATATCCGGAAAAGCAGAACGTGCCTTGTTTCGCAGCGAGCCCACTAATTCCGAAAGCTTGCCGTAGCCGGCAGGAATCAGTGTTTCAAGCCGCGCTCTCAAGAGCCTAACCAAAACAGGCGAACGCCCTCCGCTTCCCACAGCGATGATCATGGGTGAACGGTCGACGATCGAAGGGAAAATGGCATTACCCAGATCCGGCATGTCTACCGCATTAACGAGAATACCCAGCTCATCTGCGTCTGAAGCAATACGACCATTTAACTCTGCATCATCTGTGGCAGCGATAACCAATCTAACCCCGGAAAGATCCGAGGACTGATATTCGCGCGCAACATGCTCATAGCCTTTTTCATTGATCAGCTTTCGTGTGGCGAAATCCAGTTCTGGCGCTACAATTTTGATTTCTGGTTCTGCTCGAGAAAGCATGTTTGCTTTGTGCCAGGCAATACTGCCACCGCCAACGATCAGAACTGGCTGACCCTTGAGTTTGATAAAAAGTGGGAAACTTTCCATCAACGATTAGCTGCCAGTAATGGCTTCAAGGCCACCCATATAAGGTCGCAACGCTTCGGGCACCTCAATGGAACCGTCTTCCTGTTGATAGTTTTCCATGATCGCCAGCAGGGTTCTTCCCACTGCCAAGCCAGAGCCATTAAGCGTGTGAAGCAATTCTGGCTTACCTTCGCTATTGCGATAGCGCGCTTTCATTCGGCGAGCCTGAAAATCCCTAAAATTTGAACAAGAAGAGATTTCCCTATATGTATTCTGAGAGGGCAACCAAACTTCTAAGTCGTACGTCTTTGCTGCTGAGAAACCAATATCACCGCCACACAGAATGACCTTGCGATAAGGTAATTCCAGAGACTGTAGAATATTTTCGGCATGACCGGATAACGCCTCAAGTGCGTCATCCGATTCTTCTGGCTTAACAAATTGGACTAGCTCGACTTTTTCAAACTGATGTTGTCGAATCATGCCTCGGACATCACGGCCATAACTGCCAGCTTCGCTTCGAAAGCAAGGAGTATGGCAGACGTATTTCAGCGGCAACTCACCATCATATATTTCGTCACGGAGAGTGTTGGTAACCGGCACTTCCGCGGTTGGAATTAGGTAATACCCCTGCTCCACATCGAGACGGAACAAGTCTTCCTCAAATTTCGGCAGCTGACCGGTACCGCTCAAGGAATCACGATTGACGATATAAGGGGTATAAATTTCTCGATACCCATGCTCATCAATATGGGTGTTAAGCATGTATTGGATAAGTGCACGGTGCATCCGTGCAATCTGGTCACGCATAACGACGAAGCGAGAACCGGTAATTTTTGCACCTGTTTCAAAATCCATCCCGTTGAGCGCTTCACCCAAATCGACATGATCGCGCACATCGAAGTCAAATTTGCGGGGATTTCCCCAACGGCTTATTTCGACATTGTCGTCTTCACTTTTACCCGCGGGAACTGATTCATCGGGGATATTGGGGATACCCGCCAAAAGGTCATTCATTTGATCCTGGACTTTATCCAATTGGCCTTTTGCGTCGTCCAGTTTTCCGCCGAGATCAGCTACTGCATCCAGCAGCGGCTGGATATCCTCTCCCTTGGCTTTGGCCTGCCCTATGGATTTGGAGCTTTTGTTCCTCTCGGCCTGCAAGTTTTCAGTTTCAACCTGAAGCATCTTACGTTGCTCTTCAAGGTTATTTAATGTGTTGATATCGAGCTGGTATCCACGCAATGCCAAACGTTTGGCAACTTGCTCAGGCTCATTTCGGATTAATTTTGGATCTAACATCTCAGTTCAAATATGTGGAATAACGCCAATTAAAGGAGGCGAGCAAGGCTCATGCCCAGAAAGGCCGCAACAATACAGAAAATCAGGCTGGATACAACATATACCAGAGCAATGGAAACTTCGTGATTTTGAATCAGGCCAGCCGCTTCTATGGCAAAGGTAGAAAAGGTGGTAAATGCCCCAAGAAAGCCAACCACCAAAAGATCGCGCCAATAGGGTGGAAATGCTGCTTTTTCGACCAAAATAACATAGGCCAAGCCAATAAACAGCGAGCCTAATACATTGACGATAAATGTGGCCCAGGGAAAACCAACGGTGACGGGGACAGACAAACTTACGGCATAACGGGCCATGGCACCAAAAGCTCCGCCAGAGGCGACCATCAAGAATTTGGGGAGCATGCTCATATGGGTTCAACCCTGATTGGTTTCGATTACAGTTATTTGCCAGTATTTGATTGTTCGTCCAACTGGCGCAAGTATTCCAGCTTTTCAGATATTTTTCTCTCCAGTCCCTGGTTTACTGGACGATAATATTTCCGATCCGAAATTTCCCTGGGCAAATAGACTTCTCCTGCTGCATAAGCCCCTTCTTCATCGTGGGCGTATCGATAGTCCTTACCATGCCCCAGCTCTTTGGCTACCTGCGTGGGCGCATTTCGCAAATGCTCAGGAACGTCATAACTTGGATCAGAGTTAATGTCTGCCATCACCTGATTATAGGCTTTATAGACCGCATTACTTTTCGGCGCACTTGCCAGGTAAACAACTGCCTGGGCGATTGCTAATTCACCCTCTGGGGAACCCAGGCGATCATAGGTTTCCCAACCATTCAGGCATATTTCCAACGCGCGAGGATCGGCATTGCCAATATCCTCCGAGGCCATTCGCACTACTCGGCGTGCGACATAAAGAGGATCACAGCCCCCATCAATCATGCGACAAAACCAGTAAAGCGCCGCATCCGGGTTGGACCCACGCACAGATTTATGCAGGGCAGAAATTTGATCATAGAAATAATCGCCACCCTTATCGAAACGACGTTGACGACCAGAGAGAACCTGCTTCATCTGGTGATCATCAAGCTGACCTGATTCACCAGCATAGGCTGCAGCAATTTCCAAAATATTTAACACTCGACGACCATCGCCATCCGCCGCGTCAGCTAGTTTTTCAAGCTGATCTTCATTGATCTGTAATTGTGGGTACGAATGCTTTTGCGCACGTAAAATAATCTGCTTTAGCGCCTGTAAAGACAGGGCCTTGAGTACGTAAAGCTTACACCGTGAAAGCAATGCGCTATTTAGTTCAAATCCAGGGTTCTCTGTGGTGGCACCAATAAAAATGATGGTTCCGTCTTCAATATGCGGTAGGAATCCGTCTTGCTGGGCCTTGTTAAACCTGTGGACCTCATCGACAAACAAAACAGTTTTTCGACCAGACATGGACGCGGTTTGTCTGGCACGCTCTATCGCGTCCCGTACATCTTTTATGCCTGAGGTAACCGCTGAGAGTGTTAAAAATTCGGTATCGGCGTACTCGGAAACCATTCTCGCCAACGTTGTCTTACCCACTCCCGGAGGGCCCCACAAAATCATCGAATGTGGCTGACCACTCTCCAGAGCTGTTCTTAAGGTGCTGTCCTTGCCAACGATCTCTTCTTGACCATATAGATCGTCCAGACTCAATGGGCGCAACTTCGCCGCAAGCGGCTGGTATGGGTTATTCCCTGAGGCAAAAAGATCAGTCATCGACTATGACTTCAGCATCCACTGGGATAGAAAATTGATAAGGATGTTCGGGCAAAATCTGATCAAGTGAATCAAATTGGATATCGGTTATCTGTCCAAGATTATCTTCCAGTTCCATTCGAGTTGGTGTTCCATCATCGAACGTCAATGCAAGTGATTTGTAGCCGGAATCTTCAGCGCGCGGGGATAACATAAACCTGCTGCCGATGACTTCAACCTGATAATAGTCTGCCAAATTGCCCTCCCCGACAAACACGGCTGCAGGGTTGTCTGCCGGGTTGGCACTCCAGGGCCTTATACGCACCTGGTTCAAATCTTCATCGTGGAAGTAAATATTCTGCCCATCGGCGACCAGAATCGAGCGATAAGGCTCTGTTACTTGCCAAAATATTCGATTGGGTTTTTCAAAACTGAGAATCCCTTCTTGCTCATCAAGAAGATAGCCATCCTCTTCCGTCACCGTCTGAATGAATGAGGATTGAAAGCCATTCAGTTGATCCAGCAGTTGTTGCAGCTCATCTACTGCCTCTTGTGCGGATACGTTTGGCGCTATAGACCAGATTGCAAACAAAAAAAAGATTTTTATAACCGGAGCTGGGAGCAAAGTAATACTGCGCATAGGCTTGCTTAATGTTTTGGCGGTGGTGGTGCTAAGACCTCACGATTACCATTGGGTTGCATTTCAGTCACAACACCAGCGGCCTCCATCGCTTCCACCAGGCGTGCAGCACGGTTATAGCCTATTCGGAGTTTTCGCTGCACAGAGGAGATCGAGGCTTTTTGGCTTTCGGTGACAAACTCTACCGCCTGATCGTATAGCGCATCGGATTCTGCGTCATCACCGGAATTATCCGAGTCGGATGTGTAGCCTGGCACGGGAACATCGGCGCTGGTTGCTTCTTCAGTCAAGCCTTCAACGTACTCAGGCTCGATCCCGCGACTGGTCCAGTCTTCCACCACTTTGTGTACTTCATGATCGTCTACAAACGCACCATGAACACGTACAGGCACGCTTGTGCCAGTTGGCAAGAACAACATATCCCCATGACCGAGCAGTTGTTCTGCACCACCCTGATCCAGAATCGTGCGTGAATCGATGCGGGATGAGACCTGAAAAGCCATTCGAGTCGGGATATTGGCCTTGATTAATCCGGTAATCACATCGACAGAAGGTCTCTGCGTCGCCAGGATAAGATGTATTCCAGCTGCACGTGCTTTTTGGGCAATACGGGCGATTAGCTGCTCCACTTTTTTGCCAACGATCATCATCATATCGGCGAATTCATCGATAACGACCACAATAGCCGGCAGCGGCTCCAGATTTGGTGCAGGCATCATGCCCTCGCCCCCGGCTTCTTCAAACCGCATTTGTTCCAGTGGCTCGGGACGCCATATCGGATCCGGAATGGGTTCACCGGCTGCATTGGCTTCGCGAACTTTCTTGTTATAGCCCGCGAGGTTACGCACACCTAACTGAGCCATAAGTTTATACCGGCGCTCCATTTCACCTACACACCAACGCAATCCATTGGCGGCATCTTTCATGTCGGTCACCACTGGCGCCAACAAATGTGGAATACCCTCGTAAACAGCCAATTCCAGCATTTTGGGGTCAACCAACAGCAATCTAACTTCGTCTGGCGAAGCCTTGTACAAAAGACTCAACAGCATGACATTCACGGCCACCGACTTACCTGAACCCGTAGTTCCTGCAACCAGCAGGTGAGGCATACGTGCGAGATCTGCAATTACAGGTTGTCCGGAAATGTCGTGCCCCATCGCCAGAGTTAATGGGGATTTGGATTGTTCGTAATTAGAGGACGCCAAGACCTGACTTAACCGAACCATTTCCCGCTTTTCATTGGGCACTTCAATACCAACGACAGACTTGCCCGCAATTACTTCGACTACTCGCACACTGGTTACGGCCAACGAACGAGCCAAATCCTTGGCCAGATTCGTAATTTTGCTGGCCTTTACGCCTGCGGCCGGCTGAATTTCGAATCGGGTCACCACTGGACCCGGCTGAACAGCCACAACTTCTGCGATGACTCCAAAGTCCTTGAGTTTTATTTCCAGAAGTCGCGACATCGCCTCCAGGGACTCTGCCGAATAACCTGTTCGATCTGCATCTTCCATTGAGTCAAGCAGGCTTAACTGTGGCAGACGATTACTTTCACCACTTTGGTCTTTAAACAATTCCGCCTGCTTTTCTTTTTGCACTCGTTTACTGGGTGCAGGAGGTGCTGGCGGCTTGTGGATTTCAACAGGTTTACGAGAACTTTTTCGCTGTTTTTCAGCAGCGACGGCAAACTCCCTCTTCTGGACTGTTTTTTCCGTTTCCCGTTTCTGGGCTCTTGCCACTAAGAACTGCTGAAACCCGTTCTTTATTCGCTGATAACCCTGGACAGTTCCATGCCCAACCGAATCAAACAATCTTAACCATGACAGCCCGGTATAAAGCGTGATTCCGTATAAAAACATGGCGATCAACAGTAACTTGGTACCAATCACACCGAGTGCGCCGGTCATGATCATGGCTATGCTATGGCCAAGTAGTCCCCCGTCACCCTGAGGCAGCAAAGACTGAGGCGAACCACGGAAAAACACCAGTGCCGAGCCAGCAATCATTATCAATACAAAACCCAGAATTCTCAGGGCCAAGTGATGACTAACCTGACTTGCAGGCTCTAGGCGGTATTCACGAAAAATCTTGATGACCTGATAACCCACCAAAAGTGGAAACAGGTATGCAAGCTGTCCGAAGACATAAAAGAATACATCGGACAGCCAGGCTCCTGCGGGGCCAACTGCATTACTTATCTGGTCATTGGATCCAGTGCGAGACCAACCCGGGTCGGCCGGGTCATAGCTGAGCAGCGTTAGCAAGAGGATGACAGCAATTACCGCACAGCCAATGAGCGCACCTTCACGCAAAATGGAGTGCTGTATTCTCGCCTGATCAGTAATTGTGGATTCTTTCTTTGTGCTACTCAAAAACTATGGTCCGTTGAGTCAGAATTATCCTGCGCATTTTGCCCTAAAGCTGATCTGCAGGCCAACGCAACAATCATTTCATTTGCACAATTGTCGTTCTATATTCCTGTCATATAATCAACTTATTGTCCCTGACCGCCCGCATTGTCTATGATTGCGCGCAGATTAAAATTCCCAACGATATATTCAAGGAAACATTCATGAGCGATGTCAGTCACCATCGATTAATTATTCTGGGCTCTGGCCCTGCAGGCTACACGGCAGCTGTCTACGCTGCCAGGGCGAACCTCAATCCTGTTTTGATTACAGGAATGGAGCAAGGTGGTCAGCTGACAACCACTACGGACGTGGATAACTGGCCAGGCGATGTTGAGGGACTCCAAGGGCCGGATTTGATGATACGGATGCAGCAACATGCTGAGCGCTTCGATACTGAGATTATTTTTGATCACATTGAAGAAACAGATTTAAGCAAGAGGCCTTTTACACTTAAAGGAACCCATACTTACACCTGCGATGCGCTGATAATTGCTACAGGCGCATCTGCACAATACCTTGGGCTGGAATCAGAATCAGCTTTCCAGGGTCGTGGTGTAAGTGCCTGCGCCACGTGCGATGGATTCTTTTACCGAGATCAAAAAGTTGCTGTCGTTGGCGGCGGTAATACTGCCGTAGAAGAAGCTTTGTATTTGTCTAACCTCTGTTCTGAAGTCACGTTAATTCATCGAAGGGACAAACTTCGCTCAGAAAAAATCTTGCAGGACAAATTGTTCGAAAAAGAGAAAAACGGCAATGTTCGTATTCTTTGGAATCAACAATTAGATGAGGTTTTGGGTAACGAGCAGGGAGTTACCGGTGCACGCATCAAAAGCACAGAAGATGGATCAACCAGCGAACTGGATATTGCCGGTATTTTTATTGCCATTGGACACAAGCCCAATACACAAATATTTGAGGGCCAACTGGAGATGAAGGACGGATATCTAACCATCAATAGTGGCACTCAAGGCAATGCTACCCAGACTAGTGTCGAAGGCGTTTTTGCCGCAGGGGACGTTGCTGACCATGTTTATCGACAGGCGATCACCTCCGCCGGTTCAGGCTGCATGGCTGCGCTAGACGCGGAAAAGTATCTGGACGAAAGCTAGATTTATCTTGGCAAATGACAAGGCTCATGCGTTATAAATAGCGTATGAGCCTTTTTTATATCGACCTGGTTTATATCTTTCTGGATCCAAGCTGTGATTGATTTGCCCTGGCTGGATTTCCAAAACCCGGTCTTCCCCCCGACAGTGAATGCACTGGATGAGCCCTCAGGTCTGCTAGCCGCGGGAGGAAACCTGCATCCCGAAACATTGGTAGAGGCCTATTACCGAGGCATCTTTCCCTGGTACTCAGACGGCGAGCCTCCACTTTGGTGGAGCCCTAATCCCAGAGCTGTTCTGGAACCGGGCGATTTAATTATTAATCGCACGACGGGTAAGCTCTTAAAGAAAACCAACTTTCATTTCACTTCAGATCAATGCTTCTGGCAGGTAATCAACGCCTGCGCACAGGCACGTCCCGGCGAAACCTGGATTACTGAAGAAATGCTCGAGGCTTACGATCGCTTGCATAACGCGGGCCATGCTCACTCGCTGGAAGTCTGGGAAAAAGACACATTGGTTGGCGGGCTTTACGGCGTTCAGATCGGCGCCATATTTTGCGGTGAATCCATGTTCCACCTAAGACAAAATGCTTCTAAACTGGCCTTTGTCTGTTTAAGCAATAACCTTTTTGCATTGGGCTTTGGAATGATTGATTGCCAGCTACAAAATCCTTTTCTCCAATCTCTGGGCGTGAAGGAGATAAGCCGAGATCAATTTGAGCGCAGAATGAAAGAACTGAGAGACAAACCGTTGCCCTGGCCTGCGAAATGGAGTCTTTAGATGCATATGAACCACCGACTTCCAGTATTTATCACTGACTCTCACAAGTGCAGCTATCTTGAGAATCGAGAAGCAAGAACAGCTTTCGTCGACCCTTCAATCCCCATTACACAAGGCATGGCAAGCGCGCTTAATCTTCAAGGCTTTAGACGCAGTGGGCGGTACATGTATAAAACCAGCTGCCCCGCATGTAACGCCTGTCAGCCTTTAAGGGTTTTGACGAACGAGTTTAGCCCCAATAAAAGCCAAAGGCGCACCCTAAATAACAACCAGGATTTGGCAACTCGCATTATTTCACCAAACGAAATTACCCCTGCGATCTATGAGTCATATTATTCTCTTTACGAGAACTATATCCATCAACGCCATGTTGACGGGGACATGTATCCCCCAAGCCGCGATCAGTTTGATAGTTTTATAGGCGAGCTATATGACTTCAGTCAAATTATAGAATTCAAGCTGGGCGACGAACTGGTGATGGTGGCTCTTTACGACCAGTTAAGCGACGGTCTTTCTGCAATTTATACTTTTTTTGACCCGACCTATGGAAAACGCAGCCTTGGCGCCTTTGCCATACTCTGGCAAATACAACTTTGCCGGCAGCTGGATTTACCCTACCTTTATCTGGGATTTTGGGTGGCAGAATGTAACAAGATGAATTACAAGTATTTCTATCGGCCCCACGAAATATTCGTTGAGGGAAGATGGCAAGCCGAGCTTGCGGATTAAGCTGCTCACTTAGGCTCAAAATATCGATTAAAGCTTTGAAGTAATGGGACTTTTCGGGCAAAATGCCGGCCCTTCAAACATCCAGAGTAAGTAATTAATGGCGAAAGACGATGTCAT
>Ga0181601_10000447_pt1 | contig 33156 bp, 34 predicted proteins | sample 041ome_8_FD_133020 | JGI IMG/M metagenome (GOLD analysis project Ga0181601, IMG submission 133020) | Coastal salt marsh microbial communities from the Groves Creek Marsh, Skidaway Island, Georgia - 041407BS metaG (megahit assembly) | ecosystem: Environmental > Aquatic > Marine > Intertidal zone... | reverse complement strand
TTTCTTCAGAGGGCCTGATTAGCTATTTGTCTTCTTCAAAGGTTTCACCAGTCCTTCCAGTCCTTCTATTTTCAGGCTGAGAGCTAATTGCATCAGGGTGCCCAGTTCACCTCTGGGCCATTCCTTCTTCTGGAACCAGAGCAGGTACTCCTCCGGCAGGTCGATAATCATATATCCCTGATATTTGCCAAAAGGCATAGGGGTGCGCGCCAACTTGATCAGGTGTTCCTCATTTAAATCCATAGAGTTAGTCATATTGGCTCATAACTCCACTTCGGTGAAGGCCGGGATGCTCGGGAAATACAGCATGGCCTTGACCGGTTCATCGAAAAGGGCTGCATAGCGATTAAGATTGGCTCGAACGGCTTCGACTTGATGCTGCAAAAAGTCCTGCATTTTCTGTCCCTCTGAGGGAGCACTGGATTTGTAGTCAACAATCCAGCGCGTGCCATCGCATATAAACGTGCGGTCGATAACCGCGCGCTGTAGGCCGCCGAATGAATTCAGGTAATCCATTTCCAGCTCGGCGGCACTCTGCTGATGGTTCCAGTTCAGTATCCATTGCCCTTTCTCGTCCGCCATAACCGCGTTTAACATCGACTTTAATCGGTCGAGAACGGCTTGCTTGCGTTCAGCCTCCAGCCCTTTACTTTCCAGCCCCTTGCTCCATTCAGTGCTAAACATCTCTGGCGTAGGCTCATTTATTTGTTCGCGGACAATCCTCATCAGGCTGTGATGGATCAAATCACCACAAAGGCGGGCCTGATAATTTTCCATATAGGATTGCGGTGAATACTCAGAACCCGTCACTAATGCTTGGTCATTGATGGCCTCCAGCATTTCAGAACACTGCGGCAAAGGTCTTTCCGGGGGCAGTCGACGGATACCTGACAAAACATTGATTTCTGCCTTGTCTGAACTGTCGAGAGCCGAACTATCGAGAGCCACACTGGGGGGCGTAAAGCTCTGCATAAACTCGTTCTCGTATAGCGCCCAAAGGATAGACAGCATGGTTCGGCTGTCCGGCTCGCGCACTTTTTCTTTCTCGTCATCCCAGTTCAGCTTGCCCGAGACAAACAGCGATTTGCGCGCACGGGTTGTGGCGACATAAAGCAGGCGAGCTGTCTCCTGGCGCTGGCGTTGGTTCTCTTCGGCTTTCAGGTAAGAGTATAGGTCCGGCGTTCGCTCACTCGATGCAGCTGGCTTGGCGGAAAGCAGATAAGCTTCCTCACCATTTTCAAACTCGCGCTGCCACCAAAGTAGTAGGGGCGCATCACTGTTGCCGCCGGGTTGCCGGTGCAAGCCGGGTAGATAAACATGATCAAATTCCAGCCCTTTGGCGCTATGAATGGTCATTATTTGCACGGCGCCATCGGTGACATCGGGTTGGGAATAAAGCTCTCCCAGCTTTTGCTCAAAGCGCATCCAGTCGGCGATAACCCCGCCAGATTCCATACGTTCCAGAAGATCCAGATAATCGCTGACATCCTCTTGATCTCGTGACTCCAGCAGCCCCTGATCGCCGTCCAAATCGAACCATAGTTTTTCGACCACGGAGCGCAGGTCGAGAACGCCCAAATTTTCGAACGCCGATTCGAATGAGCTTACTAATCGACGGCATGACAACTGTGCTTCGGCACTTAAGCGCTGGTTGTCTTCATGGTTTGTGAGGCTGGTCCAGATAGCAGGGTTGTCATCGCTGAGTTCGTCGGCTTGCCATTGAGATAACGCAAGCAGATCTGCCAGGTTCAATCCTGCCCAGGGCGCACGTAAAATCGACAGCCAGGCGATCCTGTCTGCCGGGCAGCAGAGGGCGCGAGTCAGGCTGTGTATATCCGTAACTGCCATGCGGCCACTGAGGTGATCAATGTTTTGTGCTTGCCATTGAATTCCCTTGGCCCTCAATGCGGGGAGGATCTCCCTAAGGTGTGATCGACCACGAACAAGTATCGCTAGGCTAGTTTCACCCGACTGCAGTTTGTCCGAAATATCAGTGGCGAGCTGTTCGGCCTCCTGCAACTCGCTGGCATAGCCATTTAGTTGAATCCCCCAATCACTTGGGTTTCGTGTGGCCTGGGCCTCCCGGAATGCCACCTGTCCCTGTACCAGATTGTCTTGCTCGGGAAAAATCTGCGAAAAGCTGGTGTTTACCCAGTCAACGATCTGCTGGTCTGATCGAAAATTTGAAGTTAAATCAATTGGTTGCAGCTGGACATGGTCGATCCCCTCGCGCCGCGCACGTATGAATAGGCTGACATTGGCTTTGCGGAATCCGTATATACTTTGCATACCATCGCCAACAATGAACAACGAGCGACCATCGCCGTCCTGCCAACCAGCTGTCAATCGTCGCAGCAGTTCAACCTGCATGCTGGAAGTGTCCTGAAACTCGTCCACCAAAATATGTTCTATGCGGTAATCCAGTCTCAGGGCCAAAGGGGTGGGTTGGCCCGGAGTGTCCGGTGTACCTGGCGTGCCCAATGCATCCAGGGCGGCCATGGCCACCGCGGTGTAGTCGGTTTCACCGCGTTCCTGACAAAGCAAGTCAAATTCAGCAGCGGCCACCGGCAAGATGCGAAACAGCGCTTGGTTAATCGGTCCGGATTGATCCCGATCCATTTCCGGAAGAATGCTGACTCGCTGTAACCGGGCTTTTAACTCCTGATCTTCTGCCAATCCTGCAAGCAGGGCTTTCATATGATCCTTGCGCGCCTTGGCGTCCGCTTTTGACAGATTCTCAGCTTCCGTTGGAAACCCAAGTCGCTTGTCGACACTCCCGCGAAACTCACCACTGCCTGTCATCAAAAAGCTGCAAAGTGCTTTCCACGGACGCAATTGATCGGCTTGGGCTCCTGGGATCTCTGCGTCCAGATTGGGTGAGAGCCAGTTGGCGCCTTCGCGATACCGACAGGCAAAATCCAGCAACTCTTCGAGCTCACTGAAGAAGGGCATGAGTGATTCCGCCGCTTGCATCAGCCCCTCTTCAATTAGGGCATCGACATGAGTTTGCAGGTAATCCTCATCGATATGACCGGGCACAACAATCGGTAACCAGCTATCGCGGCTGGCGAGCAGATCCCGTATTAGTTCAACCAGGGTTTGCAGATTGCCATCCAGATGTGCAACCAGAATGCGCAGCTGCTCGCCCACGGGCCCTTCGTCTTCCAGGTAATCGATAAGCCGTTCCGCCGCAGACAGGCAAAGCGCTTTTGGGTCTTCCGTCATATCTGGCGGTATGACAATCCCGGTTTCCAGACAGAGCTGGTTGGCAAGCTGTCGACACAGGCCGTCAATGGTTTGGAACCGCAAGCGGTTGGGATTGGTCAGCAAGCCCCAATCCATCTCGCGATCCCGGTCGAGCACAGCCAGCGCCAGATTTCGCGTCAACTGTTCATGTTCACTGTCTATTGCTACATCGTTGTGCGCCATGTTCAGAGCATTGCTGACACGTTCGCGCATCTCATTGGCTGCTTTGCGGGTGAAGGTAATTCCGAGAATCGCTTCGGGTTGCTCTACCCGGCTTAGCAAGGACAGCGTACGCTGAATCAGTAGCTCGGTTTTTCCCGAGCCGGCAGGTGCGGAGACGGCGTATGATCCTTTGGGGTCAATCGCCATCTGGCGTGGACGGATATCAGCCAACTGGCTCATGACTGATTTCCCTGCGGATTTTGCGATAGCCAATTTTCCAGTTGGTCTCTTTCAGCAAAGCGATGCAGTGGGGCAACTGCATCCACACGCCCAAAAGCAGCCTGAGTTTCAAAAACCCGCGCATCTCCATCCACAAAAGCTTGTGCCAGTATTTCCAGAGATCCTTTCCACTGCTCAAGAAGGTCTGCCCAGTTTTCCTGTGGGGTAACGCCCTCGATCAATGCGTCGCGGCCGATGCCGATAAATCGCATTTTGTCCGGCCGCACCTGGGCAAAACAAATGGCATCCGGCGCCTGTTCCACGGTGAGAGCATAAAGCGGCAGTTGAGGTTCCTGTGGCGGCATATCCAACCAGTGTTTGCTGCTGAGGCTGATGCCGGTTTTGTAATCGATTAAAACCAGCTCTCCATTGGGCAAGCGGTCCAGACGGTCCAGTTTCATCTTGAATTGCAGTGGTCCAATGCGCGCTTGCAATGGCTCTTCCACAGATTCAACCACAAACGGCGGTCGGACGCGTTCGAGTTGCAACCAATCAAAAACCAACTGGGCCAACCGGTCCGTTTCCTGACGCACGTAGTTACGGCCAAACCGATTTGTAAATGGTTTGAGTACTTCCCAGGCTGATTCATGACAGAGCTTGTGTATCTGTTCTTCGTCAGAAGATTGCAGACTGTCGGAGTCTCCCAGCTGTTGCCAGACCAGATACAACGCGCGATGCACCAGTGTCCCGCGGTCGGCAGCAGACAGACCAATTTGAGGTTCTTCCAGCGGATGGGCTTTTAGTCGCCACTGGGCAAACGCATCGAAAGGTGAGGCCGACATAGTTTGCAACAAGGCCGAGCCGCTGCCGTCGTAACCGCTGATTTGCCGTTCCTCTTCCGGAACCTTTGGCGCCAGCGAACAATCCACCCATTCCATTTGAACCTGTTCAAAGCTCTGGCTATCGCCAAGCTCTGGGGCAAATACGGGCAAGTCAGCAATCAGGGCACAGGGAGTTTGTTCCAGATCATCTTGCAGGCGTGAATAACTAAAAATGGTTTCTTTTGCCGCGCATTTCAGGCGCTCGATCAACTGCTTGGCTAGCTGGGCTTCCTGGCTGGCTGTTACATGTGGCATTTGGTAGCGGGCTTGCAGTGACACCGGGAGCAGGGGGTTAGGCTGCGGTGCGCCCGGCCAGTTCTGGCTGTTCATTCCCAAAATCCAGATGTGACTGAAATCGGCCGCGGCTTCTACCGTATCGAGAAAATATAATCCGGTGCCATCAGGGCTGGATTGGGCTCGTGGTTTGCCGGCGCTGCGATTTAGCAGACGCAAGGCCTCGTCGACGTCTATCTTGCCGGTGACATGGCCCAAAGCACTGAATTCATCGAGTACCTGCTGCCACCTGTCCCAATGAAACGCTGGGTTTACCTCAAATAGCCCAAGGGCATCCAGTTGACCTTGATAACGGGCTGCGTGCTCCAGAGGAGACAAACGCTTGGCTTGCCGTTTATCGGCAAAGGGGCGGGTCAGATAATCACGTAACGCTTGATCGCCAATCGCCTCTACAAATCGAACCACAGAAAACTGTTTTTCTTTAAGGGCGCATATATTTCGATCCCACTCGGCCCTGGCATCGTATTCCTGCGCAAAATTCCCCCATCGTCTTGATTGGGCAAGCATTCGTGCATATGGAAGATCAATTTCATGTTTGTTGAGCGCCAGAAGCGCCAGGGCAATTTGAGTGGCGCCCTGATTAGATAGGGGCAACTCCCGTCCAAAATGCGTGGGTACCTTTGCCCGAAAATACTGCCGGGCCAATCGTTGGGTACTTTTCAGGTTATCGCCCAGATTGGCGTCGATAATGGCTACTCGGGCGTAAGGGTTGCTTCCCAGCTTGTTATTTGCCCATACAAGGGCGGCCTCCAGCTCCTTTTGGGGGTTATCCAGCGCAGCGATGCCGGCATGGCGGTCTTGTTCATTGAGTGCGGCAAACTCCCGTGCTTCGATGCGTTCAAAGCTGGATTCCAGCCAGCGTTGCCACAAAGGCGGGGGTGGGGCGGTAAATGCGTAGAGATGAACCATTTGCTCTCTGGCAACAACGCCTGCTGCCAGCTGATCTTTCAGCGCCAAATCCAGTGTGGTGACTCCCAGGCGTTGTAGATGTGTTTCAAACTCCCGAGCCCAATCGCTAAAGCTGATGAGCTGTCCGGTCTCTGCCTTGCGTAGCTCTTCGTATGGGATTTCCCAGCGTATCAGGCCTTGCCAGGCCGTCAGTGCCCTCCCGGCGAGCATGGCTGGATTCAGCTGACGAAACTGTTCGTCTTTGTCCCGGTGCTGCCGGATGATCTGTTCCCAAATCAGCTGCTGTTGAGCGTCTGTAGCCAGCGGGAGTGATGGCTGAATGCGGTTAGTTAGCCATTGCTGAAGTGGCTCCACAGGGGCGCTGGGAGCGGCTTTTAAATTGGCTTTTAGAAGTCTCGCGCGGCGAAGCTGCTGCGCCAGGGGAAGGTTGGGAGTGAGAGTTAGAGGTGCGGAATTGGTTGGTGACGTAGCAACCTCATTTAACATTTAAAAACCCCAGCCGAGTTAATGCCCAGCGTACTGCAATAGGCGCGCATGGCGCCAATATCCATGTCTTCCGAGGTCAGCAATAACTGATGGTTACGCAATTGCTGATCTTCAACCAAGGGCAATAGGGAGCGCACGCGCTGGGCGATCGCTGCACCACAATCCAGAATGGCGATGCGCTCTGGCATCAGTTGCCGGATTTCCTCGTGTAACAATGGGAAATGAGTGCAGGCCAGCACCAGGGTATCCAGGGTTGGGTGTTCGATAAAAGGGGAGAGTATTTCTTCAAGCAGCACCAGGTCGACGGGTTCACCGCGCAATTTGCGCTCGGCCATGTAAACCAGTTCCGAACTTCCCAGTCGCAGAATTTCAGATTCGGGGGCAAAATCCTGAATCAGGTTGTTGGTGTAACTGCGGTTAACCGTAGCGGGGGTGGCCAGAAGACCAATGGTTTGGGTTTTGGAGTTGGCCGCGGCTGGTTTAATGGCGGGCACCACGCCCACGAAAGGTATGTCATAACGTTTGCGTAGCTCGTCCAAAACCAGCGTGCTGGCGGTATTGCAGGCAATGACGCACAGATTGGGCTGATATTGCCCAATGAGCTTGCCAACGACCAGAATCACCCGTTCGAGCAAATCACTTTCATTGATCACCCCATAGGGAAATCTGGCGTTATCCAGTGCCAGAATGCATTCCAGCTGGGGTTGTAGCTTGTTGATTTCAGCAAAAACACTCAGCGCGCCTACGCCGGAATCAAAAATCAGCGCGCGCGCCGCCGAACGGTTTTTTGTTTCAGTAAGAGTTGGCGAATCAAGTGTGCTTTGCATGGCGAGTGATTCTCGCCAGAAGGGCTATGGATGGCAAGAGCAATTAACGGCTTTTATCGATCAATTAGACGCTACAGTTTTTTTCAGAGCTGGGATATGCTGGTACTATCGTGAGTCTTAACAAATCTAGCTTAAGGTAGGAAAAGGGTCTCTGCATGATTGACTTCCGAGAGGAAAAAAACTTCAAGAATTACAGTAACGGCGACGTTATCTTCAAACAGGGTGACGAAGGCGATTTCATGTACGCTGTGGTTACTGGTGAAGTCGAGATGCGTGTGGGTGAGAAATTTGTAACCTCAGTGCGCGAAAATGAATTTTTCGGCGAGATGGCGGTTCTCGATAGCCAGCCGCGCAGTGCAACCGCTCATGCAATGGGAGCCACAACCCTGGCGGTTATCTCCAAAGAACGCTTTATCGAAATGCTAAAGGAAGACCACGATTTGGCTTTGCAGATTATTCGGGTTCTCATCAATCGGCTACGTGCTGAGACCAAAATGAAGGAATTCTGGTGAGTTAATTCGGCCGCGTTCGGCTGCTCTTCTGACTCTACCTGTTCGTCAAACTTGACCATGTTTGGGACGAAAGTCACAAACTGCATGGGCATTTCATACATTTTTTAACTCTTTGGTTGATCAATCTTTGATCAATTCTTGCCTGCTTACAGTAGCCGGGCGCACCATCTAGGCAGTTTTATTAGAGAGGTGTGATGAATGCCAGTCATGGTTCACAGCGAAAAAGCCCCGTCTTCCATCGTGTTAATGCGTCTTGGCGCGTTTGTTCTTAGCTTGATGGTCTGGGTCGCTTTGTTGTGTACGGTGTTCTAAGTCGCCTTTGATGATGAGAGGTGGAGAAAAGTCATGTTTGATTTTAGCGAAGAGAAAAATTATCGAACCTACAAAGCCGGCGAGACCATTTTTACTGTGGGCGAGCGTGGCTATGACATGTATGCGGTTATCGAAGGTGAGATCGAAATACGCCTGGGCAGTAACTACATATCGACAGCACGAGAAAACGAAGTGTTCGGTGAGATGGCCCTAATCGATCAAAAAGATCGCACGGCAACGGCATACGCCGTAAAAGATTCCACCGTCGCAGTGATCTGTGAAGACCGTTTTCGCGAATTAGTTAAAGATCCGGATTTTGCTGTGGACATGATGCGTGTTGTTTCTTCACGTTTGCGAACAGAAATGCGCATTAAGCGCGAACTTTCGCACGAAGCCAGCCTGAGAGCTGTTGGTATCTCGGTAGCTTCCTGAACAGTAAAAATTAAAGATTTTCCCTTGGTGGATTTTTCTCCTCCCAGAAGTAGGAATGTCTTCCGGTAACAGCCGTCGATTGGGTTCCCCATTTATCAATTGGTTACCGGAAGGCGCTTTTTCCTTTTTTTACCGTAATAGCCCTCTAAAAAACCTGTCCAAAAGCAACCTTGCGCATTGCCGTGGCGTATATCGTCCCGATGGCATAGACTTTCGACAAGAACGCAGTCGGAAGCTAAATGGACTCTTTAATCATCTTTCTTATTGTCGGTGGCCTACTGGCAGCAGCGAAGCTGTTCTTTGCCTTTCTCTGGTATACCCAGAGGGTTGCACATAAGCGCGCCCAGCAAGACCTAACCTCTACCCAGCTCGAATTGGATGATGCCCTAAGCCAACTGGAGCAAGCGCGCAGCCGGGAATCCGAACTCAGTTCGCAACTGAAAGTGGCCGAAGCCCGGACCGAAGAACAGCTCAAACACCACCAACAGCTTAACGAAGAGCTGAAAAACGCCCAGGCCAAATTGCAAAAAGACTTCGAAGTGCTCACCAACCGGCTTTACGAAGACAGCCGCAAGAAATTTGAATCCGATAGCCAGAAAACCCTTAATGCCAGCCTCGATCCACTAAAAAAAGAGATCGAAGGTTTCCGCAAGCGCATTGAAGACACCCACCGCGAAGATGTGGCCGGGCGCAGCCGATTGGAAGGCCAAATTCAGGAACTGCACAAACAGGCCAGCAAAATTGGTCAGGATGCTATCCAACTGACCCAAGCGCTAAAAGGTGAATCCAAATCTCAGGGCAACTGGGGCGAAATGGTGCTGGAGCGATTGCTGGAAGATTCCGGCCTGGAAAAGGGCAGGGAGTACGAGACCCAAGCCTCGCACAGGGACGACGAAGGCAAGCTCAAGCAGCCGGATGTCATCATCCACCTGCCAGACCAAAAAGACATCGTCATCGACGCCAAGGTATCCCTGAAAGCCTACGAGAGCTTCTTCAATGCCGAGACTGACGCGCAAAAAGAAAAGGCCCTGAAAGAACACATTAGCTCTCTGCGAAACCACTTCACCGGGCTCAGTGCCAAAAACTACGAAGCCCTTGATAGCATCAACAGCCTCGACTTCGTGTTTATGTTTGTGCCCATCGAACCGGCCTACACACTGGCGCTCCAAAGCGATCAAACGCTATTCCAGAACGCCTATGACAAAGGCGTGGTCATCGTCAGCCCCACCACATTAATGGCAACGCTTAGAACCGTTGCCAATATCTGGCGCTACGAAAAACAAAATCGCTATGCCCAGCAAATTGCCGACGAAGCCGGCGGCCTTTACGACCAGTTCGTGTTGCTGGTGGAATCCCTCGACGACATCGGCAAAAAGATTGAAGCCACCCAGGTCAGTTACGATCAAGCCCGCAAGAGACTTTCAGAGGGCAGAGGCAATGTTGTTAGACGCGTGGAAAACCTGAAAAAACTCGGTGCCAAATCCAAGAAGAACTTACCGGATTCGGTTAAGGGGTTGTTAGAAGAATAATTTTTACAGGAGTAAGACATGGCTATTCCAGATTTCCAGGAGTGCATGAGGCCCTTATTGGATGCTTTATCCGATGGCGCAGAAAAATCATTTAACGAAGCATATGAAGCGGTGTGTTCCCATTTTCATCTGACAGATGATGAAAAAAGGGAAATGCTTCCCTCAGGAAAGCAAACAGTGGTTCGTAATCGATGCGGCTGGTCGAGTACATACCTCGCTAAGGCTGGATTTTTAACACGACCACGTCAAAGTTATATGCAAATCACGGAAGAAGGTTTACAAGCTTTGCAAGAGCGCCCGGATGGCATTGATGTTAGTTATTTGAAAAGTAAATCTCCCAAGTTTGTAGAGTTTCACACCGCCAAGCCCAAATCTAGTGGTTCCAAGTCAGCCGCATAAGCGCGGGAATACGCTCTGCATACAACCAGAACCACATAACCGCGGTCCAGATCATTAGGGCGACTGCCGGTCCAAGTAGATCGGTGGAATCCATTGTGAAAGTAAACTCGGGCATTTGTCGGCCTATCTGGCTTTTCGTCTTCTAAATACGGGTTGCAGAAGACGACGGTAGGCCAAAGCCAGTCCCGTGTAAACCAGGAAGCAAGCTGACAGGGACGCCAATCCAAAGATTGTTTGGCCAATAAAACCATAGTATTCGCCGGTATGGATACGCCGCATAAAGCTGCGAGCTTGCCTGCCGGGTGAGTTATCTCCAAAGGCAAAGGTGCCTAAAATTGTGCCATCCGCACGACTGACAAAAACGTCGGTCTGCTTGCTGGGCTGAACACCCGTGCCCGTGTCCACGCGGAATTCGATTACTGGATTCTGCGGGTCGACGGGCATGCCGATGGTATTCCAGTCTTCATCGAAGGTTTTGGCGCTATCCAGGGCTGCTTGTAGCGAGACCATGTCGCCGGGGGCAACCTGCACTTCATAGGTTGGTGCAGAGCTACTGCCACGCTGCGGGGGCTCTTCGCCAAAGACGGCATAAACCGCATTGTTTGCCCAGGGGTAGTAGAACACTGAGCCGCTGATGATGATGAAAAACAGGGGAATGAGGGACCAGAACCCCAGTACATGGTGCCAGTTGTAGTCGCGGGCCTTGGCGTTTGGTAGATTGCGGCCAAACACCATATTCTTTTTGAAGAAAGGCCATCGCCAGATTTTCGGTAGCCAGATATACAGACCGCTGATGATGATAAACAGGAACATCAGGTTGGCCGTGTTGATAATGGCCCGAGCGGTGTCGCGACTTTCGCCTTCCAGGGCAAACCAACGGTGGAGGCCCATCATCCAGCTAAAGAAATCACGGGTTTCTGTGGCGCCTGGGCCCATCAGATCACCGGAGTAGGGATTCATTAGCCAGCGGTTTCCACGGCCCTGGGTTATTTCGATTGGTGCGCCTTCGTCATTGTGGAATTTGAGATTGGCACCTTCGCCGATATCACTTAATACGATTGAGGCAAGTTCATCGGCGGTGAGAAGGGATTGGCCGAGCTCGGGGGTAACGTAAAAACTTTTTTCTGCCGCCGCCTCTATTTGATGTTCGTACATCATGATCACACCTGTGAGCGACAGAAAAAAGACGATAATCCCTGACAACACGCCTGCTGTCAGATGGCTCCAAAATATAAAGCGCTTAAAAGTCACGCACACCCCTCCAAAAATTGATGTGCGAATTCTAAGTTTCTGTAAATTGTATACAAGATGTAATTAAGAATTATTTACGATTATTATGGGTGTTCTTGATTTAAATCTAATTTTAAGGAAAGGCGAATGAGCGTAATTGCGGTTTTTGGTGGTACCGGCTTTGTCGGCTCACGTTTGTGCGAAAAATTAGTGGCGCGCGGTTACCGGGTAAGGCTGCTGGTTCGTGATCCGCTTAGGATTAGAGAATTTCACCAAAAAGAAGGATATGAAATTGTCGAGGGCGCATTGCCAGATCCTGAACCAGTAAAAAAATGCATTGATGGTGTTGCCGGTGTTATTAATGTGACAGGCCAGCGCGGACGCTCAAAAAAAGAAATGCAGACCTTGGTGGACGGCAACCGAACTATCATCGCGGCCATGGAAGAACTTGGGGTGAATCCTTATATCAAGATATCTGGTACTTCTGTGCAGTTTCCTGGCGAGAATTTCCCGCTTATGCGTCGCCTGCTGGATATTGCATTTCGACTCTTGTTGCCTAACCCGACGCGATGCAAGTATCTAGAGCAGGAAGATACCCTTGCCAGCCAGCTGGATTGGGTGATGGTGCGTCCGCCTGCGATTGTCGACAAGCATGTTAACAAGCCGCTTCAAGCCCATGAATACAAGCATTTGGGGATGAATGTATCCCGAGAGGATCTTTGTGATTTTATGATTGATCAGCTGGATTCCACTCGCTGGCGGCATCAATGCCCGGTTGTGGGATACAAAAGGGTATAAAAATCAGTAAGGCAGTGGCTGTCCATCCCAGTTAATCAGCTTTCCATTCATATCCGTTGTCATCGTTTCGACAATATTCGCCAGTCGATCGGCGGTTAGTTCGGCGCTGTAAAGTTTGTCGGGGGCAATATTTTTTTGAAAAGGCTCGGAAAGCGAAGAGTTTGTTGTTCCCGGATGTACGGCAATAGCAATGCTTTCCGGTGACTTCCTGGCCCATTCAATGCTGAGATTGCGCACCAGCATATTGAGCGCTGCCTTGCTCATTCGATAGCTGTACCAGCCGCCAAGGTAGTTGTCCCCAATGCTGGCAACACGGGCGGAAACGGAAACCCAGCGCAAGGCTCGATCCCGCTTGATAAAAGCCTCCAGAGCCTGGGCCAGATGCAAATGACTGGCCAGATTTACTTGCATAGATTTGTGTAACCAGTCCATGTCGACATCCCGCAGAGTTTTTTCTGGCCGGTGGTTTTCATTGTGAAGGATGCCTGCGCATTGAATGACCCCGTCAACTGGGGCATCAAGTTGATGTAACCAGTGGTTTACGGTGTCCACGCTAGAAGCAGTCGAACAATCTACCGATAGGTGTTGTTGGCTCCAGGGCGGTGAATTGGATGAGCGGCTTAGGCTAAATAGACGATGCCCACGACGGTTTAGCTCTGCGCCCAGGGCCATGCCGATATCGCCATTGGCGCCTGCAATTAAAATATTCATGCTGGCAAATACGGATGATCTGCCAGCACGGATCGGAAGAGGTTAAATTAAGAGGGAAAGATCCAGTCCGACCAGAACACCGGTAATAATCAGGCCTGAGCGGATTGCTTTTTTGTGGTCTTTTTGCAGTTGTTCAAGTCGCTGCTCGGCATTGGAGAGACGACGCTTCAGCGACTCGGTAGATTCCTGAACTTTGGAATTGTTTTGTACAGCCGCAGTTGCCGCCGTAATCGGTATGGCAGCCGTACCGGCTATTGCAGTCATTCGCTTAAGAAATAGACGCCTTTGCACGTTTAATCCTCTTTATCTTTCAGGGTAATGGTAAAAGCTTACCCCAAAAAAAGTAACAGGCGTACTTTTTGCCGAGATTGATCGGTTAACTTGATTGGGCAAGTTGGTTGCATTGTTGGTGCGCTCGGATGAAAATCGGTCGAGGAGGGGGAAAGCATGAGTGCAAAATTTACCGACAAGCTGGCCGCCATATGTGGTGTTTTTTTTCTGGTAGGACTGGTCGTCATCATTGTGGCGGCGATTGCCAAAATGTTTATGGGGCTTTAATGGGTTTTTAGTCCCTTGTAGGCATGTTCGTATTCACGAATTCTGCAATCTTTAAACAATCTTTTACATTTGTACGGCAACACTAAAGACAAGGTGAGGTTAGAGTATTCCCATCCAACAAACCGGAGGAATAACAATGAAAAAGACAGCACTTGGCCTTGGTCTGGCTGCTATTTTGGCAATGGGCACCACCGCTGCTATTGCCCACGACCATGAAGGCCGACAGATGCGCGGTGGCGGTATGGAACAGATGGTTAAACGTCTGGACCTGACACCGGAACAGGAGATGCAATTGCTTGAGCTTCGTCATGAGCGGGAAAAAGCCATGTTATTGCGTCGCCAGGAAATGCGTGCCAACCGTGAAGCTGGTGAAGAAATAGATCGCGAGGCCATGCATGCTGAAATGCAAGCCGGCCGAGCCCAGATTGAAGCGGATCTCAAAAGCATTTTAACCGATGATCAGTGGAGTAAATTTGAAGAGGGTCGTGCCAAGCGTATGGAGCGAGGGCAAAGAGAAAAAGGCCCGGATGGCAAACGTGGCAAGCCAGATGACGAGGATAATGCCAGCTAGACCGTAAACCTTCTTAGATATCTTCGATGGCTTAAATCCTAAGTTAGACCTCCACAAGGAGGTCTTTTCTTATGGGTTTGAAAAAGCCTATGAGTGGGCAATTCTTTTCAGGTAAACACCGGCTTCCAAATGCGGGGTATAAGGAAATTGATCAAAAGCCGCAGTTGCCATGATCTCGTGGGAGTCGGCTATCTGCTCCAGATTCTCCTTGAGTTTTTCCGGATTGCAGGAAATATAAATGATGTGATCGAACCGGCGGACCAATTCCATGGTTTTTTTGTCAACGCCCGCTCTGGGTGGGTCGAGAAAAATGGTATTAAAGTTATAGCTATCCAAATTGACGTGAGCCAGTCGTCGAAAAGGGCGAACACCATCCAGCGCCTCAGTGGCTTCTTCAGCAGATAGACGGGCAAGTTGAATGTTGTCCATCTGGTTTTCCTGCAGATTCCAGTTGAGCGCGGCGATGGATCCCTTGCTGATCTCGGTGGTAAGTACCTGATTAAAATGCCTTGATAGCGGCAGGGTAAAGTTGCCATTGCCGCAATAGAGTTCAAGCAAATCCCCCCTCTGGTCCGTCTCACTAATTTGGCTTGCTTGTTGGCAAGCCCAGGACACCATTTGCTCATTCACGCCCCCATTGGGTTGGGTAAATGTGCTTTCAATTTGACGCATCTGGAATGACTCACCATTGACGCGCAGCGTCTCGGTCACATAGTCATTTCCAATCAGGATTTTGGTTTTCTTTGCCCGGCCAATCAGGTTGATTTCCAGGCTGGACGCCAGGCTTTCTGCGGCGGACTTCCATTCGTCATCCAGAGGTTTGTGGTAGATCAAACTGACCAGTAATTCATCTGTTGTTGTAGACAAAAATTCTATTCTAAACAATTTGTTGCGAAGGATATCTCGAAATTTTATCTCATCCATTATGCGCGGCATCATTTCGCGAATTGCCTTTGATGCAGGAGGGAAATCGCGAATGCCATAGGTCTGGTTTGTACCCGGCTCATACATGGCGTAAAACGTATCTTCCCCTTCGTGCCAGGCTCGAAATTCTGCCCGCATGCGATAGCTATGTTCGGCTGATTTATAGACTTGGGGTTTGTGAGATGTCAGCGGCGATAGAAGATCCACAAGCCAATCGACTTTGGCTTGTAATTGATCCTGATAGCTTAGTTTGGTCCAGTCAGTCACGAAGTCCGGGGTAGTTAGGTAGTGAGAAGGGCGCGTATTATAGAGACTTCATTTGACTCTGCATGTGTCTTTATATTTGTTTAGGATATGTATCTATATTTTTTACGATATGTATCTATGCATGTTTTTGAAAAATTGTGATTAAAACCTTACACGTTTCTGTTCCCGGACAAGGCCTACATGAATTCACTGACCAGGTCCGCTCGCTGGTAGCGAGCAGTCATGTGAAGGACGGGCTTTGTACTCTTTTTATCCAGCACACGTCTGCCAGTTTGCTTATTCAGGAAAACGCGGATCCCAGTGTCCGGCACGATCTGGAAGCATGGCTAAACCGTCTGGTGCCGGAAAATGATCCGCTATACACCCATACCCTGGAAGGCCCGGATGATATGCCTGCACATATCAAGGCGTCTTTGACGGCAAGCAGCCTCAGTATCCCGGTAATTAATGGACAGCTGGCTTTGGGTACGTGGCAAGGCATCTATCTTTGGGAGCATCGCTACTACAGCGGAAACCGCAACTGCATCGTACATATTTCGTCCTGAACCTGGCTGTCAACTGATCCTGAGTCGCGGCGTTTAGCCATTCAATCCCAACAACTTTTAGCAAAGGGCGAATCATGCGATCAGTAAAAATAATAATTATTGCCTCTTTTCTTGTCTCATTGGCAGCTTGCAGCTCAAATGCCAGGGTTCCGGGGCAAACACCTTTGATTATTGATACCAAGGGGGTCGATATGAGTCAGTACCATGCCGATCTGTCTGATTGCGAAGAATACGCCCAGCAAGTATCAGTAGGGGAGAAAGCCGCGGCCGGTGCCGCAAAGGGTGCAGTCGTAGGTGGAGCTGTCGGGGCTATTTTTGATGGTAGCCGCGGTGCGCGCCATGTAGGGGGAAGTGCGGCTGTGCTTGGAGGAGCCAGAGGGGCTCAGGAAGGCTGGAACGAACAGGATCGCGTGATGGCACGCTGTATGTCTGGCCGCGGCTATCGGGTTTTAAGCTAAAGACAGTTTTTCGGTTTGGGTAAGCCCGCCAGTCTCGCGGCCATTTTGGCCGGACTGGAACCGAACAGGCGCATCAGGTAAATACTTTTTGCCTTATCTGCGCCTAAATGCTCACGGATTTCACGACTTAAATGGCGCATGGAAGGCGGCTCATTTCCTTGGTCGCAGAAATCCCTGAGCAGGTTCAACACTTCCCAATGTTCGTCAGACAGTTCAACGCCGTGTGCCGCAGCCAGTGCATTTCCCACAGCAGGCGTCCAAAGGCTTGAGTCCTGTAAAAACCCTTCCTTATTGGTCTCTATGGTTTTATTTTGAACAACGATGGGCATGAATGCGGAATTAAAAAATTTGTCTTAGGTAATTATAGAGCAAGTGCACAGCTGTAGGCGGATGCCCATGCCCACTGGAAGTTGTAACCGCCCAGCCAGCCAGTGACATCAACTGCTTCGCCTATGACATAGAGGTTAGGGTAGCGTTTACATTCCATGGTCTTGGATGAGAGCTCGGCGGTATCTATTCCACCAATGGTAACCTCGGCGGTTCGGTAGCCCTCCGAGCCACCCGGTTTGAATTTCCAGCTATTCAACTGTTTAGCGAGATGCGTAAGTTTGGTATTAGATAAATTGCCAATCTGTATGTCCTCAAACCAGTGGCCGTCCATTTGTTCCACAAGTCGGTTCGGCAGCAGGGTCTTTAATTGGGAGGAAACCATTGACTGGGGTTTCTGCTCGCGGGTTTCTCTCAACCAACTCTCAGCATCCACGTCTGGCAGCAGGTTAATGGACACACTTTCGCCTTCCCGCCAGTAAGAACTAATCTGCAATATAGCTGGCCCGCTCAAACCGCGGTGGGTAAAAAGCATGCCTTCGCGAAAACTGACGCCCAGGCAGCTGGCGACAACATCGAGAGAAATGCCACTTAGTGGCTCAAATAGGGCCTTGTCGCTCGTATTCCAGGTAAGAGGAACCAGTGCCGCCCGTGGTGCAACAACGCTGAGATCAAGCTTGTTGGCGGTCTGGAACGCCAGGGCACTGGCAATCTTGGGAAGGGAAAGCCCTCCCGAGGCCAGAACGACTTTTTTTGCTTCAAACGTCTGGTTTTGGGTGCGAACAGAAAAACCTTTGTCGTCGGGCTGGATATCCGTTACTTCGGCGTTTAGTTCGATGGTAACGCCGGTCTGCGCACATTCGTCCAGTAACATAGCAAGAATTTGCTTTGAAGAGTCGTTACAAAACTGCTGCCCCAGGGTTTTTTCGTGATAGCCGATCTGGTGCTTATCGACCATGTCGACAAAGTCCCAGGGAGAGTAACGACTCATGGCAGCAATGCAAAAGTGGGGATTCTCAGAAAGGTAGTGTTCCCGTGGGTCGGCCCAGAGATTAGTGAAATTGCAGCGACCACCGCCGGAAACCAGGATTTTCATTCCGGGTTTTTTGTTTTTTTCCAACACCAGAACCTTTAGCCCTTTGCGGCCGGCATGAATGGCACACATCAACCCGCTGGCACCCGCACCAACGATAATCACATCTGCAGAAGAAACTGTTTTGGCCATGCTTTTCTGGACAAATTATTTAGGCGAAAAAAAAGCCCCAAACCCGGGGCTTTTTTATAATGATTGCTGACCTAAACCTAGTCGTTAGACATACCCAGCAATGACAGCAGGGAGACAAACAGGTTGTAGATCATTACATACAGGGTGACAGTCGCGCTGATGTAGTTGGTTTCACCACCGTGAATGATTTCACTGGTTTGCCACATGATCAGGCCTGAGGCCAAGAACATAAACATGGCACTGACGGCCATACCAAGACCTGGAATCTGCAGGAAGAAATTGGCGATACCGGCGACAAACGCCACGATAATGCCGGTCATCAGAAAGCCGGTCATGAAGCTCAGGTTTTTGCGGGTTACCAGCACATAGCCGGAAGTCGCAAAGAAGATCCCTGCGGTACCCGCCAGGGAGATTAGGATGAGATTACCCGCGCCGGCACCAATAAATGCGCTGAGGATAGGGGACAGGGTTAGACCCAGCCAGCCTGTTAGGGCAAATACCCAGGCAATACCTGAGGCATTGTTTTTGTTCTTTTCAACCATGAACAAAAGAACGAAGTAAGGCAGCAGGGTCCAAAGACCCATGTAGGGCATTCCCAAGGCCATACCGGCGCCTGCTGTAACCGCACTGAAGGCCAGTGTGAGGGACAGCAGCATATAGGTGTTGCGCAGTACCTTGGCCGATTCGGCACTTCCGACACGCTTGCCAACGTTCGAAAACGTGGCATCCTGTGCCTCGGTACTTGCATGTGACTGATTTGAAGGGTACTGGTTCATAATTGCTCCGTAAGCATTGTTCACTAGTTAATACGTGTAGTACTTATAGTAAGACCAAAAAATTGCATTTCAATTCCATCGGATACGAATTCATATTTTGTAATCTTTCATATCACAGGGGGGAATAGTTTACATCAAGGCAGTTTTTCGATTAATTCGATTTTGTAGCCATCCGGATCTTCACAGAATGCGATGCTGTGGTCAGAGCCTTTCATTGGGCCCGGCTCGCGGGTGATTTTCCCGCCTTTGTCACGTATGGAGTCGCAGGTACCGTATAGGTCATCCACTTCCAGTGCAACATGGCCATAACCGTTGCCAAGATCATAGGAATCTACACCCCAGTTGTAGGTAAGTTCGATGGTTGGGTGGGTTTCTTTCGGCCCATATCCCAAAAACACAAGAGTGAATTGTCCGTGTGGGTAATCCTTGCGACTTAGTTCTTGCATGCCTAAAACTTCAGAATAAAAAGCAACAGAGCGGTCGAGATCGCCGACGCGCAACATGGTATGGAGAATTTTCATTGTCTCTGCCTTGAAAATCAGTTCGGATAAAGTGGGTTTAATTTAGATTCGACGCCGGGAGTCGTAGCGGATTGCTTTTTCAGAGCTTCAAGTGCGCTACCGAGCTCGTCGCCGAGTTGTTCGTCCAGTTGGTCTCCGGGCTGGCCAGAGCCTGATCCATCATTACCAGCGTAAAGAGCCGCATCCAGCTTGGCAAGTAGTTCCTTAAGCTGTGGATCATTTGAACGCCTCGCCAGACTATTCAGGGTGGTAATTGAGGATTCGGGAAAGCAAGCCTGCCCCCAGCGAATGATCGCTTTTCGCAACGCCGGGGCATTTTTTGCCCGGATTGATCGCTTAACCATTTTCCAGCACTGGGCTTCATTTGAATCTGGCTGGTCATTCGCGACTTTGGATGAACGGTTTGAGCGTGTTAGCAATAACCAGGATTGCAATATGACTACCAATGCAAGAATCAGGGTAATAACCGGCCAATACCAAGAGCTACTGCTAGCAGAAGCACTGCCAGTAGAAATTGTTCCAGCTGTTTCTGGCTCGGCTTCTGGCTGGATAATAGTGTCGGGGTTCGGTGGCGCGAAACTGGAATCCTGTTGCGCGGGCAATACTCGTAGTGTTTGCGCTGGAAGAATGGTTTCTTCCCAGGTTTCCGACTCGGTATTCCACCAGGCAATACGCTGCTCCGGAAGCTGCAGCTCGCCAGCAGCCGAAGGCACAATTGCAGTGGACTCACCGCGAGTTCCAATAATTCCGGAAGCCGAGGCTCGATCCTGCAGCCTGGGCTGGTCAGCATAGCTTTTGAACGTCAAGGAATCTGGTTGGTTTAATGGTGGGATAGCACTGGCTCGCTGGCCTGTCGCAATAATCTCTATGTTGCGCGTCAATGGCTCACCCACACGAATCTGGGAAGTATCACCGGACCAGCTGGAGTTAATTTGCACATTTTTGGCGGGGAACCAGGGTAATCCGTTGGTTTCCGGTGGTGCCAAGACTTCGATAGGCTGGCTATTACTGCGGGCGGAGATACGCCTGCCGCGCTGGTTAAATGGATCGGGGAACCCGAAATTACTGGTTGCCCCAATAATGCCGCTGAACAGCTGGGGCGGAACTTCTAATGTGCCAGACTGTTCTGGTATCAAGGCGTATTTCCACTCAATAACTTGCCAGGCGATGCCGTTTTCAACACGTCGGAAACTCTGTTGATCCAATAGCTCTAGGTAGGCGTTGGGAATATTTAATTGTCCACCACTCAAGTTGGATACATTTTCCTGGGCCATGAGTTCCACAGTGACGAGAACTTGTTGGCCGACGTAGGCTTGGGAAATGTCGGTTTCCATATTGACCAACATGGGCGTTTCCTGAGTCGCACCGGTTGAGGACTGGGAGACCTCGATAGCAATGGCGTCACTGACATTTCCGTCTACATTGAATGAAGGAATGATAAGGGTGCCTTCGCGTCTGGGCGCAAGGGTAATTGTCCAGGTTGTTTCGGTTTGCTGATTGTAATTGCCATTAACGATGGAAACACTGTTACTGGTTTGCGGCCGCACTGATAGCACATCAAAGTCCTGGCGCAATGCTTCCAGGTCCAGGGCGTCACCGCCGGCCCGATCGTCGTAGCGCATGGTAAGCGTAAGTGTTTCGTTGATGCTGATGCTATTGCGATCAACACTGCTGGTCAGTTCAGCTGAGATGACACTTGCCGAGAGATTCAATAGCGAGAGGAAGGCAAATACCTTTAGCCACAAGGTCTTTCTCAAAAGCATATCAATACCGCTCTTCATTGGGGTTGCCGGGTGCTTGCAGCAGGTAGCGCTGTTCGAGCCGGTTTTGTTGGGTTTCATATTCAAATTTGCGGCGCAGTAGACCACTGGGATCGTCTGGAATGGCACGAAGCCACTGTTCGCTGGAGTCTTGCATTTGATCCGGGGTTGCATCGCCCGCAATAGGCTGGACGTTTTGCGCCTCAGACGGGTCTGAAGAGGGTTCAGACTCTTCAGCCTGGGCCAATGCCTGACGTGCCTCCTCCTGGGCTTGTTGCTCAGCTTCTTGAGCGTCCTGGGTATTCTGGTCAGCCTTCTGCCCAGTCTGGTCCGAAGAGGATTGATCCTGCTGGGCGTTTTGCTGATTCTCTGAGCTCTCATCTCCTTCCTGGGAAGGGTCGGATGGCTGGTCAGATTGCTGTCCCTGCTGATCTTGGGACGAATTGTCTTGTTGCCCTTCCTGTTGGTCTTGTTCCTGATCGCCAGATTGCTGCTGTTCCTGCTGCTCCTGTTCCTGCTGCATCATCTGTTCGATTATCTGTTTGTTAAATGCGGCATCCTCATGTTCAGGATTTTGTTCCAGTACCTGTTCATATGCTGACAGGGCACCCTCGAAATCTTCTTGCAGAGCCAGAGCATTACCCAAATTATAGAGGCTATCGATCTCCCCGGAGGCCGAAAACCCTTTAGCTGCCTGGTCATAATTACCGGCCCGGAAGTTGGCAGAGGCTTTCCAGTTTGGATCATCAAATGTTTCTGCAGCCTGTGTGGCATCACCTTGTTCCAGAAGTTGTTGTCCTTGTTGGTCGGGTGTTTGCCACAGATCTTTCCAGGTCAGGGCTTGCGACTGTTCAGGGAGTATTAAAATAAAAGGTATGACGAACAAGGCCCCTCTACGGAAATGCCAGGCAAAGAATGGCAGGATTAACAAAAGTAACCAGTAGCCCATGTCTTCCCAAATATCGTAAAGCCGGCCTTCACTACCATCGGCTTCGGTGGGATTTGACTGCTGATTACCCGATTGCAGCAGATAGTTGATGTCTGAGTCATCGGCCTGGATTTCAACATAATTTCCACGCAGTCGGGCGGCGAGTATTTGTAGCTCATCACGGTTTAGTCGGGCAGTTACCAGCCCACCTCGCGAATCACGAATAAAGCCACCACCATCTCTGGGAATGGGGACGGCATCCATTGTGCCTACCCCCAAAATGGATAGCTGATGGCCAGATCCCAGGTTGTCCTGGATATATCGCTGGGCTTCAGGTTCTACACCGTCGGTGATGAGCAGTAACTGCCCCTGGGGAACACCGGCATCCCTTAGCAGGGTCATTGCCAGCTCGACGGCGGCTTCTGTGTTGCTGCCCGATTGGGGCATGATGGACGGATGCAGGGCTGGAAGAAGAGCCTCTATGGTGCTGGCATCGTCGGTAAGTGGACTGACGGTATGAGGATCACCCGCGTAGGCAACCAGGGCGGTTTGACCATCGCTGCGCTGGCGCAGGATATCAATAAGTTTGTATTTGGCTCGTGTCAGCCGATCAGGAGTCAGGTCTTCTGCCAGCATGGACGGTGATAAATCCAGCAGGATGACCATGGCACTTTGGTTGCGAACGGTTGGGGTCGGGACCTGCTGCCAGGTTGGCCCGGCGGCAGCAAGTGTAGCCAGTATCCAGCCAGCCAGTATTAGCCAGCGCGTATGGCTGGAAAATCTACCACCAGATACCTTCAGCGCCTCAAGCTTCTTGCGATCAAAGTAAGCTTCCCAGCGGGTATGTTTTTTTAATGTACCCAAAAATAGCCACAAGAGCAGCAGTATCCCGATCGCCCAAAGCCACTGCGGGCGGATAAAATGAAATTGTGAGATATTTGCCCAGAAGTCCGCCATCATTGCGAGACCTCCCGGCCTGACCAAAGGTTGCTGGCAATTCGACTGACAGCCATAAGGGCGCTGAGGAGCAGAGCCATGGCCAATGGCCAGTGAAACAGGCTCATGGTAGGCCGAAAGGTTTGTTCTTCCGGCATGGGTTCCAGTTCGTCGAGGCGATCATAGATCTGAAGTAGTTCACCGGGGTCACGCGCACGGAAGTATTGACCGCCAGTGGTTTCGGCGATGTAGGTTAGGGTGTCCTCGTCCAGGTCAGACGAAGGATTAACTCGCCTGCCAAACCCCAGCAGACTTTGTACCACCATGGAATCGGCACCGACGCCTATGGTGTGAATGCGAATATTCGCCTCGGCAGCAATGTCTGCAGCCCTTCTCGGGTCAGTGCCAGCAGTATTGGCCCCGTCGGTAAGTAGTATGAGAACACGGCTCTCTGCGGGGCGATCGCGAAGGCGTTTAACGGCCAGGCCGATGGCATCCCCAATGGCGGTTGCGTTGCCGGCAAATCCCAGTTGAGCTTCCTGTAATTGCTGCTCAACCGTTTTGGTGTCAAAGGTGAGCGGCGTCTGTAGATATCCTTGTTGGCCAAACAAAATCAGGCCGATGCGGTCACCGGTCCGTCGTTGAATAAAATCGCCAACCACGGCTTTCACGGCCGTAATTCGGGAGACATAGCCGCTTTGCACCTGCATGTCTTCCTCCCTCATTGATCGAGAGATATCAACGGCCAGCATAAGATCACGACCATCCAGCGGGAGCGGGACAGGTTCGCCTGTCCAGGTGGGTCTGGCGGCCGCGCTAACCAATAGAATCCAGATAAGTACGGCAAGCAGGGCATTTACCCAAGTGGGCGCTGGTTTGCCTTTCCTTTGGGAGTAAAGCGCTTGAAGTTGTTGGTAAAAGGGGACCCTGATTGCCTGTGGGGCCTGTTCCCGAGCTGGCAGGATTATGCGAAATAGCAAGGGCAACGGCAGCAGGGCAAAGACCCAGGGCCATTCCCAGGATAAATTGACTGCATTTGTCAGTAACCAGCCCAGGTTAAGCATGAACGGATTCTCCCTTTTCTCTCAAGGGGGCAGTCGATTGGATGCGATGGGTTTCAATCCAGCGCTTCACCGAAGAGTAAAGTTTGGGAATATCAACAACCGGATCTGGTTGATAGCCTGCATCTGCCAGTGCTTTTGCTGAGTTAACTGATAGAGGCTGCTTGTTGTGCTGGTTCAGAAGTTGAATCCAGCGATCGCCGCTGAGGCTCAGTTGGGCATAGGCGTTGTCATGGGTAGATGCTTCTGCAAGCGTTCGCTTGAGAATGGCATTCGCGGATTGAACAAATACAGCCGAGTCTTGCGATTCTTGCCATCTTGACCATTCGGCGTCGAGTTCTGCGATTGCCAGTTTTCGGTAGCGATTGTTTTTATGGTTGCGAAATAATGCCCAAATGGCGAACAGGCCGGCTGCCAAAAAGATAAAAAGAACAATCCACCAGCCAATCGCTAAAGGCCACCAGCTGACTTCCGCCGGAAGGTGGATATCGCGCAACTGCGCTAACAATGTATGCTGCATCTCTTGATCCATAACTAACCGCGTTTATTTGCCATAGAGACGATTGAGGATCTGGCGCGGCTCATCCTGGGTTGAGACCTGCAAATAGACAGAACGTGACCGAACGGCCGCGTCCTTGATCAATTTGGCTCGCTCGTTGATCTGCTGGATAAAGGCCTTTTGCAATGAATTGCCGAGTTGGACAGAACTCCGATGCTGACCATCGCTAATGGAAACGGTTCCACCCGAAGGAAGCTCAAGCTCCAGGGGGTCCTGTACCTGAAAAAGGGTTATATCTGTATGACGCCCCAATGCAATTAGGGACTTCATTGCCAAAGGATCGAAATCGTGAAAGTCGCTAAGTATAAAAATGGCAGTGCCGGGCCGGGTAATACGCCGACATTCTTCAATCATGCCCGCAATGGTTTTTTCACTTTTGGAAAGTTCGGTCGTTGGCAAGCGTTGGTTGTATTCGTTGAGGTCGTGAATAAATTTGAGCACGGCCTGCTTGTTGCGTCGGGCACGGATGTCGCTCTCGGATTGGTCGCCAATAATTTGACCGCCTATTCGGTCGCTTCCCGCCAGTGCAGCCCAGCTAATGGCCGTAGCCAGTTCAGCTGCCAGCACCGACTTAAAACGTCCGTGAGAGCCGAAAAACATGCTGCTGCGCTGGTCAATCAGAATATGTATTGGGCGTTCGCGTTCTTCGCAAAACAGTTTAGTGTAGGTTCCACCTGTGCGCGCTGAAACGCGCCAGTCAATGTTGCGAATATCGTCACCGGGTTGGTAGTGGCGAACTTCCTCAAACTCCATTCCCCGTCCGCGAAAGCGAGATCGGGTTTCACCCAGAAGCATTGAACGGGCCGCCTGTCTTGAAAACAGCTTCAGATTGCGCGCCCAGTGACGACTGCCAAGCAGCGTCGGCAGGTCTGTATAGATGCCTGCTGCGGACTCTGGGTGTTTGTTGTTTACTGCCTTTGCCATAGGGAAATGATCTAGGCGACCGGAACAAGTCGAATGAGTTCGTCGACCACTGAGTCCACATCTTTTCCGTCGGCTTCAGCCTCGTAATTTAGGATTAAGCGATGACGCAGACAGTCATGGACGACGGCTTGAACATCATCTGGAGAGACAAAATCACGCTGCTGTAGCCAGGCGTGTGCACGAGCACACCGGTCCAGGGCAATCGTTGCCCTGGGGCTGGCACCGTATTCGATCCATTCGGCCATTTCCTGGCTGTATTTTTCGGGTGCCCGGGTGGCCAAAATCAGTTGCACCAAATATTCCTCAACCGCTTCAGCCATATGCATTTGCATGATCTCTTTGCGCGCGGCCATGATGTCGTGCTGGCTGATTTCGGTTTTTGGTTTAGGTGCTTGCTGTGCAACGGCTTCACCGCGAGCGAGCGCCAGGATTTGTTTTTCGGCGCCGGCTTCCGGGTAATCAATGCGAACATGCATCAGGAAGCGGTCGAGCTGGGCTTCTGGCAGCGGGTATGTGCCTTCCTGCTCTATCGGGTTTTGAGTGGCCATCACCAGGAATAATTCCGGCAGAGGCATGGTTTCCCTGCCAACGCTCACTTGTCTTTCCGCCATGGCCTCAAGCAGCGCTGACTGAACCTTGGCTGGAGCCCGGTTGATTTCGTCGGCGAGCACCAGGTTATGGAAGATTGGGCCTTGCTGGAAACTGAATGTGCCTGTTTCAGGGCGGTAGATTTCAGTTCCCGTAATATCGGAAGGTAAAAGATCCGGGGTGAACTGGATGCGTTGGAAGTTGCCTTCAATTCCTTCTGACAGGCTCTTGATGGCTTTGGTTTTTGCCAGGCCAGGTGCGCCTTCAACCAGCAGGTGACCGTCTGCAAGTAAAGCAATAAGTATGCGCTCTACAAGTGTCTGTTGGCCGATAATTTGGCTGGAAAGCCAACTGGAAAGTGATTCAAACGATGAGTGCAATTTCCTGCTCCTGTTTCTGGGATACGTTGAATGATTTGAGCTAGATTCTACAGTGAATCTCGGTGCTGCAACTTTTTAGGAAATGTTAAGACGATAATTTAGGGTAGAAATTCCCTAATTCAATGTGTGAATTGTAAAGAAGTGCTGACAAATCAGTTGCAGAGGTGGTTAGGGTGCATGCACTGAATTTTTTTACGCAAAAAAAAGCCCCCGCACAAGGCGGGGGCAAGATGGAGTCGCATAGATCTTTGGAGTCACGGTCAGATCTAGCAAGACCGATTCTAGGGAAGTTACCGTCCCGATTCCCAGTAATACCCTAAGAACAAAAAATAAGGCTTTTCTATTATGAAGACTGGTTTGACGTTCACTGTGACACTTGTCACAAATCGTTTGTACTCGTGGATTGACGGGCTCGCATCAGGTATTCTTCGCGCCATAGCTAAAGTCCAAATTTTGACCCGGTTCAAGGCCAATGTATTCGCTCGCACGCAACCTTCTTTTTACCCTGCCACCAGAAACGTCTCATGAGCTGAGTCTTGATCTATTAAGTGCAGCTGAACATTTGCGGGCAATACCAGCGTTGATGCCTGATCCTGTTTTTGATCCTGTGCAGGTGATGGGTATTCCCTTTCCCAATAGGGTTGGTCTCGCTGCTGGGCTGGACAAAAATGGGGACTATTTCAATGCGCTCGGTGCTCTTGGGTTCGGCTTTGTGGAAATAGGTACCGTGACACCAAGACCCCAGCCGGGCAATCCAAAGCCTCGCCTTTTCCGGCTTCCCGAAGCTGAAGCCATTATTAACCGGATGGGTTTTAACAACAAAGGCGTGGATCATTTGGTCGAGCAGGCTAAGCGTCGCCGCTTCTCCGGCGTTTTAGGCATCAATATCGGAAAGAATTTCGATACGCCCGTTGAGGCAGCATGCGAGGACTACCTTGTCAGCATGGAAAAAGTTTATGACCATGCGGATTACATCACGATCAATATTTCCTCGCCAAACACTCCGGGTTTGCGTGATCTTCAGTTTGGTAAACAGCTGGATGAATTGCTGAAGTCTGTGTCTGAAAAACGCCAACAGCTGGTAGATGAGCGAGAGCGGCGCGTGCCCCTTGCTGTAAAAATCGCACCCGATATGGATGAGACGAATCTAAAAGCGGTTGCCGACATTTTGGCGGAGCGCGGCATCGACGGGGTGATTGCCACCAATACCACCGTGGATAAATCTTCTGTCTCTGGCCTTGTCCATGGAGAGGAACAGGGTGGTTTAAGCGGTGGCCCCTTAACGCATGCTGCAACGGATATTATTTTTGCGCTCAACGAAGCTTTGCAGGGTGCGCTGCCAATCATTGGTGTCGGCGGTATTCTTTCGCCAAGAGATGCCCGTGCCAAAATTGAGGCCGGGGCGACATTGGTCCAGATCTACACAGGGTTCATTTACCGGGGCCCATCGTTAATTCGCAAGTGCGCGGAAGAACTGGCCGACAACTAAATCTGCTCACCTGAGCTTTACCATGAATATATTTGTTAGCTGTGCCATAGGCCTTGAGCCAATTTTGGCGGATGAAGTTCGCCAGATTGCAGATTCAGATGTCCGTCCAACCAAGGCGGGAATCTGGATTGAAGCTGAATTGGAGACAGCCTATCGCATTGCACTTTGGTCGAGAGTGGCCAGTCGGGTACTCCTGCCCCTGTTTGAAGCCGAAACCAATGTGGAGTCTTTATACAACACCGCAGTGGAGCAAGACTGGTCGCAGCATTTGCGCCCGGGGGCTTCGTTAGCCATCGACTTCAGCGGCAAAAACAAGCACATACGACATACCCGCTTTGGCGCACTGAAGATCAAGGATGCCATTGCAGACTGGCACAACGCGCGCGACCTGAAACCGCCGCAGCTCGAGAAAGAGGAGCCGGAAATACGTCTGAGTGCCCGCATTAGTCAGGGCCAGATTTCAGTGGCGTTGGATTTCAGTGGCTCAGCGATGCATCGTCGCGGATATCGTACTCGTCAGGGAGAGGCTCCTTTGCGGGAAAATCTTGCGGCGGCACTCTTGTATCGATCAGGCTGGCCTGAGTTTGCAAGCGAAAACAAACCCTTGTTTGATCCTATGTGCGGAAGCGGAACCTTTGTCATTGAGGCGGCTATGATGGCGCTGGATATTGCGCCGGGGCTTAGGCGCGAGCACTGGGGCTTTGATCGTTGGCCGGGGCATGATGGCGTTTTGTGGCATTCACTGCTGCGCGAGGCGACGCAGCGCTGGAAAGAGGGTCGGGAGCATTTCAAAGGCAAGTTGTTTGGCTCGGACGATAATGCCTACATGATGAAAATGGCACGGGATAATGCATCCAGGGCAGGCGTCCAGGACGTTGTTGATTTACAGACTGCGGACGTTACCCAGGTCTCTGCGCCGATAGAAACAGCAGGACTGTTGATCACTAACCCCCCTTATGGGGAGCGGCTCGGTGACGAGGCTGCAGTGGCGTTGCTGTATGAAAAAATTGGCGAGAACTTGCTGGAGCATTTTGATGGCTGGAAAGCAGCTGTGTTGGCAGCCAATGCTGAATTTGGTCGACGCATGGGGATCCATAGTTACAAACAGTATCGAGTGGATAACGGCAGTCTGGCGTGTTTGCTTCTGCTGTTTGATATATCCCAAGACAACAAATTAGGTCGAAAACGAGAGGTAGCACCTTCTGAAGGGGCTCAAATGGTGGCCAATCGCATCAAGAAAAACATGGCCCGATTGAACTCGTGGTTAAGTAGGGAAGAAGTGAGTGCTTTCCGTGCGTATGACGCAGATCTGCCGGAATACTCAGCGGCTGTGGACCTGTATCAAACGGAATCAGGTCGTTACGCCGTCGTACAGGAATATGCTGCGCCCAAGACCGTTGATCCTGCAAAGGCTCGACACCGCTTGAACGAGCTGGTTACGGCGGTGGGTCTTGCACTTGGGGTTAGCGCCGACAAGATTCATTTGAAGTCGCGTGAGCGACAGCGGGGAAGCTCGCAATATCAGAGTAATAACCAGGGACATTACGGGAAAGGCAACACCAGACAAGATCCCCAAAGTCAGGGCCAATATAGCCAGGGCCCATATGAAAAAAATGCTAGCGAGGCATCAGAAGCATTGTTAGTTCGTGAGGGGCAGGCACTGGTGGAGGTAAATTTGGAAGATTACCTGGATACCGGTTTGTTCTTGGATCATCGCCCCATACGTCGAGAGATAAATAAATTGGCTTCGGGCAAAAGTTTCCTGAATCTGTTTTGTTATACCTCGGTCGTTACGGTTCAGGCGGCCATTGGGGGCGCAAAGCGTACACTGAGTGTGGATATGTCCAACACCTATCTGGACTGGTCGGAACGAAACTTTCGTCAAAATCATCTGGATTTGGCTCGTCATCGCTTGTTGCGAGAGGATTGCCTGAAATTTTTACACTTGCAGAGTCTTGCTCCGGAAGAAAAATTTGACCTGATCTTTTTGGATCCGCCGTCATTTTCCAACTCTAAACGAATGGAAGAGGTTCTGGATATTCAGCGTGATCATGTACGTCTTATCGAGCAGTCGATGCGCTTGCTGGAAGAGGGCGGGCTATTAATTTTTTCGACGAACCTTAGAAATTTCAAAATGGACACTGAAGCACTATCGGGATTTGAAACAGAAGATTATAGCGAGGCTTCGCTCGACCCGGATTTTCAAAGAAACCAGCGCATACACCAATGTTGGAAGCTGAGGCATCGAATTGATTGAACTGACTCTATATACGGGCCCTGAATGTCATCTGTGCAGTATCGCCAGGGATTTGATCTACCAGACACTGGAATATGGCAGCTATGAGCTCAAAGAGATCGATGTCACCCAGAGTTTGGAAACCAAGAAAACCTATGGTTTAAGAATTCCAGTTCTGGTGCATGAGGGTAAAAATCAGGAATTGCCCTGGCCCTTTAACGAGGTTGATCTGCAATTGCTGGTAGCCTAAATAAACAGGCTCTTAAGCGCTAATCACTTGAATGGTCACCCCATGGGCGCATTTGATCTGACTCATCCCAGCGAGCTACCCAGTCGGGCATGCAAGGTTCCCATGCCAGCCCCATTTCTTGCGCAACTTCCTGCGATGGAACCACCCCATTTGGATCGGTTACTGCGGTGCGAACCAGGGCGGCTACGCACCATTCGCCATTGCGCTTGATGACTTGCTGAAAGTAAGTCCATTTCTCATCAACGGCCACGACACGGGTGTGCATGGTAAACCTTTGGAACATGTGCATGCGTTTGCGGTATCGGATACTGCTGCCAGCAACCGCAAGTCCCCATTTGCGTCGCTTCAGGGCATCTACCAAGCCGATCTTATAACCGAATTCAAACCTGCCGATATCCATCAGGGAGAGGTAGCGACCGTTGTTCACTTCCAGAAACACATCTATATCTGTCGGCAGGACCATCATCGGGCGTTCAAGTTCGTCCCAAAAATCCAGGTTTTCGTCATACCTTGCCGTTAAAAAGAGTTTGAGTGTTCGAAAATATATATACATTGATCCGTCCAATAATAGACATGTCCATCGTGCCAAACTTTAGCAGTTTGATTTGCCTGCGGCCTTGAACAATAGGCAACTAATTCTTGGAAATTTGGAATTTAATGCGCCTGATGGCCTCCTGATAGTAGAAATACGTGGAGTATTTGGTAAACTGCACGCCGAAATTTATGGCTTGTCTGGAGACAGTATTGATGTCCGATTCACTGAATAAAGAAGTTGATAACGGCGGTGCAGATGCGATTGCTGCCTATTCCATCGTGGCACTTGTTGTGTTGGGTGCTATCCACTTTGTCTATACTGGTGGTTTGCCTGCCTTCTTCGCCAATATTTTTTAATTGAGAGCGAAGTAATATTGTGTATTAAAGGCGGCAATTGGCCGCTTTTTTTATGTCTGGATGATATTCAGACAAGCTAATTCAAGTTGGAAGAACAATGACTAATATCGCTATAACAGGTGCTTCGGGCCGGATGGGGAAAGCCCTCATCGAAGCTGTAAGTCTTGACGGAAATTCAAACCTGTCGGGAGCCGTCGTGCGTTCCGGAAGTAGCTTGTCTGGCTTAGATGCCGGAGATATAGCCGGGATCGGGAAGTTAAACTTTATCACGACGTCTGATTTGTCTGGTGTCTTGGATGAAACAGATGTGTTAATCGACTTCACAACGCCGGCAACGACACTGGCTAACCTTGAGCTCTGTGTGGCGTCGAATGTAGCCATGGTTGTTGGTACAACCGGGTTCACCCAGGAACAGCTTGCTGAGCTGGAATCACAGGCGGAGAAAATCCCTGTGGTTTTTGCTGCCAACTTTAGTACAGGGATTACACTCGCCCTGCAATTGCTTGAGACCGCCGCACGGGTTATGGGTGCTGATTCCGACATAGAGATTACTGAGACACATCATCGCAATAAGGTTGACGCACCGTCTGGTACAGCACTGGCTTTGGGGCGCGTTGTGGCGGACACGCTTGGACGTAATCTTGATGATTGCGCGGTTTATGGTCGCGAAGGCATAACTGGTGTTCGGGATCGGGAAACGATCGGCTTTTCTACAGTGCGCGCCGGTGACGTGGTGGGTGACCACACGGTGCTATTTGCCTCGGAAGGTGAACGGTTGGAAATTACGCACAAGGCATCCAGTCGAATGTCATTTGCTCGTGGTGCTGTGCGGGCGGCGAATTGGTTGACCGGCAAGCCTGCAGGCCTGTATTCCATGAAGGATGTTCTGGAACTTTAATCCGGGTATGTAAACATTACGGATAGATGCTTAATGCTTTCTATTCAGGGACATCGGCTGCGATTTTCTGGATCAGGTGACGCATCCAGCGATGTGCCGGGTTGTGCTGCAATAAGGGGCTCCAGGCAATCTTTAGTTCAAATGTCGGTATGTCAAAGGGTGCGGGCAAAACTACCAGGTTTTTGTACTCGCGATAAAGGTTGGCATAGCGTGTAGGCACTGTTGCTACAAGATGCTGTTGTTCGCAAAGCAACATGGCAGCCTGGTAGTGCCGAGTAAAAACGCGAATATTACGTTTCCCGCCAGCCCGATCCACGGCATCATCAACCCATCCCAGCTTTTGAACTTTGTCCGGGTTTACGCCCATGCCGATGCCCATACCGGTCTTGCTGCACCAGACATGTTCTGCGGACGTGTACTGCTCCCATGTCAGGTTTTCGGCCAAGGGGTTTTGCCGTCCCAGAACACAGGAAAAGCTATCTTTCCAAACAGTACTTTGGTGGAAAGACAGTGGCATGTCTTCAAAGCGGTTGATGACCATATCGACCTTACCTTGCTCTACATCCCGAAAACCAACATCGCTGGGTGTCAGGACATCCAGGGTAATACCCGGTGCATAGTCTCTCAGGTAGTCGGTAAGTAAAGGCAGTAATGTGCATTCGACATAGTCGCTGGCCATTACGCGATACATTCGGGTGCCGCTGCTGGGATCAAAGTCGTTTTGCGGCTGAACAAATTGTTCAATATTGGCGAGCACATCGCGAATTTTAGGTTGCAGTTCTATGGCGCGCTCTGTGGGTGTCATGCCTTCACTGGTGCGAATCAGTATGGGATCGTCAAACAGGGTTCGGAGGCGGCGTAAACCGTTACTCATGGCTGGCTGGCTAATGCCAATCTGTTGAGCGGCGCGAGTGACATTCTGCTCTCTTAAAAGGGCATCAAGATATATAAGTAAGTTGAGATCGACTTTGTTTAAATCCATAGGGTAATTTTACATTCATCACAGAAATGAAGAATAGTTTTGACATAATTTATGCAAATTTTCTTCTGTATCCCAGCAGAAATGCGTTGATCTGTTCATTTCTTGAAGAAACCGGGTAAAGTCGGCACAGTTCTAAAGAATGTAGATATATAACT
>Ga0181601_10000442_pt1 | contig 33391 bp, 33 predicted proteins | sample 041ome_8_FD_133020 | JGI IMG/M metagenome (GOLD analysis project Ga0181601, IMG submission 133020) | Coastal salt marsh microbial communities from the Groves Creek Marsh, Skidaway Island, Georgia - 041407BS metaG (megahit assembly) | ecosystem: Environmental > Aquatic > Marine > Intertidal zone... | reverse complement strand
TGCTCGCGAAGCACCGCCAGCTTGGCGCGGCGCTCAGCGATCAACTTGTTCTCGTCGTCTGATTGCTGGGGAGTATCCACAGTGTTCTCCGTCAAAGTCGTCTCAAAGACCCTGCTTAAGCGAGGCCTGAATAAAGGGGTCCAGGGCGCCATCGAGCACTGACTGGGTGTTCCGCGTCTCAACGCCCGTGCGGAGATCCTTGATGCGCGCGTCATCCAGCACGTAAGACCGGATTTGGCTACCCCAGCCGATATCAGCCTTGCTGTCTTCCAGCGCCTGTTTTTCAGCACTGCGCTTCAGCATCTCCATCTCGAACAACTTGGCACGCAGCTGTTTCATCGCATTGTCCCGGTTCTGATGCTGCGATCGCTCCGTCTGACAGCTGGAGACAATACCTGAGGGCTCATGGGTAATGCGGACCGCCGAGTCAGTGGTATTCACGTGCTGCCCACCCGCGCCAGATGAGCGATAGGTATCCACGCGCAAATCGGCAGGATTGATGTCAATCTCGATATTGTCGTCGATCTCTGGCGATACGAAGACCGAGGCAAAGGAAGTGTGCCGCCGACCACCGCTGTCAAACGGAGACTTGCGAACCAACCGGTGCACGCCAGTCTCGGTGCGCAGCCAGCCAAACGCATACTCGCCTTCAAATTGAATCGTGGCACTCTTAAGCCCAGCAACCTCGCCCGCAGAGGCCTCTACAAGGGTCGTTTTAAAGCCCTTGTCTTCGCCCCAGCGCAGGTACATTCGCAATAGCATTTCTGCCCAGTCCTGCGCCTCAGTGCCGCCTGAACCCGCCTGTATATCGAGGTACGCGTTATTTGCGTCGGTCTCACCCGAAAACATGCGGCGAAATTCGAGCTTGTCGAGCGCGGCCTCGAGCCCGGCGAGATCCTGCTCTACCGCGTTCGCCGTGTCCTGGTCATTTTCTTCAACCGCAAGATCCAGAAGATCACTGGCGTCATCACAGCCCGCGTCCAGTGTCTCGATGGTGCTGACAACCGTCTCCAGTGAGGCGCGCTCGCGCCCTAAAGCTTGGGCTTTTTCGGGGTCATCCCAAACACTGGGTTCGGCTAGCTCGAGCTCGACTTCTTTCAATCGGTCCTGTTTGACAGCAAAGTCAAAGATACCCCCTCAACACGTCAGTGCGTGCGCGTATATCTTTGATTTGATTGATCAGCGGTGCTATTTCCACGTTATGCTTTCCACGTCATAAGTACCTTGGCATCGCATACCAAAGCGCCGTTTTTGTGAGGGCGAGAGTCTATCGGGTTGCCAAGCGGTCCGCCATAACCGTTGCAGCACATTCAGCCTTCCGGGCGCCAGAAAGATTCAATCACCAATTGCGCGGAGCGATCGCCGCGAAACTCATTAATGTCTAGCCGATACAACGCGCGAATATGATCAAGTGGTTCCCTGAGCCATTCCTCGGCGTCGACATTAAATGCAATGGCTTCCACTTCGGCCGCATCGACGCTTAAGGTCATCTTCAGATGTTTTTCACCAACAATTCGGTGACGGCGAACAACGAATACCCCATCGAATATGGGTTCATGAAAGTGCTGACCCCAAGGGCCACCGCGGACTAATTGCTCCGCTAACTGCACGCCAAAATCGCCCGGCGCGAGTTCTCCGTCGCTATCCTGAATGGCTACCGGCGGCACATCATGCAACATTTCCGCCACCACGCTATTTAGCGCCGCGCGAAATGCCTCGAGGTCGGATTTGGCAAGGGTTAATCCAGCAGCCATCGCATGCCCGCCAAACTTCTCAACCAGCCCGGGATGACAGGTCGCCACCCTGTCGAGCGCATCTCGTAAGTGGAGCCCGACGATAGATCGGCCCGAGCCCTTCAGGAGCCCGTCACCCGCGTCGGCGAAAACGACTGTCGGTCGATGCACCCGCTCTCGTATTCGGGAGGCCAAAATACCGATTACTCCCTGATGCCAATCGGACTCGTACAACGTGAGCGCGAAGGGCACGTTCGTTGCATCAAGCTCCAAGTCGTCTAGCTGCCTGAGCGCATCCGTTTGCATGGACTGCTCAATATCTCGACGTTCCCGATTCAGCTGATGCAGTGCCTCTGCTCGCTCACGAGCAGCCATTGATGATTCCGCCAACAGGCACTCAATACCAATCGACATATCATCCAAGCGGCCGGCCGCATTCAAGCGAGGTCCGACGATGAATCCTAAATCAGACGCCGTCGCCTGACGATGATCGCGACCTGCCACCTCGAACAGTGCCTCAATGCCCGGGCGTGCCCGCCCACTCCGGATACGCGCCAAACCAGCGGCGACCAGAATGCGATTATTTCGGTCCAATGGCACCACATCCGCTACGGTTCCCAGAGCCACCAGATCCAATGCGTCACCGAGATTGGGCTCTGCGATACCCTCATGATCAAACCAGCCGCGCTGCCTTAAGGCAACGCGGAGCGCGGTCAACACGTAGAACATGACGCCGACACCGGCGAGCGACTTGCTGGAGAAAGCACAATCAGGCTGATTCGGATTCACGATAACCTCTGCCTCAGGTAGCGAGGCCCCCGGTAAGTGATGATCCGTAATCAGCACGCTGATGCCCAATGCCCGGGCTGCCGCGACGCCTTCAATGCTTGAGATGCCGTTATCGACGGTAACAATCAGATCCGGGGTCTGTGCGGCCGCCAGCTCCACAATCTCCGGGGTCAGTCCGTAGCCGAACTCAAAACGATTGGGGACTAAATACGCGACCTCACAGAGCCCCATCTGTCTCAGCACCGACACCGCCATTGCGCAACTGGTGGCCCCGTCGGCATCAAAATCGCCGACGATGAGCACCCTCGCGTCGCCCTCGATAGCGTCCGCAAGCAGTTCCGCTGCCTCGGTCACACCCTTTAATTGCTGGGGAGGTAAAAGCTGATCGAGTGTTAGCGAGAGTTCCGCGGGGTTTTGTATACCTCGGTTGGCATACACCCTCTTGAGCACCTCCGGCAACGCCGCGTTTCGCAATGCAGGTGATATATCGGCATTGCGCCTATGAATCGTCGGTGCACTCAGAGGCACATGTTCGCCATGTATGCCTGCACCGTCGCCAGGTCATTGTCCAGCGTGTCGAACCGCTCCTCTCGCTCGAACAGATCCGCGAGATGAGCGGGTAACACCGGTTCTTGCCCTGTCTCTGCCCTCGCTACCGCCGCGGGGAACTTCGCCGGGTGCGCTGTCGCGAGCGTTACCATGGGCCCCTCGCCATCTCTGGCACAGCGTCTGGCCGCTCGCGTACCGATAGCTGTATGGGGGTCGAGCAACTGGCCCGTTCGCTCCCACATCTGGCGAATCTCGTCGCAAGTTTCCTCATCGGAAACTCGCGCACTGGTAAAGCGCTTCTGCGCGCGCGACAAAGCGGCATCGGACAAGGAGATCTCACCCAGAGCGAAGTCAACCATCATCTGATTGATCTGAGCTGCGTCGCCGTCATAGAGATCGAATAACAGCCGCTCAAAGTTGGATGAAATAGAAATATCCATACTGGGTGAGAGCGAGGCCTCGATCGGCTGTCTGCCGTAGGTGCCCGTGGTCAACATGCGATGCAAGACATCATTGCGGTTGGTGGCAATGACCAAATTATTGACGGGCAAGCCCATCCGATGCGCGAGATATCCCGCATAGATGTCGCCGAAATTACCCGTTGGAACCGAGAAATTGACCGGGCGATCTGGCCCGCCCACAGCAAACGCGGCATAAAAGTAATAAACAATTTGGGCCATGATCCGCGCCCAATTAATCGAGTTAACCGCCACCAGTGAACGACCCTCAGGCAGAAACGGTTCGGCGACAAAACTGGCCTTTACCAGCGCCTGACAATCATCAAAGTTGCCGCGGATGGCAACATTATGAATGTTGGCGCCGGCTACAGTAGTCATTTGCCGACGCTGCACTTCTGATACCCGGCCATCGGGGTAGAGGATGAAGATGTCTACGTGCTCGCAGTGTCGGCAACCCTCAATGGCTGCACTACCCGTATCCCCCGATGTGGCGCCCATGATCACGACTTTTTCACCCCGCCGAGAAAGCACGTGATCCAGCAACCTACCCAGCAGCTGCAGCGCAAAATCTTTAAAGGCGAGCGTCGGCCCGTGAAATAACTCGAGCAGCCATTGATCGTGATCGAGCTGAATAACAGGTGCGGTCGCCTGATGGCGAAAACCCCGGTAAGCGTCTCTAACCAACCCCTCAAGCGTATCGCGGTCAATACTGCCTTCGACAAAGGGAGCGATCACCGTCGTGGCCAGCTCGGCATACGACATACCGCGCATCGCGTGCAGTTCAGCCGCACTGAAATGAGGCAGTGCCTGGGGCAGATACAGACCGCCATCTTTGGCGAGGCCAGCCAGCAAAACTCCCTCAAAATCGAGAGTCGGTGCCTGACCACGCGTGCTGAGGTATTGAAGGCTCACTGCCGGGTTCCTTATTTTTCCTCGCCACCGACGTTTGTCAGTGGTCGAAGCCCTCGACCCGAATCAACGCGCTGTCTGGCTGCACGCCTTCCAAGTCCATGATTTCCTGTAATGCCTCGTTCATTACGGTTTCGCGCGCCAGATGGGTCAACAGCACAATTGGCACCTGATCCTCGCCCGCGGCTGGCGGCTGTTGCACCAGCGACTCAATACTGATGTCGTGCTCCGCCAAGATATGGGTAATGTCGGACATCACGCCGGGTTGGTCCGCGGCGGTGAGCCGCACATACCACTCACTGGCGATCTCCCCGTTGGGAATCGTAGGCTGGGCCACCAGTGACGCGACGGGTGTGCCCAAGGCCAAACCCGAGCTGCTGGGCTGCCGGGCAATATCGATGAGGTCCGCACAGACCGAAGAGGCGGTGGCTGCGCCCCCCGCTCCAGGGCCAATCAGCACCAATTCACCCACCGCACTCCCGGCAATCATGACCGCATTCAGTACGCCGTCCACTGACGCCAACTGTTTACTCTCAGGAATTAACGTAGGATGCACTCGCATTTCGATGCCTTCTGCCTGCTGTCGCGCGATGCCTAAGTGCTTCACCCGATAGCCCATTGTTGCGGCATATTCGAGGTCAGCTGGGGTAATCGCATTGATGCCTTGTTTGAAAGGCGCATCGATGCTCAAGGGTATGCCAAAGGCCAAGGACGCAAGAATCACCAACTTGTGGGCGGCATCGGTACCGTCGATGTCGAAGGTGGGATCCACCTCGGCGTATCCGAGGGCCTGCGCTTCTGCCAGCACATCCTCAAATTCGCGGCCTTTGGTGCTCATCTCAGTCAGTATGAAATTGCCGGTGCCGTTAATGATCCCCGCAACCTCCGAGACCTGATTTGCTGCCATTGCCTCTCGGAGTGTTTTGATAATCGGGATTCCGCCAGCGACTGATGCCTCAAATCGAATCTGCACCCCCGCTGACTCTGCGAGCGCGATCAGCTCATTGCCATGTTCTGCAATGAGCGCTTTGTTGGCGGTCACGACATGCTTGCCTTCGGCGATGGCAAGTTTGATGAGGTCGAAAGCAACCCCGGTGCCGCCAATCAGCTCAACCAGAATATCGACCTCAGGGTCTCGTGCCACGTCCATGACGTCCTGACTCACCTGAGCAGCGCCGTAATCATGCTCACTGTATTGGGTACGCGCACCAACGTGAGTCACGCTGAGCGACCGCCCAGCACGCAAGGCAATTGAATCAGCTTGCTCACGGAGAATATTGAGAGTGGCCATACCCACAGTGCCAACGCCGCAAACACCTATTTTCATCATGGAAGTACTCATGCAGATAGCTCTTGAGCGACGCTGGGCGGCCCTTTGCGAAGCACTTTTTTGATGCCACGTATCGCTTGCCGGGTACGATGCTCGTTCTCTATCAATCCAAAACGCACAAACCCCTCGCCATACTCGCCAAAACCGACACCCGGGGACACCGCTACGCCACCCTCGGTTAACAAAAGCTTACTGAATTCTACCGAGCCCATGTGACGAAACGCCTCGGGTAGCTGAGCCCAAACAAACATCGTCGCCTTTGGTGGTTCCACGGGCCATCCCGCTTCATTCAACCCTTGGCACAGCACGTCGCGACGACGGCGGTACATCTCACAGATGTCACGCACACATTGTTGATCACCCTCAAGTGCCGCAATAGCCGCAACCTGTACCGGCGTAAAAATGCCGTAATCGAGATACGATTTAATGCGCGTCAACGCGCCGATCAACTCGGGGTTACCGCAACAAAATCCGACACGCCAGCCCGGCATGTTGTAGCTCTTCGATAACGTGAAGAATTCGACAGCGATATCCCTCGCTCCAGGCACCTGCAGAATACTGGGCGCGGTATAACCGTCAAAAACCAGATCTGCATAAGCCAGATCATGCACGATCCAAATATCGTGCTCCTTAGCAATGGCCACCACGCGCTCGAAGAATGACAGTTCGACGCAGTGTCCCGTCGGGTTAGAGGGAAAATTCAGCACCAACATTTTTGGCTTGGGGTAGGTATTGCGTATAGCGACCTCAAGCTCTTCCAGAAACCCAGCCTCACTCTGCATGGGCACGTGCCGCAGATCAGCCCCTGAAATCACGAAACCATAAGGATGAATGGGGTAACTGGGATTGGGGACCAAAATCGCGTCGCCCACTCCGGTCGTCGCCAGCGCAAGGTGGGCAAGGCCTTCCTTGGAACCCAGCGTGACAATTGCCTCGCTTTCGGGATCCAGGGATACGTCGTAGCGGCTTTGATACCAGTCGCAGATGGCCTTTCTCAGACGCGGAATGCCCTTTGACTGCGAGTATCGGTGGGTATCGCCTCGTGCGACGGTCTCACGCAATTTCTCGACAATATGCGGCGGCGTGGGCTGATCAGGGTTGCCCATGCCGAAATCGATGATGTCCTCGCCGCGCGCGCGCGCAGCCTGCTTCAGATCGCCAATGATATTGAAAACATAAGGCGGTAAGCGTTCTATGCGTTGGAAGTGTGTGTCCACTGAGCGCGTTCTCGTCAGTTTGGAGCTAAATCACTCGAGACCCAGCAAGGCGGCCAAATCTGACGCCGGGCGATACCCGGGAATCATCAGACCGGTGCTGGTCACAATCGCTGGGGTGCCAGAGACCCCAAGATCCTTGCCCAGCTGGTATTGCGCGGCAATGGGGTTGTCGGCGCATTCATTCAGGGGCAGTTCAACCCCTGCCTTCAACTCGGTTAGCGTTGTTTGTTGGTCTTCAGCACACCATGCGGTGGCAAGCTTCTTTGCACCCTCTGAATCGATGCCGCCGCGGGGAAAGGCCAGATAGCGCACCTCGATCCCCTTCGCGTTGAGTTGATCGACCTCTCTGTGCAACTTCTGACAGTAAAAACAGGTCACGTCGGTGAACACCGAAACATAATCTAGAGTTTCTCCTTCCGGAGAAAAAACAACCATATCATCGACTGACACCGTCGCCATCTGCTCCCTTCGGCCAACCGAACGTCGCTCCTCGGTCAAATTGGTTGCGTCTGCACCGTCGGCTCGATGAAGATCGCCGTTCAGGAAAAAGTAGGCGCCGTCGTCAGTGGCGTAAAGCATGGGCCCATTTTCAATCTGGACCTCGGAGATACCGGGTGCAGGGCTGGGCTTGATGGACTCAATGGCTATCGGTTGCCCGGCATAGCCGCTCAGGGCGGTGGCCATCCGCTTCTCCGCTTCTTGGGCCAAGGCTGTAAGCGCCGGCAAGGTCACAAAACACAAAAGCGCGAACATCGCTGCTCCGCGCGCCCGCCACCCTGTCCTATTGTCTAAAGGGTTCATCTTCCTGATTCCTCCTACCTTTACCTCATATCAAATCACTACGCCGGCCCATGGCCCTTAACCCAGTATTAAGGGACCAGTGGCGGACAAGGACGCTTTGATCGGGAGTGTAAGGGATCGATAGATGGGGCGCGAATAACCCTCGCTGAAACGAAGGAGGGAGCTTATCGCGCCCCCCACAGAGGGCTTAAGAGGAGAGTTTCTCCTTGATGCGCGCCGCCTTTCCAGAAAGTTCCCGCAAATAGTAAAGCTTAGCTTGCCTCACGTCACCACGACGTTTGACGGTGATGCTGTCCACCAGTGGGCTGTAGGTTTGAAACGTACGCTCCACACCGACGCCGTGTGAGATTTTGCGAACGGTGAAGGCAGAGTTCAGGCCACGATTCCGCTTACCAATGCAAACGCCTTCGAACGCCTGCAGACGCTCGCGGCTTCCCTCTTTCACCCGAACCTGAACCACGACGGTATCGCCCGGCGCAAATTCCGGCAATTCACGGCTCATCTGCTCTGCATCAAGCTCGGCAATAATTTTGTTAGTGCTCATCACCCTACTCCCATCACCGCCCATTTGCGGGGATCGATTACGCTAATACTGTTTATTTACGCAGGTTCCAGACTTTTAGGTCGGAACGGAAACGCCGGTCTCTCCTCGACTCACTGAGTGCACAAGACCGATACTTCGAAAAGTGCGCGATCATACCTGCTCGGATCAGGAATGTCTGCCCCTATAACCGGGTAAAAGATCCCACTTCTCCAACAATTTTCGGTCAGCTTCAGCCACTTCTTCCCAGCTCAGCAGATCGGGTCGGCGGTCTAGGGTTGCCTTAATCGAATGAGCCCTGCGCCAGTCGGCGATGGCGCCGTGATCGCCGCTCAACAACACGTCGGGCACTCGGTCACCCTGAAACACCTCGGGTCGCGTGTACTGCGGGCAGTCCAGCAATCCGTCAGAGAAGGAATCCTCTGCGGCAGAGCACTCGTGACCCAGCACACCGGGCAACCATCGCGCTACGGCGTCCATAAGGAGCATGGCGGGTAGCTCACCACCGCTCACTACAAAGTCACCGACCGATACCTCAAGGTCGACCTCGCGTTCTATGAATCGCTGATCAAACCCCTCATAGCGTCCCGCTACGAGGATGAGCTTCGACTCCGAGGCCAGTGACTGCGAAAGCTTCGCATCCAACTTGACCCCTTGGGGCGATAGCGCCAGAACCTTGGCGTCGGCACCGATCGCTGATCTCGCCTTTCCCAATGCCGCGGACAGAATCGGTGCCTGCATCACCATACCCGGACCACCACCATAGGGCCGGTCATCGACCGAACCGTGCCGGTCTGTCGCTTCGTCGCGAGGGTTCTGCAAGTGGAGCGCGCAGAGTCCGCTGTCAAACGCCCGTCCCGTTACGCCCCACTGCGTCACAGCGTCAAAGGCCTCGGGAAAGAGCGTCAGCACCGCAAACTGGAGCCGCGGTTTAGTCATCGACATACCACGCAACCTCCAGGGAGCGTGCCTCGAGATTGACTTCGGTGATCACGGTCTGCGGAATCCAGGGCACTAGGTGCTCCTTATCATCCACGCTGCCCTCACAGGGGGAGACCACCAGCACATCGTTGGCACCCGTTTCTAACAGCGTTTTCACTGTTCCCAACAAACACCTTGACCCAGCCTCGGTACAGAAAACCGACAGCCCCTCGAGGTCACGCCAATACACTTCGCCATCTCCCGCCGCAGGGAAATCGCGTTTCGGCACATAGATCTCTGCGCCCTTTAGCGTCTCGGCGGTAGTGCGATCGATGACGCCGGCAAGCTGGGCGATATACCCCTTGCCGTGCCGCTGTAGCTTTTCGACCGTGACTGATTCGGGCGCCCGCCGGGTTAATTGCTCGGGGTGGCGCAGTTGCAGAGAAGGCAAACTAAACAGCAGGTCGGGCTCGTCTAGACGAACCCTCAATTTTACCCAACCTTTAATGCCATAAACGCCGACGATGTCGGCGATGGTGAGAAATTCGTGTTTGGAGGGCGAGGTATGTTGCATCGGGCCCCCCAGCCGGTGTCACGCAGATTAAGCGGCGGTCGCTTCAGCGCCTGCTTGCAACTCTTTAATCAGCTTCTGCACGCGCGGACTTACCTGAGCGCCTTTAGCGACCCAGCCTTTTACTGCCTCAACGTCGATACGCAACCGTTCTTCTTGCCCGCGGGCAATCGGATTAAAAAAGCCGAGTCGGTCGATAAAACGGCCGTCGCGCGGCTCTCGGCGGTCTGTGACCGTCACGTGATAAAACGGACGCTTCTTCGAACCACCGCGAGATAGTCTGATGACCACCATAGTGTCATGTCCTTAACAATCAATATTTGGCCCGAGATACGCCCCGACCTTAAAAAGAGCGCGGAGGATACAGCAAACGTGTCAGAGTGCAAAGTGCAGTCTGCCAACCTTTTGTGCTCAGCGCGGCCCTTTTTAGCGCAGCGCCGCGACTATTAGAGTAGTGCCGCGGCTATTGAAGGAGCGCCGCGTATATGGGCCTAGCGCCGTGGGAATCCTGGCGGGAGTCCTCCTCCCGGCCCCCCTGCCATACCGCCGAGTCCGCGCATCATGCGCTGCATACCCCCGCCTTTCATTTTTTTCATCATTTTCTGCATTTGCTTGTGTTGCTTCAGCAGTCGGTTGAGATCCTGAACCGCGGTACCTGACCCCAGAGTAATTCTGCGTTTGCGTGAGCCGGTGATGACATCGGGGTTGCGGCGCTCCCTGGGCGTCATGGAATTGATCATGGCTTCCATGCGGTCGAATTGCTTGGTGTCGACGTTCTGTGCCGCCTGCGCCATACCGCCCATGCCCGGCATTTTGTCGAGCATCGCGCCCATGCCACCGAGGTTTTTCATCTGTTGCAGTTGCTCGCGAAAGTCTTCCAAGTCAAACCGGCCGCCTTTCTGCACCTTACTGGCGAGCTTTTTAGCTTTGCCATGGTCGACCTTGCGCTCGACCTCTTCGATGAGCGACAACATGTCGCCCATGCCGAGAATGCGCGATGCCAGACGATCTGGATGAAACGGGTCGAGGGCATCAGTTTTCTCGCCCACACCCAAAAATTTAATCGGACGCTCGGTGATAGTCCGCACCGACAGGGCAGCTCCGCCGCGGGTGTCCGCATCCACCTTGGTCAGGATAACGCCAGTTAGCGGCAGTGCCTTGCCAAACGCCTTAGCCGTGTTTGCCGCGTCCTGACCTGTCATGGCGTCGACAACAAACAGCGTTTCAATCGGGTCTACCGCTTCGTGCAGCGCTTTGATTTCCGCCATCATTTCCTCGTCGATCGCCAACCGGCCCGCTGTATCCACCAGCAAGACATCCGAGAAAGCGACCCGAGCATCGGCCATGGCGCGCTTGACGATCTCGACCGGCGATTCATTGGCATCGCTGGGTTCAAATCGAGCGCCGACCTCGCCCGCCAAAGTCTCGAGCTGGGCGATGGCCGCCGGGCGATAGACGTCCGCGCTGACAACCGACACTTTTTTCTTCTCTCGTTCAATGAGGTAGCGAGCAAGCTTCGCGACGGAAGTGGTCTTTCCCGCACCTTGTAGCCCTGCAACCATCACCACAGCGGGTGGCTGAGTGGCGAGGTTTAAGCCTTCGGACTCACCACCCATCACCTGCTGCAATTCCGCTTGGACCACCTTGAGGAAGGCCTGCCCGGGTGTCAGGCTCTTACTGACCTCAGTACCTACGGCACGCTCTTTGACCCGATCCGTGAAGGTTTTTACTACCGGCAACGCAACATCAGCCTCCAGTAGCGCCATTCTCACATCACGCAGCGTGTCGCGGATGTTGTCCTCGCTCAGCTTGGACTTGCCCGAGATGGCTTTCAGACTGCTGCCGAGACGATCACTTAATGATTCAAACATGGTCTTATGCACCCGCGCGGGAATACCCAATTTCCTTCCGAACGGCGTAGTATAAGGATGCGATGAGCGAACCCCAAATCGAGTGGCCACATCAAGCGAGTAGTGGTCACCTGGAGACCTTATGGACAGCCCCCCCAGTCTGCTGAGCGCTGGTCTAGCGATTCTGTCGGCACTGCTGTACTTGGTCGCGGTTTGGCGGCAAGTCCTGAATCTTGAGACCGGTGAGGCGCGACAGCGGCAACAGATCGCACTGGTGGGTGCCGCAGCGCTGGTAGCCCATGCATTAGCGGCTTATCTGCCTGCTCAGGCGGGAGAATCAAGCCTAGGCTTTTACCGGGTCGCGTCACTGATGTTTTTGAGTATGGGTGTGATCAGTCTGGTGGCGCTGGTAGCACGGCCGCTCCATACCTTACTGATTGTGCTGTTCCCTCTTGCTGCGCTGTCGATTCTTGTCGCAACCTTTGCGCCGGATACCAGTCGTCCAATGAGCGACCTCCCGGCAGGCATCTTGTCGCATGTTTCCGCCTCCATTATCAGTTTTGCTGTGCTGGCTCTGGCTGTCTTGCAGGGGCTACTGGTCACCGTTCAATCTAGGCAGCTGCGGCAGCACCGTTCTCGAGGCGTCATTCGCAAACTCCCCCCGTTGGAGGCTGCATCGGCATTGTTCTACGAGTTAACCGGTGCGGGCTTTCTCATCCTCACCGTAGCCATCGGCACAGGCATGGTGTTTATCGACGATTTATTTGGTCAGCACCTTGTGCATAAAACGGTGCTGACTATGTTGGCATGGTGCCTGTATGCGGTGCTGTTGATTCAATACTTTCGGCGTGGCTGGCGGGTCCAATCTGCAATTACCCTCAGCACCATTGCCTTCGGCTTGGTAGTGCTGGGCTTTTTTGGCTCAAAATTGGTGCTCGAACTACTGCTGCCGCTGACGCAGTGACTGCGCTGTAAAACCCTTGTCTCAGGCAAAGCGCACTTGTGCCGCCGGCTATTTTTCTCCAACATTTGCCGACTAGGGTTATAGAGGCGTCCGCCACTCTTGAACGACACATCGCTGGGCCTGCTATTCGCAGCGCTGGCAATCTTGATTCTGATCTCTGCTTTTTTCTCCAGCTCGGAGACCAGCATGATGTCGCTGAATCGCTACCGCTTGAAGCATCTAAAGGGTACAGGCCACCGGGGTGCACGACGCGCCATCGCCTTGTTGCAAAGACCAGATCGCCTGATCGGCCTGATTCTCATCGGTAACAATCTCGTCAACATCCTGGCTTCCGCGATTGCGACGGTCATTGCTATCCGGCTCTTTGGCGACGCCGGCATTGCCATCGCCACTCTCGTGTTGACGCTGGTGATTCTGATTTTCGCTGAGATCACGCCCAAGACCATTGCAGCGTTACACCCCGAGCGCGTGGCATTTCCCGCCAGCTTGATTCTTATTCCGCTGCAAAAAATGCTCATGCCGCTGGTGCTGTCGATCAACTGGCTCACCAACGGCATCCTGAGGCTGATAGGCTTCTCGCCCGATGACGCCGGCGACGATGCCGTCTCCCAAGAGGAATTGCGCACCATCGTCACCGAATCTGCCTCCATGATCCCCAGTCGACACCGAAGGATGTTGGTCAACATCTTGGATCTGGAACAAATGACCGTGAACGACATCATGGCGCCGCGAAACGAAATCTATGGCATCGACATCGAAGCACCCGACGAAGCCATCATGCGCCAATTACAGAACAGCGCGCATACACGGCTTCCTCTTTATCGCGACGATATTAATCAGATCGAGGGCATCTTCCATATGCGCGACCTGAGTCGCGTGCTGGACCAGGGTCGGTTGAATCGGCAGGCGTTGTCAGAAGAGGCCGAGGCGCCTTATTTCATTCCCGAGAACACACCGCTTAACACCCAGCTGCTGCACTTTCAGAGACAGAAAAAGCGTTTGGGCATGGTGGTAGATGAATACGGGGACATCTTGGGTCTGGTCGCCTTGGAAGACATACTCGAGGAGATTGTTGGCGAATTCACCTCCAATCTGGTGGAAGAGAATGAGGAAATCACCCAGCACCCCGATGGCAGCACGACGTGCTCGGGGACAGTCAGCATTCGTGATCTGAATCGGCAGCGGAAGTGGAATCTACCCACAGACGGCCCGAAGACACTGAGCGGCCTGGCGCTTGAAGCACTGGAGGCGTTTCCCAGTGCCCGAACGTCAGTGCGGATTGAAGGGTATCAATTGGATATCGAAGAAATTGCCAAAACACACATCAGTCGCATGCGAATCCGGCCTTTGGCAGCAGTTGAGCAAACTACGACGTCTGAATAGAAGGCATGATAAGTAAGGGTGTGCTCGCTGTTTTAGCGAGGCGCTCTACGCTCATTTACCGCGGACAGAATGGCCCGCTTACGTTCGTCGCTGGCCGAGAACCACTCAATAATCTCGTTGGCGGTTCTGTAGCAGCCGATACAGACATCCTGATCATTCAGAGCGCACACCTCGATACAAGGCGATTTTACGGGCTGAGAAGGCTCTGTCATGACTGCGAGTTCTCTGTTTGTCGGGCGTAAAAATCCCTTGCGAAACCATCGAGATCACCCGATTCGATAGCAGTGCGAATGTTGGCCATATGGCGCTGATAGAAACGCAAATTGTGGATGGTCGCCAGCTGCGAACCCAGTATTTCGTTGCACTTATCAAGGTGTGCGAGATAGGCGCGAGAAAAATGCTCGCAGGTGTAACAGTCGCAATCTTCATCGACCGGCTCCGTGCTACTTTTATGCCGCGCATTGCGCAGCCTTAACACTCCGTGACTGGTGAACAAGTGGCCATTGCGCGCATTTCGTGTAGGCATGACACAGTCGAACATATCGATGCCTCTGCGCACTCCCTCCAATAAATCAGCTGGAGTGCCGACACCCATCAAATAGCGGGGATGCTCAGTAGGCAAGTGCGTGGAGAGATGATCAAGCACCGTGATCATTTCCGACTTGGGCTCACCAACTGACAGCCCTCCCACTGCGTATCCGTCGAAGCCAATGTCCACAAGCGCGTCTAATGAGCGCTTTCTGAGGTCGCCGTACATTCCCCCCTGAACGATGCCAAACAGGGCCGCAGCGCTGTCAGCATGGGCGCGCTTACTGCGCTCTGCCCATCGCAGTGACAACAGCATCGACCTCTCAGCTTCAGATTCGGTTGCTGGATAGGGGGTGCATTCGTCAAAAATCATCACAATGTCGCTGCCCAGCTCGCGCTGAATACGCATGGAGGTCTCGGGGTCGAGAAAAACACGATCACCATTGACCGGCGACTTGAAGGTCACTCCCTCCTCGCTGACTTTGCGGAGTTCATCGAGGCTGAAGACTTGGAATCCACCGGAATCAGTCAAAATAGGGCCGGCCCAACCCATAAAGTCGTGCAGGTCGCCGTGAGCCCGGATCACATCTGTTCCCGGGCGCAGCCACAGATGAAAAGTATTGCCCAGAATAATCTCCGCGCCGATGTCGGTGATATCGCGCGGCAACATGCCTTTCACCGTGCCATAGGTTCCGACGGGCATGAAAGCCGGGGTCTGCACAGTGCCACGGGCAAACTTCAGCTGCCCTGTTCGTGCGAAACCATCATGGTGTGAAACCGTAAAATCCACTAGGTCGCTCGCCGCTTGGTCAAAAACATCGCGTCACCATAGCTGAAAAAGCGGTAGCGATTGTCGATCGCCGCCTCATAGGCTTGGCGGATCGTATTGGCACCTGCGAACGCCGATACCAACATCATGAGTGTTGACTCAGGCAAATGAAAATTGGTCACCATGGCATCTACTACTCTAAATTCGCAGCCGGGATAAAGAAAAATATCGCTATCACCGTCAAAGGGAGCAATCAGTTCTGTGCCAGAGGCCTGCCGGGCCGCACTCTCCAGTGAGCGTACGGAAGTCGTACCCACTGCGATCACTCTGCCACCTCGAGCCCGGCATGCTTTCACCGCCGCACAACATGCCTCACCGACCTCTATGTACTCGCTGTGCATAACATGATCTTCAATATTTTCGACTCGCACCGGTTGAAACGTGCCGGCACCGACGTGCAGCGTGACTTCGGCACAAGCAATACCTGCTGCGGCTAACTGATCCAACAGCGTCTGATCAAAATGCAAGCCGGCGGTGGGTGCCGCGACCGCGCCGTCGCGATGTCCGTAAAGCGTCTGATAACGATCGCGGTCCTCGGGTGTATCGTCCCGATCGATGTAGGGCGGCAGGGGCATGTGCCCAAATCGGCGCATCATCTCTTTGAGCGTGCCGGACTCGGGTTCAAGCAGAAACAGCGCTCCTTGCCGACCGGTTACCCGTAACGTCAAATCTGATACGTCACTCTCTATATCAGGCGTAATCAACAATAGTGCGCCCTCTTTAGGACTTTTGCTCGTCCGCACGTGGGCAACTGCGCCGCCATCACCCAACATTCGCTCGATCAGGATCTCCACCCTGCCGCCCGTTTGTTTTTGAGCGTAGAGCCTCGCTGGGAGCACTCTGGTGTTGTTGAACACCAGAAGGTCGTCAGAATTGAGCAAGCTCGGCAGATCTCTGAAGGTCAAGTGATTCAAATCTCCTGTTCTACCGTCCACGGACAGCAACCGAGAGGCGGAGCGCTCGGCCAGTGGCGTCTGAGCAATCAACTCAGCGGGTAACTCGAAAGCGAAATCGGCTGTTTTCATGGCTTTGCTATTACATAGCTGAGAGGTGACCGTCGTGGCGGTGCAACCCAAACTGGCCCACAAAAAAGCCGGCAGAGGCCGGCTTTTTTCTCGATGCGAGGACGGCTCACATCACTTCTCTTTTTCTTCCGCCTCGTCGTCTGACGCGGGTTCCTCTGGCTCTGGCTCTGGCTCTGGCTCTGGCTCTGGCTCTGGCTCTGGCTCTGGCTCGTCAGCATTATCGCCCTCAGCCTCGCCCGCTTCAACAGAATCTGCGACTTCAGCAGCCTCTTCAGACACTGCTGCTTCTACCTCGTCGGCCTCTTCTTGAGGACTGGGCACCGTCACTTTAATCAGGTCTTCGGCCACCAGGATGCGCACCTTTTCTTCACCGTTGACCGGCTTACCGTTGGCATCCTGGACTGCATAGCGGTCATCGCCACGCATGTAGATCTTGTACTCGTCTGTCTTCTTGATGAGCTTCATCGCCATATCTTTTCTCCCTGAAGATACTCAGATCCACCGGACCGGTGTGGTGTGGCTCGGCTGAATCGCGCGAGAGTATACAGCACAACAGAAAATTGCCTAGTAGCCCGTTGCCGCAACAGGGAGAGTTGGTATACTCCGCGCCCTCGTCTGCGAGAGCCGGAGTGGTGGAATTGGTAGACACAGGGGATTCAAAATCCCCCGCCCTTAAAAGCGTGCCGGTTCAAGTCCGGCCTCCGGTACCAAAGACGTGGCGAGTCCACCGCTTCAAAGGTTGGAGGACACTCGTCCAGAGATCTAGATCGATTTTTGGTCTAAAAGTATGTGATACCTCGTTCATCAGTCTTTTCGCCATCTAAACCCACCTAAGACCCTGACACGCGGTGCTAAACTTTTAGAAAATAAGTCAGGCGGGGCAAATGGGCGCGTTCCTCAATATGCTGGACGGAGTGCTGGACATCACAATGATGGTGATGTCACTCCTCATTTTGTTGGCGCTCACCACGGTCGCAGTGCTCTACGTTATCGATGTCTCACAGTCCACGCAGGCCATCCGCAAAAATTATCCTGTCATTGGTCGGCTACGCTACTTGTTTGAGCACCTCGGCGTATTCTTTCGCCAGTACTTTTTTGCAATGGATCGCGAGGAGCTACCCTTTAATCGCGCGCAACGTGCATGGGTCGCCCGCGCCGCCAAAAATCTGGACAGCACTCTGGCTTTTGGATCCACTAAACCGCTAAATCGCCCCGGCGATATCTTTTTCCTTAACAGCGGCTATCCACCTACGAACGAAGAGATCAAAAGCCATACGCCCAGACAACTCATTTTTGGTGAAGACTTCGTGGCTGAACCGTATTGCTCACCTTCCTTTTTCAACATCTCAGCCATGTCTTATGGCGCTTTATCAGGCCCCGCCATTTCTGCACTTTCAGTTGGTGCTCATTTAGGCGGCGTCTGGCTTAACACTGGCGAGGGTGGTCTGGCCCCTTTTCATCAAGCAGCACCTTGCGACCTGGTATTCCAAATTGGCACCGCCAAATACGGTGTTCGCGACGAAAAAGGGATGCTCGACACGCGTAAATTGAAGGCACTGGCACGTCAGAAGAATGTGAAGATGTTTGAAATCAAACTGTCTCAAGGCGCGAAACCTGGTAAGGGCGGCATTTTGCCTGGAGAAAAGGTAACGGAACTGATCGCCACTACCCGCGGTATCGATGCAGGGCACGACTCCATTAGCCCAAATCGGCATCCCGAGGTGACGGACGCCGATTCCTTGCTGGACCTGATTGCTCGAGTACGAGATGTGGCTGGCAAGCCAACCGGCATCAAGTTTGTAGCGGGGCAAATGGGATGGCTTAAAGACCTGTTCGTAGCTATCGAGCGACGAGGCATCGCGAGCGCGCCCGATTTTTTCACATTGGATAGTGCCGACGGCGGCACGGGCGCGGCGCCACAAGGCCTAATGGACAACATGGGTCTGCCCATCTCTACGAGCCTTCCCGCAATTCACCACTGTCTGTTAGAGGCAGGTCTGCGGGACCGCATAAAGCTCGTTGCCTCCGGAAAAATGGTTAACCCGGCAGGAGTGGCTGCAGCACTGTGTCTCGGCGCAGACGTAGTCTGCTCGGCACGCGGTTTCATGTTTGCGTTGGGCTGCATTCAAGCGCTGCAGTGCCACCAAAATACCTGCCCCACAGGCATCACCACTCACAACCCGAAGTTGCAGCGGGGACTGAACCCGGCCAACAAAGCGGTGCGAGTTGCCAATTATGCTCACGCGATGAGGAAAGAGGTCGCTCTAATCTCGCACAGCGCTGGGGTTCTAGACCCCGCTGGTCTGGAGCCTCAACATGCTTATCTGATAGGTGCCGATGGACAGCCTCATAGGCTCTCTGAGATCACAAGAGGAAGCGCGCTGCTTAGTTGATCGACAGCGGTCGTGTTAGGCGCCTGAGACTGGATTGCCTTCTCGATCCAAGCCGGCCTCTGTCAACTTAGCGGCCTGTACCACGTTAAGTTCTTTTGCGAATATCTCACTTAGCTTCTGCACGCCGCCCTCTCTCAGCGCGCCTTGATTGCCTGCCACAACATAGGTTGCGTAAAGCGCGCATGCTCGCATAAGCGCTGTGGAGACGAATTCGATTGATGCGCCCTCGTCCTTCATCTTATTCGCCAAGCCAATAAACTGGTTGATCGCCTCTTGCTGCGTTGCGGGAGCCGCCATCATGCATACCTCTTTTATAAGTGTGGCAAGTATAAATTACCGGCCGATTCACTCAACAAAGGGCAGGACGCCACCTATACTGAATAACGTCTAAGAACATAGTCCACCACTCTGAACACTTCTCACCATATTTTCAGCATAGTCTGCACCGCAGGGTTTCTAATGCTGTCTCAGCTCTCGTTGGCCAGCACGGAGTTCGGGCTGGAGCTCGCGGCTGGGTACGCCTGGGACGATAACTTGGGACTAGATGAAGTAGAGCGAGCCACCGGTGAATCAGATGAAGTAACCACACTCGAGGCGCAGGGATCGGCGCTTTTCAGCTATAAAAATCGCGCATCCATGAGAATCTCAGCTGGCTTGGTTGACGACAGCTATCGGAAATTTTCTCAGGTCGATCGGCGTACTGAGTCCTTCGGCGTTAATCTTGAAACGCAGTTAGGCAAGCTCACCGCTGGCATCAACTGGTTCGATGTCTCCGCAGATCTCGATAACGAGCAGTTCCTAAAATACGAACGCTTATCGCCCTATCTTTCAGGCTTTGTCAGCAAGCAGTTGTTTTTGCGCGGCGAGTATGTGTACGGCGAGAAAGAGATCGCACGGCGCCCCGGTCGTGAGGCCAACAGCCACAGCGTCTCCCTCGACAGCTACTATTTTTTGCAGGGGCTGAAACGTTATGCCGTCCTGGGCTACACGTTTCGTGTGGATAACGCCCGGGCGAACCGCTACGACTATGACTCGCACGCGCTGAAATTCCGCTACGTCCACCGCGAAAACCTCAAAGGTCTGCCGCTGGAGCTGGAGTTAGAAGGGAAGTTCGAGGATCGCCAGTACAAAGCACCCGACCCGATCATTCAGACTGAGCGAGAAGACACGCGTTGGCGATTTTCCGCCGAGGTAAGACTACTATTTACCGACTTCGCATCGGTGGCAATCCACTTGAAAAATTCCGACTACGACTCAAATCTCCCCACCGCGAGCTACAGCGATTTGGTAATTGGCAGTGAGATCCGGTTGTCCTTCTAGCGCACTCTAGGGATCGTCATCCAAACAGTTCGGCAGCAAAATCTTAGAATTGGAGCTGTCCGTACCCATAAATTTGATCACGTCCAGGGGCACCGACGTCGATGGCACTGGCGTACAGTGTATCGAGCATAGTCGCGGGCTCAGTGTTGGACTGTAGCAAGCGCGCTGCCGCGACCGTAACAAAAGGCACCGCATAGGAGGTGCCAGACGAGGCGGCATAACCGCCGCCCGGCTGCGCGTGGCGGATGTTCACACCTGGCGCGGCAATGTCCACATACTCACCTCGATTGGCCAAGCGAAACGCCCTACCTCGATCATCAGTCGCGGTGACTGCGACAACCTCTGGGTAGGCTGCAGGATACATTGGCTGCGCCATCGGCCCGCCGTTGCCCGCTGCCGCAATGGCCAAAATGCCTCGATCACGGACGCGTACCAGCGCCGTCTCCAACAGTCGGTTGGGCGGCCCCGCCAGACTGATGTTGATGACCGAGACCTGTGTGGTGACCAGCCAATTGAGCGCCTTGATCAGGCTGACTGTGCTTGCAAATTCACCCTGATCGTCGGTCTCGTCAAATACCTCAGCGGCAAAAAGCTCGGCCCGCGGTGCCAAACCCAGTGCTGCAGGGTCATTACTGGCAATAATGGAGGCAATGGCGGTGCCGTGGGAATTTGGCGGCGCGTCATTATCTACAAAACGCCGCGTTGTGATCGCAGCGTCTGCAAAAGCGCCGTGAGTTTGATCGACACTGCTATCGACAATACCGATCCGAAGTGACAGATCAGACAAATCAGTTGGTAGTGGAAGTAACTCACGCGGCGCTAAGCCCGCCATCTCAGCGGCGCCTGCGAGCGAATTGGGCACACCCGCTGTGTAGAGATGATTCAGGTCAACGTCAACGTTGTCGCCGCCTATTACTTCATAGATGCCGGCGCGAGCGGCTGACAGGTCAAAACTAGCAGGTGCCGCCACCTCGGCGAGCAAAAAGCCCAGTCCTTCGAGTTCACTGACTCGATCGAAAAGATAGCCCTCCTCCTCAAGCTGAATGAAAACATCCGCCTCAGCCATGACCAGCCAGTGTCCCGTCTGAATTCTAAAAGCGTCTTCGCTGATCCGCGATTCAATATCAGTCAGCAGATCTTCCATCGCCTGCTCTATGCGCTCCTCGGTGGCATCAGAGACGATGTCTGCCACTTGATCCTCCACCTCCTGAGCAGAGCCGGAGGGACTGAGAGTAAAACCGCCAATCAAAAACGCCGCTGCCATCAAGAGAGATCTGTAGAGGCAATATTTGGCTTGAGATGGTCTAAAAATGATGCCCATGATGGGAGTCTACCTCCTTTGGAGGCCGTATCGGTAAGGCGTAAAGCGACAAATCATGCATTTGATGAAGCCCAAGGGGTTGATTTGAGGGCGGCAGCGGGAATAAGTCCGACGCTCATCCGTTAATTAGGTAACAGGTGGAACATGGCGAAACTAAGCGCCCGACAAAGACAGGATCTGATAGAGGAATTACCTCGGTTGAAGCGATTCTGCTTGTCGCTCACTTCAGATCCGTCAGACGCCGAGGATTTGTTGCAAATCACGGTGGAGCGCCTGTTAGAAAAGGGCATGCCCGAGGATGCTCATGTAGCCAAGTGGTCGCATCGGGTATGCCGAAATTTGTGGATTGATGAGATTCGATCCAGAGATGTGCGGAGTCGGTACGCGCAAGCTGAAGGCGCGATGGAAGGAGTCGGCACGACCTCTTCTAACACTGATGAGTCGGTACAATTGGATCGCGTCTCCGCGGCGATGGAACGATTGCCGCCGGACCAACGCGCTGCGTTGGTGCAGGTGGCAGTAGAAGGATGTTCGTACGCTGAAGCGGCAGCGCTATTGGATGTCCCGATCGGCACGATCATGAGTCGTGTTGCGAGGGCAAGAAAGGCGCTGGCAGAAGATTTGGAGTGGAGTGTAGAAAGAGAGGCTTAAGCCTCTGGCATTTAGCCAGGTCCTCTTGGGAAGGGCCGAAATTAACAGGGTGATAGAGATGACAGATGATCGCCACAACGTAGTCGATATGGCGGGCACTCGGGTCGATGACGACCACCTGCTGTCTATGTATATCGATAATGAATTGGATGCCGAGCGCACCATTGCTTTGGTGGAGCGGTTGCGCGCTGAGCCCGCCCTGGGGGCACGCCTGTCGGCAATGGAAGGCAACGACGAAGCTGTCCGAAAACTCTATGCACAAGTCGACCAGGATGTTCCAGAGCACCTGAGCAGCTTTTTACAGGCCGACAATGTCGTTGTGGTCAGTTTTGCGCGGCGGTGGCAAACGTGGGCAAGTGCTACGGCAGCCGCCTCCTGCGCCGCGGTGATCGCGCTGGTCATGGACTTGAATCAGCCCGCCGACTTCAACCCTATGACGATGGATGCACAGCTTGCTGGCTCTCTGGAGACTTCGCACTCTAGTGCCACAGGCTGGGAATCTTTGGGAGATGATCGACAATTTCGCTCGGTTTTGACTTTCCCAGCCGCCGACGGCCGCTGGTGTCGAGAATATCTGCTGGCTCAGGAAGGGTCGCACTGGCGCGGCGTGGCATGCCGAGATGAGGGCCAGTGGGTCAATCAAGTAGTAGGTAGTGAAGTCTTCCTTGAGCAGGAGACTCAGTATCGGCCCGCGGGGGTTGATGAAAGCGAGAAAGTCGCACGCTTCATTGACGAAACCGCTACTGATGTGGCGCTCGGCCCCCAACAAGAAGCCGCGCTGATCAGTTCAGGCTGGTAATTCCACGAACCTCACCACCCCCGCAAAGCGGGGGAATCTCCGCAGCAAGCGTTTGTGGATCACAGCGCTGGATAGTTGATATCGCCTCCATATCTCGGCTAGCCTCACCGCAATCTTCTCTCTATCGCTAGGTCACAAATGGATAACTTTACGTTACCTCTCACGGGCGGTTTGCTACTGGGTTTGTCGGCCATCTGGTTACTCTTTTCCATGGGCCGTATCGCAGGGATCAGCGGTATCGCTTGGGGTTCATTGGCGGGTCCCGACAGAGGCTGGCGCTTGCTGTTTTTGGCAGGTCTGGCCCTGGGTGGCTTTGCGACCCATTGGTTGATTGGCCAACCCATCCCCGAGGAATCAAACGCACCGCTATGGGTCATCATTGCTAGCGGTTTGCTCGTTGGCTGGGGTACCCGCATGGGCGGTGGCTGCACGAGCGGACACGGTGTCTGCGGTCTGGGTAGACGATCACCCCGGTCGTTGGTCGCCACGGTAACGTTTATGGCGCTTGGCATTCTCACAGTCCTAGTGATGCAAGCTGTGTCTGGAGCAACACTATGACCTCCTGGCCCGCACTGATCTCCGGTCTTTTATTTGGCCTTGGCCTGACACTCTCTGGGATGTCCGATCCCTCAAAAGTACTGGGCTTTCTCAATATCACGGGGGACTGGATCCCTGATCTTATTTTCGTGATGGGCGGTGCCGTGATCGTCACGGTGTTGGTAACACCATGGGTGCTGCGCCGCTCCTCACCCTTGCTCGCATCATCATTCTCGTTGCCAGCGGCTCAGACACTCGACAAACGCTTGGTGGGAGGCGCCGTGTTGTTCGGCATCGGCTGGGGCCTATCAGGCTACTGCCCAGGCCCGGCACTGGTGAGTCTGCTTTACGGCTACGACACCACTATTATTTTTTGCCTGGCAATGTTCGCTGGCATGTATCTGCAGGGCCGTCTGAGTCGCAGCTAATTGTCAGATCTTTTGCAGTCCAGTGGCCGGCGGGCTCAGGACAGGTCAAGTGCAAACTGTTTGAGCACATCCAGAGACACAATCTCCAACGTTTTTTGATGCGTCGCGCGCAGATACAAGCGTGGCGCCCGCCCGGCCTCAAACGCTTGCTGCCAACGCAAAGCGCACAAACACCATCGATCGCCGTCTTTTAGCCCCGGGAACTCAAACTGCGGCATTGGCGTCACCAAATCATTGCCAGCGGCAACGGAGAAGGCCAAAAATTCATCCGTCATTTGCGCGCACACCGTGTGCAGACCGTGGTCGAGAGGTCCTGTATGGCAGTGCCCGTCTCGGAAAAAACCAGTGACCGGGTCCTGACAACACAATTCGATCGGCAAGCCCAACACATTCAGCTGCGCGGGCGGCTCACCCAATGGTTCCCCCATAATCCTCTCCTCGTGTTACCCAGCAGCATGCCCTGTCCGCTTATCCGACCAGGCTCTCAAAGACTGGACATTGTGCCCGATTTTTTCTCCGAAGCCTCGGAATCGACCTAACATCTCCCGCCATTGAATCGCCCGAGGAAAAGACCCCGGTCCATTTCATTCGTCGCGGTACCAAAGTAGCATCTCCCGAACACTTAACCACCTGGATTGACTGTGCTCAGCCCGGATCATCACATCGCTATTTTTGCCGCGCTCATGGGGCTCTCTGCGGCCGCTTTCTGGCTTGAAAAAACGCGCCTGGGCGGACTGCTGACGGGCACCGTAATCGTGATATTGATGGCCATTGTGGCAGCCAACATTGGCGTCATCCCTCATCAAGCTCGCACCTATGATTTTGTTTTCGAGTACCTGGTGCCCATCTTGATACCGCTGTTCCTGCTGCAGGGAGACGTGCGGCGAATTATTAAAGAGGCATCACGAACCACGGTGGCTTTCCTGCTCGCCTCATTGGGTACCGTGCTGGGCGTACTGCTCGCTGTCTCACTGCTGGACCTGAATGTTCTTGCTGGAGATGCCGCAATCGACCCCACCCGAAAGAGCGCAGCCATTGCCGGTTTGTTCTCTGCCACCTACATCGGCGGTTCGGTAAACTATGCTGCGTTGGGCGAAATGACAGGATTATCTCAGGATGCCTCTTTTTTCTCGGCAGCGACGGCAGCTGACAATCTGTTCAGCGCGCTGTTTCTGAGCCTGCTGGGCTTACTACCGGGAGTCCGCTGGCTCGCTTTACGCTTTGGCTATCAGGAGCCCTCGCCTCAGACCCCTGAGTCATCTCATCAGCAGGTCAGCGCATCTGAACCTATGTCCGCGCGATCACTGTGCACCGCGTTGGCGGTTTCAGCCCTTTTGGTTACCGTCAGCGATATTGCCAGCGCATGGTTGCCGTTCTCCGGAAGTCGCTATGTACTGCTCACGATCCTCACCCTGGGCATTGCGACGCTGGTCCCACGGCTTCGCCACTGGTGTACCGGTGGATTTGAAATGGGAGTGATGCTGTCGTTCACCTTTTTTGCCTCCATCGCCGCAGGAGCTGACCTCCGGGCCATGGTCCAAGTTGCACCGCTCTTGATCGTCTTGGTCACGATCTTGCTCACTACCCACCTTAGTTTTCTGTTGGTGGCGGGCTATTGGCTGAGGCTGTCATTGCCTGAGCTCCTGACAGCCTCAAACGCTGCCGTGCTCGGCGCCACAACGGCGCCGGCAATGGCCGCAGCCAAGGGCTGGCATGATCAAGTCACCCCGGGTGTGCTGGTTGGCGTGTTGGGCTACGCGCTGGGCACTCTCATTGGAAGCCTGCTGTTCAACATTCTCTAACGCAAAAGACAGGTTTAAACCCGCAGCCGCAAAGCTGGGGGGTTGCCACCACCACTTCAGGCGCCTCCTAAAAGCACCATGGTTTATGCAGATGCACTACCCCTGTGCTGGGCGCAGCTCGCCTCGCTGCCGATACGCCAGTAGTCTCGCCGCGGCATCCCTGCCTGAAGAAACCGCACCCTCCATCCAGCCATACCAAGCTCTGGATAAGTCCCCGCCCGCAAACAAACACGGTGGCGGGTTATCCGCCAGCTGATGGACCCCCTCCGCTTGGCCGGGGTAAAGACTAAGCCAGGAACCTTTTGCGTAAGGATCCTCAATCCAGTTGTGAGAGAGCGATGCTTCCTCGAGGATTACATCGGTATGACGCCGACTCAATGCATGCCAGCTCTTTGCTAGACTTTGTGAGTGGTCCGGGCACGCTACGGCAAACGTGCAGACCACCCCTGACAGGCCACCCTGCCGGCTATACACCTCCACTGCATCGGGCCATCCCGAGGACGTCACGGCATCTTGAATCTGGGCACGCGTCCACCCTTTGGCGGCCCGTCCGGCATGGCGCTGACGAATGACCGCTTGCGCAGCATCCGGCAGGTCAATATCGAGCGTCAGGTTTTTCAGCACGTTCAATGGCAGTGCGATAATCACTTGGCCGGCCTCAATATGACCCCGCGGTCCGGCAATGGCTGCGCCCGCATCAGACTGAGTGATGACCTCGATCGGCCAATTGAAGTGCACCGAGGAGGTGATGCTTTCACTGATCGCCACAGACAGTGCTTGCGTTCCGCCGACTATTCGGTGCTCCGCTGCGCCAAAAGCCTGCTCGACCCCACCAAATGCGGCAAATTCATGAAGCAGGTTGATCAAGCTGTAGTCATCGGGATGAGCCCCTTGCAAAGCAAAGCTGTGCGCCAAAATCAGCCGTTCACTGGACTCATCGAGCTCGCAAGACCGCAGGTACGCTGCCATGGGCACGTCAAATTTCCCCATAGCCGCGTACCAAGCCGGATCGGTTGGGTCCACTTGTTTCGAGATCGATTCAAGCTCGCGCAGCACCGAGATCGCCTGAGCCGAAAGGCCCTTCAATACCGAATCACCGCTCTCCTCCGGCGCAGGCTCGAGCCCAATGCCATAGCTTCTGAGTTCTTCCATCAAGGCAACATGGTGCGCGGGTGCGACCCATTCAGCGCCTAGGTCAACCCTCAACCCAGCGGCCTCAAAGGGAACGGTTAAGGTTCTGCCGCCCACTCTGTCGCGAGCCTCCAACACCGCGACATTGAGTCCAGCGCCGATCAGATCGCGGGCGGCACACAGGCCCGCCAGACCCGCGCCCAATACCGCCACATCACATTGCGTTGTCATGTGGCGAGCATCCCGCTGGCGGAGCGCAAATGCTGCGGCATGAACGGGCGTTTTGCGAAGTCAGACAAAAGTCGCCACCGCCCCCAACGGTTTCTTGATAGTCGCGGCCCGGGGTACTGTTGCATCGTGGGCGGGGTGTCCAACGACCAGCAAAACATAGGGACGCTCGTTCTGCGGTCGATCCAGAATCTCGTTGAGAAATTTCATGGGGTTGGGTGTGTGGGTCAGCGTCGCCAACCCCAGCTGATGACAGGCATTGATCAAAAAACCCGTCGCAATGCCCACAGATTCCGGGACGTAATAATGCTTTTGGCGAGATCCATCGGCGTTAACACCGTACCGCTCTGCAAAAATCGCGATCAACCAGGGCGCTGTCTCTAAAAAAGGCTTCGAAGCGTCAGTACCGATCTTCTTCAAGTCGTCTAACCACTCCCGCCCGGCTTTGCCGCCGTAAAAGGCGCGCTCCTCGGTTTCGGCGGCCTGCCGAATCAGCCGCTTAGTCTCGATGTCACTGACACAAACGAAGTGCCATGGCTGGTGATTCGCACCACTCGGCGCTGAGCTAGCGGCCATGACGCACGCTTCAATGACAGCCCTGTCGATCGGCCGATCAGAAAAATCTCTTACCGTGCGTCGCCGTGCCACAAAGTCTCTGAACAATACCGCCGATTGCTTTAACTGCTCATCGGCCAACGGCTCGGGCGCATTCAGGGGTATTGGGTCGTAGTCAAAGTCCACCATTGGATTGTCTGCCTGCACACTGCTCACCCACTAGTGTATACCGCCGAAAAAATGGCGGACGGCGGCATCTTCCAAACGGAGTGATTGAATTAGGCGCCAACTCGAGGGCTTTCCGCTACGATTGAGTATGCGTGTCATTACTAGAAGCGGCGTTAAAGCAGGTGAGCGAGACGTCGCCACCAAATGGATCAAGCGCTGCCTGCGGGAGATCACTCGCAAAGATTACGACTTGCCTGCGGATTACGCGACCGCGCGATCCGAGATCCTGGTGACGCTGAAGCGCGCGGGCCATCGCTCCTCGGCCTGTGCCAAAGGCATCACGATCGATCTAGGCCCTTGGTCTAATCAGGCGACATCGCTATTCGAATATCCCGCTTTTGCTAGCGACCCCGTTATAGGCTCGCGCTCTCTGCTGTCGCCAGAGCTGGTGCTGGCAGCCACTATTGCCCACGAGGTCAGTCACTTCATCCAATACCGCTACGGGCCCGACACTCGATGGCTCCGTACCCGCTATCGCAAACCTCATGGTGAGGGATTTCAGGATATCTATCGGATTCTGCGATCAAGAGTGATCAACCCACACTTTCCTGTGTCATGACGCCACCTGCCTAGCACATCACAGATGACAAGCGGCATTTCGCCCAAGGCCCCCGCGAGAACGGTTTGAACCCCACCTCTTGCGCACGGCGGTCACAACGCTGACTCATTCATTGAGTGCCGCAACGGCGACAGGTGGCGCTTTTACGACCATAATCTGATCACGCTCTGAAACAGTTAGTTTTCTTTATCCGATGAACATGGACCCTACAGCGGCTGGCTTCTGCCCCCGAAAGCTCGCAAAGCTCAATGACCACCTGCGGGAGCGGTATCTCGCACCGCAAAAAATTGCGGGTTGCAGTATTCGAATTGTCCGCAACGGCGTGACAGCTTGTGACGCTTCGCTGGGCATGATGGACCTGGAGCGCCAAAAGGGCATGCAGGATGACACCATCTTCCGCATTTACTCCATGTCGAAACCCATTACCTCTGTCGCACTGATGATGCTCTTTGAAGAAGGCCGCTTTCAGCTCACCGATCCCATTTACAAATTTATCCCTTCCTGGAGACAGCATCAGGTATGGGTAGAGGGAGAAGGTGAGTCCATGGTGACCCGCCCGCTCACTGCCCCGATGACGATCCAGCATTTGCTCTGCCACACGTCGGGCTTGACCTATGGCGGATTCTTGCCGGGACTGGAGCTGCCAGTCGACCCGGCTTATGCGGCAGCCGGTATCTCAAGAGCAGGAACCGACACCCTCGCCCAATTCGTGGAAAAGCTGGCTAAAGTGCCGTTGCTCTACGAGCCGGGTTCCCGCTGGAGCTACTCTCTGGCGACAGATGTCTGTGGCCATTTGATTGAAGTGATATCGGGCCAGCCGCTCGAAGACTTCCTCATAGAAAGGCTCTTTAAACCCTTGGAGATGCCGGACACTCGCTTTTCGGTCCCTGATGACAAACTGGAGCGGTTTGCCGCGTGCTACGAGCGTGCGCCCGATAAAACGTTGCGACTGCAAGACGACCCCGCAACCAGCCGGTTCAGACAGCCGCCGGTGGCGCCCTCGGGTGCCGGGGGTTTGGTCGGCACAATGAGTGATTACGCCAACTTCTGTGAGATGTTGGTCAATCGCGGCGCGTTTCGCGGCCAGCAGCTCATTGGGCGACCCATTCTTGAGCTGATGACCCGCAATCATCTTGGCGGCGCTTCTCTGGCCCAAATGGCCGTGGGCGGCTTCTCAGAGACCAGCAATGAGGGCGTGGGCTTTGGCCTGGGGTTTGCCTCGACGGTGGACGCCGCTGCGTCAGGCACTGTCGGTGAGGGCGATTTTTACTGGGGCGGCTTGGCCTCCACTTTGTTCTGGGTGGACCCCACTGAAAACCTCTACGCGATCTTCATGGCCCAATTGATTCCCTCTTCAACCTTTAACTTTCGCGGTCAAATCAAAAATCTGGTTTACGGAGCGATGCGGTAGGTATGACTGACACAGAAAAAGTATCTCGATCGTTGAGACCGAGATCCGTTGTTAGCAAATTCCACCGTGGACTTGTCGAAACTCCGTCAAGACACTTACCGTCTGAGAGCCATCGCCACCAGCTGTCCCGCCTCTCCCGGCGCGCCAGTCGCCACCACAATATATTGATCTCCCCCGACAGCGTAGGTCATGGGCACCCCGGTCTGGCGTTGCCCTAAATCGATTGAAGCAAGCACTTGGCCAGTCACTTTGTCATGTGCTTTAAACAGAGTGCCGCCCCACCGCGAGCCATACATACCCGCTCCCTCACCCGAAAACAGCAACGTTTTGGTCACCAGCAAACCGGAGCGGTCATCGTTGCCAGTAACGGGCAAGTCGACACCATCAAGTTTTGGGTGGTCGCGGACCTCGCTTGGTGTCTCGCTGTTCGGCCTCTGCCACAGGAGTTTTCCAGTTTGCAGATCGAGAGCGCTGATCCACCCCCACGGCGGCTGAAGAAGCGGTAAATCAAAAGGCCTCTCCAGCAGCGCATCCTTCAGCACGTAGCGCATTGAGGATCGTTCGGGATCGCTGATGAGACCGACAACCTCAGGAGATACGGCATAGGAGACATACATTCTCCCGGTCTCTGGATCCGCTACCGCACCTTGCCAGTTAGCGCCTCCCACTGAGCCCGGCAGAACAAGGGTTCCGCCATTGAATTCATCCACCAACGTCGGAGGGGTATAGAGCGGCCCCAGCGTGTAGCCCTCTGCGATGCGCTTGGCCTCGGCATGAATCTCTGGAGTGAGGCGATTCAGTTGAGGCGTGGTCACACCAGTGCGCCCAAACGGCTCGGGCAGCGCTGGGAACGGCTGAGTCGCGGCGGTTTGCTCACCCGGCACATCGCTTTGGGGAACAGCCACCTCCTCAATCGGCCAGACCGGCTCGCCCGAGAGACGGTCAAAAACAAAAGTGAGCCCTTGCTTCGTGATTTGGGCGACCGCCGGAATCTCTTTACCATCCACTGAGATATCCAGGAGCACCGGCGGTGCGGGCAAATCGTAATCCCAAATAGGGTGATGAACAGTCTGGAAATGCCAGATCCGCTCGCCGGTCGCGGCGTCCAAACACACCAGACTTTGCCCGTACAGATTGTCACCCGCTCGGTGACCACCGTAGTAATCGCCGGTGGGCGCCTCGACAGGCAAGTAGACGTAACCTAATTCGGGATCCGCTGACATTGGCGCCCACACCCCAGCATTGCCGGTGTAATCGGCAGCGTCGTCCTGCCAAGTATCGCGACCCTGCTCCCCCTGTTCAGGGATCGGGCTGAAGCGCCACAAGAGCTCACCGGTGTGCACATCATAAGCAGTGACTTTGCCCTTCAGGGCTTCTGGCGACTCAGGTGCACCACTGAAGGCAAAAGCGGCGCCCACAATCACTACATCATTGACAACAATCGGGGGTGAACTGGCGCCAATAGGCGCTGTGAGGGGATCCAACTCCACGCCCAGCCGTAACTTGAGATCAACGAGGCCCGCCTCACCAAACTCGGGTCTCGGTCGACCGGATTGCGCATCCAGTGCAACCAGTTGATACCCCGGAGTAATGAGAAAAATCGTGTCCCCGGCATCATCTCGATGGAGTGCCACACCTCTGCCCGGCCCTTTGCGCGGGGCATATTGCGCTCTTTCACCTTCATCAAGGCGATACATCCACAGGGTCTCCCCCGTCACTGCGTCAATCGCCACGACAGTCCTGTGTAAACCGGCAGTCACATAGAGCATGCCGTTAGCCATTAACGGGGTGACTTGGTAATTAGGCCAAGGTGCAGGTCCAAAATTATCCGACCGCCAGCGCCACGCGACCCCCAGTGCATCTACATTCCCCTCGTGAATGAGATCGAGTGGCGAATAGTTGGTGCCGGTTGGCGCCCCGCGGTGATGGAGCCACTCGGTCATGACATCGACGTCAGCTGCAATCAACGGTAGCGGTGGCGCCGCAAGATCAGCTGGCTTTTCTAGCAGGGTCGAATCAACGAGAGCAAAAGACAAATCGAGCTCTTGATCGACCGCCGAGTAACCATTTTTGTATAGGATAAATGCCAGTACTGCCCCGTAATCAGCCGCGCTCAACCCCCCCGGATTGGATGTTGGCATGCTGTTGGCTGTCACACGGACGAAGTGGCTCCAGGGTTTTCCGACCCAGCGGCCGCGAAAACTGCTACCTGACAGTGCAGGCCCCGCTTCGCTCCCTGCGAGATTGGCCCCATGGCATTGGGCACAGTGGGTTGCATAAACATCGCGGCCCTCCGCTGCTTGCTTGGGACTGTACCGAGGGGTAACAGCGTCGTCATCGGCATGTCCTAGGGCCGGCGCAAAGACAAACAGCAGCCCCAAAGTAGAAATCACTCGACTGACCGTCAGTGATCTCACGCCGCCAGCACTTCCAGATGGGCCAAGGCAGAGTCGGCGAGCGCCTGCAAATCGTAACCCCCTTCCAGAGTCGACACGATGCGGCCCTGTGAAAATTGATTTGCCAATGCGGCAATCTGTTGAGTCACCCAGGCAAAATCTTCTGCACCCAGATTGAGATTCGCCAACGGATCGTCGCGGTGCGCGTCAAACCCCGCCGAGATCAAAATTAGATCAGGTCGGTGAGCCTCCACAGCCTTCCACCAAGCGCCTGAGATCGCTCGCCTGAAATCATCGCCTGATGCACCGGCGGCTAAGGGTGTGTTAACAATATTCGGCGCCACCACGTCGTGAAGGCGATGAGGATAATGCGGATGCTGGAAACTGGAGCACACTAAAATCTCGGGGTATTTTCGACACAAATCGACCGTACCGTTACCGTGATGCACATCAAAATCTAAAATCGCCACTCGATTCACGTTGGGTAGATTCAGCGCGTTAATCGCAGCGATAGCAACGCTGTTCAGCAGGCAAAACCCCATCGGCGAGTCAAACTCGGCATGATGACCCGGGGGCCGCACCGCACAGAAAACCCGCGTCTCACTACCTTCTACCACATCGTTAACACCTTGCCACACCGAACCCGCGGCCTGCCGCGCCGCCGCCATGCTGGTTGGACCCATCCAGGTATCCGGGTCGAGGGGCGTCAATCCCTCGCCAGGCTCTGAGTGCCGAAGTCGATCAAGCAGTTCCGGGTGATGGGCTTGGTGCACCAACTCGTCGCCAATCGGCGAGGCCTCCCGAACGGGATGGTCCTGCGTGAAACCGGCTTGCTCCAAATGCGTGAGAAGAAACGCCAAGCGATCGGGCCGCTCAGGGTGACCTTCGGGTGTTTGATGGCTGACGCAATCTGCATGACTGTAGAGCCGCACGTTTACTCCGTCTGAGAGATTCAGTAATAGAAGTAGCCTATACGGCCCGAGAAAGGCGGAGCAACTTTATTGAAGATAAAAAGCCCGCGCGAGGCGGGCTGTTTTGTTTATGGCGGAGAAGGAGGGATTCGAACCCTCGATACGCTATTAACGTATACTCCCTTAGCAGGGGAGCGCCTTCAGCCACTCGGCCACTTCTCCAGATTCCAGTTCTTTCAGTCTTCGCCCTGATCCTCTGCCGCCGCCGCTTCTTCGATGCGGTTGAGAATTTCCTCGCGGTGAACCGCAACTTCTTTGGGCGC
>Ga0181601_10000440_pt1 | contig 33397 bp, 39 predicted proteins | sample 041ome_8_FD_133020 | JGI IMG/M metagenome (GOLD analysis project Ga0181601, IMG submission 133020) | Coastal salt marsh microbial communities from the Groves Creek Marsh, Skidaway Island, Georgia - 041407BS metaG (megahit assembly) | ecosystem: Environmental > Aquatic > Marine > Intertidal zone... | reverse complement strand
GTCCTGCGAAACTTCGAAAAGCTCAGCTGCGTCCGAGAGATTTCACCAGTTGCACGACCTGACGGCGTACACGGGAATCCGGAATTTTCTGAAACGCCTGATTCAGGTCGAGAACCTGACGTGCCGAACGGGACTCCGTATCGGCACCACCGGCGGCTTCACTCTGCCCTGTCCGGGCCTTTGCACCATTCAGGCCTTCAAAGAAATAGCCGGGTACCACGTCGAGCACATCACAGAGCTGCCAAAGCTTCGAGGCGCTGATTCGGTTGGCGCCGCTTTCGTATTTTTGGACCTGCTGGAAACTAATTCCAAGCTGCCGTGCGAGTTCTTTCTGCGGCATGCCGCACATCTCGCGCCGTGTGCGCATTCGTCGACCAACATGTGTATCAATTGGGTGTGGCAAGTGAAGTTTTCCCTGATCTGCCCTGTTGTTGTGCATCGATGCGATCATGAGCCGAAGGTGCGGCCCATCCGGATTGGACGACGCCAGAAGGTCGTGCACCTAAAGTTGTTGTTAGGTCAACAATAAATTCAATCGCACCGGTATTCCCGAACCTTTGCTTTCATCCGCATGGTCCCCTCACACCCGTTCAAGCATGTTGCGCAACCAGAGCGAGCGTACAGGGAATCCGCCTTTTTTGAAGGAGAAAATCATTTATCCTTTTGGTTGCAACAGGTTGATCTAAAGCGGTCACAAACATGTCATATGCCAGACACATCAGACTCCATGGCGTGCATAACTTTCTTCACGTACGTAAATACCTTGGGTTTCGGATCGCAAGACTCGGTGCCAGATTCGCTTGTCGGGTATTGCTTGACCCTATTTTCACCTTCGCATAGGTTCCCCGCCATTCCGCATCGATGGCCGATGCGGCCCGGGCCGAGAGGTCGGGGCTCCGCCAGTCCGCGAGTTTCGCGCACTGGCGCGTTTGTCGTTGGGCACTTCTCTGTTGGAGCGCCCGGAAGGATTGGATGGCATGTTTGAGTCGCTAAGCGAACGCCTGGGTGATGTCTTTGACCGCCTGAAGCGGCGTGGTGCTCTGTCCGAAGAGGATGTCGCGGCAGCTCTGCGCGAAGTCAGAGTGGCCTTGCTGGAGGCCGATGTCGCCTTGCCCGTGGTCCGGGACTTCATCGCGTCCGTCCAGGAGAAGGCTGTCGGGCAGGAAGTTGTGCGTTCGGTTTCGCCCGGGCAGATGGTCGTCAAGATTGTCCATGATTCTCTTATTGAAATGCTCGGATCTGAGGCGGTTGAGATCGATCTGAATGCCCCGGCCCCGGTCGCAATTCTCGTTGTCGGTCTGCAGGGCTCAGGTAAGACGACCACAACCGCCAAAATTGGTCACCATCTTGCCGACAAGCAGCGCAAGAAAGTTTTGATGGCGTCCCTCGACGTGCGTCGACCGGCCGCGCAGGAACAACTTCGTGTGCTGGGTGATCAAGTTCTCGTCCCCACACTGGATATTCGCGCCGGCGAGATGCCGGTCATGATTGCCAAGCGCGCCATGGATCAGGCGCGGCGTGAAGGCTATGACGTTGTCTTGCTCGATACCGCAGGTCGCCTGTCTATTGATGATGCCCTGATGACCGAGGCCAGCGCGATCCGCGACGCGGCCAAGCCTCACGAAACCCTTCTGGTCGCAGACGCCATGACAGGTCAGGACGCGGTGAACACCGCGCAGGCCTTCCATGAAAAGGTTGGCATTACCGGTATTGTTCTGACCCGTATGGATGGCGATGCCCGCGGCGGTGCAGCCCTTTCGATGCGGGCGGTGACCGGCCAGCCGATCAAGCTGGTGGGTGTTGGCGAGAAGATGGACGAGCTGGAGCCGTTCCATCCTGAACGCATTGCCGGGCGCATTCTGGACATGGGTGATGTGGTCACGCTTGTTGAGCGTGCCAATGAACTCGTCGAAGAGGAAGAAGCCGAAAAGATCGCGCGCAAGCTCGCCAAGGGTGAGTTTGATATGAACGATCTGCTCGACCAGCTCCGCCAATTGAAGAAGATGGGCGGCCTGGGCGGCGTGATGTCGATGCTGCCGGGTGTTGGCAAGATGAAGAAGCAAATGGCTGATCACAACATCGACGACAGCATGATCAAGCGTCAGGAAGCCATCATCCTCTCCATGACCGCGAAAGAACGCTTGAAGCCCGCGATGGTGAAGGCCTCACGTAAGAAGCGTATTGCAGCGGGTTCTGGCACCAGCGTGCAGGAAATCAACAAGCTGCTGAAGCAGTATCAGCAGATGCAGACCATGATGAAGAAGATGAAAAAGATGGGCGGCAAAATGCCCATGGGTGGCGGCGGAATGCCGGGCATGGGCGGAAGTCTGCCACCCGGCATGATGCCACCAGGAATGGGGCGCTAGGAGGCATATCATGTTTCATCACGTTTCCATCGGTGTTGCAGACCTGGGCCGTTCGTCGGCTTTCTATGATGCCGTGCTGGGCGCACTTGGCCATGAACGTTACATGGAAAAGTCGGGCACGATCTCATGGCGCTCCGCAGAAGGTGGTGCCGTTTTCTGGATCAATCTTCGCGATGAACTGACGGTTGTGCCCGATGACGGACGTCATATCGCGTTCGCGGCGCAATCCCCGATGCAGGTCGATATGTTCTATCAAGCGGCCATGATGTCGGGTGCGGTTGGCGATGGGGCACCCGGGCTTCGCCCGGAATATCGCGACACGTATTATGGCGCGTTCGTTCTCGACCCGGACGGGCACAAAGTCGAAGCCGTTTATTTGCCGCCGGCCTGATGCGAATGGCAATGATCGATCATATCTCTCTTGGGGTCAGTGACCTTGTTGCCAGTGGTGCGTTTTACGACGCCGCTCTGGCACCGCTCGGCTATGCCCGGGTGCTGGAGAAGGGGATCGGCTTTGCTTACGGACCCGGTCCCGGCCGGGAGGGGATGATGTTCTGGATCGTGCAGCCGGACGCGGAGGTCGCGCCGTCACGCGGCAGTCATGTCGGATTCGCCGCTGGTGATCGCGCTGAAGTTGACGCGTTTCATGCTGCCGCGATGTCGGCTGGGGCACGTGACAATTGCGCCCCCGGGTTACGGCCCGAATACAGCGACGGTTACTACGGGGCCTTCGTTCTGGACCCTGACGGACACAAGATTGAGGCGCTCTGCCGAATTCCGGTTTGAGCGTGTTGAAACCAAAACAACCAAGTTCACGAAAGAAAAGGAATTAATATCATGGCTTTACGTATTCGACTGGCACGCGGTGGTGCCAAAAAGCGTCCTTATTACCGCATTGTTGTCGCCGATCAGGCGCGCGCGCGTGACGGGCGTTTCATTGAGCGTATCGGGGCCTACAATCCGATGCTCCCCAAGGATGACCCCAATCGGGTGAAGTTCGATGAAGAGCGCGCCAAGCATTGGATTGGTGTCGGTGCCAAGCCGTCTGACCGTGTTGCCAAATTCTTTGCCAATGCAGGCCTGATGGACGCACCGGTGCTGCGTGACCAGACCAAGCAACATATGCCGAAGGCAAAGGCGCAGGAGCGAGCTGCTGCCGCTGTTGAGGCTGCTGAAGCCGCAGCCGTTGCCGCCGCCGAAGCTGCAGCTGCACCGGCCGAGGAAGCGCCGGTTGAGGAAGCTCCTGCCGAGGAAGCCCCGGCTGAAGAGGCTGCTGCTGAAGAAGCTCCTGCCGAGGAGGCTGCTGCCGAAGAAGCGCCCGCCGAGGAAGCCGTTGCCGAAGAGGCCCCGGCTGAAGAAGAAAAGTCCTGATTTCAGGACGTATGTAAGCCATGAGCGACACCGACCAGGAACAGAGCAAACGTGTCTGCGTCGGTGTCGTCACGGGCGCACATGGTCTCAAAGGCCTTGTGCGTGTGCGTCCCTATACGGACGTGCCTGAGGATGTCGGTGCGTATGGGCCGGTCGAATCCGAAGATGGCAGCCGATCCTTCGAGCTCGAAATCCGCAACCGGACGGGCAAGGGACAGGTGCTTGTATACATTAAAGGAATCGATGACCGCACAGCGGCTGAGGGCCTCAAAAGCACATTGCTTTTTGTGCCACGTGACCGTCTGCCGGCCGCCGAGGACGACGAATTCTACCATGCAGATCTTCTGGGCCTGACCATTGTTGGGCAGGACGGGGAGACGGTGGGAACCGTCCGCTCTGTCGAGAATTTCGGTGGTGGGGACATGCTCGAGATCGATGACGCGCGCGGCGGGGTTGCCACCATTCCGTTTACGTTGGCCGCAGTTCCGGAAGTGGACATTGGGGCGGGCCGCGTTGTTGTGGACGTGAGTCAGATATTACGGGCTGGCAAGGATGGATAGCGCCAACCCATGGGCAGCAAGTGTACTTACGCTCTATCCGGATATGTTTCCTGGACCGCTCGGCATGTCCTTGCACGGGCGGGCTCTGGAGCAGGAAATCTGGTCGCTGGAGACCCGGGATATTCGGAGTTATGCGACAGATCGTCATGCGACAGTCGATGATCAGCCCTTTGGCGGTGGCCCCGGGATGGTCATGCGCCCGGATATCGTGGATTTAGCGCTTTCTGAAACGCGCAATCAGGTTGACGATCAGCGGCCGATCATCTATCTCACGCCCCGCGGTTGTCCGTTGGATCAGGCACGAGTCCGTGACTTGGCGGATGGCCCCGGTGTGATACTGCTTTGTGGCCGGTTTGAAGGTGTCGATCAGCGTGTGCTCGACGCATGGCAAGCCGAGGATGTGAGTATCGGAGATTACGTGCTTTCAGGCGGTGAGCCTGCAGCACTGGTTTTGCTTGATGCGGCTGTCCGATTGTTGCCGGGGGTTCTCGGCGCGGCAGAGTCTCTGTCGGAAGAAAGTTTTGAAAGCGGGTTGCTCGAATACCCGCAATTTACACGGCCGGCCAGTTGGACTGATCGGCAGGGCAATGAACGTCTGGTGCCCGACGTCCTGACCTCAGGCCATCATGGCCGGGTCGCGCAGTGGCGGAACGAACAGGCGAAACAGATTACCCGCGAGCGCCGGCCTGATCTCTGGCAGCGTTTCGCGAAGCAGGACGAAGAAGGACAAGAGTGATGAACACGCTTCAGAAGTTTGAGGCCGCACAGCTTGAAAAGCTGCAGGCCAACCGCGAGACCCCCGACTTTGGTCCGGGTGACACGGTGCGCGTCAATGTGCGTGTTGTCGAAGGTGAGCGCGAGCGTATCCAGGCCTATGAGGGTGTGTGCATCGCGGTGAAGAATGACGGTATCAACTCCGCCTTCACGGTTCGCAAGATTTCCTTCGGTGAGGGTGTTGAGCGTGTGTTCCCGCTTTATGGCCCGCGGGTTGATTCAATCGACGTCATTCGCCACGGTAAAGTTCGGCGCGCCAAGCTGTATTATCTGCGTGGCCGCACGGGCAAGCGCGCACGTATCACCGAGCGGACCACGGGCCGTGGCATGACGCCGCGCAAGGCCAAGGGCGCTGCGGCAACTCCCGTCGAGGCCGAAAACAAGACCGAGTAGATACCCGGCTCCCACAGGTGGGCCGAGTGAAGAGGCAACGCCCCGGAGCATATGTTCGCGGGGCGTTTTGCTTTTGCGAAGACGATCAGCAGGAAGATAGAAATCATGGCGCAGCCGAAAACACTGTTCGACAAAATCTGGGAATCGCATCTGGTTGATGCGCAGGATGATGACACCTGCCTTGTCTATATTGATCGACATCTCGTCCATGAAGTGACCAGCCCGCAGGCGTTTGAAGGCCTGCGTCTGAGCGGCCGCACCGTGCGTCGCCCGGATGCCACGCTTGCTGTGGCCGATCACAATGTGCCGACGACCGATCGCAGCATGGGCATCGAGGATGAAGAATCCCGGATTCAGGTCGAGACGCTGACCAAGAACTGCGAAGAGTTTGGTATCGAGCTTTTTGGTATGGCGGATATTCGTCAGGGCATCGTGCACATTATCGGGCCAGAGCAGGGGTTTACTCTGCCGGGAACGACGATCGTGTGCGGTGACAGCCACACCGCCACCCATGGCGCGTTCGGTGCGCTGGCCTTCGGAATCGGGACGTCTGAGGTCGAGCATGTGCTCGCCACCCAGACGCTGTTGCAGCGTCCGGCCAAAAACTTCCTGGTCTCCGTGGATGGTGAGTTGTCGCTCGGCGTGACGGCCAAGGACATGATCCTCGCAATTATCGGCGCCATCGGCACTGCTGGGGGAACGGGTTCGGTCATTGAGTATGCTGGCGAAGCCGTGCGTGCGCTTTCCATGGAAGGTCGTATGACCATGTGCAACATGTCCATTGAAGGCGGCGCACGCGCCGGACTCGTGGCGCCTGACGACACCACCTATGAGTATCTCAAGGGACGCCCCATGGCACCGAAGGGTGCTGCCTGGGAGCAGGCCGAGGCCTACTGGCGGACCTTGCCGACCGACGAAGGTGCGAAGTACGACAATGAAGTCCGTCTCTCTGCGGCAGACATTCCGCCGCAAGTCACCTGGGGAACCAGCCCGGAAAACGTTGTGCCGATCACCGGAGCTGTTCCCGATCCTGAGCATGATGCCCGTGATGACAACCAGCGTCAGGCCTGGGAGCGTTCGCTCGAATATATGGATTTGAAGGCTGGCACCAAGATGCAGGACGTCGGCGTCGACAAGGTCTTCATCGGGTCATGCACCAATGGTCGGATTGAAGACCTGCGCGCTGTGGCGGCGGTCGCCGAAGGCCGCCAGGTCTCTGACAGCGTCTATGCGATGGTTGTTCCGGGATCCGGTCTGGTGAAAGAGCAGGCTGAAGCCGAAGGCATCGACAAGATCCTGACGGCGGCTGGTTTCGACTGGCGTGAGCCGGGTTGTTCCATGTGTCTGGCGATGAACGCCGACAAGCTGGAGCCGGGCGAACGTTGTGCGTCGACATCCAACCGTAACTTCGAAGGTCGTCAGGGCCGCGGTGGACGAACCCATCTGGTGAGCCCGGCGATGGCGGCGGCTGCTGCTATCACAGGCAAGCTCACCGATGTGCGTGACCTTGATAGTTGAGCGCGCTCGAACCCAACGACGTGCTGCCGCTCCGTTATTCGGGGTTGCTGTTGCGCGTCGTGGCGGGACTGGCCGATCTGGGCGTGGTCTGGCTCTTCGCTTGGCTGGTCTCGACGGTGCTCGGCATTCCGTTTCTGGCCGCGACACCCGAACAGCTGGCCGATACCACGTCCTTGCATATGCTGAATGCGATCGTTCTGTTCTTCGCCTGGCTTTACTTCGCTGGTCTGGAGACCAGCAATCTGCAAGCCACGCTGGGCATGGCGGTGATGGGAATTTACACCGCCGATCAAAGCGGCGAACGCGCCGGGATGGGCCGGACCACGGTTCGGTTCCTGACGCGTTTCATGTCAATTTTTCCGCTGTTTTGCGGGTTTCTTCCGATCTTGCTGACCCGGCGTCGGCAAGCCGTCCACGACATGCTTTCGGGCTGTGTCATTCTCAAACGCTAGGAGATGCGTGATGGACAAGTTCAACAAGGTTACGGGCATTGCAGCCCCGCTGCCGATGGTCAATATCGACACGGACAAGATCATCCCCAAACAGTTCCTCAAGACGATTGCCCGCACGGGCCTCGGCAAAGGCCTGTTCTACGAATTGCGCACCGATGCCAGCGGCACCCCGACGGGTGATTTCGTACTGGATCGCGAGCCCTATACCAATGCGGAAATCCTGATTGCCGGAGACAATTTCGGCTGCGGTTCTTCACGGGAGCATGCGCCCTGGGCGTTGCAGGATTTCGGCATCAAGGTGGTGATTGCGCCGACCTTTGCTGACATTTTCTACAACAACAGTTTCAAGAACGGCATGTTGCTGATCAAGCTGCCGCAGGAGCAGGTCGACAATCTGATGATTGTCGCAGGCGATCCGGAAAATCCCGAGATCACGGTCGATCTGGAAAAACAGGAAGTCCACGCCCCCAACGGTGTGGTCTATCCGTTTGAGATTGATCCGTTCCTCAAGGAGTGCTTGCTGGAAGGTCTCGATGATATCGGCCTGACCATGCAGCGTGGCGAGACAATCGGCGGCTTTGAGGGCGGTCAGCGCCAGCAGCAGCCATGGCTTTATCGCGACGCGTCCTAAACCGCGTCGGTTCGTATTTTTTAAGGGGAGGGGTTCATGCCCGCCAACAAGAGTGTTCTGGTTCTGCCGGGTGACGGCATCGGGCCTGAGGTGATGGAACAGGTCCGTCGTGTGATGGGCTGGTTCGAGCAAAAGGAAGCCGTCAGCTTCGCCGTTGATGAAGATCTCGTCGGTGGCGCTTGCTACGACGAACATGGTGTCTCGATCACTGATGACACGATGGCCAAGGCGATGAACCTGGACGCCGTTCTGTTTGGCGCTGTGGGTGGTCCGCAATGGGATGATGTCCCCCGCGAGCACCGGCCCGAAGCCGGGCTGCTGCGTCTGCGCAAGGACCTCGACCTGTTCGCCAATCTGCGCCCGGCCATTGTCATGGACGCGATGGTTGATGCTTCAACCCTGAAGCCGGAAGTGGTGAAGGGTCTCGACATCATGATCCTGCGGGAACTGACGTCGGGTGTTTATTTCGGTGAGCCGCGTGGCGAACAGACGCTCGAGGATGGCAGCAAGCGCGTCGTTGATACCCAGTCCTATACCGAGGACGAGATCGTCCGTGTGCTGCGTGTCGGCTTTGAGCTGGCCCGCAAGCGCAACAACAAGCTGCATTCGGCCGAGAAGTCGAATGTCATGGAGACAGGCGCCTTCTGGCGCAAGATCGCCGGACGCGTGGCGGCCGAAGAATTCCCCGATGTGGAGTTCCATCACATCCTGGCTGACAACTGCGCCATGCAGCTGATCCGAAATCCGCATCAGTTCGACGTGATCGTCACCGACAATCTCTTCGGCGATATCCTGTCCGATGAAGCCGCGATGATGACCGGCTCGCTGGGCATGTTGCCCTCGGCCAGCCTGGGTGCCGAAGACCCGGTGACAGGCGCACGTCGTGCCATGTACGAGCCGGTCCATGGTTCTGCCCCGGACATTTCCGGACAGGGCAAGGCCAACCCGCTCGCCATGCTGCTGAGCTTTGCGATGATGCTGCGGTACTCCTTCGATCTGGGCACCGAGGCCAATATGGTCGAACAGGCCGCGCAGAACGTTCTCAACGAGGGCTATCGCACGGGCGACATCATGCAGGATGGCTGCACGGAAGTGTCGACCGAGGAGATGGGCACCAAGCTGCTCAAGGAACTCGACAGCCTGTCTTCGTGATTTGACGCGGCGCTCGAACGCGGTTTAGCGTTCGAGCATCTGATGTGGAGACTATTTGTGCGTAGCTGGTTGGCAGTTCTGACTTTTGGCGGTGTGGCATTTCTGGCCATGCCCGCTGCTGCACAGCAGATTGTTGAAACCTCTACCGGAAAGCATATCGCGGGTGAGAGTTGTTCCATCAGCGAAGCGATGCTCACGGAGATTGAGGGGCGCAGCGCCGCTGCGAATGCCGAGACACGGCAAAAGCTGAATGCGTTTCTGGATGCAGCGCTGGCCAGCCCGAAAACGCGCAAGCCATCCCAGTCGCCGGTTGTGTTCACGTCGGGCCAACCCCGAAGCTAGGTCTTCTGACGCGTTTGGCTTCTTTCTCTCAGCGACAATCGCTGTTTGAAACCGAACTTGCGATCCCACGCATATAGCGTTCATCGAAACCTTCCGGCCATGCGATCCGAATTCTGTCTGGAGTCATGAAGGTCACGCGCGCAGCCTGCGCCGGGTTTCGTGGTTCCGAACGCGCCGGTTGTCCGTACCAGACGATGAAGTCTGCGTTCTGGCTCTGGTAGTGCACGGGGCTGGCAATCCGTGTGTCCACACGATTGCCGCGCACAAAAACGCAATCCTCCCGAAACCCGACAAGGTTGCCATGGGCGCGTGGCGTGGTGGGCAGATCGACCACCCAGTTTCCCAGCAGATTGTTGTGGGAGGGTTCGGTGGCGCAGGCGGCAAGCAGCATGGCCAAACCCACGCCGTGCAGCGCTATTACATGTCGGATCAGCATTGCTTCAAACCCGGTCGCGTGCGGGATCGATATCTGTTGTGACGCCAGCTCCGCGCAGTTCGGGTTCCAGACGACGGGTCAGCCAGAGATGGAACATCCGAAAATCACTGAGCAATGACCAGATGGGGTGGGTGAATGTGACCGGCTTGTTCCGTTCGACAAAGCCATGGGCAAACCATGCGGGTCCGTAACCGGCGACGGGCGCAAACAGAACCAGCCACCAGGGTCCGATGACAACGCTGAACCCGAAACACAGCAGTGCTGCAGCGGTGCCCGCAAAATGTATGGCGCGGGTGCGCGGATTGGAATGTTCGCGCAGATAGTGCGGCCAGAATTCCGGATAGCTCGAAAATCGTTCGGACATGACGCGAATTCTGGCACAAATAGGTCGTTCTATGTGAGGAGAAGCGCGTGCCCGATATTTATGTGAACCCTGATGCCATCCCGGCAGCACAGCTCGATGACATGAAGATGAGTCTCGAACGTCGTGCCGCGACCCCGCAACAAAGCGCAGCTTTGCAGTCCTACCTCGGTGACGTGGGGTTTCCCGAAAACGCACGGGTGCTCGATATCGGCTGTGGCACGGGGCCACAGTCACGCGCACTGGCCGCATGGCCGGGTGTTGGCGAAGTCATCGGTGTCGATCAGCTTGAGCCATTCCTTGAGCGTGCGCGTGAGCTCGCATCCAAAATCCCCAACTTGTCGTTTCAGCCGGCAGACGCACGCAATCTTCCGTTTGAAGATGACAGTTTCGATGTGGTTGTCCTGCATACGCTGCTGACCCATGTGCCGGGTCCCGAGGGGGTCTTGGCGGAAGTGTATCGGGTCCTGAAACCCGGTGGTCGCGTGGCGATCTATGACGGCGATTTTTCCACCATGAGCGTTGCCACATCCGATGCCGATCCGTTGCAGGGGTGTATCGAAGCCTTTGTGGAGGGGAACGTCCATGACAAGTGGCTGGTCCGGCGCTTGCCCGCGATGCTTCTTGAGGCCGGTTTCAGGCCCGAAGGCAGCCGCAGTCATGGGCATCTGGAAACCGATTCCCCCGCGCTGACCAAGGGGTGGACCGAGCGTGGCGCTCTCTATCTGACCCAGTGGGGGCGCATAGATCAGGCCATGGCAGATGCGCTTGTCGCGGAAGGACGGCGGCGGGCGGCAACCGGTTCGTTCTACGGATTCATGAACTATGTGAGCATTATTGCCAGCAAGACATAGACGATACATACCACAAACCTTGCAAAACCGGCGTTTGGGGCTTAAGTCACCGCCTGCATCCGGTGCATGGCGCGCTGGGCAAACAAGGATTGGACCCATGGGTTACAAGGTTGCGGTGGTTGGTGCGACGGGCAATGTCGGCCGGGAAATGCTCCAGACGTTGGCGGAACGCGATTTTCCGGCGGACGAAGTCGTGGCGCTGGCGAGTGAACGCTCGGTCGGGCGCGAGGTTTCCTATGGCGAGAAAACAATCCTGAAAGTTCAGTCTCTGGCTGATTATGATTTCACAGGCACCGATCTGGCACTGTTTTCGCCAGGTTCAAAAGTGTCGGCAGAGTTTGCGCCCAAGGCTGCGGCGAAGGGCTGCATCGTCATCGACAATACGTCCCAGTTTCGGATGGATCCGGATGTGCCGCTCATTGTGCCCGAGGTTAACCCCGAGGCCGCTGCCGGCTACACCAAGCGAAACATTATCGCGAACCCGAATTGTTCGACGATCCAGATGCTTGTGGCCCTGAAGCCGCTGCACGATGCCTTCGGTATCGAGCGGGTGGTCGTGTCGACCTATCAGTCTGTGTCGGGCGCCGGCAAAGACGGGATGGATGAGCTCTTCAATCAGACCCGCGCGGTTTATGTGAATGATCCGCTTGAGCCCAAGCAGTTCACCAAGCAGATCGCCTTCAACGTGATCCCGCATATCGACGTCTTCATGGATGACGGTTCCACCAAGGAAGAGTGGAAGATGATGGTCGAGACCAAGAAGATCCTTGACCCCAAGATCAAGGTCACGGCGACCTGCGTCCGGGTGCCGGTCTTCATCGGCCATGCCGAGGCAATCAACATTCAGTTCTCCAAGGAAGTCTCGGCGAAGGAAGCCCGCGATATCCTGCGTGAAGCACCGGGTGTGTCCGTGATCGATCATCGGGCCAATGAAGGCTATGTGACGCCGGAAGAATCCGCGGGCGAAGATGCCGTCTATGTCAGCCGTATCCGCGAGGATGCCACGATCGATAATGGCCTCAACATCTGGGTGGTCTCGGACAATCTGCGCAAGGGCGCGGCCCTGAATACGGTTCAGATCGCTGAGTTGCTCGACCGGGATTATCTCAAGAAAGCCATCGCGGCGGAGTGACGTTGTCGTGCCGGTGACGTTCCGGGACGTTGAAGCAGCCATTCGTAAAAGTTGCCTGATTTCGCGCGGCGGGTTTCACCCCGGCGTGGACGATGCTGTGCCCGGTGACCCGGGAACATTGGTTCTGGTTGGCAATGTCGGTCCGGATATGTGGGCGGCGTTCGCGCGTGATCAGGCAAGCTATGCCGATCGTGCCAGTCCGCTTGATGACTGGGTGCGGGACCGGCTGACGGCAATTGCCGTTCAGTTAGGCGCGACGCCGTTGTTTCCGTTTGGTGGTCCGCCATTTTTGACGTTTCAGCGCTGGGCGCAGAAGGCCGAACCCGTATATTCGTCACCTCTCGGGGTCCTGATCCACCCGGATTACGGGTTGTGGCACGCGTATCGGGGTGCGTTGGCCTTTCGGGAGGTGGTGGATCTGCCGGTTCCTGATACGCGGCCGTCACCGTGCGAGAGCTGTATTGAGAAACCTTGTTTGACGACCTGCCCGGTCGGTGCGTTTGGGGACGACGGCTACGATGTTCCGGTGTGTGTTGACCATCTGGAATCGGCAAACGGACATGATTGTATGGCGCTCGGCTGCCGGGCACGGCGGGCCTGTCCGGTCGGCACTGACCATGTGTATGAACCTGCGCAGGCGGAGTTTCATATGACTGCGTTTCGCGGGGCCCAGCGCGCGGGTTAGTGCTGGCGTCCGGCAATCATGTCCCGGGCCGCAAGAAGTCCGCCGCCAGCGATCAAAATACAGGCCAGCGCAAGGGTCCAGCTGGATTCGGCAAATCCGAACACAACAAGCGACAGCGTGGAAAGCATCGGTGCGGCGTAAGCGCTGGCACCCAGCACGCGTAGGTCACCGTGCTTGACCGCATGGTCCCAGAGAAAGAACGCCGATCCCACGGGGCCGAGGCCCAGTGCCGCGATGGCGATCCATGCGGTGAAGCTGTCCGGCCAGATGGTTGGTTCCAGTGCGAGATGTGCGCCCCAGGCAAGAAGCGCGGTTGCCCCGCAAAAACCGCCTACGGCGTTTGTGGAAACATGCGCGAACCGGCGTGAGAGGACGGAGTAGCTTGACCAGGTCAGTGCAGCACCCAAGGCTGCGAGATATCCGGGGATGTATGCCGTATCGATCGTGATGCCGGTTCCCGCTGTCACGATCAGGACTGTTCCCAGAAGGCCCAGCGTGGCGCCAGTCAGGTGAAACCAGCGCAGGGATCCCACACCGCTGGTGGTGGGCAGCAGTGCAGAGAACAAGACGATCAGCATTGGCCAAAGATAGTTGATCAGATTGGCAGCGGCAGGCGGTGCGGACTGAATGCCGACGAAATAGAGCAGGTGATATCCAAATAGTCCGCCAATCCCCAGGCCCCAGACCCGAGCCGGCAGGCGCAACTGGGACCACGGGCGTTCGCCGCGGACCGTCCAGATGACAAGTGTCAGAACGAAGACGAGTGTGAACGCCATGGCGACAAGCTGGAATGGCGGAATCGGCCCGGCCAGCACGCCAAGAATTGCAAGGGTCGACCAGATCAGGATGGTGAATAGACCGATTAGGGTCGCGCGTCTGTTGATTGAGGAGGTCACGCTGCAGATCAGGCGTCGCGTGGGCGTGGCGTGGCGAGGGCGACAGCTTCCTGAATCACCCGAACGGTCTCTGTCCAGAGTTCAAGCTCGTCCAGCCGTTCGAGCGGCCACCATTCCGCATGGGCCGCATCACCGCCTGCAACGGGTTCGCCGGCGGTCCAGTGCGCCGCGCAATCGATCAGAGTGTAGTGATAGCGCACGCGTCCATTCGCGTTGGTCTCGTCGTCATTGGCCGCAGGAATTCTGGGGCCGCTGGTGCCGGGGCGCGGTGGGTCGCCATCACGTACAATGGCGTCGATGACATCGACAATCCCGATCACGTCGATATCGACACCGGTTTCTTCCAGCACTTCCCGTGCGGCTGTTTCACGCCAGGTCTCGCCGAGCTCCTGCTTGCCCCCGGGAATACTCCATTGCCCGATGCGCGGCTCACGGCCACGCCGGATCATCAGGACATGGGTTCCCTTGAGAACAACCACGCCGACCCCGGAAATCGGACTTTCAGGGTATTCGCGGCGGCTCATGCGGCGTCCGCCGCGTTACTGGTGGTGCGGCGCTTGCGGGCGATGAGGTTGAGGACCTCAATCGCTGTTGCGAAAGCCACGCCGAAATACAGATATCCGCGCGGGATGTGGAATTCGAAACCATCTGCAATCAAGGCAACCCCGATCAGCATCAGGAAGGAAAGCGCCAGCATTTTTACGGTCGGATGTTTTTTGACAAATGCGCTCAGGGGCTCGGCAGCGACCAGCATGACACCGATGGCGATCACGATGGCAGCAACCATGATGATGATTTCATCCGCCATGCCAATGGCAGTGAGTACGGAATCGAGTGAGAAGACGAGATCGAGCAGGAATATTTGGACGAGCACCGCTGCAAAGGCCGCTGAACCGGGCTTGCCATGCCCCTCTGTTTCGCCCTCAAGCATCATGTGGATCTCCGTGGTGGCCTTGTAGAGCAGGAACAATCCGCCGACTGCGAGGATGAGGTCGCGCCAGGAGAGTTCGATCCCGAGAGCCGTGACGAAGGGCGCGGTCAGGCCAATCAGCCAGCTCAGCGCAAACAGCAATATGATTCTTCCGGCGAGCGCCAACAGCAGGCCAATGCGTCGCGCGCGCGCCTGCTGATGTTCGGGAAGGCGTGATGTAATGATCGACAGGAAGATCACATTGTCGACGCCAAGAACAATTTCCAAAAGGGCAAGCGTCACAAGGCTGGCCCAGGCGGCTGGATCGGTCAGGAGTTCGAGCATGGGAGGTGCTTTGTGCGATGATTGGGGTGTTCGACCGTATCATGCTGGTTTGGTGTCGTGTGCCAAGCCCCTGTCTTGCGCAAACAAAAAACGGGCCCGATCGTGAAGACCGGGCCCGTTTCCTGTTGCGAGGGAACGATCCTCTAATACATGTGCTGGCCGCCATTGATCGACAGGGTCGAGCCGGTGACAAAGCCTGCATTATCGGCAGTCAGGAAAAGAACGCCGCGGGCGATATCATCAGCCTGTCCAAGGCGTCCGACCGGAATGCGCGCGATAATTTTCTCTAGAACATCCGGCGGCACAGCGCGAACCATATCGGTGTCCACATAGCCAGGTGCGATCGCATTGACCGTGATGCCTCTGGCCGCGCCTTCCTGCGCAAGCGCTTTGGTGAAGCCGTGGATGCCGGATTTGGTGGCCGCGTAATTGACCTGTCCGTACTGCCCGGCCTGACCGTTGATCGAACCAATATTAACGATCCGCCCGAAGCTCAATTCCCGCATGTCCTCAATCACGGCGCGCGAGCAGTTGAAAACGCCAGACAGATTGGTGTCGATGACTTCCTTCCACTGTTCGAATGACATGCGATGCATGGTGCTGTCACGGGTGATGCCGGCATTGTTCACCAGGATTTCGATCGGTCCCATATCGGCTTTTATCTTTGCCGCCGCTTCCTGGACCTGATCAAAATCCGACACATCGACTTTGATGGTTTTGATGCCGGTGTTTTCCTCGAACTCTTTTGCCGCGTGTTCGTTGCCCGCATAGGCTGCGATCACGTCTCGACCTGCATCCCGCAGGGATCGACTGATAGCCCCGCCGATTCCGCGGGTGCCGCCAGTTACCAATGCTACTCGACCCATCACATTCTCCATTTTCGGCGGCATGGTGGCACCTCTTTTGGGTGCGCGTTCCGATCCGCGGTGAATTGGCGTTCCTCGACTAGTTGCGCTCGATGCACATGGCGATACCCATGCCACCGCCGATGCAAAGTGTCGTCAGACCCTTCTTGGCATCGCGCTTTTCCATTTCGTGCAGCAAGGTCACCAAAACCCGGGCGCCTGAAGCGCCAATCGGGTGGCCGATAGCGATCGCACCGCCATTGACGTTGACGATCGCGGGATCCCAGCCCATGTCGCGGTTGACCGCAATGGCCTGTGCTGCGAATGCCTCGTTGGCTTCAACCAGATCCAGATCATCGACGCTCCAGCCAGCCTTCTCCAAAGCCTTGCGGCTCGCCGGGATTGGACCAGAGCCCATGACGGAAGGTTCGACACCTGCGGTGGCCCAGGATGCGATCCGTGCCAGCGGCTTCAAGCCACGGCTCTCGGCCTGATCGGAGGACGTCAGGACAATGGCTGCTGCACCGTCATTGATGCCCGAAGCATTGCCAGCGGTGACCGTACCTTCCTTGTTGAAGGCAGGGCGCAGCTTGCCCAATGTTTCCATGGTCGTGCCATGCCGGGGATATTCGTCTGCATCGACAACGACGTCCCCTTTGCGGGAAGAAATTGTGACCGGCGTGATTTCGTCCGCCAGGCGTCCGGCGTTCTGCGCGGCCTCGGCCTTCTGCTGCGACCCCGCAGCGAACTCGTCCTGTTCATCGCGTGTGATCTGCCACTTTTCGGCGACGTTCTCTGCCGTGTTGCCCATGTGGTAACCCATCATGGCGCACCACAGGCCGTCATTGATCATGGTGTCGACCAATTTCACGTCGCCCATTTTGGTGCCGTTGCGCATCTGGGAGGCGTGTGGGGACTGGCTCATGCTTTCCTGGCCGCCGGCCACAACAACGCTGGCTTCGCCGAGTTTGATTGCCTGATAAGCCTGTGCGACCGAACGAAGGCCCGAACCGCAGACCTGATTGACCAGATAGGCGGTGCGATCATCCGGGATGCCGGCTGCGAGAAGCGCCTGGCGTGCCGGGTTCATGCCGGTCGCGGCGGTCAGAACCTGACCAAGTACAACTTCATCCACATCGCTTGCGGGAATTCCTGCACGCTCCAGAGCGTTGGATATGGCGACGGTGCCCAACTCGGCGGCCGTCAGGCTTGCCAGAGCGCCGTTGAAGGCTCCGACAGGTGTCCGGGTGGCTCCGGCGATCACGACATCAGACATGCTTATTCTCCTGTGATTTGCAGGAATCTCGGCGTTTTCGTGCGTTCTTTATACGCAAAACCCGCGAAATTCCGTCGCTTTCAGACGTTGGTTGGATATAACCCTCAGACTCCACTGAGTCCAGCGGGTGCGGTGTCAGTGCTGCGCCAGCCAGTCGGCCATCGGTTCCCAGATAACGGGTTTTGCACGCGAGGCTGCGACCATTCCAATATGCCCCAGCCGGGGGTTTCGGCACTCTGCATGAGGTAGCGCTTCGGCCAATGCATTGGCCGAAGCGGGCGGCACAATTCGATCTTGCTGGGGTACGAGCACGAGAGATGGAATGTCGATGTCTTGCGGAACGATGTTCTTGCCACCAACAGTCCAGATATTCTGGTGTGGGGTGTTTCGGCCATACCAGCCACCCATGCATTCATGGGCAACGGGTCCCGATAGCGGGACACCATCATTGAGCCAGTCTTCCAGCGCGACAAAATCAAGCGCACTCTGACTGTCCATGTCCATCTGGGAAAAATGTATGAACTTGCGGGTTACAAGAAATGGATCGAGTGCCGAGAACATGGCCTGAATAATGTCGACAGGCAGTTCGCCATAGGTTTCGAGGAGTGGCCCGGCAGCCGCTACGGCCCGTGCCAGGGATTCTGCCTGTGCGACACGTTCTGCGTGGAAATTCCAGGGTGTGGCAAGCAGAACCAGTCCGGAAATATCAGCGGCGCGTCGTGCGGCCAGGGCCAGCGCGAGCAGACCGCCCATGCAATATCCGACAACCGGGATGGGCCCTGCGGACATTAGGCGGGCCTGTGTGAGTGCCGCTTCGAGTGGTCCTGCAATGTAGTCGGTCAGTGTGAAGCGGCGTTCATCGGGGCCGGGCTTGTCCCAGTCCACGAGCAATGGTCGCAATCCTGTTTCTGCCGCCATCCAGCGCAGCAGAGATCGACGTTCGGATAAGTCCAATATGTAAGCGCGGTTTATGAGAGACGGCACAAAAAGAACGGGCTTGCCGTCGACGGGACCGTAATCAAGCAGCCGTGTACTTCCATCTGACCAGATGACGGGAGGATCTTCGAGCACGCGGCGATAGGGGTGGTTTCGATACGCGTTCACGCCTGAGGAAAATGCGGCGAGGCGTATCTGAATTTCGTGATCTACCGCTGAAGCGAATGGATCGCTGTCATCAGGCTTTCGTGGGTTTGTCTTTGGTGGGTTTTTTTCCAGCGCGACTTTGAGAGCGTCCACGCGTTTTCGGACTTCCGGCTTCCAGTTGCTCGAGCCGTTTTTCAACAGCGTCAAGCCGGCGCGTGAGCTGATCCATCCGTTTGTCGCGGTCGTCAGATGCAGCGGCAGGGGTCTTGGCCCTGTCCGTGCCGGGTGTTGTGGGGTCTGTTTCATTGGCTTTCCCCGTCTGCGTTTGTTGCAGGAATTCTGCGAGGTTGGCGGACAGCATAGGATTAACGTCCTTGCCGAGCTGGGTCATTGCATCAAAGAAACGCGCACTCTGTTCAGCAAGGTCAGGGTCGGCAGCCATCAAGGTCAGCTGGTCTTCCCAAAGGTCGAGATACTGGCGCGCAAGCGCCGCAAAGTCCGGTTGTTCAGCCATAGTGCCGGACTATACCTGTGCACGAACGGGAATCGCCACTGTGGAGACGAAATTCATCACGACACGTTGCGTTGCAGCATAATCTGTTTGTTCTGCTATAGTGCCGTAACTTGAGCAACATTCGGGGCCGTTCACCATGGCCAATAAAGAAGACAAAGATCCCATTACCATCAAGAAGTACGCCAATCGGCGACTTTACAACACATCTACGAGCAAATACGTGACGCTCGATGATTTGGCGGTGATGGTCAAAGCGGGTGACGACTTTGTCGTCGTTGATGCGAAATCGGGCGACGATATCACCCGCCCGGTTCTGACTCAGATCATCTTCGAAGAGGAAGCGAAGGGTGAAAACCTTTTGCCCGTCAGTTTCCTGCGCCAGTTGATTCATTTCTATGGGGACAGCCTCCAGTCGATGGTGCCGAATTATCTCGAGGCTTCGATGGACGCGTTCTCGAACAACCAGGATCGCATGCGCGAATATGTCGACAGCACAGTCGGGCGTAGCATGTTTCCATTCAATCAATGGGAAGAGATGGGGCGGCAGAACATGGCCATGTTCGAACGCGCGTTCCAGATATTCACGCCGCAGGCCGGTGGTGGGGCTGATGGACGACCTGAAGGGAATCCGGGGTCTTCATCAGAGGGTGAAGACAAGCTGGACGACCTGAAAACCCAGATCGAGAATCTGCGCCGTCAACTCGACGATCTGTCCCGCTAGTTAAGCCAGTCCGGGTCGATTTCGGGCTTGCCGCAGTGCCAGCCCTGCAGCAGGTCGACGCCTTCGGTCTTGAGCAGGTCAGCTTCTTCGGCGTTTTCAACCCATTCGGCCACACATTGAATGTCGATTCCCTTCGCCAGGCTGATAAGGGTGCGGACGAAAAGCAAATTCTCAGGGTTATCGACGATACCGCGGACAAACGATCCGTCGATCTTGACGATGGCAACGTTGAGAGCCCGCAGATGCCTGAACGACGTGAAGCCCGCCCCGAAGTCGTCGAGTGCCACCCGGCAACCAAATTGCGTAAGCGAGGAAACGAACCGGGAGGCTTCGTCGACATCGTCGAGCGCGACGGTTTCGGTGATTTCAAGAATCAATCTTTCAGCGATGTCTTTTCGGTCCTGAAGACGCTCTTCCAGCATACGCAGCCAGACGGGATCGACCGCGGTCATGCCTGACAGGTTGATCGACAGATTCATGCTCGGGTTACGCTCCAAGACATCGAGGCCCATTTCCAGAACTTTTCGATCTATCAGGCGCATCAGGCCCATCTGTTCGATCACGGGCACGAACCCGCCGGCTGCAATGGCATTGCCCTCCGGATCGATCATGCGGGCAAGGCCCTCATAGAAAATTGTCTGACCTGTCTCTGCAGAAACGATGGGCTGGAATGCAAGCTTGAACCGATTTTCCTTCAACGCCTGTTTGACCTGCTCAGCAATCACCAGCTCGGGGCGCTCTGTGCGGGCGTGCTCGGGAACATCGACATAGTCGAGGTAACAATCACATCCCAGGCGTCGGGCGGCCCGAAGTGCGCCGTCGGCGTGAGAGACCACTTCGCGCGCTGTTGTGGCATCAGTTGGGAAGACAGATATCCCGATTGAAGCTGTGACCGTCATGGTGCCGGCAGGGGTCGATATGGGCGTCTCGCGAAGCGCGGCAAGAAAACGATCTGCAACGGCGAACAGTTTTTCACGATTACAATTGCTGACAACGACAGAGAAGCGGTCGAAGCCGACACGGCCAACAATATCGCCGGTGCGCATGCAGTTCTCGATGCGTCGTGCTGCAGCAAGTACGATGGCGTCTGCGGTTTCCTCACCGTAGACGTCTGAAACGGCATTCAGCTTGTCGAGCCCAACGAGCAGCAATCCGCCTTGCTTCCCGGACAGCAGGCTTTGGGCGATCACATGTTCAAGGGATTCGCGGAGTCGGAGACGATTGTACTGTCCGGTTAGCGCGTCGTGATTGGACAGGAAATTGACTTCCTCTTCGGACTTCTTGCGCGCGTCAATATTTCGGACCACACCTGTCAGTCGCGAGGGTTTGCCATCCGGTAATTTTGTGGCGACGGCCCGCTCCTGGATCCAGATAAACTGTCCGGAATCATCGCGAATACGATACTCGTGATCAAATATCTCGCCGCGTGTGAGGTGGCGTGAAAGGCAGATCATGCGATGGGGAAGGTCTTCGGGATGAATGCGGTTTAGAAAATTATCGCCCGATCCAAGGGAATCGATGTTTCTGATCTCGAGTGAGCCCGCAATATCACCGGTCCACGAAATGGTGTCAGAGTCCAGGCCCCATTCATAAAACAGGTCTCCTGATGCGATGAGCAGGCTCACAAGCTCGGGCAGCGATCCGCTGTCCTGTGTGATGCCGGTCTCAATCCCCGGGACCGCGATATGGGCCAAATCTGACACGTGTCGTACCCCCTACCTGAGGTCTGAATTCTTCAGCCGCACATCCTGCACGGACACTTCCCGGTATTTATAAACGGGAAGTTGTTAACAAAGGGTAATAATTGCCGACTATTGTTACCCATCGGCAATAATTGCCGACCATATTTACCCGGTAACAGTCATTTTAGTTAATGAAAGATAAAATTGTTAGTAATCTGGATTTCAAGTTTAAGAAAACTTATATAAATTTGTAGCAACTTGATAATCGCAACTCTGGACGCGAAGTGACACTCAACCTACCAGACCGTATCGGAATGAATGTAAGCGCCGCCGCAAAAGCTGCGCGCCTGCAGGCTGCTGCCGATGCCGCGATTCGTCATTCCGCGCTTTCGTCGAGCGTGGGGACACCTGGTCGTGGGGATTATCAGGCTACCGTTCGCGCAGACGACGCTTCATCGTCGGTTCGTGCGCCGGGGGAGGCGGGGACCACTCGCGAAAACCGGGTTCGGACCGCTGGGTATAGTGTACGCCAGGGGCCGGACCCGTTTTTTGTAACCCAGATGCTGGCCCAGTCCGACCGAACGGCTGCCCATGGTGCGATCAACCATGCCGGTGCCGTGGCCTCCTATCCCTCGCTCGTGTCGGATATCGACATATTCCTGCCCGGCGAGGATGTTGTCTTTGTTGAGACAGCACTTCGAGTCGATATCCACGCCTGACACCGCCCTGAATTCGTGTTTTCACACCGCACTGCCGTTGCGGTGGTGGGGTCGTTTCGCCTATTGATGGGATATGTTTCGGATACAGCCGGGCAAGATGGTCCGGCGGGAATGAGAGGCCATGGCAGAAACGATTCTGAATCTTATCGATAGCGGCGCAGATGATGCGGTGGCCCTTGCGGCGCCCGATCGTGATCCGATGACCTATGCCGGTTTGCGTACTCTGGCCGGCAAAACTGTGTCGGACATGAATGCTTTAGGCATTGGCCGGAATGACCGGGTCGCGATTGTTTTGCCGAATGGCCCGGAGATGGCCGCTGCCTTTATTGCTGTTGGTGCAGGTGCCACGACAGCGCCGCTCAATCCGGGTTATCGGGGTGAGGAGTTCCGCTTCTATCTGGAGGACCTTGGCGCCAAGGCGCTGTTTGTCGAAGCGGAGAGCCAATCACCGGCGATTGAGGTCGCACGCGACCTTGGTGTGTCTGTCTATGAGCTGAGCGTTCCGGATGGCGCATCTGCGGGCAGCTTTGAGATTTCTGCAGGTGAACCTGCGAGTGACCCGGGGTCGATCCAGACAGGTCCTGCAGGACCGGATGATGTTGCCTTGGTGCTGCATACGTCAGGGACGACCTCGCGGCCCAAGATCGTACCTTTGAGCCAGACCAACATATGTGCTTCGGCACGGCATATCGGTGAAACCTTGTCGCTTGATGGAGCTGACCGTTGCGTCAATATCATGCCGTTGTTCCATATCCACGGGTTGATCGCAGCGGTGCTATCGAGCATGGCGGCCGGGGCGAGCACATATTGCACCCCCGGATTCGATGCACTTCGGGTGTTCCGCTGGTTCGAGGACGCAACACCGAGTTGGTACACGGCTGTGCCCACAATGCATCAGGCGATCCTCTCGCGTGCGACGCGCAATGAAGACATCGTCAAGGCGATGGATTTGCGTTTCATTCGTTCATCCTCCTCATCTCTGCCGCCACAGGTTATGGCCGCACTGGAGGAGACTTTCGATTGTCCAGTGATTGAGTCCTACGGCATGACGGAAGCGGCCCATCAGATGACCTCCAACCTGCTGCCGCCAGGTGCGCGAAAGGCAGGTTCGGTCGGAATGGCGGCTGGTCCCGAAGTTGAGATCATGGATCTCGACGGAAGTATTCTTGAGCGCGGGGCCGTCGGTGAAATTGTCATTCGGGGCCCCAATGTAACCCATGGTTACGAAGCCAATGACAAGGCCAACGCCGAAGGTTTCACCAATGGATGGTTTCGCACCGGTGATCAGGGGATGTTTGATGCTGACGGTTATCTGAGCATCACCGGTCGTTTGAAAGAAATCATCAATCGGGGTGGTGAGAAAATCAGCCCTCGGGAAGTCGATGAAATTCTGCTCGATCACCCTGCAGTTGGACAGGCCGTGACGTTCGCGCTGCCCCATGAAAAACTTGGCGAAGAAGTTGCTGCAGCCATTGTTCTCAAGGAAGGGGCCGAAGCGACCGAGAATGAGATTCGCGAGTTTGCTGCCTTGCACCTCGCCGATTTCAAGGTGCCGCGCAAGGTCGTATTTCTTGAGGAAATTCCGAAAGGTGCAACCGGCAAGCTGCAGCGCATCGGGTTGCACGAGAAGCTGGGGCTTTAGTCCATGAAGGTTTGTATTTTTGGGGCTGGCGCGATCGGGGGCTATATCGCCGCTGAGCTTGCGCATGCCGGTGATGCTGAAGTGACGTGTATCGCCCGGGGGCCACATCTGGCTGCCATGAAGGAAAATGGCCTGAAGCTCGTCTACAAGGACGGCACCGAGCGAAATGTGCGCGTAAATGCCACCGATGACCCCGCCGAGGCGGGGCCGCAGGACTTTGTCTTTGTCACGCTGAAGGCCCATTCTTCTGGGGCGGTCGCGGACAAGATGGCGCCGCTTTTCGGTCCGGAAACCGCACTGGTGACAGGTCAGAACGGGGTGCCCTGGTGGTATTTCTATAAACTTGAAGGAAAATACGAAGGCACGCAGGTCCAGTCGGTTGATCCCGGGCATCGGCAATGGGATCTGATCGGACCTGAACGTGCCATTGGGTGCGTGGTGTACCCCGCGGCCGAAATCGCCGAGCCGGGCGTTATTCATCATGCCTATGGCAACAGATTCTCGATTGGTGAGCCATCGGGTGAAAAGACCGACCGGGTTCAGGCGCTGTCGAAACTCATGGGGGATGCCGGACTGCGTGCCCCGGTGCGCCCGCGCATTCGTGATGATATGTGGGTGAAGATCTGGGGCAATGTCTCCTTGAACCCGATTTCAGCACTCACAGGCGGAACGCTAGCTGAAATGATCGATGATTCCGAGGTTTGCGGCGTTATTCGTGCTTCCATGATCGAAGCGCAACAGGTCGGTGAAGCCCTCGGCGTCAAGTTCGCTATCGATGTCGAAAAGCGCATTGCTGGGGCACGTGAAGTGGGGGACCACAAGACATCCATGTTGCAGGATTTGGAACTTGGGCGCCCGATGGAGATCGATGCGCTTGTGGCGTCCGTGCAAGAGCTGGGTCGCATTGTTGGCGTGGCGACGCCGACAATCGATATCGTGCTCGGCCTCGTCAAACAGCGCGCACGGCTGGCAGGTTGCTACGACGGCTGAGTTTTGGACCGACGCGTTGCCACCGCAGAAAAGAGTGGTGCGGCCAGTGCAAAGAAAATGAGTACACCCACCAGGACGATAAATGAGTTTCGAATGCCGGCATCCCGGATGATGGGTTGCGCGACGAAGGGCAATACGAACTGCCCGAGATAGATCGCGGTGGTTAGGCCACCGAGCACGCGTGTTCTGTATTTCGGGTCCGTCAAACCCATCAGCCATGTACTGGTATTGGCGTACATCTGGCTCATGCCGACACCGAAGGCGAACAAAGCCAGGAGCACGAGGGCGAGGCTGTTGGCTGTGGCCAGGAGGGCATATCCAATTGCCAATCCACCGGCGATGAAACTGTATATCCAGGCGCTCGACAGGCGCGCCCGAAACTTCGGAAACAGCGGTCCACAAAGCGCCATAAGCGCGAGTGGCCAGGCAATGGCGTATCCGGCGATGCTGGCCTGGGTGACACCGATATCGACCAGCAGGAACGGCAGATTCAATGGCATTTGCAGGAAGACGCCGCCTGTGGCCGCGACCATCAGATAGATGGCGAAGAGCGCAAACCATGGGGTCCGAACCGATGCCTGTGGCGCGGCCCTTGCGTCAGATGACACTGCTTGGGGTTTGGGTTCCGTGATCGTGGCGATCAGGCTTGGCAGGAAGAGCAGACCGGCCAGATAAAGCAGGAATGGCGCGCGCCAGTGAATATCTGACAGAACGCCCCCCAAAAGTACGAACAACACACCCCCGGCCGCTGTGGAGGCCGCATAGGTCGCGAGAGCTTTGCGTCGTGCGGGAATGTCGTCGTGATAATCGGCAAGCAATGCGGGGGCGAGGGTGAACAGAATGCCCATTCCCAGTCCCAATGCGATGCGGGAGCCGAGGATGCCGTGGAGATCATTCAGAAAGACGGGCAACACTCCCGCACTGGCATAGAGTAGCAATGCGAAAACAAGGAGTAGCTTTCGTCCGATGCGATCCGCGACCACGCCGACGACGGGACCGGAAAGGGCGAGGAGCAGGGTTGGGATGGAAACCACCAGACGCGCCAGCAAGTCGATATCAGCGGTGTCTGCGAAATGCTGTGTCATTTCCGGAAGCGACGGGGCAACTGCGGCAATCGACATGGCTGAAATACCGCCGCAGCCATAGAGCGTGATGTCCCGGACCCGCCGGCGCGCATTGCTGATCTGCGGCGTGAGGGCCGACTCTGTGGTCATGGATGGCCCTTTGGGCAGGATGAAGCGGCGCGGAGGGTCAGGGGCTTAGAGGCTCGCGAAAACTGCGTCAACAACCGCTTCTGTCCGCACCCCCACACCCATGCCTTCGCTTTGATAGTTGGACACAAAACAAAGCGCGAGGTTTCGCTCAGGGTCGGCGATGGCGCGTGCGCCGCCGGATCCGAGATGACCGAAAGCATTCGGGTTCGGGCCGAAAATTTTGGCGCCGCCCGGATTTTTCGCGTAGCCCATGGCGTAGTGCATCGGGCGTCCGGTCATGCCGTCCGCCTTGTCTTCCCACTGGGAGAGGGTGGCACGTGCGACGGCTTCGCGGGAGAGAATGCGAACATTGTCGACTTCACCCCCATTGGCCAGCGCGGCATAGATGCGTGCCATGCCACGGGCTTCGCCGAACCCGCCGAAAGACGGAATACCTGAAGTCCTGAACTGGGTGCTGTTCTGCTGGTCGGTCCCGAACGGCTTCGGGTTCGGCCGCCATGCCCGCGCCAGGGTTGATTCGCCGTCACCGCCTGACTTCATCATGGCGTTGCCCACTTTGTTGGGGGTCAAATCCGCCATCCGACCCAAATTCTCTTCAGCCACGCCGATGAAATATTCCGCGCCGAGAGGCTTGCAAATATTCTCCTGAAGAAATCTCTGGACCGGTATGCCGGTGACGCGCCGCACGATTTCACCGGCGAGGAACCCGATATTGACCGTGTTGTAAGCGCCTTTGGTGCCAGCTGGCCAAGCCGGTGTCTGTTCTTCAAGAACCTCAATCATCCGGTCATAGTCATAGACATCGCCGGGTTCCGCAGCATCGGCAAAGCAGACGCCGCAATTGTGAGACAGAATGTGCCGAACAAGTACGCTGTCCTTGCCGTTCCGGGCGAACTCAGGCCAATAGGTCGCGACGGGGGCTTCCAGATCAACCTGGCCGCGATCGACGAGGATGTGCACGCAGGTCGCGCAAATGCTCTTGGCCAGCGAATACATGATGCACAACGTGTCTTCCCGCCAAGGCACCTTGCCTTCGGTGTCCATATGGCCCGCCCAAAGGTCCACGACCTTCTCGCCGCCGTGATAGACGGCGACGGCTGTGCCGATTTCGTCATGCGCGGCGAAGTTGCGCGCCAGCGCGTCCGCAACGGCGGAGAATTTCGGATCATGTGTACCGTGAATTGCAACGCTCATATCGTCCCCCGAATGAAAGCTGAGGGAAGTATCTGCCGCGTCTTAAGTGAAGGCAATGCAGCCGGGTTTGCGGAAATGCTGCCCGCCGCCAGAAAGGGTGCTCAGAATGTGTAGTTGAGTGAAGCGCCAAGTGTGGCCTGCGTGTCTGCACCGCGGGTGTTCACCAGGGTCGAATCCGCAATTTCACTGCCGAGCTGATTGACCGCTCCGAAAGTTACAAATGTCACGGACTTTGTAATGGGCAAAATGAATGACCCCTGCAGACCATAGGAAACGAGGCCGCCCTTTGCGTCGTAGACCGCCAGTCCTGATCGGGTCGACTGGTCGGCGTTTACGTCAAAAAATGCGCTGTTGTAATTGTCACTGGCGAAAACCAGTTTCGGCCCGATGGAGAATATAGCCGGCATTCGTCCCAGTTTTAGTTGCCCGCGATAGCTGACCCCCAGTTCGCCAATGATGCCTTCATGGCTGCCGATTCCTTGACGTAGTTCAACGGAACCCGTCCAGGATTTGCGTGTGTATTTGGCAAATCCACCAAATTCGACGGTTCCGTCGACATCCCCCAAGCCAACAAGGTCATTGGTGTCGTCCCCCGAGATTGCGAATGTGCTCGAGCCATCCTCATCCCGGCCGAAGTTGTATTTCACGATAGGGCCCGCGAGCCAGCCATTCGAATTTACAATATTGTAACCGACGCCTTCCTGGACGGAGGCGAAGAAACGGTCTCCGTATTTGATTGATACGCCAGGTACGACACGCACCCTGTATTCGTCATCGCCGAGATAGGAGGGCGCGTAAATTACGCCGGGACCCACTGAGAATTTCCAGCCGGGATCTTTGGCAGGGGCTTGAGCGGCTGCATTGGCAGTTGCCCCGAGCAAAGCGATACAACCAGCTGCTATCAAGATTCCTGTTTTCAATGAACTGACCTTCCCTGCATGGTTGACGCCTTTCGGCATGGATTAGTCCCATGCTTACCGTCCTTATTACGGAGTGAAAGCGTTTGCAGATCAGGTTGTCGGTGAACCGGCCAGATAGCGCTTATCGGGCGAGCGCTGGCGATTTCCTAGCGTGGGCGATCACCGCGTAGCTTGAGCACAAGAATTGTCCCTGTCAGGATCAGCGTCACCGTATTGGCGTAAATCAGCGGGCGGGATTCGAGGATCAGGCCGTAGATCAGCCAAAGAACAATCCCTGTGTTTAGGATCAGAAACATCCCCAACGATACGTCCCGGGTTGACCGGGACCGCCAGGATTTGATGACCTGCGGCAGGAAGGCGATGGTGGTCAACACGGCGGCCACCCCGCCTATGAGGTCGGGGTGAATCGAGTCGAGCATGGTTTGCGCCTTTGTCCTAGCGGACGCAGAAAGGTTGCATCGCCACTGCAAGGTCAAGAAGCGCTTCGTCGCCCCCGGGCCAGCCGATAAAGGAAAGCCCCGCGGGACAGCCATCCACGTTGGTGGCGGGAATCGTGATCTGGGGCAGGCCCGTGTGTCCGGCGATGCAGGTCAGCGCCATCGTATTGGCGCGGAAGAATTCGAGGTCTTCTGCGGGCGCGTCGGTCTTTGGTGCAATCACGGGCGCGGTAGGCAGGCAGAGGATGGTGCCCGGTGTGGCCAGCGAGAACACGCGTTCCCGCACGCGGTTTTGGACTTTGGCTGCCGCTTGCGTTTCCTCGGGCGTGATGGCCGCGGCCATGGCAAAGCGTTCACGAATGCCGGGGCCAAGGTCTGGGTTGTGTTCCTTGACCCAGGGAAGATTGCTGCTTGCGACTTCACCGGCCTGCAGAACGCGAAAGGCGTCCCACCAGGTTTCCAGCGTGTCGTCCCCCGCGATTTGAATGGGCTCTGGTTCCGGCAGGATGCTCGCTGCCGAACTGATCACGGCGTTGAGTGCATCACCGACCATCGGGTCGGTGCGTTCGAAGGCGTCGGTGAGAAGCAGCAAGTGTTCGGCTTTGCCGGGCGCGGTCGCGTTGTCGAGGAGCACAGGTCCAATGTCACGAAACAGGGTCGCGTCATTGGCAAACCAACCTGCGGTGTCAAAGGATGGGGCCATGCCGTGCGCATGAGACAAATCCACGCGGCCGAGACTCGGGCGGATTCCGTATGCGCCGCAGAATGATCCGGGTATCCGCACCGAACCGCCGGTGTCTGACCCAAGTGAAAAGTCACACATTTCCGCTGCCATTGCGGCGGCTGAACCCGAGGAGGAACCGCCCGGCATCCGACCCGGTGCCCGGGCGTTGACCGGTGTTCCGTAGTGGGCGTTAGCGCCCGTCAGGCTGTAGTAGAACTCGTCACAAACGGCGATCCCGACGATGTCCGCACCGGCATCAAGCAGTTTCTGCACGGTGGGGGCGGTGGTGTCGTTGACCTCCGCCCAGGCCAGATAATCCGGGCTGCCGTTGGAAATCTTGCGCCCGGCAATGTGGTACTGGTCCTTTACCACGAAGGTCTTGCCTGCGAGTGGCCCGACCCCGGAGCCTTTGATGGGCGCGGTGATCGTGTGTGGCATCAAGGCGCCGACGGGGTCGGCGGGAATCTTCGGGTCAGTCATGGGAACGTTCCTCATCTCATACTTCGACAAGCTCAGCATGAGGGGTTGATGTGTGATGCCTCATCCTGAGCCTGACGAAGGATGATGCGCGCGCGGTTACTTCTTTTTCTTGCTGCCGGATTTCGTCTTGCGCGGCTTGGCTGCGGGGTTTTCCTTGTTGAACCAGTCAAGGATCTGCTCGCCGTCCCAGCATACGACGCCCGGGTGGGAGAGGATGTGTTCGAAGGTCTCGCGCACATATTTGATGCGGTGGGGGGAGCCCGACAGATAGGGATGCATGGCGACGGCCATGATGCGCGTGTTCTCGTGGCTTTCGGCGTAGATCGTATCGAAATAATCGAGCGAGCGCGTCTTGAAGACCTCTGACGGGTGATGCTGGATTGCCATCATCACGATGTCATGTAGCTCGTAATTATAGGGCAGCGCGACCATCGGTTTCCCGCCGGTGGTTTTCAGGCGCACCGGCTGGTCGTCGAGGACCCAGTCGCCGATATATTCAACGCCGGCCGCGGCCAGGTGATCGATGGTCTGGTAAGTCTGGGTCAGGCCCGGCCCGAACCAGCCGCGTGGGGGCTTGCCGGCAAAATCGCCAATGATCTTGAGGGATTTGTCGATTACGGCGCGCTCGTCCTTAAGCTTGTGCATCGGCATCTGCTCGTAGGAATGCGCGTTGAACTCCCAGCCCGCATCCAGAACGGCTTCGGCGGCACGGGGGTAATCCTCGATTGTCCGGGCGTTCAACGTGACTGTCGGGCGCACGCCCAGGTCATCAAGCATGGATTTGATGCGCCAAAAACCAACCCGCATACCGTATTCGTGCCAGCTCCAGTTCGGGTGATCGGGGATCATGGGGATGCCCTGGGGTGGTGGGATGACCATGCGTGCCATGGCGCGCACGATGTCCCAGACTTCCAGGGCGAGAATGGGCCACAGAACCATCTTGGCACCGTCTGGCAGGACCAGTGGCTTACGGTCGGTAATGGCTGAAAACGGCAGGCGGTCGCCCGGCATCATGCCTTTCATGTTTTTTCTCCCTGTGCGGCCCATATGTTTTTCCGGGCGCGTGATATTTCGTTGCGGCCACTATACTGTTGCGGTGAGACAGACAAAAGGCACCGGTCCACCCGGTCACACGAAATTTGGGGAAATTTATGAGTGAAACCACAGCCAATGATGGCGATGTTGTTCTGGTTCAGCGTGACGGTGGTATTGCCACCGTTGTTTTAAACCGACCCGAGAAGCTCAATGCGCTGAACAAGGCGATGTGGGAGCGGATCGCTGTCGTGATGCGGGAACTGGGCGCGGATGAGACGGTGCGCTGTGTTGTGTTGCGTGGTGCTGGTGACAAGGCGATGGGCCCGGGCGCGGATATTTCCGAGTTTGAGAGCGAGCGCTCCAACGCCGAACAGGCAACCGAGTACGGCGCATTGATGCACAACGCGATGCATGCAATCCGCGACTGTCCCCATCCGGTGATCGCCCTGATCAAGGGGCTTTGTGTGGGCGGGGCACTTGAGATCGCCCTGATGTGCGACATGCGCATCTGCGGTGAGGGGTCTCGCTTTGGCGTGCCGATCAACCGTCTGGGATTGGTGATGGCCTACCCGGAGGTGGAAGCGCTTGTCGGTCTTGTGGGTCGTTCGATTGCGCTGGAAATTCTCTACGAGGCTCGTGTCTTTGGTGCCGCAGAAGCAAAAGAGAAAGGCCTGGTGAACCGGGTCGTGCCGGATGACGCGGTCGAGGAAGAGACTTACAAAACGGTGCGCCGCATCGCCGATGGTGCCCCGCTGGTCAATCGCTGGCACAAGAAGTTTGTGGACCGGGTGCTCGCAGGCGGTGCGCCACTGAGTGCCGAAGAACAGGCCGAAGGGTTTGCCTGTTTCGATACGGAAGATTTTAACACCGGGTTCCGGGCCTTTCTGGCCAAGGAGAAACCCGAGTTCGAGGGACGATAGACATGACCACGCAAAACACCGGCCTGTTGCACGGCCTCAAAGTTATCGAGATGAGCCATATTATGGCGGCACCCACCTGCGGGCAGATGCTCGCGGATATGGGCGCAGACGTGATCAAGGTTGAGCGCGCACCCGCCGGGGATGACACCCGCCGGTTTGGTGAAGGCACAGATGGTGACTCTGCTGCCTTTGCCATGATGAACCGCAACAAGCGCGGCCTTGCGGTCAACACCAAATCCGAGGAAGGCCGCGCGGCGCTCCACCGCATTATCGCTCAGGCAGACGTGTTTATTGAAAACTATCGCAAGGGCGCGATGGAGCATTTCGGCATCGGCTGGGAAGAGATGCACAAGATCAACCCACGCCTGATTTACTGCTCGGTTTCCGGCTTTGGTCGCACCGGTCCTTATGCAGAACGCGGCGGGTTTGATCTGATCACGCAAGGCATGTCCGGCATTATGAGCATCACCGGCGAGGGCCCGGGCCGTCCGCCGATCAAGGTTGGCGCACCGATAACGGACATCACCGCAGGCATTCTTTCGGCCACGGGCATTCTGGGCGCGGTGGTCAGCCGTTACGAAACCGGACAGGGGCAGTATGTGGATTCCTCGCTGTATGAGGCTGGAATCATGCACACCTTCTGGCAGACGGCGATCTATCACGCGACGGGCGAAATCCCCGAACCGATGGGGTCAGCCCATCCGTTGTCTGCGCCTTATCAGGCTTTCCCGACCAAGGACACGTCGCTTGTCGTGGGTGCGGCGAACCAGAGCACCTGGCTGAAATTTGTCGAAGCAATTGATTCGCCCCATCTGGCCGAAGACCCGCGTTTCGAGACGAGCAACTCCCGGATGACCAATCTGGACGCATTGGTTGAGACATTGACGGAAATTCTCAGCCATCGCACCACGTCTGAGTGGTTGGTGAAGCTTGAGGCGGGCGGCGTTCCGGCCGGACCGGTCTATGACGTCAAGGAAATGTCCGAAGATCCACACACGATTGCCCGCGGCATGATTGCCAAAGTGCCGGCCGCGACGGGCGGTGAGCACAGCGTGATCGCGCATCCGGTCAAGTATTCGGCCGACCCGACGTCGATCCGGCGTGGCGCGCCTCTCATGGGTGAGCATAGCCGCGAAGTTCTGGCGGAGTTCGGCTTTGCAGATGACGAGATCAACAGCTTGATTGATTCCGGTGCGATCATTGAACCGGCTGCGACCGCAAAGGCGGCTGAGTAGAAGGTTTACTCGGTCGCTTTGGTTGCTGCTTCGCCTTTCAGGTGCGAGGTCAGGAAGTCCCAGACCTCGCCTTGCGGGTCTTCAAGGCCGAGAAACACATTGAAGTGGTTGGCGTCCGGCACGGCAACCAGTTTGGCTTCGCCACGTTCCGCGAGTGCGGCGTGCCAGGTGCTGGCCTGACGCTTGAATTCATCGCTTTCTGCACCGCCATGAGCCACCTGCATCGGCGGCATGGGCTTGTCGAGCATGAGCAGCGGTGACATGGCGACTGTCTCTTCCGGGCTCAAGAGCATGAAGTCCTGTCGGTAGCTAAGCATCAGCGGACGCATGTCGTAATTGCCGCTGATCGTCATGCCGCAGATGACCCCGCCGAGATCACCTTCGTTGGCCAGACGCACCAGAGTCGACGCAGCAAGATGACCGCCTGACGAATGTCCTGCGATACAAATCCGTGAGGGATCCACGCCCAATTCATCCGCGTGGGCCCGCACATGGCGAACAAGCGCCGTGAAGTGGTCGACCATATCCGGAATTCGGACCTCGGGCAGCATCGGGTAGGTGCCAGCCACGAAGGATATGCCGTGGGCC